>VYME01000058.1_pt1 | contig 63941 bp, 56 predicted proteins | sample 5115281 | NCBI WGS metagenome assembly VYME01 (sample SAMN12291780, study PRJNA351875) | freshwater metagenome | isolation source: freshwater lake | place: USA: Michigan, Wintergreen Lake | collected 2013-08-08
TGCGAAGCCCGCCCCCGCGCCGGTCAAGACGGCGGCCCCCGCGCCCAAGCCCGCCCCGGTTCCCCCGCCCGTCCCGACGACCGTGAAGGGCCCCGGCGGCACGGTGTTGCCGGCCGGCGTGAAGCTCGACGCGGCGGTGAAGCCCGAGCATCTGCAAATCCTCACCCCCGATGCGATCGCCTTCGTGGTGGAGATGGAGCGCAAATTCGGCCCGCGCCGACTGGAATTGCTGAAGGCGCGCGCCGACCGCCAGGCGCGCATCGACGCCGGCGAGAAGCCCGACTTCCTGCCGCAGACGCGCTCGATCCGCGAAGGCGATTGGACTGTGGCGCCGCTACCCAAGGACATTCTCGATCGCCGCGTCGAGATCACCGGACCGGTCGACCGCAAGATGGTCATCAACGCCCTGAACTGCGGCGCAAACGTGTTTATGGCCGATTTCGAGGATGCCTCGACCCCGACCTGGAACAATCTGATCGAAGGTCACGTCAATCTTCGCGACGCCAATCTCGGCACGATCACCTTCGACGACGCGAAGTCGGGCAAGCACTACAAGCTGAACCCGAAACATGCCGTGCTGTTCGTCCGCCCGCGCGGCTGGGCGCTGCCCGAGAAGCATGTGATCGTCGACGGCCGCCCGATGTCGGGCTCGATCTTCGATTTCGGCCTCTATTTCTTCCACAACGTGAAGACCCTGCAGAAGAAGGGCTCGGGCCCGTATTTCTACCTGCCGAAGATGGAGAGCCATCTCGAAGCGCGTTTGTGGAACGACATCTTCGTCCACGCGCAGGACAAGCTCGGCATCAAGCGCGGCTCGATCAAGGCGACCGTGCTCATCGAGACGCTGCTGGCGAGCTTCGAAATGGACGAGATTCTGTACGAACTTCGCGAGCACTCGGCCGGCCTCAATTGCGGCCGCTGGGACTACATCTTCTCCTACATCAAGAAGCTGGCAGAGGACCCGCACGCCATGCTGCCCGATCGCGGGCAGGTGACGATGACCTCGCATTTCATGCGCTCGTATTCGCAGCTCGTCATCAAGACCTGCCACAAGCGCAACGTCCATGCGATGGGCGGCATGGCGGCCCAGATCCCCATCAAGGACGATCCCGCGGCCAACGACGCCGCGATGGCCAAGGTGCGCGCCGACAAGGAGCGCGAGGCCAACGACGGCCACGACGGCACCTGGGTGGCGCATCCGGGCCTCGTGCCCATCGCCAAGGCGGTGTTCGACGAGAAGATGAAGGATGCCAACCAGATCGCCCGCAAGCGCCAGGACGTACACGTGACCGCCGCCGATCTGCTGCAACCGGCCGCCGGCACGATGACCGAAGGCGGCCTGCGCCAAAACTGCGCCGTGGGCATCGGCTATCTGGAAGCGTGGCTGCGCGGGATAGGCTGCGTGCCGCTCTACAATCTGATGGAGGACGCGGCGACCGCCGAAATCTCGCGCGCCCAAGTGTGGCAGCAGGTCCGCCACGGCGCCACGCTCGACGACGGCCGCACGGTCGACAAGACGCTGGTGCGCAAGATCGTCGATGAGGAACTCGAGAAGATCAAGAAGGCCCAGGGTGCCGATCGCTACGCCAAGGGCCGCTACAAGGAAGCGTCGAAGATGTTCCTCGACATGATCGACGCCGAAAAGTTCCCGGACTTCTTGACCTTGCCAGCCTACGATTGGGTCGTCGCCAACGAGGCGAAGATCGGCTGAGAGAGGACGACGTCGCCCCGGGTCGCGCCGTTGCGTTGGCGATGGCACGTCCCGGGGCGTGTCATTTGGACACCGCAACCGTCAAGGAGCGTTCGATGCCCGACAGCGTTCCCGCCCGTTTGAACCGCACGGCCCTTGCCGTGCCCGCCAGCCGGCCAGAGCTTTTCGCCAAGGCCGCGCGCTCGGCCGCGGATCACGTCTTCCTCGATTTGGAGGATGCGGTCGCGCCGTCGGACAAGGGCAAAGCGCGCAAGAACGCGATCGACGGCCTCAACGACATCGATTGGCGCGGCGTGGGGAAAACCATTTCGGTGCGCATCAACGGCGGCGATACCGAATGGATGTATCGCGACCTCGTCGACGTCGTGGAAAAGGCGGGCGCCAAGGTCGACCTTCTGATGGTGCCCAAGGTAAACCGGCCGGAAGACGTCATCGCGCTCGATATGTGGCTGGGTCAGATCGAACGAGCCAAAGGCATCGCCACGCCGATCGGATTGGAATTGCTGATCGAGACCGCGCAAGGTTTGGCGCATGTCGAGAGGATCGCCGCGGCAAGCCCGCGCATCGAAGCGCTGATTCTCGGCTCGGGCGATCTCGCCGCGTCCATGGGCATGCGCACGACCAATATCGGCGGCTTGTCGCCCGCCTATACGATCGACGGGCGGATGGGCGACATCTGGCATTACGCGCTCGCGCGCCTCGTCGTCGCGGCACGCGCCGCGGGCAAGCGGCCGATCGACGGGCCTTACGCCGATTTCAACGATCCCATGGGACTGAAAGAAGCCGCCGCGCGCGCCGCGGCGCTAGGCTGCGAAGGCAAGATGGTGATCCATCCTACGCAAATCCTGGCGGTGAACGAGGCATTCACGCCCGATCCGATGGAGATCGAGCGCGCCAAAGGCATTCTGCTGGCGCTCGAGGAAGCGGCCGAGCGCGGCCAGGGGGCCGCGACCTACGAGGGCCGGCTGGTCGATACCGCGTCGATCCGTCAGGCGCGCGCTTTGGTCGCCAAGGCCGATCGCCTGCGGCAATGGGCGTAAACTCTTTGATTTATCGTCGAAATCCGAAAGCGTGACATCCCTCCCGGCCATGCTATAGACCCAGGGCCATGACGCATTACCTCGAATTCGAGAAGCCGATCGCCGAGCTCGAAGGCAAGATCGAAGAGCTCAAGCGCCTGACCGGCGACGCCAATCTCAACATCGCCGACGAAGTCGCCAAGCTGCAAAGCAAGGTCGACAAGCAGTTGCGCGCCGCCTACGCCAAGCTGACCGCGTGGCAGAAGGTCCAAGTCGCGCGCCATCCCGAACGGCCGCATTACGTCGATTACGCCAAGGCGCTGATCGAGGATTACATGCCGTTGGCCGGCGACCGGCTTTACGCCGACGACAAGGCGATCCTTGGCGGCATCGGCCGGTTCCGCGGCCGCTCGGTCGTCGTCATGGGGCACGAAAAGGGCGCGGACACCGAAAGCCGCATCCGTCACAATTTCGGTATGGCGCGCCCGGAAGGCTATCGGAAGGCCCAGCGCCTAATGCAGCTCGCGGAGCGTTTCAAGCTGCCGGTCGTCGCGCTGGTCGATACGGCGGGCGCCTATCCGGGCATCGACGCCGAAGCGCGCGGCCAGGCCGAAGCGATCGCGCGCGCGATCGAGGTCTGCCTCAAAATCAAAGTGCCGTTCGTCGCCGCCGTGATCGGCGAGGGCGGTTCGGGCGGCGCCATCGCCATCGCCGCCGCCAATCGCGTGCTGATGATGGAGCACGCGATCTACTCGGTGATCTCGCCCGAAGGCTGCGCTTCGATTCTTTGGCGCTCGGCCGAACACGCGCAAACCGCCGCCGAAGCGTTGAAGCTGACCGCCCAGGATCTGCTGAAACTGGGCGTTATCGACCGTATCGTGCCGGAACCGATGGGCGGAGCGCATCGCGATCCGCAAGCCGCGATCGACGCGCTGGGCGATGCGCTCGACGCGTCGCTGGGCGAGCTTGTCGGGCACGACGGCGCCGCCCTGCGCGCGCGCCGGCGCGAGAAATTCGTCGAAATGGGCCGCAAGGGTCTCTGAGCGCTTCATGGCCGCCGACGCCAAAAGCGACGCGGCCATCCTCGCCGGCCAGGTTCGCGGCGGCGATCGCCGCGCGCTGGCGCGCGCCATCACCCTGGTCGAATCGACGCGCGCCGATCATCGCGAAACGGCCGAACGCTTGGTCGCCGCGCTGCTGCCCGATACCGGGCGTGCGATCCGCGTCGGTATTTCCGGCCCGCCGGGGGCGGGCAAGTCGACCTTCATCGAAGCCTTCGGCTTGCATCTGCTCGACGCGGGCCGCACGCCCGCCGTGCTCGCGGTCGATCCGTCGAGCCCCGTCTCGGGCGGCTCGATCCTCGGCGACAAGACGCGTATGGAGTTTCTTTCGCGCGACGAGCGCGCCTTCATCCGTCCCTCGCCGTCGAGCGGCACGCTCGGCGGGGTCGCGCGGCGCACGCGCGAGGCGGCGTTGGTTTGCGAGGCTGCCGGATTCGATACGCTGCTGATCGAAACCGTCGGCGTCGGCCAATCGGAGACGGCCGTCGCCGAAATGGTCGATCTGTTCATGCTGCTGCTGCCGCCGGCGGGCGGCGACGAGCTGCAAGGCATCAAGAAAGGTATCGTCGAGCTCGCCGATTTGGTCGTCATCAACAAGGACGACGGCGATCTCGCGCCCGCCGCAAGCCGCACGGCCGCCGAGTATGGGGCGGCGCTGCATATGCTGCGCCCGGCGACGTCGGCCTGGCATCCCCCGGTCTTGCGCGTCTCCGCCTTGCACCGGCGAGGCATGGGGGCGGTCTGGGGCCAGGTACTGGCCCATCGCGACGCGCTCGGCCGCGCCGGACTCGCCGCCAAGCGGGCGGGCCAAGCCCGGGCAGTTTTATGGCGGGAAATCGAGGAAGAAGTGCGCGGACGGCTGGCCGCCAAGGGGCCCCTCGCCGGACTCTTGGATCGCCTAGAATACAATATTTCCCAAGGGTTTATCGGTCCGGCTGAGGCTGCCCGCAAGGTCGTCGACGCGCTCGCCAAACCCGGCAGTTGACCTTCCGGCCCCCTGGCCCTACAACCCTGCCTCCCCGCTTCTCGCGGGTCGGATTTACTTGGGTTGCGGCCGTTTGGGCCCCGCCCGCCAGATCAGAGGGTTTGAGCGATGTCGCGTCGTTGCATTGTCACCGGTAAGGGCGCTTTGGTCGGGAACAACGTGTCCCATGCCAACAACAAGACGAAGCGCCGCTTCCTGCCGAATCTGCAGGCCGCGACGCTGCTGTCGGACGTGCTGGGCCAAGCCATCCGCGTGCGTCTTTCGACGCGCGGCCTGAAGACGGTCGAGCACGCGGGCGGTCTCGACGCGTGGCTCGCCAAGACGCCGGCCGCCAAGCTCGACAAGGATCTTCGCCGCTTCAAGGCGCGCATCGAGAAGGCCCTGGAGAAGCGCGCCGCCTGAGTTTCCCCCGCAGCGAAAACGCCAGGGGGTACGCGATAACAACAACACGACTCCTTGTTTCCGATCCAAGGAACTTGAAGCCCGCCCTCACCGGCGGGCTTTTTTCTTCAGGCGATTTGAAAGCACACCAGCAGCGTGCGCTGCAGGAAACTGAAATTGTCGTCCGAGATCAGCCAGATCAGATCGCGGCCTTCGCCATCCTTCGTCGCGTCGATACCCTCGTAATTGTCGATCGCGAGCGGCGCGCGCAACCGGGCGAGCTCGTCGCCCGCAACGCTGGCGCCCGCGCGCAGCTCGGCCAACGGCACGCGCACGATGCGCGACGCGAAACCCGCCAGCCCGAAGCCGCGTTCGAGCACAATCGCCGCATCGCCGGCGACGCAAGCGCCGACGGGCTTGAATCCGTCGCCCGCGCGATACTCGAACTTGATCCAGCCTTTGTCGTCGCCGACGAAGCCCCACGGGCGATCCTCGACGAGCGCCAGCAAGCGCCCGTCGGGCAAGGCGGTGAGCGCTTCCAGCCCGCCGTTGTTCGGCACGTCGGCGAAGCCCGGCGGGGCGGCGAGCGTGCGGGGGCTGCGCGCGAACGGCGGATCGGACGGCGGATAGATCAGAAACCGATGCCGGCGCTCGAACGATACGGCGAAGCCGCCGTCGGACAGCCGCGCGAGGCCTTCCGCATCCGCGTTGCGACTGTCGTCGAAGGCGCGCCCGTCCGGCCCGATCAGATCGCCGATGCGCGAGGGCCCCACGCCCTTCAGCATGCCGTCGAAATCGAGGCCAAGCTGCATCGCCCCGCCGCGATCGGAAATCAGCGTCGCGCGTTCGTTGCCGGGATCGACGCGGATATCCGACCAGCCGCCGAAGCGCTTGTCGTCCGCGCCCAGTTGCAGGCCGCCGCGCCAGATCAAGCGATCGACGCGGGTTCGCGCGGGGTCCTTCTCGTCGAACGGAATGCGCGACGCGCGCAAGGCGAGCGGCTGCCATCCGGCTTGCGCCGATGCGGGACGCCCGAAAAGCGACGCGCCCGCCCCGGCAAGCAGGGCGAGCGCGTGTCGGCGTGTCGCAGCCTGCGGAATAATCAGACCAGATTCCGCGAGAACCAGACTTCCAGGCGACGCCAGCCGTCTTGCGCTTGCGCCGCGCGATAGCTCGGCCGGTAATCGGCGTGGAAGGCGTGCGGCGTGTCGGGGTAGAGAACGATTTCCGACTTCTTGCCCGCCGCGCGCAGCGCCTCGCGCATCCGGTCGACCGTGTCGTTCGGAATGCCTTGGTCCGCGCCGCCGTAGAGACCCAGGATCGGCGCGTTGATCGACGCCACGGCATCCAGCGGATGGCGGGTGCGGAATTCGTTCGTCGGGCCGGTCAACACGCCGTACCACGCCACACCGGCGCGGACATTCTGGTTATGGGCGGCGTAGAGCCACACGACGCGCCCGCCCCAGCAGAAGCCGGTGATGCCAAGGCGCGCGGTTTCACCCTTGCCCAAGCTGCCGCCGGCCCAAGCGACCGTCGCGTCGATATCGGCGAATACCTGCGCGTCCGGCACCTTGCTGACGATGTCGCGCAGCAGCGCCTGAACATCCGACACTTTCGACGCGTCGCCCTGCCGGAAATAGAGCTCCGGCGCCACGGCCAGATAGCCCGCCTTCGCCAGGCGTCGGCAGGTATCCTTGATGTATTCGTGAACGCCGAAGATTTCCTGCACCACGATCACGGTCGCGAATTTCTGACCTTGGGCGGGTCGCGCGTAATACACCGGCATCTGTTTGCCGTCGGCGGTACGCACATTGGCCATGCCCGCGGCGAGACCTTGCGTGTCCGTCGTGATCGCGGTCTGGGCCGCGACCGGCCCGGCGGCAAGCGCATAGCCGGTGGCGAGCGAAGCGCCCGCCATGAAGCCGCGCCGGCCGACCGGCAGGGCTTCGGGTTGCAGGGCCTTACGCTCGTCGCGCAAGGCGACGGGAACGATATCGTCTGGAGCCATTTGGCGTGTTTCCTGTTCTTGCGGGGGGGGATCAGCGCGTCACGATTCGTCCGTCCAACCCGACGCGTACGGGACTGTTGGCGCGGAAATACTCAACCAAGGCGTCGTCGAGGCCGGGACCGAAATCGTAGGGATCGATCGCCTTGTCGCGCAGCACGGTGTAGCCGTCGCCGCCGCGGCGCATAAAGTCGTTCGTGGCGATCGTGTAGACGGCGTTGGGATCGAACGGGCCGTAGCTGCCGTCCGGGCGACGTAGTTCGACGGAGATAACCCGGCTGCCCACGGCGCGCGCCTTGTCCCAGGTGTAGCGCACGCCCGCCACTTGCGGGAACCGGCCGCCGTTCTGATCGACTTGCGACAGGCCGTTTTCGAGCGCCGCGACGAAATCGCTGCCGCGCAGTTTCAGCGTCGCGACCGCGTTCTGGAACGGCAGCGTCGTCAGCACCTGGCCCAGCGTGATGTTGCCCGACGGAATGCCCGCGCGCAGGCCGCCGCCGTTCTGAAGCGCGATCTGCGTGCCGCTGGCGCGCGTCGCCACGAGGATCGCCTCCGACACGAGATTGCCGAGCGCGCATTCGCGCGCGCGGCAGCCGTCGAGCGGAAACTCCGCCGCCGACACGCCAACGGGGCGCGCGCGCACTTCGACCAGCGGCGCGTCGAGCCGATCGATCGCCGCCTGGATCGCCGCGACCGGCGGGATCGACTGGACGACCGGGATCGTGTCGCCCTCGGCGCGCACGATATTGCCCGCCGCGTCGAAATCGATGTCGAGACGGCCGACGAAGCGCGAATAGGCGAAGGCCTGGACGATCGGCACGTCGCGGCCCGAAGGCCCGCGCACCCGGACGGGATACGGGCCTTCGGCGCCCTGGGCGCTGTTCGACAGCAGCGTATGCGAATGCCCGCCGACGATCACGTCGATGCCGTCGACGGCGGCCGCGACTTCGCGGTCGCGCGACAGCCCGAGATGCGACAGCAGCACGATATGCGACACGCCTTGCGCGCGCAGCTCGGTGATCAGCGGACGCAGCCTCTCCTCCGCCGGCGGGAAGCGCAGGCGCGGGCCGGGCGAAGCGATCGCAGGCGTGTCCTCGGTCGTGGCGCCGATGATCGCGACGCGATGCCCGCCGCGCGAGAGGACGATATGCGAGCGATAAAGGCCGCGGATCGCGGGCTCGGCCGAAGAATCGACGTTGGCGCTGAGGACCGGGACCTTCACCGTGCGCAGGAAGCGCGCGAGCACTTCGGGGCCATCGTCGAATTCGTGATTGCCCAGCGCCATCGCGTCGTAGCTCATGAGGTTCATCACCTCGGCTTCGGCCGCACCCTTGTAGTGGGAATAGAACAGCGAGCCTTGGAACTGGTCGCCGGCGTCGAGCGTCAGCACCTGGCGCCCGGCGGCGGTCGCGGCGGCCTTCTCGCGTTCGATCAGGGCGGCGACGCGCGCCATGCCGCCGAAGCACTGGTTCTGCGCGGCCTGTTGGGCGCTGCAGGTGTTGTTCTGCGACGTGACCGGCTGGAGGCGCGAATGGACGTCGTTATTGTGCAGGATCGTGAGCTTCAGCGGCTCGGGCGGCGCGCAAGCCGCCAACAGCGCCATAACGAGCCCGACGATCCCGAGTCGAATCAGCCGCATTTCTTGCCTCCGCCATTGAAACGGGACGGAGCGTAGCAGGGCCGGATTGTCTGAGAAAGGGTCGGCTACGTTACCGGGCGCCGACGCGGCGCTTGGTCGGGGCGGCCGATTCGCGCGCGTCCTCCTCGAACAGCTCGGCGAGCTTCTCCATCACCGTGCCGCCCAGCTGCTCGGCGTCTACGAGCGTGACCGCACGCCTATAATAGCGCGTCACGTCGTGGCCGATGCCGATCGCGAGCAGTTCGACCGGCGAACGCGTTTCGATGTATTCGATCGCCTCGCGCAGATGGGTTTCGAGATAGTTCCCCGGATTGACCGACAAGGTCGAATCGTCGACCGGCGCGCCGTCGGAAATCACCATCAGGATTTTGCGCTGTTCTGGGCGCGGCAGCAGGCGTTGATGCGCCCAAAGCAGCGCTTCGCCGTCGATGTTTTCCTTGAGCAGGCCTTCGCGCAGCATCAGGCCCAGGGATTTGCGCGCGCGCCGCCAGGGCGCATCCGCACTCTTGTAGACGATATGGCGAAGGTCGTTGAGACGGCCCGGGTTGCCGGGCTTGCCCGCCGCCAGCCAGCGCTCGCGGCTTTGCCCGCCCTTCCAGGCGCGCGTGGTGAAGCCGAGGATTTCGACCTTCACGCCGCAGCGCTCCAGCGTGCGCGCCAGAATGTCGGCCGACATCGCCGCCACGGTGATCGGGCGGCCGCGCATCGACCCCGAATTGTCGATCAGCAGCGACACGACAGTGTCGCGGAACACCGTGTCGCGCTCGCGCTTGTAGGACAAAGGCACGGTCGGGTTGGCGACGACGCGCGCAAGCCGCGCAGCGTCGAGCGTGCCTTCCTCCAGGTCAAATTCCCAGGCCCGATTCTGATGCGCCAACAACCGGCGTTGCAGACGATTGGCGAGACGCCCGATCACGCCCTGCAAGCTTTGAAGCTGCTGGTCGAGATGGTTGCGCAAGCGCGACAGCTCGTCCGCATCGCACAGATCGTCGGCTTCGACGATCTCGTCGAACTCGGTCGTGAACGCGCGATAGGCTTTTTCGTCGATCGAGTTGCGCAGATCGTTCGGCGGCCGCCAGCGCTTGCCGGGTCGCTCGGGCCCGTCCTCGCCCATGCCGTCGCTGTCTTCGCCCTCGTGCTCCTCGCCGTCGCCTTCGCCGCCGTCTTCGCCGGCCGCTTCGCGCGTCTCGGAACCCATCATCGCCTCGGACGACGCCTGCTCGCCCGAATCTTCGGATTCCCCCTGCTGGCTCGAATCGTCGCCCGAATCGTCGTTCTCGTTGGAATCCTCGTCGGCCTCGGTCGACTCGCCCTGCTCCTCGCCCAGTTCCAGATCCTGGATCAATTGGCGCGCGGCCTCTGCGAATGTCGTCTGATCGTCGAGCGCCTTGGCGAGATCGGTGAGGTCGCCGCCCGCGCGCGCTTCCACCCATGGCCGCCACAGATCGACCATGCGCTTGGCGGTTTCGGGCGGCTTTTGGCCGGTGAAGGCTTCGCGGGCCAGCATCGCCACCGCATCGACGATCGGCGCTTGCTCGCGATCGGCGATACGCGCATAGCCCGCCTGGCGGCAGCGCTCGTCCAGCGCCGCGCCCAGATTGCGCGCGACGCCGGTCATGCGCTTGGAACCCAGCGCTTCGCAGCGCGCCTGCTCGACCGCGTCGTAGATCGCGCGGCCAAGCTGCCCGGTCGGCGCGCGCTTGGCGTGGATCTTCTCGTCGTGATGGCGCAGCTTCAGCGAAATCGCGTCCGCTTCGCCGCGCACGATCGCGACCTCGCCCGCCGGCAGATCGCGGCCCGGAGCGGGCAACCGCGCCTCGGTGCCGCGCAGCAACGCGCCCTCGGGCGCGAAAGCGACGGATAGATCGGGCTTGTGCGAAACCGCGCGCATCGCGGCCGCGGTCACCTGCCGGAATTGCTCGACCGGCCCATCCTTGTCGCGCGGCGGCATCGCTGACGCTTATCCCGCCTTGCGCACCGCGACAGACACGCCGCCGGCCAATTCGGCGCCGAAGCAGCGCTGGTAGTATTCGGCCACGGTCGTGCGCTCGACCTCGTCGCATTTGTTGAGGAAAGTCAGTCGGAAAGCGAGGCCGACATCGCCGAAGATCTTCGCGTTCTCGGCCCAAGTGATGACCGTGCGCGGACTCATCACCGTCGAGATGTCGCCCGCCATGAAGCCCGCGCGGGTGAGATCGGCGAGCGCCACCATCGCGGCGACGATTTCGCGGCCTTCCTTCGTGTCGTACCCCGAAACCTTGGCGCCGACGATCTTCGTTTCCTCGTCGTGCGGCAGGTAGTTGAGCGTGGTGACGACGTTCCAGCGGTCCATCTGACCCTGGTTGATCTGCTGGGTGCCGTGATAGAGGCCGGTCGTGTCGCCCAGGCCAACGGTGTTGGCCGTGGCGAAGAGCCGGAAGGCCTTATGCGGGCGAATCACGCGGTTCTGATCGAGCAGCGTGAGCTTGCCGTCGACTTCCAGCACGCGCTGGATCACGAACATCACGTCGGCGCGGCCGGCGTCGTATTCGTCGAAAACCAAGGCGACCGGGTGCTGCAATGCCCAGGGCAGCAGACCTTCGCGAAACTCCGTGACCTGCTTGCCATCGCGCACGACGATCGCGTCGCGCCCGACCAGATCGATGCGGCTGACATGGCTGTCGAGATTGATCCGGATGCAGGGCCAGTTGAGGCGGGCGGCGACTTGCTCGATATGCGTCGACTTGCCGGTGCCGTGATAGCCCTGGACCATCACGCGGCGATTGAAGGCGAAGCCCGCCAGGATCGCCAGCGTCGTGTCGCGGTCGAAACGGTAGTTGTTGTCGACGTCCGGCACATGGTCGGTCGGCGCCTTGCTGAACGCCGGAACTTCGAGATCCGAATCGATGCCGAAGGTTTGGCGGACCTTCACTTTGATGTCGGGCATCTTGGACGCGAGTTCGGCGGTAGCGGCTTCAGGGGCGGACGCGAGGGCCATGATCGAGAAAACTCCGGCACGTAATCGAACGAACGGACCCGCGCGAACCGTTTAGGCGAAGAGCGACATCCGGCACGCGCCGTTCTCCTTTTAGAGATCGGCCGCCGGTTTCGCCCCCTGTGCCTTCAGGATCGTGTAGGCCTGATTGATGGATTTTAGACGCTCTTCGGCGGCTTTGTCGCCCCCGTTCGCGTCCGGATGATGACGTTTTACGAGTTCTTTGTATCGAGACTTTATCTCGGCTGCACTGGCACTTACGTCGAGATCGAGCAGCGCATAGGCTTCCTCGACCGGCGCCGGGGGCCGTTTGCGCGGCTCTTGGGCGCCCGGACGGCGCGCGCGGCCCGCGCCGAAGCCTGGAACATCGCCCGAATCGAACCAGCGGCGCAGGGCTTCTTCCATCGCGTCGCGGTCCATGCGCTGGGCGCGTCGCGCGCCGCCCATACCAAGTCCCAACGGCCAAGTCGGGCGACGCCCGATCGTATCGGCACGCTTTTCCTGCTCCAGCGTCGCCGCGTCGGCCCCTTTATAGAAATCCCAGGCCGCGTTGTATTCGCGGACATGCTCGAGGCAAAACCAGTAATACGCGCCGAGCTGACTTCTGTCTTTCGGCGCCCGATACTCGCCGTGGTGGACGCAGCCCGGCCGATCGCACGGCCGCGGCGGGGCGTGCGGATCGACTTGCGGCCGGTCGTAAGGGCGGGCGCGTGTTCTGGCCATGGCCGTTCAGTATGGCGCTGGAGGGCGGCGTCCCACAAGCAATGCGCAAAACCCGTTATTTGGTCCGAATTTTCCGACGGAAAGTTTACGGAATCGCGGCGGAAGCGTATGATTAAACGTCGGTTTTCCCCGGAGCCATCATGGCCAGTGAGTATCGTCTCATCTTTTTCGACCAAAACGAGCTGTGCCGTGCGTTGATCGAATACAATCGCCAACGCCGAACCCCGTTTCCCCCGGGGAATTTGAAGAAAATCATCATCGACCGGCACTCGTTGAACGTCACGATCCAGATCGACAAGGATGACGGACAAACGGCGACCGTGGCATTCGACCCGTCGTCCGTCGCCGCAGGGCTGATCGTCTATTGCCGCGAGCGAAAAATCCCGCTACCCGCCAAATCGGCCAAGGAAATGCGGCTGGTCGCCGACCGGCTCTGTTTTCTTATCCGGATCAAAGGCACGCCGTCGGAAGCTGCGATCGCCGTCGAATACACCGGCAAGATCGTCGCGACCGAAGCTGCGGCCTAACGCCTAGAATTTCGGCACTTCGGCGTTACCCGGGATTTCACCCAAAGCGGCGAGATCCAAGGAACAACCGCAAAACGGGCAGTTGCTACCCTTGGCGATTTCGAGCGCCTGCCGCTCGGCCACGCCGCGCCCTTCGAGTTCCGCGACCAGTGCCGCGAATTGCTGCTGATGGACGCTGCGCGCCTCACAGGCCGATAGCAGCAAACGTTGGCGAGGCGCGTCCATTTCTTCGATCCGCAACGCGGCGGCGGGCGAAACAACGGCCGGCACGGCGGCAAGGCCCAGAACGCTACGCAATAAGTGTCGGCGGGTGTTTGGCATCATACGTCTCCGGAGATATTAGTTTAGCGCTGCGAATGCCGCTTGCCAAACGTCCTGCGACAGTCGAAATGTTTCAGGCCATGCGATTGAAATGCAACGGATTCCACGTGACGCTGCCGGTTATTGCCGTCTTGCTGGCGTTGTTGGCCTTCCCCGTCTGGGCGTCGGTCGCGGAACCGATATCCGCGACGCCGAGCGTGCCGCCCGGCGGGGCGTTGAATTTCACCGTGCGCAAATCGGGGACCGATATCGGCGAGTATTCGGTGCGCTTCGCCGAGCGCGACGGCGCCTTAGTCGTGGAAATCGAAACGAGTATCCGCGTGCGCTTCGCCTTCGTGACCGTCTATCGCTATACCCAGCGCGCGCGCGAAACCTGGCGCCACGGGACGCTGCAAGCGCTCGAAAGCGACGTCGACGACAACGGCACGCAGTACAAGATCAGCGCCGTGCAACGCGACGGCCGCCTGGTCGTTGATGGGCACGCCGAGAAGCTCGACCTCGCCCCCGGCACGCTGCCGCTCAGCTATTGGAATTATCGTCTCATGCGCGAAAGTCGCGCCTTCGATCTGCAATGGGGATCGCTCGCCGACATCGAGGTCGTGCCGCTCGGGTCCGAAACGCGCGCCGTCGGCGGCGCGATCGTGCCCGCGCGCCGTTATAATATGAAGGGTTTCGAGATCCGGCGCGGCGAACGCCAGGAAAAGCCCTGGCTCGACGTCGATACGTGGTACGCGCCGGACGGCCGCTTGATCGGCATGGCCTTCCACTATCGCGGCTTCGACTTCGACTACGTGTTGCAGTGAACCGCGCGGCCGCTCCTAGCGTAACGAACCTATGATCCCAAGCCCCGTTTGGATCACCGGCGCCTCGTCGGGTATCGGTCGCGCCCTCGCCTTGCGCCTCGCGCGCGACGGGCGGACGGTGATCGCGTCCGCGCGTTCGGCCGACGCGCTTGCCGTTCTCGCGCGCGAGAACGGCAATATCAAAGCATGGCCGCTGGACGTGACCGATGCCGCCGCGTGCGAGGAAGCCGTCGCAGGAATCGAGGCTGCACACGGAGCAATCGCCCTGGCGGTGCTGAACGCCGGCACGCATAAATCGACCCCTGCCGCCGATTTCCGCGCGGCCGACATCCGCGCGTTGGTCGACATCAACCTGATGGGCACTGTCAACGCCCTGGCCCCGCTGCTCGCACGACGCGCGCAGCAAATCGCCGTCGTCGCCTCGGTCGCCGGCTACTCGGGCTTGCCCACGGCCGCCGGCTACGGCGCCACGAAAGCCGCGCTGATAAACATGTGCGAAGCGCTGAAGCCCGAATGCGACGCGCTGGGGATCAAGCTGCAACTGGTGAACCCGGGCTTCGTCAAGACGCCGCTGACCGACAAGAACGACTTCCCGATGCCGTTTATCATGGAAGTCGACGACGCGGTCGACGCGATGGTCCGAGGTCTGGCGAGCGACCGGTTCGAGATCGTTTTTCCGAAACGCTTCGCCCTGATCCTCAAATTCTTGCGTCTTCTGCCCTATGGGCTTTACTTCCCGCTAATCCGCAAAACCACCGGGAAGTGACGCGTATGGAAATCGGCGCCGCGATCGGCCGTTATGTACGGTTCTACGAAACGATGACACCGGACACGCTGCGCGACATCGAGAGCGTCGTGACGCCGGATGTCCGCTTCAAGGATCCGTTCAACGACGTTCGCGGATCGGCGGCGATGGCAGCGTGTCTGGCGCTGGCGTATCGCCACGGCGTGCCGCGCTTCGAGGTGCTGGACCGCGCCGCGGGGGAGCGCGCGGCTTACTTGCTGTGGCGCTACACCTCGACGCCGCACGGGGCGGCGCAACCAGCCTGGGTGATCGAGGGGATGAGCGAACTACGGTTCGCCGCCGACGGTCGCGTGGCCGAGCATATCGACCATTGGGATTCGGGCGAGCAGTTCTATCGCCGCTTGCCGGTCGTCGGCTGGTTGATCGGGTTGATCCGCAAGCGCCTCAGCTTGCCGAACGCCTGAACACGATGGTCACCGATCCGATCTGGATACCCCAGCGATAGACATAGGCGCGGTTGATGAGAACCCCATCGGGCTGCAGGAACATCCAGTCGTCGAAGCGCACGCGCCAGCGCCCGTCGCCCACCTTCATGTTCAGGTAGTAGCCGAAATTGAACGCGTTGCCCGCCTCGCGGCCCAGCGCCACGCCGTCGGCGTCTTCGGTGCGGCCTTCCCAGCTGTCCGGGCCGGTGCGCCTCAGACGCCAGACGCGCCGGTCGGTCTCGCCGTCGGCGTAGAGAAAGCGCTCGTCCATTTCGAACGTGTCGCCCTTCCACGCGCCCGTGATGTCGACCGTGAATTCGCGGCGCAGAGTGCCGAAGCGATCCTCGAAGATCCCCCAAGCGCGCGTCTGGCCCGCGAAGTATTCCTCGATCTTCAACGCGGGTTGCTTGCCCGCGAAATCGTCGATCTTCATGCCCCCGCATCCCGTCAACGATAGAGCCAGCAGCAGGCCCGCAATCAACCGCCTCATATCCCCGGCCTCCGTAAGTCGATCGCTGCGCGCAGTTTCGCATGCGCCGCCGCGTCGAGGGGAAAGTTCCAAATCACCGCCACCGCAGCCGCCTTGAAGGCGATCGGCACGAAGGCATATAGGGCGGCGAGGACGAAAAGCCCGTCCGGCGCGCCGGAATTTCGCCGGTATCCGGCGGCCTCCAGCACCGGGAAGGCCAGCGCCGGACCGATCGCCAAGGCCGCCTTGGTCGCGACCGACCACAGGGCGAAGTAAAGTCCGCTTCGCGCCGCCCCGCCGCGGGCGGTATCGACGTCCACCGCGTCGGCCTGCATCGACACCGGCAGCGCCAGATCGGCGCCGTAGCACAGGCCCGTGGCCACGCAGATCGCCGCGAACCATGCCCCGTCGCCTGGCCCGAGGAGCGGCACGGGCAGGAAAAACAGGCAATTCAGGATCATCGCCCGGCACCAGGCGCGATGCTTGCCCAGGCGCTTGGCCTGCGCCGTCCAGAACGGCACGGACGCCAAGCCGCAAACGAAATAGAGCACCAGGAACAGCCCTGCCTGACCGCCGGCACCGAGCACATCTTGCGCGAACAGCAGGAACAAGGTCGGCGGCAGCGCATTCGCCACGCCGTTGATCGAATAGGCCAGCAGCAGGCGGCGGAAGGGCGCGTTGGCGCGCAGCAGCGCCCACCCTTCGCGCCAGCCGCCTTTCGCGGCGGGCGGTGCCGCATGCGGCTCCGGCACCAGCACCAGAAGCGCCGCGCCCGCCACCGGCAGCAAGACGAGATTGGCCCAAAACAATGCCTGGAGAGCCGCCTCCTCCGGCGGGCGGCCGTCGGCCGCTTGCAGGATCGACGGCAAGGCCGAGGCGAGAACGACGCCGACGACCGTCAGGCTTTCGCGCCACGCCGCCACGCGGTTGCGGCCGTGATACTCGGTGCAAAGCTCCGCGCCCCACGCCAGATGCGGGATTTGCAGCATCGACCAGCCGAGATACACCGCGAGCAAGCCGCCGAGCAGATAGACGAAGCCCGCGTCGGCGGGCGGAAAAAAAAGCGCATAGCTCGCGGCGAGCACGACTGGCAGGGCCGCCGCGAGCCAGGGCTTGCGCCGCCCCCAGCGCGTGCGCGTGCGATCCGAGAGAAAGCCGATCGCCGGGTCGACGCCGATGTCCCAAAGACGCGCGATCAGCAGCACGGCGCCGATCGCGGCCAGCGACATGCCGGTGGCGCCCGCGTAGTAAGCCGGCAGATAGACGAGCAACGGCAGGCCCAGCGTCGCCGCCGGCAACGCGGGTGCGGCATAGGCGATCAGGATTTTGCGGCTCGGCCCCCCGCCCGAATTGGGGTTAAGGACGGACAAGGGCGATCTGCGTCACGTCGGTCGCGCGCGACCGGAAGCCCGCCTCGCAATAGGCGAGATAGAATTCCCACATGCGCTTGAAGCGTTGGTCGAAGCCCAGCGGCTCGATCTCGTGCCAGCGCGCCTGGAACCGCCGGTTCCATTCGGCGAGCGTGCGCGCGTAATCGGGCCCGAAGAACTCCTGCCGATCGAGCTTAAGCCCGGCGCGTTCGTACTCGCGCGCCAGAGCCTCGTTGGACGGCAACATGCCGCCGGGAAATATATAGCGCTGGATGAAGTCGACGCTCGAGCGATAGCTGTCGAAGAACCGGTCGGCGATGGTGATGATCTGCAGCGCGGCCCGGCCGCCGGGCGCCAGCGCCTCGCGCAGCTTGCCGAAATAGGCGGGCCAGTACTTCTCGCCCACCGCCTCGAACATCTCGATCGACGCGATGCGGTCGAAGCGCCCGTCGACGTCGCGATAATCGACGAAACGCGCTTCCACGCATTCGCCAAGACCTTCGCGCTGCACTTTCGCTTGCGTATGCGCGAGCTGCTCCTTGGACACGGTGATCGCCGTGACCTTCGCCTGGAACTCGCGCGCCAGATACGTGGCGAAGCCGCCCCAGCCGCAGCCGATTTCGAGCACGCGCTGGCCGGGCCTGACATCGAGTTTCTCCGCCATGCGGCGGAACTTGGCGTGCTGGGCGGCTTCGAGATCCGCGTCGTCGCGCTCGAAGACCGCCGACGAATAGGCCATCGTCGGGTCGAGCCACTGGGTATAGAACGCGTTCCCCAGGTCGTAGTGATAGGCGATGTTTTTCTTCGACCCGCTGCGCGTATTGGCGCGCAAGGCGTGCCACATGCGCCGTGCCCAATTGAGCGCGGGCGCGAGCGCGCTCGCCTTACCGTAATGCAGAGCGTTGAACGCGGCCTCGTTGCGCGCAGCCAGTTCGAGCAGCGCCGCCAGATCCGGCGAATCCCAATCGCCGTCCATATAGGCTTCGGCAAAACCGACATTGCCGCCGAACATCAAGCGGCGCGCGGCGCGCGGATGGTTGAAGATCAGCGTCGCCGTCGGGCCGGGCTGCTTGCCTTCGAATACGCGCCGCCCGCCGCCGGGCAGCACCACTTCCAGGCGACCCACCGCGATCTGGGCGGCCGCGATCATAACGGCTTTCAGCGCGAAGCCGGGCGTCTCGAAGGCGAATTTCGAGGATTCATCCGCGCGCATGCCCGACGCTCCCTTGCGTTCCGTCCGGCGTCTCGACCGCCGTCGCGGGCGGCGCGGGCCGGGAGTGATATTTGGCGCCTTTCAGCCACAGTTTCAGCGCCTCCCAATGAATCCCGACGATGACCTTGAGCGTCAAGAGGGGGTACGCGAAGAAATTCCTGGCGAGCATCGCGTCGGTGAACGGCGCGCGGGTCGCGGTATGGGTCGCGATCAAAAGCTCGCCGTCCGGAACGCTTTGCCGGATCAGGATCGCCAAGCGCTCCTCGGGCTCGTCGACGCGGAAGCGATAAAGCGCGCGCATGCCGATGAACGGCGAGACATGGAAATTCTTCGCCGCGCGCTGAAGGACGGGCGTCCCGATCTCGCGCGCCGGATCGACCGGAATCAGATAGCCATGCTGCTCGCCGAATGTGTTCTTGACCTCGTAAAGCAGCGCGCCCAGCGTATCGTCCGCGCGGCGGCAGAAATAGATCGTCAGCGGATTGAACGCGTAGCCGAGGATGCGCGGGAAGCAATGCGCGTGAATCTTCGCCCCGGCTTCCGCCAGCCCCGCCTCGGCCAAATGCGCGCGCACCCAATCGCGCGCGGCGCCGCCGTCGCGGGCGCCATGATCTCGGTCGTGGAACGAAAACAACCCGGCACGGTTGTACGCAAAAAGGCGCAGGCGCTTGTCGAGCGCCGGCAATTCGTCGAGGTCGACGAGCATTGAAAAAACGCGATAGACGAAACGATGGCGGAATGGTCGCAGCCGCGCATGCATCACTTGGCCGTTGTAAAGGCAGGTCTGCGGCATCGCCCGCCGACCTTATTCCGCCGCCGCGCGCAACGGCGGAGTTTCCGCGCCGGCGTGCGCCGCCCAAGGGCGGCGCACGCCGAGCATCTCGGCGGCTTCCAAACCGCTGCGCAGACCGTCCTCGTGGAAGCCGTAGCCCGACCAGGCGCCCGCGAACAGCAAGCCGCGCCGATCCTGAATCTCTTGCAAGCGCGCTTGCGCCTTCAGCGTCGCGACGTCGAAAGCCGGATGCATGTACTCGAAGCCCGCCAAAACGGCGTCGGGGCGCGGGGCGCGGATCGGGTTGAGCGACACGAAAAGCGGCACGTCGCGGTCGAGATTCTGCAGCTTGTTCATCCAATAGGTGACCGAGACATGCGCCTCGCCGCCGCTTTCGGCCAGGTAGTTCCAGCTCGCCCAGGCGAGCTTACGCTTGGGCATCAGGCTTGCGTCCTGATGCAGGATCGCGAGATTGGGCTGGAAGGCGAAGCTGCCGAGAATCTCGCGCTCCGCAGCCGTCGGATTGTCGATCAGCGCCAAGGCTTCGTCCGCGTGGCAGGCGAGCAGCACACGATCGTGACGGCGAAGACCGCCTTCTGAGTCGCGGACAATCACGGCGCCGTCCGCTTCGACGCGCAATTGCGCCGCGCCGGGAGCGCGGACCATCGACGGCCCGATATCGGCCAACAGCTTCGCCACGTACTCGCGCGAGCCGCCGGTGACCGTGCGCCATTGCGGCCGGTCGAAAATCTGCAAAAGCCCGTGGTTGCGGAAGAAGGCGCAGAAGCTGCGCGCCGGGAACTCGAGCATCTGCGCCGGCGGGCAGGACCATATCGCCGCGGCCATCGGGATCAGATGGTTGTCGACGAAGCCGCGGCAGTAGCCGCGCTCGGCCAGGAATTCGCCCAATGTCGGGCCATGCGTGCCCGCGCACGCGATCGCCTGGCCGTCGCGGAAGAAGCGAAGCGTGTCGCGAAGCATCCGCCAATGCGCGGGCCGCAGCAGATTGGACGGCTGCGCGAACAAGCCGGTCCATGTACCGCCAGAATACTCCAATCGGCCACGATCGACGGAGACCGCGAACGACATGTTGGAGACCTCGTTCTTGACGCCCAGCGCGTCGAACAATGCGATCAGATTTGGATAGGTCGCTTCGTTATAGACGATGAAGCCCGTATCGACCGGCACTTCGCGGATCCGGCCGCTATTGTCCTTCGCCTTGGCCACGTATGTGTTGGCGTGGCCGCCGAAGCGATCCTCCTTCTCGTAAAGCGTCACGCGGTGACGCTTCGACAACAACCACGCGGCGCCAAGCCCCGCGATACCCGAACCGATGACGGCGACGTCGAGCGGGCGCATCAAGCGGCTGCCTTCAGAGATTGGAACGCGGCGAGTGCGCGGGTCCGCGCCTCGCCGTGATCGACGATGGGCTTGGGATAGGTTTCGCCGAGCGTCACGCCGGCTTGCGCCAGCACATGCGCGGGCGCCTCCCACGGGGCGAAAAGATAGTCGTTCGGCAGTCCGGCGAGTTCGGGAACGAAGCGACGCACGTATTTTCCTTCCGGGTCGAATTTCGCCCCTTGGAGAATGGGATTGAAGATACGGAAATAAGGCGCGGCGTCGGCGCCGCAGCCCGCGACCCATTGCCAGCTTGCGGCGTTGTTGGCGAGATCGGCGTCGACCAGCGTATCCCAGAACCAATCTTCGCCGGCACGCCAATGCTGCAGCAAATGCTTCACCAGGAACGAAGCCGCGATCATCCGCACGCGGTTATGCATCCAGCCGGTTTGCCAAAGCTCGCGCATGCCCGCATCGACGATCGGATAGCCGGTCTGACCCTTCTGCCACGCACGCAGATGAGCCTTGTTTTCGCGCCACGGAAAATCCGCGAATTCGGGGCGCAGCGCGGTCTCCGGCAGATCGGGCTGCGAGAACAGCAAATGATACGAGAATTCGCGCCAGCCGAGCTCCGACCGGAATTTCAGCGAGCCCGCACCGGCATGGAAGCACTGGCGCGGCGAGATTTCGCCGAAATGCAGATGCGGCGACAGCCGCGACGTCGCCTCGATATCCGGGCGGTCGCGCAGCGTCCCGTAACCGTCGAGCGCTTCGCCGACGAAACGCTTCAAGCGCGCCTGCGCCCCGGCTTCTCCAGGCGTCCAGATGCCGAAACCGCCCGCCCAATCTGGCTTGGTCGGCAGCAATCGCCACATTTCGAGCGCGTCGCTCTCGGGCGATACGTCCGGCGCCGGGACTTTCTTCGGGGCCGGCGTCGGCACGGGCGGCGCCTCGGCCGCCAGACAGGCTTTCCAGAACGGCGTGAACACCCGGAACGGCGTGCCGGATTTCGACAGGACGGTCAGCGGTTCGAACAATAGGCTTGCGTTGAAGCTGCGCGCGGCGAGGCCCTTGGCCTCGAGTTCCGCCTTCAACGCCTTGTCGCGCGCAACGGCGAGAGGCTCGTAACAGCGGTTCCAATAGACACCACCCGCCTTCGTCTCGGCGATCAGCTTGGCGAGAACCGCCTTCGACTCGCCGCGGCGCAAGACGAGCTTGGCGCCGCGCTTTTTGAGATCGCGCGCGAGCGAGACCAGCGAATGATGCAACCACCAACGGCTGGCACCGCCGCGCTTCCAATGGCCCGGCGTTTCGTCGTCCAACACAAAGACGGGCACGACCGGCGCGCCGGTATCGATCGCCGCATGCAAAGCCGGATTGTCGGCGAGGCGCAAATCCTGACGGAACCAGACCAGAATGGGAGCGAGGGGCATCAAAAGGGCCGGAACCGTTTGAGAGCGAACATCATTTTTACGCCCGCATGCGACGACCGGATCACTCCGACCCCGGTTTCGAGGTGCGGCGGACGACCGGTTCCAGCCGCCCGGCCGGGAACAGATGGAGATTATCCCGGCCCGTCATCAAAACGCGCCAGCGCGTGCGCCCGAAAAGCCCGGAAATCGACCGATCCAGCGTATCCAGTCCGCCCGTGAAGGCGCCAAAGGCCGGCATCACCATCCGCCGCCCGTCGGTCGTGAAGCACGGCGCCACCACCCGACCGACCTTTGTCACCACGCAGGCCTTGGGATGGAAATGGCCGACGATCTCCCCCATCGCCAGGATCGGCCCGGCGGGCTCGTGGCGCAGGATCAGCTTGCCCTCGGCGATTTCCGGTACGACGCGCCCGCCCAAATCCGGCGGGATTTGCGGATCGTGATTGCCGAGCACCCAGACCCAATCGAGCCCCTTCATCATCCGCGCGAGATGATCGCGATCGTTGGGCGCGATACGCTTGCCCGCATCCTTGTCGTGGAAGGAATCGCCCAGGCACACGACCCTGTCGGGCGCGTAGCGGCGGATGAGACGCTGCAACGCGTCGAGCGTCGCACGCGTGTCGTAGGGCGGCAGCGGCACGCCCTTGGCGGCGAAGGCCGAGCCTTTTTCGAGGTGCAGATCGGCGACGATCAAGGTTTTTGTCGCGGGCCAGAACAACGCCCCGGCAGGATCGGCGAACAGCGCCGTCTCTTCGATCGTGATTCGCGCGTGCATCAGAACAGTTCGGCCTGGCTGTCGTTTGGCTCGTCTTCTTGGGTCGCGTCGGCGATCAGGGCCTCGGCTTGCGCCGCGTCCGCCAACGCGTCTTCGATCGCGTCACCGTAGATGGCTTCGCGGCCGACTTCCAGCAGCACCGGCACGGCCAAGGGCGAAACGCGCTCCAAGCGCCGATGCCTTATCTTGCCCCGCGCCGCCCGCAGCATGGCAGCGAGGCGCGAAAGATCGATCAGGCCCGTGGCGGCGTCCGCGCGGGTCGCGCGCAGCAGGACATGATCGGGCTCGTGCTTGCGCAGCACGTCGTAGACGAGATCGGAGGAAAACGTGACCTGCCGCCCGGTCTTCTCTTCGCCCGGGTGGCGGCGCTCGATCAGCCCCGCGATCACCGCGACATTGCGGAAGGCCCGGCGCAACATGGAGGAATCGGCGAGCCATTCCTCCAGATCGTCGCCGAGCATGTCCTCGGCGAACAACGCCGAAGGCCGGTCGGCGGGGCGCAACGACCACACCGCGATCGAGTAATCCGACGCGACGAAACCGAGCGGGCGAAGCCCCGCGCGCTCCATCCGCTTGGTCAGCAACATGCCCAGGGTCTGGTGCGCATTGCGGCCCGCGAAGCAGTAAGCGACGAGGAACCATTTGCCGTGGCGCGGAAACGTCTCGACCAGCAGGCCCTCGTGTCCCGGCATTTCGGATTTGCGGCGTTGCAGCGTCAGCCATTCCTGCACATCGCGCGGCAGATCGCGCCACGACGACGGATCGGAGAGGATGCCGCGCACGCGGGCGGCAAGTTCCGCCGTGAACGGCATGCGGGCCCCCGCATAGATCGGAATGCGCGGCTGATCGTCTTTGGCGCGGCTCACCTCCACCGTCGTTTCGCGCATGCCTTCGTAGCGCAGCACCTGCCCCGCGAAGCCGAACGTGTCGCCGGGCTCGAGGCCGAGGACGAAATTCTCCTCGACCTTGCCCAGGCGCTTGCCGCGGCGGAACGCGACGTTGAGCATCGGCGTCTCGACGATCGTGCCGACGTTCAGGCGATATTGGCGTTGCGCCAAAGGCGTCGCGACGATCCATTTGCCCGCCGCGTCGCGCTTCAGGCGCTTGTAGCGCTCGTATGCCGCCAGAGCGTAGCCGCCATCGGCGACGAAACCCAGCGTCCGGTCGAACGTCGCGCGGTCGAGATCGGCATAGGGTGCGGCGCGGCGCACCTGCCCGTACATCGCGGATTCGTCGAACGCTTCCGAACAAGCCGAACCCAGCAGATGCTGGGCGAGCACGTCGAGCGCGCCGGGTGGCTGCGGGGCGGCATCGATCTCGTGCGCGTCCAACGCCGCCAGGGCGGCGCGGCATTCGAGCATTTCGAAGCGATTGCCCGGAACAAGGATGGCGCGCGAGGGATCGTCCAAACGATGATTCGCGCGGCCGATCCGCTGGAGCAAACGCGCGGCGCCTTTGGGCGCGCCGATCTGCACGACCAGGTCGACGTCGCCCCAATCGATGCCGAGATCGAGCGACGACGTCGCGACCACGGCGCGCAGCTTGCCCGCGGCCATCGCCGCCTCGACCTTACGGCGCTGCTCGGGCGCGAGCGAGCCGTGATGCAGGCCGATGGCGAGATTGTCGTCGTTGAGCTTCCAGAGCTCGCGAAAGCATATTTCGGCCTGCGAGCGCGTGTTGACGAACACGATCGACGCGCGCGCGGCTTTGAGCGCCAGATAAACCTCGGGCATCGCATGGACGGCCGCATGCCCGGCCCAGGGAATGCGCGCCTCGGGCACTAGGATGGCGACCTGCGGCTTCGCGCCCGCCGTCCCCATGACAATGGCGGGCGCGGCGTCGAGGCCCGAGGCGAGAAAGCGCGCCAAGGCTGGCGGTTCGGCGACCGTCGCGGAAAGCCCCACGCGCCGCGCTTGCGGCGCGATATCCGCGAGCCGCGCGAGACCCAGCGACAGAAGATCGCCGCGCTTGGTACCGGCAAGCGCATGGATTTCGTCGACGATCGCGACGCGGAGCTTGGCGAAGAATTCGCGCGCGTCGGGATAGGACAGCAGCAGCGCCAGCGATTCCGGCGTCGTCATGAGAATATGCGGCGGCGCCTTGCGCTGCCGCGCGCGCTTGGAGGCGGACGTGTCGCCCGTGCGGCTCTCCGCGCGGATCGGCAGATTCATTTCCGCGATCGGCTTCTCGACGTTGCGATGCACGTCGATCGCCAGCGCCTTCAACGGCGACACGTAAAGCGTATGCAAGCCCGCGCGCGGATCGGCGGCGAGGTCGACGAGGCTGGGCAGGAACCCCGCCAGCGTCTTGCCCGCTCCGGTCGGCGCCACCAACAAGGCCGAGCTGCCCGCCCGCGCCAGCTCGAGAAGTTCGATCTGGTGCTCGCGCAAGCGCCAGCCGCGCGAGGCGAGCCATGACGCGAAAGGTTCGGGCAGCGCCGTCACGACGCGCCTCCCGTTACGCGAACAGCCAGAGATAGAGCCCGTGCGCCACGTACCAGGCGCACACGGCGGCGATGATGCGGTTGGCCCAGACGCGATAGCCGTCGTTGGTCATCCGCGCCAGGATCCAGCCGCCGACGGTGGTACCGAGCATGGCCACGCCGATCGCCACCGCGTAAGCGGGCCAATCGCCGAACTCGACGGGATCGATCAGCACGCCGAAATAGACGATTTTGGCGAGATGGCCGAAAACCTGGCAAACGCCTTTGGTCGAGACGATCTGGCGGCGGTCGAGCTTGCCCTTCAAAAAAAAGGAATCGAGCAGCGGCCCGGTCACGCCCGTCAGCATCATGAACGAGACGCAGACGACGCCGTAAAGCACGCCGTGCAGGTCGCGCATTGGATCGCCCTGCAAGTTCTTCGGCACCAGCATCAGCAGATAGGGCGAAAGCCCTAACGCGATCAGCGCCAGCGGGCGGCTCGGCACGAACAAAATGACGGCCCAGACCGACATCGCCAGCGCGCCGCCCGCGCAATAGAATGCCGCGGTCCGCCAGATGATATGTCGGCGCCACAAGACCGCGCGCCACCCGTTGGCGGAGACTTGCGCCGCCCCGTGCAGCGCCATCGCCGCGGGGACCGGCATGAAGGCGAGCAACGCGCCCATCAGCACGAGACCGCCGGCCATGCCGAACATGCCCGACAGGATCGACGTGCCGAAGACGGCGGCGGCGAGGGCGGACAGGCCGAAAATGCCCATCAGCGGAACTCGACCTCGTCGTCGGCGTCGACCGGCGGGCCGCCGAATTCCTTGATCAGGAAGGCGGGCCTGCCCGCGACCATGCGCAGCGTCTTCTCGGCCGAGCGCGACAGCGGTATCCGCGCGTCCTTACAATGGACGATCAACGCGGCGGCGACTTCGGGCGCCTGGAACGCCACGCGGACGACGGCGCCGCTGTCCTTCTGCAGATGCAGCGTCACGCTCAGATCGTCGGCATCGCACTGGATCCGCGCGACTTGGCCGGGCGGCAGCGGATCCTTGCGCAACCGGCGGTAGCCCGACAACGCGCGCACCAATTCGCTTTCGCGGAAAAAGACGAGCCGGTACTCGTCCATGCCCGGCGGCAGCGCAGCGGATTTCTTCGCCATCCAGGCTACGCCGCCACGGAGTTGCCGAGGATTTCGAGGTTGAGCATCTCGGGTTCGGCGGCACCGGCGATATGCACCGACATCGCCATCCGCCCTTCGAGCAGATGCAGGTCCTTCGACGCCTTCAACGGCAAACGCACGCCGCGGTCGCGGCAGCGCATGATCAGCGCCGCGACGATGGAGGCCTTGTCGTAAAGATAGCGCTTGGGCCGGTCTTTGCCGAAGGTCAGCTCGCAATCGAGCGCTACGCGATTCACCCGAAATTTGACCGGCGGCACGGTGGGCGTCGCCTGGCCGCGCTTACGATCATAGGTGACGAGCGCTTCGCGGACGTCCCGCCACGAAAACAGCACGAACCTGTATTCGCTCGCCATTTCTCCCCGCCCCGAATCCCCTCGGCCCCACGCGAGTTCGAGCGTTACCCTATATGCCGCCCGCCCGCAAGGCGCGCGGCCGCGCGGGAAACGTCACTCGGCGTGGTTGGGCCCCGGCGGCGTCGCGGGTGCGGCCTTCCGGAAGCGGCGGGAAAGCCCCCGCATCACGACATAAAAGACCGGCGTCAGGAAAAGCCCGAAGATCGTGACGCCGATCATGCCCGAGAACACGGCCGTGCCCAGCGACTGGCGCATTTCCGCACCCGGGCCCGTCGACAGCACCAGCGGCACCACGCCCAAAATGAAGGCCAGCGCCGTCATCAGGATGGGACGCAGACGCAAGCGGCAGGCTTCGACGACCGCCGCGTGCGCGTCCTTGCCCTCGCTTTCCAGCTGGCGCGCGAACTCGACGATCAAAATCGCGTTCTTGGCGGCGAGGCCGACGAGCACGATCAGACCGACCTGCACCAGGATGTTGTTGTCGAGGCCGCGGATCATTACGCCGATCATCGCCGACAGCACCGACATCGGCACGATCAACACGATGGCGAGCGGCAATCCCCAGCTTTCGTACTGCGCCGCGAGCGCAAGGAACACGAACACGACCGCCAGCGCGAAGATGTAGATCGCGGTGTTGCCGACGATCTTCTCCTGATAGGCAAGCTCGGTCCATTCGAAGCCGATGCCCGACGGCAGGTGCTGCGCCGCCGCCTGCTCGATCGCGGCGATCGCCTGACCGGACGAGATACCCGCCGCCGTGGCCTGGATCGGGATCGACACATAGGCGTTGTAGCGCTGCACGAGATCGGGGCCGGCGGAGTCCTTGATCTCCACCAGCGTGCCCAACGGAACCAGATCGCCGGTCGCCGAGCGCACCTTCAATCGCGCGATATCCTCGCGATCGACGCGCTGCGAGCCATCCGCTTGGGCGCGCACTTGGTAGACGCGGCCGAAGGCGTTGAAGTCGTTCACATAGGCGGTGCCTAGATTGTACTGCAGCGTCTCGAAGATGTTGCCGATCGGCACGTTCAGCATCTGCGCCTTGGTGCGATCGATCTCGAGATAGATTTGCGGCGTGCCGGCGGAGAAGGTGGTGAAAATGCCCGCGAGACCGGGCACGCGATACAGCTGCCCGATGAACTCGCGCGCGACCTCCAGGACGCGCCGGGAATCGTTGCCCGCGCGATCCTGAAGCTGAAGCTTCAGGCCGCCGAGCGAACCGATGCCCGGAACGGCGGGCGGCGGGACGGCGATGATGAATGCCTCCTCGATCTGCTGCAGACGTCCGAACAGCTGTCCGATGATCGCGGTCGCCGGCTGGCCTTTGGCGACGCGGTCGGCGAACGGTTCGAGGCCGGCGAAAACGACGGCGCCGTTCGACGCGTTGGTAAAGGTGGCACCCGAGAAACCGGCGAACGCGATGGCGTCCTTGACGCCCGGCGTCGCCTTGATGATCTCGCTCGCCCGGCGCACGACGGCGTCGGTGCGTTCGAGCGACGCGCCGTCGGGCAGCTGGATCGCGACGATCGCGTAGCCGCGATCGAGCAGCGGGATGAAACCGCGCGGCACCAGCCCGCCGACATAGACGGTCAACGCGGCGAGACCCGCATAGACGCCGAGCATGACGATCTTGCGGCGTGCGACCCAGCCCGCCGAACGGGCGTAACCGTTGCCCATCCGGTCGAAGCTGCGGTTGAAAACGCGCGCGAACGTCGCCCCGATACGCCCAAGCGGCCCCGCGGGCACGTGATGGGGGTCGTGCTTGCGCAGCAGCATCGCGGCCAGCGCCGGGGACAGCGTCAACGAGTTAAAGGCCGACAGGATCGTAGCCACGGCGATCGTCACGGCGAACTGGCGGTAGAAGGCGCCCTGCAGGCCGGGCACGAACGCCGTGGGAATGAATACGGCGGCGAGCACCACCGCGATGGCGATGACGGCTGTGCCGACCTCGTCCATCGTTTCGTGCGCGGCGTCGCGCGGGCTCATGCCGTTGGCGATGTTGCGTTCGACGTTCTCGACCACGACGATCGCGTCGTCCACGACGATGCCGATCGCCAGCACCAAACCGAACAGCGTCAAGACGTTTAGATGGAAGCCGAACATCAGCATCACGGCGAAGGTGCCGATCAGCGACACCGGAATCGCCAGGATCGGGATGATCGCGGCGCGCCAGGATTGCAGGAACAGAAGCACGACCAGCGCCACCAGCACGATCGCTTCGAACAGGGTCTTGTAGACCTCGTTGATCGACTCCTGGATGAACTCGGTCGGGTTGTAGACGACCCGGTAATCGAGCCCGACGGGGAAGTCGCGCTTCAGCTCGGCCATCCGCTTCTGGATGGCATCGGCCGTCGCCAGCGCGTTCGAGCCGGGACGCTGGAACACCGCCAGCGCGACGGCCGTCTTGCCGTTGAGATAGGAATTCGTGACGTATTCCTTGGCGCCCAGTTCGACCCGCGCGACGTCGCGCAGGCGCACGATTCGACCGTCGCCGCCCGCGCGCACGATCACTTCGCCGAACTGGCGCGGGTCCTCGAAACGGCCCTGGGTGACGATGGGAATCTGGAACGACGCATCCTGCGAAGGCGCCGTGCCGAGCGCGCCGCCGGAGACCTGGACGTTCTGCTCGCGCAAGGCGCGCACGACGTCGCTCGCGGACAGGCTGTAGCTCGCCAGACGGTCTGAGTCGAGCCAGACGCGGATCGCGTATTCGCGCGCGCCGAAGACCAGCAGGTTGCCCACGCCGTCGATGCGCAACAGCTGGTCGCGCACGCGCAGAATCGCATAGTTGGAGATGTAGAGGTCGTCGTAGCTGTCGTCGGGCGAGAGCATGTGCACGACCATCATCAGGTCGGGCGAGCTCTTTTGCGTCACGATACCAAGCTGGCGCACCGATTCGGGCAGGCGCGGCGTGGCGATCTGCACGCGGTTCTGGACCAGAACCTGCGCGTTATCGAGGTCGGTGCCGGGCTTGAAGGTCACGGTCAGCGCCATCGAACCGTCGCCGGTCGCGTAGGAAGACATATAGAGCATGTCCTCGACGCCGTTGATTTCCTGCTCGAGCGGCGTCGCCACCGTCGCGGCGATCGTTTCGGCGTCGGCGCCGGGATAGGAGGCGCGCACGACGATCGTCGGCGGCGCGATTTCGGGATACTCGGCGACCGGCAGCGCCTTGAACGCGACCGCGCCCAAAATCACCATGACGATCGACACGACCGCCGCGAAGATCGGGCGGTCGACGAAGAAATGGGCGAAACGCATGGGTTACTTCGCCCCCTTCACCGGCGGCAGCTCGACCTGCTGCGGCGTGACCTTGCCGCCCGGCCGCACGCGCTGCAGTCCGTTGACGACAATGTTTTCGGAGCCGTCGAGGCCTTCGCGCACGACGCGATAGCCGTCCTGGCGCGGGCCCGGCCGGATGAGGCGCGGCGCAACCGACCCGTCGGCGGCCACGACCCACACCAGGCGACGGTCGAGATCGGAAACGATCGCCTCGTCGGGGATCAGCACGCCGCGATAGGGGTTGGAGCCAGGCACGCGCACGCGACCGAACATGCCAGGCGCCAGGAACACGTCGGCGTTGGGCACGGTGGCGCGCACGCGCATCGTGCCGGTGGCCGCATCGAGGCGCGAGTCGACGAAATCGATCGTGCCCTTGCGCGTCAGTTCCCTTTCGTCGGCGACGCCGATCAGCACTTCGATCCTGTTCGGCACGTCGCGCGGATTGGGGATGCCGCCCGTGCGGATCGAGCGCGTGTAGGCGAGATAGGCGCGTTCGTCGATGTCGAAATAGAATTTGACCGGATCGAGCGAGACGATCGTGGCGAGCAGCGTCTGGTCGGCGGCGACGAGATTGCCTTCCGAAACGAGCTTGCGGCCGATGCGGCCGGTCATCGGCGCGCGCACTTCGGTGAATCCGAGATTGAGGCGCGCGCTTTCCAGCTCCGCGCGCAAGCCCGCGATGTCGGCCTGGGCCTGCAGATATTGCTGGCGCGCCTGTTCGAGCGTGCGCTCGGGCGAATTGCCCTGGCGCGCGAGGCGCTCGTAGCGCTCCATATCGGTCCGGTAGAAATCGAGACGGGTCTGCGCCGCATTCACGGAAGCCTGCGCGCGCGCAAGCGTCGCCTGATAAGTGCGCTTGTCGATCACGAACAGCAGATCGCCCTGCCTGACGATCTGGCCGTCGCGGAAAGCGACGGTCTCCAAATAGCCCGACACCCGCGCGCGCAGATCGACGGACTCCGCCGCGTCGAAGCGGCCGATGAATTCGTCCTGTTCGACGATTTCCTTGACGATTGGTTTGGCGACCGAAACCGGCGGCGGACCGCCGGGGCCCATTTGCGCCGAAACCGGCGGAACAAAACCGATGACGGCGACCGCGGCGGCCGCCAAACCATTCTTCAACCGCATGAAACCCCGCTTTGAAACCAGCGAAAACTGACGGCCGGAAAATGCCGACACGCGCCGCCGATCCATATCCGCTTTGCCGTGGGCGAAGAGATACAATGCTGCGGCGCGAACACAAGACCTACTTCGTTACCGTGGCGTTTGAATAGCGTCTGTGACGGCCATCACGGGGGCCGTCCAGTCGCCCGCTAAGTGTTGACGAAACAATCGCAAATTCGGGTACCACGGCGTTTCGTCGCGGCCCAGCATCCAGCGCCAATCCGGCGCCGCCGACAACAAAATAAAAGCGGACTTGCCCAACGAACCAGCCAAGTGCGCGATCGATGTGCAGGGCGTAACGATGCAGTCCAACGTCGCGACCAACGCGGCCGTGTCGTCCATGTCGCGCAGCGCGCCCGCGCAATCGCGGAAATGGGCGGGCGGCGTCCAATCCTGCATATCCGTTCGGCGGGGGCCGACTTGCAGCCCGATCCATTCGACACCGGGCGCATCGAACAATCTCAGCAGCGGTTTCAGACCGGGCGAACGCCAGCGATCGCCCGGAAAGTCGGGGTTGCCGCCCCAAACGAGGCCGACGCGTTTTTTATCCGTCGGCCCGAGCATGGCGCGCCAAGCCTGGGCTTTCGCCGGGTCGGCGAATACATATGGAATCTCGGCCGGCACGTTATCGGGCGTCGTCGCGAAAATCCCGGGCAGATCGAGCAGCGGCGCTTCCGCATCGAACGCGGGCAGCGCGCCGCCTTGCGCGACGACCGCATCGATACCTTTGCTGCGCGCGAGCAGCGTCAGAAGGGCGGGCTGGACTTCCAGCACCACTTGCCAGCCGCGCGCTTTGGCAAGGGGCGCGTAGCGCGCGAAGTGCAGCGTATCACCCAAGCCCTGCTCGGCGCGCAGCAATAGCGTGCGGCCGTTCCCCGCTTCACCCGTCCAGCGCGGCTTTTCGAACGACTTCGCGAACTTCGCTTGCGCGGGCGTTTTCCAGCGCCAAGCGAATTCCGCCCAGCCGCGCTTCCAGTCGCCCGCGAGCAGCGCCGCGAAGCCGAGATTGAAATGCGCGTCCGCCCAGTCGGGCGCCAGCGTCAGCGCGCGTTCGTAGCCTTGGATCGCGGCTTTCGTATCGCCCGCCATGCGCTCGACGTTGGCGAGATTGAAATGCGCCAGCGGATCCTGCGGCGCCATTTCGGCCGCGCGGCGCAGCAGCGAGCGCGCTTCGACCAGACGCCAATGGTCCATCAGCAACGCCGCCAGATTGGCGCGCGGCGCCACCGCTTGCGGCTCCGCCGCAATGACTTCGCGGTAGAGCGCTTCGGCGTCCGCGGCGCGGCCAAGTTTGCGCGCGACGTTGGCGAGGTTGAAAGCGATACCGGCGTGGCCGGGCGCGAATTCGCGCGCGACGCGCATCGCAGTTTCCGCTTCGACCAGCATATCCGCGCGTTCGAAGGCGAGACCCATATTCGCGTGGACCAGCGGATTCTTGGGATCGAGCGTCGCGGCCTTGCCGAACGCGACGAGCGCCGCGGTCTGATCGCCGGCTTGGCTCGCCGCGACGCCGTAGTCGAGCAGCAGATCGGCATTGCGCGGATCGGCATCGGACAAAGCGCGCAAGACGGGCGCTGCCAAATCGGGCCGGCCGCGCGCCAGATCGGCGCGAGCTTTTTCGCGGGAGGCGGTCGAATCGGCGGGCATCACGCGACCGACGATACCAGCCTCGACGCGCAAAAAGAATCGCCCGGCATCCCTTCCGAGGAATGCCGGGCGATCTTGTCGAGGGATAGCTTACTTCGCCGCCGGTTGCGCGGCCGGGGCGGCCGTGCTGGTCGTGACCTTGTTGGCTTCGCGGCGCTCATGCGCCTTCGTCGCCTTTTCCGCCTTCGTGGCTTCCGCCTTCGCGGGCGCCTGCGTGGTCTGCGCGGGCTTGGCCGGCGTCGCGGGCGCCGCCGGTGTCGCGGTCTGCGCGAAGGCGAGCGCCGGGACCATCATCGAAACAGCGAACGCCGCGGCCAAAGTCTTCTTCATCGGTTTCACTCCTGCGACCGGCGGCAAGATTGCCGCCGTCGCAAGGACAAAGCGCGACGAACGAGCGCTATTCCGTGCCCGATTTGGGAAAGATTGTGGCGGCGCAAGGAATAAAGCGCGGGCGCCGCCGATGCTGAGCAACGATCCCCGGCGCCCGAGTGTGACGATCGCGCGCCACCTGAACGTGAGGCCCGAACACTTCGTCGCGTACTTCGATAACGCCCGTCCGATACCGGGCGGGTCGCGGCCGGACTCGGATACGCGCATTCGGAACAAAAGACAGGCGCTATCGCGAAGTTTGCGGCACGCGAATCTCGCGATCGCCAACGACCGGCTCGACGCCGGAATGGGTCGCCATCGACCCGGCGGCGGCCAAGCCCAAGCGCCGAGCTGTTAGGCGAAAAAATCGTATGTTTTGCCTTGGCCGAATTCGACCAGCGGCGGCGCGTTGACGCGCGGACCATCGAAAAACGAGCGCGGCGTCCACGGTTGCTTGCTTTTCAACATGGAAACAATGCCGGCCTGATAGTCCAGGCTCATGAACGCGGTGGAATTCGAATCGCCGCCTACGCTAGGGGCACCCGTCGAGGACATGATTCTCAAACTCCTTTGTCGCGGGCGTTCTCGCCCAACACGGAAACATTACCATAGACGGCCTCGCCGGTCCAAGAGCGCCCAAATCGCTGAAATTTCCGTAAAAAATGCGGGCCCCGCCCCTCGGCGAACCGCGGGTTCGCGCGAGCATCGGCGGGGCCCTTCGTTTTCGGGGGAGCGACCGCAAGCCGTTCGGCATCGGGCCGGTCCCGCCCGCCCGGGACTTCAAGACCCGGGCGTTGATGCGCGGCCGATCAAGTTTCCGTCACCGCCCTTCCCTGGCGGGCCCGCCATCCGGCCGAAACCTTGGGCGAAGCGCGACGCGGTTGGCCCGGCCGCGTGTCGCGTCAAAACGCGAGGCTTTGCCGAAACAATCCCGTTGCGCCGGACATCGATCGCCGGCGTGTGGTCGCCGAACGGCATCGCCCGACATTCGAACCGCCATTGCGCGCCGGTCTGCCGACGAGCGACGGGTCTTCGAACGGGGGAGGACGATGCGCCCGGCTTCCGTCGCCGCCCGAATCGCGCGCGAGCCGGCCTGTCGAGCCGGATCGCCGGAATGAGACGGCGTATCGAAGACGGCCGATCATGATCCGGAGTCTCGACTTCCGATCGCGCTTTCCGCTTCGGACATGCGCGAGGCAGACAGCGGCCGCTAACTTATAGCAAGGCCGCCGACGCGAAACGCGCGCCGAGCCCGGGAAGCGTGGAACCTAAAGTCGATCGCCGGACAAGCTACCGGCCGTCACGTGGCCTTCGGTGGAGTCATGTTGTTTTCGAACACCTCCCCGCGATTGGCATGCGCGCCGCGAGCGCGTCGCCGATACCCGCGCCTCCGTCTTGTCGGCGTGTATCTCCGCCATGCATTCGAACGCGGCGGGCGGCGTTCGAATGCCTATTGAATATAGCCCAAATCGATCTTTCTGTGGAGTCCGCAGAAGTCCGATGTGGATAAACGCGCGCTCAAATCTCGCGCGACATGAAGGTCGATGCCGGGTCCGGCTTGTAGCCTTCGAAAGGCGCACAAACGGCGAAGCCGCGCGTCGCATACATCGCGCGCGCCGGCGCGAAATACGCCCAGGATCCGGTTTCGAGCGACAATCGCTTGAACCCCATCGCGCGCGCTTCGCGCAGGATGTGATCGAGCATCGCGCCGCCGACACCTTGACGACGGGCGGCTTGCGCGGTGTGCATCGACTTCACTTCCGCATGCGTGTCGTCCAGGCGTTTCAATGCACCGGTCCCCAACAGCGCGTCGTCGCGCCACGCGGTCCAAAAGCGGATGCCCGGCCGCCGCAGGCCCGACGCGTCGAGCGCATACGCGCAGCCTTCCACCGTGTTGGCGCGGCCCATCGCGATATGGTGTTCGAGCAACGCGACGACGCGGGCATCGTCGAGCCCGCCTTCCAAGATGCGCATCCTCACGCCCCCGTATCTGCGATAACGGCGTAGCGCGCGCGCTTGCGCCCCGGATTGCGGAAGACGAGCCGGCTGCCGAACGCCATCGTCAAGCGATCGCCCGCGTTCAAACGATGGCGCGCGCCATCCGCCTGGACCTCCAGAGCGCCCTCCAACAGCCAGACATGCTGGCCGCGCCCGGCGTAGCGGCGATTGTCGAGCACGACACGGGCGCCGGCCGGGAACTCGATCTCGACGATCGACGCGCGCGGCCCCAGATCGGCTGGAGCGATTTCCCGCCGGCGATAGCCGGTCGCCGGATCGCGCCACAACGGATGATCGGCCGCCCGGCGCAAGGGTGACGGCGGCGCGGGCGCGGCGGAGACGAGGTCGGAAAGCGTCACGCCCAAGCCGCCGCACAAGCGCACGAGCAATTGCGCCGTGGCGCTCGATTGCGCGCGCTCGATGCGCGACAACATCGCGCGGCTCACCCCCGACGCCGCGGCGAGATCGTCGAGGGTCAGCCCCTTGGCCGCACGCAGCTCGCGCACGCGCGCAGCGATGCGGTCGTCGATGTCGTCTTCGCGTATTCTCATATCTTAATTATGTTTTCCAATATACTGGAGTCAAGCGCGATCGATCCGCGCCGCGAAGCAGCCCTGGCGTGCGTAGTGCGCGTGCAGATAGTCGGCGCCGGAATCTCCGAAGAGCCGCGCGATCAGATTTTCGAGAGAAGTGCCTTCGGTCACGTCGGCGGCGATCATCATGCCGGTCCGGTCGAAGGCGCGCACCGACAGCAGGCGCCGGCGCATGACGTCGGGCACTTCGTTCGCGCGATCGTAGGTTTGTACCGCACCTTCGCGCACGAAGATCGCGTGCGTCGCGCGGAACGGCGTGCCTGCCGGTTGGTGCAAATAATTCAGCAGCAGCGCGTGGCCGCCGACGGCGATATCGCGCAATTCGACCCGGTCGGGAAACCCCGGGTCGCTATCGACCTTTTTCCGTAGAATGCCGCGCGCGGCAAGTTCGGCGTCGGAAAGTCCGTAGAGCGGAATGAACGGCGAGGCGTCGAGGCCGGTAATGCGAAAGGACACGGTAACCTCCTTGCTGAGGACGCCGAACCTTGGCCGACCTTTCGCACTGCACCCACCCGGTGCTTGCGCCGTAACGCCGAAATCTTGCCTGTACGGTGCCTCGGCACCATATTTCGTATGGAATTCGGGCGGATGACCCGATAGAACCCGTCAACAAACCTCCGGGGAGGTCGCGTCTTGGCGCAAGAAACGAAGCGTATCATCCGCGCGCCGCAGGATCTGGCGGCGGGACTTTTTTTGATCGGCTTGGGTGCGTTCGCGCTGTGGCAGAACGCCGGCCTCGAACGCGGCACGCTGCGGGTTTTCGGCCCCGGCATGATGCCGACGATTCTTGCCTGGGCCTGCGTCGTCGCGGGCTTCGCCGTCGCCGCCGGATCGATGCTGTGGAACGGGCCGAAGCTCGAGCGCTGGACCTTCCGCGGGCCGCTTTTCATTTTGGGTTCGGCGGTCGCGTTCGGCCTGACCGTGCGTCCGCTCGGCATGGCTGTCGCCACGCCGCTGGCCATCATGCTGTCGGCGATGGCGAGTTCGGAATCCAAGCTCGGCGAGACCGCGATCTTCGCGCTCGTCATCACGGCGTTCTGCCTGGGTCTGTTCCGCTTCATGCTCAACCTTCCGATCCCCGTCGCCCCCTGGGCGATCGGGTATTGAGGGCTCCTTCATGTTCGATCTGATCGGCAATCTCGCGCACGGTTTCTCGATCGCGCTGACGTTCCAGAATATCGGTCTTTGTTTCATCGGCGTGATGATCGGCACGCTGATCGGCGTGCTGCCCGGTGTGGGGCCCATCGCGACGATCGCGATGCTGCTGCCGCTGACCTTCAAGCTCGATCCGACCGGCGCCCTCATCATGCTCGCGGGCATCTATTACGGCGCGCAATATGGCGGTTCGACCACCGCGATCCTGGTCAATATTCCGGGCGAGGCGACCTCGGTCGTGACCACGCTCGACGGCCACCAGATGGCCAAGCAAGGCCGCGCGGGCGTGGCGCTGGGCGTGGCGGCGCTGGGCTCGTTTTTCGCGGGCACGGTCGCGACGCTGGTCATCGCGGCGCTCGGCGTGCCGTTGACGAAAGTGGCGCTGCTGTTCGGTCCGGCCGAGTATTTCGCGCTGATGGTCGCCGGTCTCGCCTTCGCCGTCGTGCTCGCGCGCGGCTCGCTGCTGAAGGCGACGGGCATGATTCTGGCGGGGCTGCTGCTCGCGACGATCGGCACCGACCTCGAGACCGGCGAGGAGCGCATGACGCTGGGCTTCTCGACGCTCAGCGACGGGCTCGACTTCGCCGTGCTGGCGATGGGACTGTTCGGCTTCGCCGAGATTTTGCGCAACATCGAAAACCCGGAAGCGCGCGACGTGACGCGCGGCAAGATCGGCCGCTTGCTGCCGAACATGGACGACATCAAGCGCTGCATCGCGCCGGTGTTGCGCGGCACGGCCATCGGCGGGGCGCTGGGTATTCTACCCGGCAACGGCGCGGTGCTGGGGCCGTTCGCGTCCTACACGGTCGAAAAGAAGCTCGCCAAGGACCCCTCGCGCTTCGGGCGCGGCGCCGTCGAAGGCGTGGCCGGCCCCGAAAGCGCCAACAACGCGGGCGCGCAGACCTCTTTCATTCCGCTGCTCACGCTCGGCATCCCGCCCAACGCCGTGATGGCGCTGATGGTCGGCGCCATGACCATCCACGGCATCATTCCCGGCCCGCTGGTCATGTCGAAAAGCCCCGATTTGTTCTGGGGCATGATCGCGTCGATGTGGATCGGCAATCTTCTGCTGCTGGTCATCAACCTGCCGCTGATCGGGCTGTGGGTCCGCCTGCTGAAGGTGCCCTATCGCCTGATGTTCCCGGCGATCATGGTGTTCTGCTGCATCGGCATCTACTCCATCAACAACTCGCCGCAGGACGTGCTTTTCACCGCGTTTTTCGGCTTCGCGGGCTACGTGCTTTACAAATTCGGCTTCGAGCCCGCCCCGCTGCTGCTGGGCTACGTGCTCGGCCGGCTGATGGAAGAGAAGCTGCGCCAGGCGATGATCCTGGCGCGCGGCGACTTCATGACCTTCGTCTACAACCCGATCGCGGCGGGGATGCTCGCCGTCGCGTTGATCGTGGTCGTCATCGCGGTGCTGCCTTCGGTGAGCAAGAACCGCGACCAAGTCTTCACCGAGTGACGTCAAGGCCGGACGCGGGGCCCCCCGGACTTTCCCGCGCCCGGATCCGCAAACGAAGGAGGAAAAGCAGATGAAGAAAACTCTCGCGATCGCCGCCGCCCTGGCCTTCCTGGCCGGCGCCGCGTCGGCCCAGCAATATCCCGTCAAGCCGATCACCGTGATCGTGCCCTTCGCCGCCGGCGGCCCGACCGACGTCATCGCCCGCATCGTGGGCGAGAGCATGTCGAAAACGCTCGGCCAGCAGCTCGTGATCGAGAACATCGCCGGCGCGGGCGGCACGACGGGCATCACGCGCGGCAAGGAAGCCGTCAACGACGGCTACACGATCATGATGGGCCATATGGGCACGCACGGCGCCGCCCCCGCCCTCTATCCCAATATCCGCTACAACCCGGTCACCGATTTCGAGCCGATCGGCATGGCCGCCGGCACGCCGATCGTGATCGTCGCACGCAAGGACTTCCCGGCCGCGAATCTCAAGGAGTTCGCCGACCGCCTGAAGGCGGGCCAGGACAAGCTCAACGAAGCCAATGCGGGCGTGGGTTCGGTCTCGCACACCACCTGCACGCTGCTGCACGTGCAGCTCGGCACCAAGCCGACGCGCGTGCCCTATACGGGCACGGGCCCGGTGTTGAACGATCTCGTCGGCGGCAAGGTCGATTACGCCTGCGACCAGATCGTCAATCTGGTCACGCAGATCCAGGCGGGCGCCATCCGCGCTTACGCGATCGCCACCCCCGTGCGCTCGCCGGCCCTGCCCGACGTGCCGACGACCGCGGAAGCCGGCATGCCGGAATACCAAGTCAGCGCCTGGAACGCGCTGTTCGCGCCCAAGGGCACGCCCGCCCCGATCGTCGCCCGGCTGAACGACGCGCTGTCCAAGGCGCTCGACGATCCCAATACGCGCAAGCGCCTGTTGGATCTCGGCGGCGTGCTGCCCGAGGGCAACGAGCGCACGAGCGCGTGGCTCGGCACGTTCGTCGCGGCGGAAGTCGACCGTTGGGGCAAGACGATCCGCGCCGCGCGTTGATCGCCTGACCTAAACGCTTCAAGACGAAGGCCGGTGCGGGCGACCGCACCGGCCTTTTTCATTCGGCCCCGCCCGACGCCGGCAGTTTGGCGCGCGTTTCAAAGGTGCCCGGCGCGGTCCGCGCAAAGGGTCCGCACGCGCGCGCAGCGCCGGGGCGACGAAATCGAGAAATGGCGCTGCGGGAAAATGGCGCGGCCGAAGGGATTCGAACCCCTAACCTTCTGATCCGTAGTCAGATGCTCTATCCAGTTGAGCTACGGCCGCGCTGTCGTTTTCCCGGGTTACCCTGGGAAACGGGCGCGGACACTAGGTGATTCGCCTGCCCATCGCAAGCGCTAAACGACCGGTTTGCGACGGGGGCGAAAATCCCGACCGAAACGCAGTCAAGCCTGTGGAAAACCGCCATAAATTCAAACTTGTGCGCGTCTTGTCGCTTGGTTACGATCCCTCGCCGGTGACATGGGATGTCCGGTCCTGTGAATCCGCGCGGCGGCGTTTGCGTGCGAGGCGGCCATCACCGTATGGCATTGCGTTCGCAACGCGCCGTGGAGGCTCAATTGGTTCCGTGGCGCTTCCAACGCGTGGCGGATCGCATCTAACTAACGATTATATCGGCCATGACCGTTATGCGCACGCCCCTCGCAGCCTCCACTCGTCGCCACGGTGCCCGCCTTCTTGCCGTAGGCACGCTCGCCTTGGGGCTTGGCGGCTGCAACTACATGACCGAGGCGCTGTGGCCCTCGATGGGCGGATCCGAACCCGCCCGGTCGAGCGACGGCCCGATCGTGCGCCAGGAAATTCCGCCTTCGGCCGCCGAACAGCGCGCCATGACGTCGACCAGTGCCGCCGCGATCGCGGCGACGCCGGATACCGGCCGTCTGCCGGCGGGTCAATCCACCGCCGTCGGCCAGCGCGCGCAGCAATTGCGCGGCGAAGTCCAGAATCTCCAGGGCGCCGTGCAGCAGCGCGCCGCCGCGATCCAGCAGATGCGCGGCGACGCGATCTCCACCTCGCAGCGTTATTTCTCGACCGTCGCGGGCATCAACGCGCGCCTGCAGGTCGGCACGACGCCGGGCAACCCGATCCTGCAGAGCCAGTGGAACACCGCCGCCGCCGAACTCGACCGCATGTCGGCCGAAATCGGCCGCATGTCGCAGATGTCGAGCCAGGTCTCGGCCGACGCTGCGATGGCCGCCTTCCTCCTCGATTCGACCCGCGCGGCGTATTCGCTGTCGGGCGCCGTCGAGGACGATCACCGCCAGCTCGCGACGGTCGAGGACGAGGTGAACCGGACCGTCGTGTCGATCGACCGTCTGCTGAACGAACTCAACGAGGATATCGGCCGCCAATCGACCTATATCGGCCGCGAGCGCTCGAATCTGACGGCGCTGTCGCTCGCCATCCGCAACGGCGAATTGTTCGGCACCGGTCTCAACAACCGCGCCTTCACCAACGTGTCGCCGCCCGACGGCAGCCCCGCGATCCTGGGCGTCGCCCCCGGCGCCGCGCCCCAGGCCGGCAATCCGGCCCAAGCCGCCGCCGGCCGCCGTCCGTTGATGGTGATCCGCTTCGATCGCGCCAACCCGGCCTACGAGCAGGCACTCTACACCGCCGTCAGCCGCGCGCTTGAGCGCAGCCCGACGGCGAATTTCGATCTCGTCGCCGTCGCCCCGTCGCGCGGCGGCCAAAGCCAAGCGGCGTTGGCCGCCTCCACCGCGCGCCGCCAGGCCGAAACGGTGATGCGCAGCCTCGCCGATATGGGTCTGCCCGCCCAGCGCGTGACGCTGTCCTCGACCACGTCGAACCAGGCGCAGGCCAACGAAGTCCATCTCTACGTCCGCTAAGCGGAAACGGCGCGCGGAGATCGAAGGCGGGTGCTGCGGCACCCGCCTTTTTCATTTGGGCGGATAGGGCGCGCGCGGCAGCGCGCGCGCTTTGGCAATCTTGCCGGCGATGTCGATCTCGTAACTCCACGATAGCATCGCCGCTCGGTCGAAGTTTTCGGGCGCGCGGACATAGCCCATCGCGACGCAGGCGCCCAGCACGGTGCTCCACCCCGCCGACGAGATTTCGCCGGCCGGGCGCCCGTTCGCGAGAATACCTTCCCCGCCCCAGCACCAATCGCCCGAGTCTTCGAGGGCGAACAGGCACAGCCGCTTGGCGACACCCGCTTCGCGCTTGGCGAGCAGGGCCTCACGTCCCAGGAACCCGCCCGGTTTATCGAAGGCGACGGCGTGCAACAACCCGGCTTCGACCGGCGTTTCGTCGGGACCCAATTCGGGTCCGAAGGCGCGCCGCCCCGCTTCGATGCGCATGGCGTCGAGCGCATAATAGCCGATATCGACGATCGCGGGGGTGGCCGACTTCAGCGCGTCGTAGACGCCGGCGGCGTATTCGGTGGGGACCAGCATTTCGAGGCCGGGCGCGCCGACATAGCTCATCGGCGCGGCCAACACGCGCGCAAGGCCGACATCGATCATCCGCATCTCGCCGTTGGCGAGCTTGGGCAAGCGCGGGCTGACCTTGGCGAGGGCCGCTTCGGCCTCCGGACCGATCAGCGACAGCGTCGTCCACGTCACCGTCGCGTCGGTCAGCGTCACGAATTGATCGCCGATCTGGCGGCCCAGCCAATCGAGATCGCGGGTCAATTGCGCCGAGCCGGTGATGGAGAGGAACTTGTCCTCCGCCATTCGCGCGATGGTCACGTCGCTTTCGAAACCGCCGCGTTCGTTCAGCAGCGCCGTATAGACCAAGCGGCCGGGCGCAACATCGATATCGTTGGCGCAGATGCGTTGCAGATACGCGGCCGCGTCGCGGCCTTGGATCAGGATCTTGGCGAAGCTCGCCTGATCGATGATGCCGACGCCGGCGCGTGCCGCCTCTTGCTCCTTGCGCGTATAGGGCAGCCAGTTCGGCGTCCACGCATAGGGAATCGTCGCATCGAGCGGGGCGAAATAATTCGCGCGTTCCCAGCCCATCTTGGACCCGAAACGCGCGCCGTTGGCGGCGAGGCGATCGTAAAGCGGCGAGCGGCGCAGCGGCCGCGCACTTTCCAATTCCATGCGCGGCCAGCGCATCACGTAATGCAGGCCGAGACTTTCGACCGTGCGTTCGCGCAGGAAGCGCCCGTTCGCCTGGAAATCGGCGAAGCGGCGAATATCGACGTCGGCGAGATCCATCGGCGCTTCGCCACCCGCGATCCATTCGGCGGTCAACCGCCCCGCGCCGCCCGCATTGGCGATGCCGGCCGAGTTGAAACCGGCGCAGACGTAAAGCCCGCGCAATCCCGGCGCCTCGCCCAGAATGAAGTTCCCGTCGGGCGTGAAGCTCTCGGGCCCGTTCAGCAATTGGCGCACTTCGGCGGTCTCCAGGCACGGCGTGCGGTGGAGCGCGTTCTCCATCAGGATTTGGAACTGGTCCCAATCCTCGGGCAGCAACTGGAAGGCAAAATCCTCGGGCACGCCATCCATGCCCCAGGGTTTGGCGACCGGCTCGAACCCGCCCATCACCAAGCCGCCGACTTCTTCCTTGTAATAGATGTAGCCGTCGGGATCGCGCATCACCGGCAGGTCGGGGGTCACGCCCGCGATCTTCTTGGTGACGATGTAAAAATGCTCCGCCGAATGCAGCGGCACCGCCACGCCGAGCTGCTCGCCGACTTGGCGCGTCCATTGCCCGCAGGCGAGCACGACGACGTCGGCCGCGATCCTGCCCTGACTCGTCTGCACCGCGACGATGGCGCCGTTGGCGCGCTCGAACCCCGTCACCGCAACGCCCTCGAACAGCTTGGCGCCCATTTGGCGCGCGCCCTTGGCGAGCGCCATACACAGATCGGCGGGATTCGCCTTGCCGTCGCCCGGCAGCCAGATCGCCCCCTGCAAATCGTCGGTGCGCATCAGCGGCCAAAGCTTGCCCGCTTCGTCCGGGCTGATTTCCTGGATATCGACGCCGAAGCCTTTAGCGAGCGCCACTTGGCGTTTGAATGCGACGACGCGTTCGGGCGTGCGCGCGACGTTGACCGATCCGCAGTTCTTCCAGCCCGTCGCTTGGCCCGTTTCAGCCTCGAGCTTCGAATAAAGGTCGATGCCGTATTTGCTCATCGCCGTCAGCGCGCGATTGGGGCGCATCGCGCCGACCAGCCCGGCGGCGTGCCAAGTCGTCCCGGCGGTGAGGCGAGCGCGCTCGACCAGAACGATGTCCTTCCAGCCGAGCTTCGCAAGATGATACGCAACCGAACAACCGGCAATGCCGCCGCCCACGATAACCGCGCGCGCCGAAGCCGGAACCGCCTCTGCCATGGAGCCCCCGTCCCATTTGTTGCCGACAGATTAGCAAGCTCCGCCGGATAGCGTATCGGCGATTTTGGGATAGACGGCCCGGCTTTTGCCCCGTATTTGGCTTATTCACCCTCGCAACGAGAACGCCCCCGCATGGATCTGAAAGCCCATATCCGCGACGTGCCCGACTTCCCCAAGCCCGGCATCCTGTTCCGCGACATTTCCCCGCTTCTGGCCGATGCCGGCGCCTGGAAAGCGACGATCGACCGTTTGGCCGATGTGGTCGCGCCCCATAAACCGCAGTTGCTGGCGGGAATCGAGAGCCGCGGCTTTTTGGTGACCGCCCCGCTGGCGCTTCGCCTCGGGATCGGCTTCCTGATGGTCCGCAAGCGCGGCAAACTGCCCGGACCCACCGTGCCCCATACCTACGCGCTGGAATACGGCGAGGATACGATCGAGGTACAGGAAAACGCCGTGCCTGCGGGAACGCGCGTCGTCGTATTGGACGACGTGTTGGCGACCGGCGGCACGCTTGCGGCCGCGATCTCTTTGCTGCAGAAAACGGGGGCCGACGTGCGCGGCGCTGCGTGTCTGATCGAGCTGACCTTCCTCGACGGGCGCAAGCGCGTCCCCGTCGCTTTCGAATCCTTGGTCCGTTACTGACCGAACGGGGGGAGCGGTCGAGCGATGGATAAAATCCTCGACGCGCTTCCCGCCGCTGTGCTGGTCCTCGACGACGACCTGAGAATCGTCGCGGTCAACGCCGTATATCACCGGCTGCTGGGACTGCCCGACGGTTTCGCCAAGCCGGGCGATCTCATCGAAGACACGATCGGGCAGCTCGCCGCCTTGTCCGAGCCCGATCCGCAAACGCGCGCGCGCGCGATCGGCGAACGCATGGCGCTGATGCGCGCACGCAACGGCTTCACCTACCGCCGCCGCTTCCATCACGGCCGCACGATCGAGATCGCGGCCCGCCCCATGCCCGGCGGCGGGCAAGTCATCATGTTCCACGACGTGACGGAGGCCGAGGCGCAAGGGACGGCGCTCGCCCGCGGCTGGAACCGACGCGAGGACGACGAGCGGCTGCTGCGCGCCATCGACGGTCTGGCCATGGGCGTCGGAATTTACGATCCCGGCGACCGGCTGATACTGCACAACGCCGCCTATCGCCAACTGATCGACCTGCCTGCGCATGTCGGCCTAGGCGCCGCGTTTCGCGATGTGCTGGAGGCGCAGATCGAGAACGGCCTCGCCTATCTGGGCGGACTGCCGCGCAACGCCTGGCTCGAAGCGCGCATGGCCGAGCACCGCTCGCCCGGCGACAAGATATTCGAAACGCGGCTTACCGACGGACGCATGCTGCAGATCCGCGACCAGCGCCTGCCCGACGGCGGCTTCGTGGTCACACTGAACGACGTGACCCAAGCGCGCGCGCGCCAGACCGAGATCGACCGTCAGGCGCAGATTCTGGCGGGAACTTTCGACGCGATCGACGAAGGCATCGTCGTCTACGACCACAACCGCGTTCTGATCGCGTGGAACGATCGCGCGCGGCAATTGCTCGACGCGCCGCCCGAAGGGATGCGGGTCGGCATGACCTTCGACGAATCGATCCGCTTCCAGATCCGGCGCGGCGATTTCGGCCCCATCGCCGACGAGGAGGCCGAGATCGCGCGCCGCGTCGCGCGGGTCACGCGGCCCGAACCCTATTCGGACGAAGGCTGGCGGCCGAACGGGCGGTATATCGTGACGCGGCGCACGGCCTTGCGCGGCGGCGGCTGGGTGACGCTGTTCACCGACCTCACCGATCGCAAACACGCCGAAGACGCGCTGCGCGACGCCAAGGAAGTCGCGGAGATCGCCAGCCGCACGAAATCGGAATTCCTGGCCAATATGAGCCACGAGCTGCGCACGCCGCTCAACGCCGTGATCGGATTCTCCGAGATCATCCACAACCAGCTTTTCGGCCCGATCGAAGAGCGGCGCTACGTCGAGTACGCCAAGGACATCCATTCCTCCGGCACGCACCTGCTTCAGGTGATCAACGACATCCTCGACATCTCGAAGGCCGAAGCGGGCAAGGTCGAATTGCGCGAAATGCAGATCGACCTCAACGGCACGCTGGCATCTTGCGCGCGATTGATGGCGCCGCGCGCGCAATCGGCGCAAGTACGCGTCACGCTCGAAGTCGCGCCCGACGTCCCGCTGCTGACGGCCGACGAGCAGCGCGTACGCCAGATCGTTCTCAATCTGCTGTCCAACGCGGTGAAATTCACGCCGCCCGGCGGGCGCGTGCGCATCGTCGCGGCGGCGGAGGCGGATGGCGGCGTCGCCGTCAGCATCGTCGATACCGGCATCGGCATGCGCCCGCAGGACATTCCGCGCGCGCTGGAGCCGTTCGGACAGATCGACAGCGCCATGGCGCGGCGCTTCGAAGGAACCGGCCTCGGCCTGCCGCTCAGCCGCAAGCTGGCGGAGCTGCACGGCGGCACGCTGACGATCGAAAGCGCGCCCAATCGCGGCACGACGGCGACCGTCCGCTTCCCCGCATCGCGCTGCGGTTAGCTCACGCGGGCCGCCAGGCCAGCAGCGCCCGCAGCGCGCGGGGCGGCGATGATCGAGCGCGTCGGCCGCGCGCCGCATCCCAGCGATAGGGCGGATCCTCGTCCATATAGGCGATCAGCGCCTTTTCGAGCTGGAGCGCGTGGACGCCGTCCGCCGGGCGGCCATAGCGGCGTGTGATGTAGCCGCCTTTGAACCGGCCGTTGAGAACCAGGCTCATCCCCGGACCGTCGAGGGCCGCGCGCGCCGCCTCGGTCAAGCCCGCGTCGGCCGATGCGCCCGACGCCGTGCCGAGATTGAGATCGGGCAAGCGCCCCTCGAAGAAGCGCGGCACGCGCGACGGGATCGAGTGCCCGTCCCACAAGATCGCGTAGCCGAACTTGGCTTTCAGCCGCGCGAGCTCGGCGGTCAGCGCGTCGTGATAGGGCGTCCAATCGCGGACGACGCGTTCCTGGATTTCGGCCGCATCCGGAACCTGCCCCGGCTTGTAGACCGGCGCCTTGCCGAAGGTGCTGAGCGGGCACAACTCGGTATTGTCCGCGCCCGGATAAAGCGGCGTGCCGGCCGGGTCGCGGTTCAAGTCGATGACGTAGCGCGATTGACGCGCGACGATCAGGCCGGCGCCGAGCGAGGGCGCGGCGGCGTAGAGTTTTTCGACATGCCAATCGGTGTCGGGCAGCGTCAGGGCATGGTCCGTCATGCGCTTGGCGAGCGCTTCGGGAATATGCGTGCCGGCATGGGGCACACTGACCAGCACGGGTGAATCGCCCGGGGTGAAGTCGAAAATCTCGTTCATTCCTCGCCGTTCCTGAAGACGCGTTGCGGGCCGGGACCGCCGATCCAATAGACCAGATCGGCCGGCCGTTCGATATCCCATACGCAGAAATCCGCCGCCTTGCCCGCTTCCAGCGTGCCGCACTCGTCCTGCAGGCCCAACGCGCGGGCGCCTTCGCGCGTATAGCCGGCGATCGCCTCCTCCGGCGTCATGCGGAACACGGTGCAGCCCATATTCAGCACCACGCGCGGATCGAACGCGGGCGCCGTGCCGGGGTTGCAATCGCTGGCCAGCGCCATCCGCACGCCGCCTTTGCGGATCGCGTCGATCGGCGGCAGCTTTGTGTCGCGCAGGAAATAATAGGCGGCGGGGAGAAGCACGGCGACAGTGCCGGCCATCGCCATCATCGCGATCCCGGCCTCGTCGAGATGTTCGAGATGATCCGCCGATAGACCGGCATAGGACGCGACCAGCGCCGCGCCGTGCTGGTTCGTGAGCTGTTCGGCATGCAGCTTCACCGGCAGGCCGTGGGCCTTTGCCGCGTCGAATACGGCGCGCGTTTCGTCGTTGGTGAAACCGATCGACTCCGCGAAGGCGTCGACCGCGTCGGCAAGGCCCGAGCGCGCGATCGCCGGGATCATGCCCACGACGAGCTTCGCGTAGTCGGCTTGGCGGCCGGCATACTCGGGCGGCACCGCATGCAGCCCCAGGAAGGTCGTGCGCACCCGCACGCCCAACCGATCGCCGAGCGCGCGTGCGACGGCAAGCTGCTTCATCTCGTTTTCGAGATCGAGTCCGTAGCCCGATTTGATCTCGACCGTCGTCACGCCGCGGTCGGCCATATAATCGAGCCGGCGTGCTGCGCTCTCGAACAATTCGTCGAAACTGGCGGCGCGCGTTTTGGCGACGGTCGAACGGATACCGCCGCCCGCGCGCGCGATTTCCTCGTATGACACGCCGTTGAGGCGCTTCTCAAATTCGTCCGCGCGGTCGCCGCCGAACACGAGATGCGTATGGCAATCGACGAAGCCCGGCAGAACCCAGCCGCCGCCGAGATCGATGCGCGATTCGGCCTCGGGCGCCTCGTCGCGTTTGCCGACCCAAGCGATACGGCCGTTCTCGACCAGCATCGCGCCGTCGCGGATGGCGCCGTAATCCGGTCCCGCAAGCGTCGCGAAATCCGCATTTTCGTAAAGTGTCGCCATGCCGCGCCGATGCTCCTATAAACGGCGCCAAGAATAGCCCCAGGACCGCCGCCCATGCCCACATTTTTCGCCCCCCGCGCCCGTCTGCCGCAAGGCTGGGCCGACGACGTGCTTTTCGACGTCGACGCATCCGGATATCTGACCGATGTTCAGGCGGGCATGAAGCGCGGCGATGCGGAACTGCTCCATGGCGCGGTCGTCGGCGGGATGGGCGATCTGCATTCGCACGCCTTCCAGCGCGCGATGGCGGGGCTTGGCGAAACCGCGCGGCCGGGCGAGGACGATTTCTGGTCGTGGCGCGAGGTCATGTACGCCTTCCTCGCCAAGCTCGGCCCTCGCGAACTCGAAGCGGTCGCCACCCAGCTCTATGTCGAGCTCGCCAAACACGGCTTCACATCGGTCGCCGAGTTCCATTACGTCCACGCCGATCCGAAGGGCCAGCCCTACGAGACCGTGACCGAGATGTCCGACCGCTTGATCGCGTCGGCCTCGGCGGCCGGGATCGGGATCACGATCCTGCCGGTCGTCTACCGGGCCAGCGGTTTCGGCGACAAGCCGCCGACCGAAGGCCAGAAGCGTTTCGCGATTCCAGAGGAAACCTTCAACGATCTTTACGAACGCCTCGCGCGCCGCCACCGCAACGATCCCAATGTGCGTGTGGGCATCGCTCCGCATTCGCTGCGCGCGGTGCCGCCCGCCGATCTCGCGCGCGCGATCGAGTTGGCGCGCAAATTCGACAAGACGGCGCCCATCCATATCCATGTTTCGGAACAGCCCAAGGAAGTCGCCGACTGCAAGGCATGGTCGGGCGCGACGCCGATCGATTGGCTCTATGCCAACGCCGCCGTCGACGAGACCTGGTGCCTCGTCCATGCGACGCACGCCACGCCGGGCGAAGTGACGCGCATCGCCACGAGCGGGGCCATCGCCGGGATTTGCCCGACGACCGAGGCCAATCTCGGCGACGGCATTTTCCCGCTGGCCGAGTTTTTCGCGCAAGGCGGACGCATCGGCGTCGGCACTGATTCGAACGTCTGCACCAGCCCGGTCGAAGAGTTGCGCTGGCTGGAATACGGGCAGCGTCTGACGCGCGGCCAGCGCAATGTCGCGCCGCGCGCGTCGGGCGGCGGTTCGACCGGCGGCTTCCTGCTCGACCAAGCCGTGATCGGCGGGGCGCAAGCCGGCGGGCGCAAGACCGGCCGCCTGGAAAAAGGCTGGCGCGCGGATTTCGTCGTGCTCGACCGCGACCACGCGGCGCTGACGGGCCGCGAAGGCGAGCATCTGATCGATTCCTGGCTGTTCGCCGGGAATTCCAATCCGGTGCGCGACGTGGTGATCGGCGGCGACTGGATCGTGCGCGAAGGCCATCACCGCCACGAGGATCAGGCGAAGGCCGATTACATCAAAGCCCTCGGAAAACTGCGTTCGTGACGAAATCGCGCCGCGGCGATGTGCGCCGGGCGGACGCGTTCAGAACAGCTTGCCCGGCAGCCATGTCGCGAGGGCGGGGAAGGCCATCACGAGGGCGAGGCCGATCACCTGCAGGATCACGAACGGCGTGACGCCGCGATAGATATCGGACGTCTTGACCGAAGGCGGCACGACGCCTTGGAGGTAGAACAGCGTCGGGCCCAATGGCGGGGTGAGGAAGCTGGTCTGCAGATTCATCGCGAACAGCACGCCCAGCCAAATCGGGTCGATGTCCATCTGCAGCAGGATCGGCCCGACGATCGGCACCATGATGATGGCGATCTCGACGAAATCGAGCGGGAAGCCAAGGACGAACACGACGGCCTGCACGACCAGCAAAGCGCCCCATTTGCCGCCGGGCAGCGAGGTGAGGAAGTCGCGGATCATCTCGTCCCCGCCCAATCCCCGGAAAACGAGCGAATAAACCGTGGCGCCGATCAGCGTTGCGAAGATCATCGCGGTGACGTTGGCGGTGGTGCGGACCGTCCCGTGCAGCACCTCTGTGCGGAACGTGCGCCACAGCGCGACGCCGATGCCCCAGGCGAGCACGAACGCGCAGCCGGAAGCCGCCCACATCGCGTAGACGTCGCCCGGCGGCGGATTGGCGCGGCCCAGGCGCATGTCGAACACGGACCCCAGGAGGACCATCCCGACCGCGGCGAGCGCGGCGGCATAGATCGGCCAGGGCTTGTCCTCGCGAGCCCGCAGCCCCGCGAGCAGCGTGGCGCCGACGGCCCCCACCGACGCGGCTTCCGTCGGCGTCGCGATGCCGCCCAGGATCGAACCCAACACGGCGACGATCAGCACGATGGGCGGCAGCAACGCGCGCGCGATCTGCGCGGCCGTCAGGCCATCCGCTTCGCTCTTGGGGATGGCGGGGCCCGCCTCGGGCCGCCACCAGCACAGGGCCAGCTGGTAGAGGATGTAGATGCTCGCAAGCATCAAACCCGGGATCATCGAGCCCGCGAACAACTCGCCCACGCTGACGGTCTCGATCGAGAACTTGCCCTGCGCGAGCTGGGCTTGCTGGTAGGCGGCGGCCAGCACCTCGCCCAAAATCACCATCACGGTCGACGGCGGGATGATCTGGCCGAGCGTGCCCGCAGCACAGACCGAGCCGCAAGCGAAGGCGGGGTCGTAGCCGCGCCGGAGCATCGCGGGCAACGCGATCAAGCCCATCGTCACGACCGTGGCGCCGACGATGCCGGTCGAGGCGGCGAGCAGCGCGCCGACGATCGAGACCGATACGGCCAGCCCGCCGCGCACGGTACCGAATAGCCGCCCCATCGCCTCGAGCAATTCGACGGCGATCTTCGAACGCTCGAGCATGATCCCCATGTAGACGAACAGCGGGATGGCGATCAGCACCTCGCTGGTCATCGTGCCGAAGGCGCGCTGGGCGAGCGCGCCGAACAGAAAAGGATCGAAGACGCCGGTCAGGATGCCGAGCGCGCCGAACAGCACGGCGGTGCCCGTCAGCACGAACACGACCGGCACGCCGGCCATGATCGCGACGCACAACGTGACCAGCATGGCGAGATCGAGGATCGTCGCGGGCGCCGAGTTCATGCCTGTTCGACCTCGGTCTTGCCGGGCAGATGGGTCGGCGCGCGGCCGCCGAGCACGAGAATCGCGCGCGCGGCCATCGCGAGGCCTTGCGACGCCAAAAGCGCTGCCATCGCCGGGATCAGGGACTTGAAGGCGGGCGTGAACGGCAATCCGCCCATCGCCATCGGCCCTTCGCCCAGCCGCCAGGACGAGGCGACGTAAGGCCAGCTCGCCCAGATCATCAGCCCGCAAAACGGCAGCAGCGCGAACACGACGCCCGTCAGGTCGACGGCCGCGCGCGTGCGCGCGGACCAGCGCGCGAAGTAGATGTCCACCCGCACGTGACCGTCGATCAGCAACACGTAGGCGATCGACAACATGAACAGCGTCGCGTGGACATAGACGACGCTTTCCTGCATCCAGACGAAGCTGGAGCCGTAGACGTAGCGCAGCACGACAACGACGAACTGCACGAGCACGAGCAGCGCCGCGAGCCAGCGCGCGAAGGCGCCGACGGCACCGTTCAGGCCGTCCACCGCGCGCGCGAATTTTTCCAGAAGATCCATGACGCCGGACCGCCGGCCGCTCCGCGCGATGGCGAAGCGGCCGGCGTTCGGATCAGCCCCAGCGGATCGGCAGGGCGCGGGCGTTGAAGTTGCCCGCGTAGCTTTGCATCATGTAGGCCTGCGAGCGCACGCGGAACTCGGCGTAACTGTCAGCGATGCGCTTGACCATCGGATCCTGGTGGGCACGGAACTCGGCCAGCATTTCGCCCGCCGTGTTGCCGAAGGCGACCAGCAGATCGCGCGGCGCCTCGCGCGGCACGACGCCGTGGCGCGCGACGAGTTCGGCGAGCGCGATCGGATGGCGCACGTCGTATTCGGTCGTCACTTCTTCGGCGACCGACTGGCAGGCGAAACGCACGGCTGCCTTAAGATCGTCAGGCAGCGCATTCCAGCGCGCCATATTGATGCCGATCTCCTCGGCCGACGAAGGCTCCTGGACGCCGGGGTAATAGTAGTTCTTGGCGACCTGATGGAAACCGAGAGGCCCATCGGAGAACGGTCCGATGAATTCGGCTGCGTCGATGGCGCCCGACTGCAGCGCGCCGAAGATTTCCCCGCCCGGCAGCGAGACGACCGACGCGCCCGCACGGCGGAACATCTCAGCACCCAGGCCCGTCGTGCGGAAGCGAAGCCCGCGGAAATCGTCGATCGAGCGGATCTCGCGGCGGAACCAGCCCATCCATTGCGGGCCGGAATTGCCGCAGATGAAGGGCTTCACGCCGAAGCGGCCGTAGATCTCGTCGTACAGCGCCTGGCCGCCGCCGTGCATCATCCAGCCCTGCTGTTCGAAAGCCGTCATGCCGAAGGGGAACGAGCCGAAGAAGCCGATACCCGGCGACTTCGACGTCCAGAACGCGGGCACGCCGTGATAGAGGTCGGCCGTCCCGGCCGCGACCGCGTCGAAGGCGCCCGGCGGGGGCACGACTTCGCCGGCCGCGAACAAGCGGACGTTGATCCGGCCCGCGGTCACGGCGCCGATGCGGTCGGCGACCTTTTGGGCGGCGACGCCGGGGCCCGGCAGATTGCGCGGCCACAAAGTGACCATGCGCCATTCGATGCGCCCTTGGGACAACGCGGGGGCTGCGAGGCCTGCGGTGGCCGCACCGGCCACGCCGGTCAGAAGGTGACGACGCTTCATCGAGGGAGACTCCCTGTTTTTCGTTACGCTGGGGAGCGAGTATCGACGCGGCTAGCGGCCGCTTCAAGCCCGAAGTATCGTGATCGCCTCGATGATAGACGCTCGAAAACACGCCCCCGCCGCCCAGCGCAACCGCACGCCCATCCTCGACGCTTTGCGCGTCCGATTGCCCGAAACGGGCACGGTACTGGAGATCGCGAGCGGCACGGGCGAGCACGTCGTACATTTCGCGCGCGCACTGCCCCGCTTGGTTTTTCGGCCCACCGACCCCGATCCCGGAAACCGCGCCTCGATCGCCGCTTGGATCGCCCACGAAAACCTCGCCAACGTCGAAGCACCCGTCGATCTCGACGCCTGCGCGCCGGAATGGGCCGTGGCCGCCGCCGACGCGATTTTGTGCGCCAACATGATCCATATCGCGCCGTGGCGCGCGGCGGAACGGCTGATCGCGGGCGCGGCGCGCACGCTGCCGCCGGGCGGTATCGTGCATCTATACGGGCCGTTCACCCGCGAAGGGCGGCACACGGCGCCGTCCAACGCCGAGTTCGACGCCGCGCTCAAGGCGCGGAATCCCGAATGGGGTGTGCGCGACCTCGATACGGTCGCCGCCCTCGCCCGCCGCGCCGGTTTCGGCGCGCCGGAGGTCGTCGCCCAACCCGCCAACAACCTATCGGTCTTCTTTCGCCTCGGCTGAAGGATCGCGCGGCGCAAGATCGACCGAGACGGCCAATTCGTGGGCTCCGCCGCCCAGAATCACGCCGCGGATCGGCGATATGTCGGAATAATCGCGGCCCCAGCCGACGACGACATGCTCGTCCTTCACGACCAGATCGTTGGTCGGGTCGATGTCGATCCAGCCCGCCTCCGGCACCCATACCGAGACCCAGGCATGGCTGGCATCGGCGCCGACCCGCCGCTTCTGGCCCGGCGGCGGATAGGTGCGCACATATCCCGACACGTAACGGGCGGCCAGCCCCATCGCACGCAGGCACGCGATCATCACGTGCGCGAAATCCTGGCACACGCCCCGGCGCAGCCGCATCACCTGCTCGACCGGCGTGGCGACACCCGTGGCGCGCGGATCGAAGGCAAAGTCGCGCTTTATGCGTGAATTCAAATCCAGCACGCCCGCGAAGACCGGCCGCCCTTTCGGGAAAGACGAGGCGACGTATTGGCGGATCGTATCGTCGATCAACGCCATCGGGGATTCGCGCGTGAATTCCGACACCGCCCATTCGACCGGCAAACCGCCGCCGTCGAGCGCATCGCGCACGCTTTCCCAAGCCGACGTCTTCGCCGCGTCGGGCGGCGGCGGATAGACGACGTCGACGACCGAGCGCGCATCGACGACGAGTTCGTCGTGCGGCTCCTCCAGCGAGATATGGCTCACCTTGTTGCCGAACCAATCGACGCGATCGGCGATGCGCAACGGGGCGGGCGTGGCGATCACCGCGCTTCGCAAGACGCGCTGATAGGGCAGTTCGCGCGGGGAAAGGCGCAGCGTGTGATACGACACGTCCACCGCCGAAGCGTAGCGATAGGTCGTCCGGTGCACGACGTCGTAGATCACGCCTGCCCCTCCGGCCCCGCCATGGTTTCGTAGCCGATCGCGCGCAGCGTGGTGACGTGGCTGAAATAGGCGCGCGTGATCGCTTCGGACAGATCCGAAAGCCGCGTCGTCGTGGCACCCATCAATTCGTCGAGCGAGGCGACCGCCTCGCGATCGACAATCGAGGCCAGACGCTCGACGTCGAAGAGCTCGATCGCGGAGATGGCGCCGCGCGCGATCTTCTGTTCGGGCAGCGACAAGGGCCGGCTGGCGCGCTGGGGCAGCGCATCGAGATGTTCGGCGACCGCGCGCAATTGGAACGCGACCGAGCGCGGGTTGGTCTCGTCGCACAGAACGAGATCGACGACCGGAGCGGGCTGGATCGCCGCCATATAGCGCGTGCGATAGGTGATCGAGCTGTCGGCGAGTTCGAGCAGCAATCGCAGCCACGGCTCGCCGCCTTGATTGCCCGCCGCCGCGAACACGTCGCGGATCATCGCCGTGCTGTAGACCGCGCGTTCGATGCGCCTTCCGAGATCGAGGAAGCGCCAGCCCGAGCCGCGCGTCATATTCTCCGCCGCCATGCCGTGGAAAGCCGCGCACACGCCGATGACGTGATCCACACCTTCAAACAGCCAATCGACGTCGCCCGTGCGGCTTTCCAACCGCAGCCGCGCGTCCTTCAGCAGATCGTTGACGACCTTCCACATGTCGCCGGACAGGCGGTCGCGCACCGTCGGCGCGATGCGCTGGATCGCCTGGAACAGATGCGAGATGCCCTGATCGGGGCCGCACGCATTGGCGATCGCCTCCATCATCGCGCGCCCGTCGGGCATGCCGCTGAAACGAAGCTCGATCAGGCCGCGCGAAGCCAGCATGCGCGCGAGCGCTTGGAATTCCGCCACTTCGCGCGCCGACACGCCGCCGGCGGGGGCGCGCATCAAACATGCGCGCATCAGCCGCGCGGTGTCGTCCAGGCGTTCGGCGTAGCGGCCGAGCCAGAACAGATTGTCGGCCACGCGGCTTTGCAACTCGCCCGAGGACCGGCGCAGCGGCTCGCGCCCGCCGCTGGCGCGCGGCCCCATCGAGAAATTCTGCGGCTCGCGCACGACGACCCAGGTATCTTTCGACGCCCCGCCGCGCTGCATGGAGATATCGACGCCGTTGTCGTCGGAAGCGACGCGCGTCATGCCGCCGGGCATCGGCACGTAGCCGTCCTCGTGGCGCACCAGGAACGCGCGCAGCATCGTCGGACGCGGCTGCAGACCGTTGGGCGACCACACCGGCATCGCGGATTTCTGCAAGCGGGTTTGCGCCACGTAGCGCCACGGGCGTTCGGCGATGCGCGCGATCAAGGCTTGGCGCTTGCGCGCGTCGAGCGTCGAAGCGTCGGTCGCGGGTTCGGTCTCTCCGCCGAAAGCCGGCCGGATCACGTAATCCTCGATCCGTTTGGCGACGTTCGCGAACACGTCGGGCTGGCCCAGCCACCACGTCTCGATCGAGGCGATGTCGAGTTCCTCGCCCAGCAGCTTGCGCGCGAGACCCGGCAGGAACGGCAGCAAGGCAGGCGTCTCGACCGCCCCCGCGCCCAGCGCGTTCGCGACGGTGACGTTACCCGCGCGCACCGCGTCGAGCAAACCCGCCACGCCGATCGCCGATTCCGCGCGCAGTTCGACGGGATCGCAATAATCGGCGTCCATGCGGCGCAAGATGACGTCGACCTGCTGCAGCCCGCCGAGCGTTTTCAGATAGCACTTGCCTTCGCGCACGGTGAGGTCCGCACCCTCGGCCAGCGTCAAACCGAGCTGGCGCGCGAGATACACATGCTCGAAATAGGTTTCGCTGTAGGGGCCCGGCGTGAGCAGCACGATACGGGGGTTCTCGCGATGGCGCGGGGCGAGATTGGCCAGCGCCGTCTGCCACATCTCGAAGAACGGGGCCAAGCGGCGCACATGCGCGGCCTGAAACAGCTCGGGGACTGTCCGCATCAATACGTTGCGGTTTTCGAGCGCGTAGCCCGCCCCCGACGGCGCGTTGATGCGATCGGCGCAGACGCGCCACTTGCCGTCGATCCCGCGCGCCAGATCGGCCGCGTAGAAATGGATGAAGGGCGCGCCGTTCGCCGGCACGATGCCGTGGCATTGGCGCAGGAAGCTCGGATTCGCATGCACCAACGCCGGCGGAAGCAGATGGTCGGCAAGCAGCGTCTGCGGCCCATAGAGGTCGGCCAGGATTTTTTCGAGCAGCAAGGCGCGCTTGGCGAGCGCGCCTTCGATCTCGTCCCATTCGTCGGCCGGGATCGGCAGTGGGATCAGATCGAATTGCCAAGGGCGTGCGGCGCCATGCGCGTCGGCGAAGACGTTATAGGTGACGCCGTTTTCATCGTATTGCCGACGCGCGCGTTCCATGCGCTCGGCCAAAGCGCCGGGCGGCAAGGTGCGCAACGCGCCCATGACCGGTTGCCAGTGAAAGCGGATTTGCCCGCCACCGGTGACCATTTCGTCGTACGGAGATACCGCCGCCGCCGCCGAATCCTTGATTTCGGACGAATCGTCCATTCCGCCCCCGGTCGAAGGGCGGAGTGTCGGCGTCATGACCGCCGAAGGTCAAGCGTCAGCGGAAATTCCGGGTTCGGTTTCGGCGCGCGCGGTGTCAGCGGACCTGGCGTGTGGCCGAAAGCGAAGAACCGGGCCCGGCGACGCGCCTCGGCCTCGTTGGCGTTGACCGGGAAGCGGTCGTAGTTCCGCCCGCCCGGATGCGCCACGTGATAGGTGCACCCGCCGAGGGAGCGGTTGGACCAGCTATCGACCAGATCGAACACCAGCTGCGCATGTACCCCGATCGTCGGGTGCAACGCCGAGGCTGGGTTCCAAGCACGGAAGCGCACGCCCGCGACGTATTCGCCCTCGATCCCGGTCGGATGCAACGGCACAGCCACGCCGTTGCAAGTCAGCACATGCCGGCTTTCGACCAGATTGCTGACCTTGACCTGCAAGCGCTCGATCGAAGAATCGACATAGCGGACTGTCCCGCCCCCGCCCGCCTCTTCGCCCAGCACATGCCAGGGCTCCAGCGCGTGGCGAAGTTCGATGCGCACATTGCGATACGCGGCCTCGCCCAGCTTCGGGAAGCGGAATTCCCAATGCGGATCGAACCACGAGTCGTCGAATCCGTAGCCTTCGTCGCGCAGCAATTGCACGACGTCCGACAGGTCGTCGCGCACGAAGTGCGGCAGCAGGAACTTGTCGTGAATCGCGTTGCCCCAGCGGACCAGCTTGGCCGTGTAGGGCTCCTCCCAGAAATGCGCGACCAGCGAGCGCAGCAGCAATTGCTGCACAAGGCTCATCCGGCCGTGCGGCGGCATTTCGAAGCCGCGAAGCTCGACCAAGCCGCGCCGTCCGCCCGAATGATCGGGCGAATAGAGCTTATCGATGCAGAATTCGGTGCGATGCGTGTTGCCGGTGAGGTCGACCAGGATGTTCCGCAGCACGCGGTCCACCATCCAGGGCGGAATGCCCACCGTATCCTTCGCCGGCAGTTGCGCCAGCGCGAGTTCCAGCTCGTGCGTCTGATCCTGGCGCGCCTCGTCGACGCGCGGATGCTGCGACGTCGGCCCGATGAACAACCCCGAGAACAGATACGAGAGCGACGGATGGTTGTGCCAGAAACGCAGCATCGAGCCCAGCAGATCGGGCCGGCGCAGCCACGGCGATTCCGGCGCCGATCGTCCGCCGAGCACGAAATGATTGCCGCCGCCAGTACCCACATGCCGGCCGTCGAGCATGAATTTCTCGGTCCCCAAGCGGCTTTGGCGCGCTTCTTCGTAAAGCGTCGTCGTTCGCTCGACGAGTTCGGGCCAGCTTTCCGCCGGATGGACGTTCACCTCGATGACGCCGGGATCGGGCGTGACCGAAAAGCTGTTGAGCCGCGGATCGGGCGGCGGCGCGTAGCCTTCGATCAGGATCGGCTGGCCCAAATCGGCGGCCGTGTCCTCGATCGCGGCGATAAGGTCCAGATAATCCTCGGTCGTCGGTACGGGCGGCATGAACACATGCAGCAAGCCGTCGCGCGGCTCGACGCAAAGCGCCGTGCGCACGACCCACGACGCCGACGCCTGCGGCTTCAACTTCTGGCGGTCGGCGCGGCGCAGTTCCTCGATCCGCCTGCGATCGGGGACCGCCTCGCCATGCAGGCCCGCCATCATGCCGGCCTGATGCGCGAAGCCTTCGCGGCTGGGCGCGCCGGTCACGTGCGTCGCGCGCTCGCGAGGGTCGCGCTTGGGCAAAGGCGGACGCGCGTCGAACGGATCGGTTTCCCAGTGATAGGGATAATCGACCGGCGCGACCCACGGCAGCGAATCCAGCGGCAGGCGATAGCCCATCGGCGAATCGCCTGGGATCAGGAACATGTGCTGCGGGCGCACGAACCAGAAACCGGAACTCCATTTCGACCGCCCCCCGCCGCTGCGTTGCAGGGGCAGCGCCACGCCGACGGGCTCGTCGAGACCCTTTTCGAAAATGCGCGCGAGGCGCGCGCGTTCCTCGGGATCTTTGAGATTCGATTTCAGCGGATCGACGTTGACCGGCAAACGCTGCTCGCGCCACAGGTAGTACCAGGAGTCCTCGAACGCGCGATGCACGAACTCCTCGGGTACGCCCAGGCGCTTGCACAAGCGCCGCGCGAAACGGTCGGCATGCTCGAAATTCACGTTCGACTTCATGCCGTCGTCGGCGAACAACGAAGGATCGCGCCAGATCGGCTCGCCGTCGCGCCGCCACCAGCAGCCCAACGCCCAGCGCGGCAGGCTTTCGCCCGGATACCATTTGCCCTGGCCGAAATGCAGCAGCGCGCCCGGCGACCACAGCTTCTGCAAGCGCTTGAGCAGCGTGCCGGCCAGGCGCCGCTTGGTCGGCCCCAACGCGGCCGTGTTCCATTCCGCGCCGTCCATATCGTCGATCGACACGAAGGTCGGCTCGCCGCCCATTGTCAGGCGCACGTCGCCCTTCGCCAGATGCGCGTCGACGACATGGCCGAGCTTCTCGATCTTCGCCCATTCCTCGTCGGTATAGGGCTTCGTCACGCGCGCGCTTTCGGCGATGCGCGTGACGTACATTTCATGGCCGAATTTAACTTCGGCCTTTTCGTGCATGCCTTCGACCGGCGCGGCCGATTGCGGGGCGGGTGTCGCCGCCAGCGGGATATGGCCTTCGCCGGTCATCAGGCCCGATGTGGGGTCGAACCCGATCCAGCCGGCGCCGGGCAGATAGACTTCCGTCCAGGCGTGCAGATCGGTGAAATCGTGCGTCGTCCCCGACGGGCCGTCGAGCGCCTTTTGGTCGGCGACGAGCTGGACAAGATAGCCGGAGACGAAGCGCGCCGCGAAACCCAGATGGCGCAAAATCTGGACGAGCAGCCAGCCGGAATCGCGGCACGAGCCCTTGGCGCTGCCCAGCGTCTCCTCGCATGTCTGGACGCCCGGCTCCATCCGGATGATGTAGCCGATATCCTGCTGCAAGCGCCGGTTGAGGCCGACGAGGAAATCGACCGTTCGTTGTTCGGCGCGATCGACCTTCGCGAGCCAGGCCTTCAGCAGCGGGCCGGCCGGCTCGGGCTTGCGGAACGGCGCCAAATCCTCCAGCAGCCCGTCCTCGTAGGCGAAGGGCCATTTTTCGGCGTAAGGTTCGAGAAAGAAATCGAACGGATTGACCACCGCCATGTCGGCGACGAGATCGACCGATACGGTGAAGCGATCCGTCTTTTCGGGAAAAACGAGCCGCGCCAGCCAATTGCCGTGCGGATCCTGTTGCCAGTTGATGAAATGGGTCGACGGCTCGATCTTAAGCGAATAGGAAAGCACCGGCGTACGGGTATGGGCGGCGGGCCGCAAACGCACGACCTGCGGCCCCAGCGTGATCGGGCGGTCGTAGAAGTAAGACGTGCGATGGTGGAGCGCCACGTGAAGAGTCATGGAACCGGCCCTGGAATGCACGCGTCTAAGATGCGCGTGGACGAAAAACGGAGCGTTAACGGCACGTTGGCCCGGAATCGGAGCCCGCGCAAGGCTCTGCAAGCCGCGTTCCAGCGCGCTCCAGAATTCTACCGGGGGGCGATGACGATATGACGTTGCGCCCCCCGATGTGGCTGCTGATCACGATCAGCGCCGTCGGCCCGTTTTCGCTGAACGCCTTCATCCCGTCGCTGCCGCGCTTGGCGGACGCGTTCGCGACCGATTACGGCACCGCCCAGCTCGCCTTGACGCTGTTTCTGGCCGGGGTCGGGATCGGCCAGTTGATCTACGGCCCCCTTTCCGACCGCTATGGTCGTCGGCCGGTGCTTTTGGCGGGGCTGGGGTTGGGCTTCGCGGGCAGCATCGTGTGCATGATCGCGCCGACCATCGAGGTGCTGCTGTTCGGGCGGGTGGCGCAGGCATTGGGCAGTTGCTCGGGTCTCGTGCTCGCGCGCGCGATGGTACGCGACCTCTATAGCCGCGACCAATCGGCCAGCACGCTCGGCTACGTCACCATGGGCATGGCGATGATGCCCATGGTGGCCCCCGGTATCGGCGGCTTTCTCGACCAGACCTATGGCTGGCGGTCGAGTTTCGTCGCGATGATGGCGTTCGGCGGTTTCGCCTTTTTCGCCGCGCGCGCGCGCGGCTACGAAACCAATGCCGCGCCGCTGTCGCATATCGACTTCAGGACGCTGACGCGCGGCTGGTTCGCGCTCGCCCGCTCGCCCGCCTTTCTCGGCTACACGCTCGCGATCAGCTTCAACTCGATCCAGTTCTTCGGCTTCCTCGCGGCCGCACCGTATCTGATGGTCGGCGTGCTGGGCCGCCCGCCCGCCGAGTACGGGCTGTGGTTCGCGTTCTGCGCGATCTCTTACGCGTGCGGCAACTTCATCGCCGGGCGCTGGTCGGCCAGGATCGGTCTCGACCGTCTCGCCTATTGGGGGTTGAACGCCGCATTGCTGCCCTGCTTCCTGTTGATGGCGCTCCACGCGACGACCGGTTTGTCGCCGGTCGGCATTTTCGGTCCGTTCTTCCTGCTGGGATTCACCAATGGCGCCACGCAGCCCAATCTGATCGCGGGCGCCGTATCGGTGAACCCGGCCCTGGCGGGGTCTGCCTCCGGCCTGCTCGGCTTCACCCAAATGGCGACGGGGGCTATCGCCACCGTCGTCATGGGACATTCCCAGGACGGCACGCTGCTGCCGATGTCGGCGCTGTTTTTCGTCTGCTCGATCGGCGCGATAATGTCGCATCGTCTCGCGATGCGCCGGCACGCGGGCTGACGCGCGATGGGCTGGCTTGCGGCGATCGGTGCTGCGGCGGCGCTCTACGCGGCGGCGGCGGCATTCATGTATCTGGGTCAGCGGAACTTCCTTTATCACCCCTCGGCCGTGCCAGCCGACGGGTCGGCGCTGCGCGCGGCGGGCTACGCGCCGCTCTCCGTCGCGACCGCCGACGGCTTGACGCTGAACGCATGGCGGCGCGGCGGCGACGCGAACAAACCGACGATCGTGCTGTTCCACGGCAACGCAGGCGACGCGAGCGACCGTATCGGCATCGCTGACCAGGCCGCGCGCCACGGCTACGGAATCGTACTCGCGACCTATCGCGGGTTCGGCGGCAATCCGGGCAAGCCGACCGAGGAAGGTCTTTACGCCGACGCGCGCGCGACGCTGGACGCCGCCGGCCCCGGTCCGTTCGTGTTGTGGGGCGAAAGCCTCGGGACGGGCGTCGCGACTAAAATGGCGAACGAGCGCCGGACGCTGGGCGTTATCCTGCAATCGCCCTTCGTCTCGGTCGCCGAGCGCGCGGCCGAGATTTACTTCTGGTTGCCGGCACGGCGCCTCGCGACGGACCGCTTCGACTCCGCCTCGCGAATTGCGACGATCGACGCCCCGCTGCTGGTGATCCACGGCGCGCGCGACACGCTGATACCCATCGCCCACGGCAGAGCGATATTTGACGCCGCCAAGCCCCCGAAAACCTTTGTGGAATTGCCCGATCGCGGCCATGGCGACATGGCGGGTCCGATCTTCGAATCGAGTCTCGTCGAATTCCTTGGATCGCTTGCGCTTTCGCGCCCGGCGCCATAAACATCGGTCATGGCCGACGCTCATCCCGCGAAACCTGCCGCCGCTGCCGCCGAGAAAATCGACGAGCGGCGCAAGCTGGAACTCCAAAATACGCTGAACCGCATCAGTATTATCGCGGGCATCTTCGACACGCGTATGGGTTCGGTGAACTGCAAGCCGTTCCACGCGATCCGCGAGTTGATGGATATCTATATCGCCGGCGCGATCCGCGCCTTGTCGAAGGGGCAGGACTACCTCGACAACGGGATCGAACTGAAGGACGAAGAACGCGCGAGCGTCGAAACCCTGATCCTGAAGATCTACGGCGACGTCGCCAAAAAGGACGCTTCGTCCGACAAGGCCTGAGGCTCGCTTAACGCTGCCGCACGCGCCAGACGCGGCAATTCGTCATGCTCTGATGTTCGAATACGTAAAGCGTGCCGGGCTGCTCCACTTTGCGGAAATCGGCGAGATCGTTCGAGCCCGCTTGCGCGGCACCATAGGTCTGGCCCGCCAGCACGACTGTCGCGCGATGCTGTTCGAACTGGCCGAAATCGCGCTTGCGGCATTCGGCCGAAGCGCGCGCGTCGTAGGTGCCGAGTTCCGATAACGGCTTGGGGCTGCGCAGCAGCACGGTGCGCGGCCGCGCCTGTTCGGGAATCCGCGCGGCCTCGATATTCGGGCGCACCCCGGTATCGAAGGGCCGCGCCAAGTGCCCGTCGCGCGTGCGCGTGAGATCCGTCGCCTGCGCCGGCAAGGCGGCGGCGAACGCGAGGAAAGCGAGGACGGCAAGGCGGCGCATCGCGCAACTCTATGCGATCCGCCCCCAAATCGCCTAAAGTTGGCGGCATGGACGGCATCGAAATCCGGCCCGGCATGCGCTTCGCGAGCCAGCAGACCTACGAGTGGGAAGTCGCCGAATTGGTCACCGACGGCGTCTCCGTCCCCCATGCGCGGCTGCGCGCGCTATACGACCCCGACGTCACGCGCCTCGTCGCCTGCGCCGTTTTGGCCAATCCCGCCCGCTTCAAGCCTTTGAATTCGTGACATTATATGTCGTTTCGCGAGCGGGGGATTGACTCCGTTCATTTATTACGTATTTTAATAAATATTGATTAGACTTGCGGAGAATCCCTTGTCCTTCGTCGCGGATGGCGCAGTCGACCAGCGAGCCGAACTCGGCGAACGCCGCTATCTGGTGGCGACGCTGCTGCTGGACGCTTGGCTGCCGCGTGCGATGGAGCGCGATCTCGCCGCCGCCGAACGCAAGGCGATGTATTGGAGCGGGATCTACGGGCCGCGCCGGACCCGCATTTCGGAAATCTTCGTCCCCGGCGCCGCCGGCGGGGG
>VYME01000066.1_pt1 | contig 63938 bp, 46 predicted proteins | sample 5115281 | NCBI WGS metagenome assembly VYME01 (sample SAMN12291780, study PRJNA351875) | freshwater metagenome | isolation source: freshwater lake | place: USA: Michigan, Wintergreen Lake | collected 2013-08-08
GGCGCCGTGCGCCTCTCGGCCCGCGCCGGTATCGCCACCGGCCTCGTGGTGGTGGGCGACATCAAGAGCGCCACGCTGCGCAAGCGCGAGGGGGCAGTGGGCACCACGCCCAATCTCGCGGCGCGCATCCAGTCTCTGGCGCCGCCGGGGGGTGTGGCTATCGCTGCGCGCACCCGAAAGCTCATTGGCGAACAGTTCCTGCTGCAGCAGATGCCCGCGCAGGCACTCAAGGGCATCGAGGGGCCTGTGGATTGGTGGCTCGTGAGTGGGGTGCCGGTGTCGGGCAGCCGTTTCGACACGCGGGCCGGTGCCGGCGCACGACGGATGGTGGGGCGCGATGCGGAACTCGCCGTCCTGTTGCACGAATGGGATCGTGGCCGACACGGTGAGGGACGCGCCCTGCTCATCACCGGTGAAGCCGGGATCGGCAAGTCGCGCCTGCTGCAATCGCTCGCTGAGCGCACGAAGGCTGACGCGCGCGACCCAATCGCGCTGCAGTGCTCTCCGTTCTACCGCGACACGGCGCTTCACCCCGTCGCCGAATGGGTGCGCCGCACGGCGCGTCTCTCGGTGGACCTCGACGCCAGCAGTGCGCTTGGCCGCCTCGAATCGTTCATAAGTGAACGAGGTATCGATGTGGCCGACGCCTTGCCGCTGCTCGCGACACTGTTGTCAGTGCCGCTCGACCGTCGTGCCAGCATGCCCTCGCTCAGTCCGCTGCTGCTGCGCGAACGTACGATTGAACGACTGCTCGACCTCATGGTGGCCGGCGCGTCTGATCGCCCGTTGCTCGTCCTCGTCGAGGACCTGCACTGGGCCGACCCCACGAGCATCGATTTGCTGACGCGACTCACCGCGCGACGCGCCTCGGTGCCGGGGCTGCTGGTCATGACGGCGCGCCCGGAGTTCACCGCGCCCTTCGACGAACGTGAATGTGTGCGCATCGCGGTGGATCGTCTGCCGGTGGGCGACATTCGCTCCGTGGTGGACGACCTTGCGGGCGGACGTCGCCTCCCCGACACGGTGTTTGCCTCGATCGTGGCCGCCGCGGGTGGCGTGCCGCTGTTCGTCGAGGAGCTCACCAAATCGCTGATCGAATCGGGACGCTTGCGGACCACGGGCGACAGCGACGAGTGGCTCGCTACGGCATCGGACATCGAGATTCCGGCCACGCTTCACGACCTGCTGGTGGCGCGTCTGGACAGCCTCGGTCCGGCAAAGGCCGTGTGTCGTGTGGCGGCCACGTTGGGGCTGCGCTTCTCGCGACGCCTGCTTGCGCGTGTGCTGCCGATGGCCGACGAGCAACTCGATAGCGCGCTGCAGCGGCTCTGCGACAGCGGCGTGTTGGAAAGCACGACCCCGTTCGACGATGACGCGCAGTTCGCCTTCCGGCACGCCCTCGTGCGGGAAGCCGCCTATCAGTCGCAGCTCAAGTCGCGTCGCCGCGATATTCATCTCGAGACGGCTGCGGTGCTCGAGACGTACTTTCCCGGCATTGCGCAATCGGAGCCGGAAATGCTCGCGCATCATCATGCCGAAGGGGGGCAGGCCGAACCGGCGACGGTCTACTATCTCGCGGCGGCGAGTCGCGCGATGCGATCGAGCGCGTTGTCGGAAGCGCTCAGTCACCTCACGCGCGGGCTGAACGTGCTGGACGGGTGCGCGCCGTCGCTGCGCCGTGACCGGCTCGAACTCCGCCTCCGCGCGGCGCTCGGCACCACGTACATGCAGGCGCGCGGCTGGGCGGCGCCCGAGGTGGAGCGCTCGTATCTGGCGGCGGCGTCGCTCAGCGCCGCGGCGGAATCTGCTGCGGAAGAAATTCAGGTGCTCTGGGGCACGTGGGTGTACTACCAGGTGCGTGGTCGGCTCGATGAGGCGGTTGCCGCCGCCGCGCAGATTCAGGAGCGCGCCGAGCGCGATGGGTCTGATGCCTCGCTGCTGGTGGCCGACATGATCGGCCTGCAGGTGCATTTGTACGCCGGCGATCCGCAACGCTCGCGGGCGCATTGCCGGCGCTTCCGCGAGCGCTACGACGCGGCGCGCTTCGGCTCACTCACGGAGCTGTATTCCACCGACCTCGAGCTCGTGTGCGTGGTGCACGAGGCGCTCGCCTGCTGGATCACCGGCGACACGGAGGAAGCCTTGGCGCATGCGCGCCGCGCGCGGGCGCTGTCCGTGGCGAGCGGCCACCCGTACTCCCTGTCGTGGAGCCACACGTGGGGTGGCGTCGTGGAGTTGCTGGCTGGCGACGCCGAGACGCTGGCGCCGTCGCTGCAGTTGGGGGCCGCCGTCGCCGGCGAGCATGGCTACGCCTACGTGGCGGCGATGGCACATACGCTCTACGGATGGCTGCGCGGCGACCGCGGTGATCTGGTTGGTGGTCTGGCGGAGCTTCGCGAGGGCATCACGGCGTTTCGCGCGACGGGGGCGGAAATCGCGGTGCCGTTTTTCCAGGGGCTGGAAGCTGAGCTGCTGCTGCGTGACGGCCGAGCCGATGAGGCGCTCGTCGTGCTGGCGGCCGCGCAACAACAGGTCTCGACCTGGGGCGAGCGGTGGACGGAAGCCGAGGTGCACCGGCTCGTGGGCAAGGCGCTCACGGCGCGAGCCGGCACCCTCACTGCCGATGCGGAAGTACGTTATCGTACGGCGCTGCATGTCGCCGCCGAACAGGGCGCCCACAGCTGGGCGTTGCGTGCGGCTCGCGACTTGGCCAGCGCGTTGGTCGACGTGGGTCGTGAGCGCGACGCACAGGACGTACTCGACGCGGTACGTCTGAACGGAATTTTTCACCACTGAATGGGAGCGACGGGAGCTATGGCGCAACGACAGGCATATGACGTGATCATCGTGGGCGCGCGGTGCGCCGGCAGTGCGACCGCCATGCTTCTGGCCCGACGCGGTCATTCGGTGTTGCTGCTCGACGCCGATCGATTCCCGAGCGATTTCGAAGCGTCCACGCACCTGCTGTGGCAAAGCGGCGCCGCGCGGTTGGCGAAGTGGGGCCTGCTCGAGCGCCTGCGGGAGACGGGGTGTCCTCCCATCCGGAAGATCACCCTGGACTTGGCGGTGATGTCGCTCGAAGGCAACGCGCCCGCTGCCGACGGCATCGACGAGGCGTTCTGCCCGCGGCGGCTCGTCCTCGACGAACTGCTACTGGAGGCCGCGCAGGAGGCGGGCGTCGAGTTCCATCAGGAGTCGCGCGTGCGTGACCTCCTCATGCAGAACGGTCGCGTGCACGGGGTACGCTGGACCACCGCCGATGGAGGCACCGAGGAGGCCACGTGCCGCATGCTCATCGGCGCCGACGGGGCCAGCTCTCCCGTGGCCAAGATGGTGGGCGCGGCGGTGCTCGACGAGCATCCTCGACACGAGGGAATCATCTGGGCGTACTTCGACAACTTCCCTGCCGAAGGGATGGAGTTCTATTCTCGCCCGCGCCGCATGCTGATGGTGTATCCCACCAACGATGGACAGTCGCTGGTGGGCAGCTGCGTGCACCAGGAAGATTATGCGGAGGTCGCGCGCGAGGCGGATACCCGCATGCTCGAAGAGTTCGAGGCGCTCGCCCCCTCGCTCGCGGCACGTACGCGGCAGGCCACGCAGTCGAGCCGCTGGCTCACGCGCAGCACGAAGGGCTTCCGGCGTCAGGCCACGGGACCCGGCTGGGCGCTGGTGGGCGACGCCGGCGTTACGATGGACCCGATCACCGCCGCCGGGATCTCCAATGCCTTCCGCGATGCCGACCTGCTGAGTGCCGCGGTGCACGACGGTCTCGCGGCCGGTGACGCCATCGATGCCGTGGTGGCGCGATTCCAGGATGAGCGCGATGCGGTGTCGATTCCGCTCTATGAGTTCGCCAAGGAGTCGGGCAAGCTGGAGCCGCCCCCACAGCCCATCATGGACCTGTTCGGCGCGCTGCCGGGTCAACAGGACGCCATCGATCAGTACTTCGGGGTGTTCGCGCAGACGGTCCCCGTTGCCGAGTTCTTCGCCGAGGCCAACTTCGTGCGCATCATGTCGGGGCAGTCGCAGACCGCCTGACGGTCCCGGGCGCCGAGGCGCCAGACCAGAAACGACAGGGGGTCGGCCTCGTGGCAACTGCCACGAGGCCGACCCCTTCGGCATACGGTGCGACTCAGCCGCGCTGGCGCGAGTAGAGCAGTGCGGTCGCGTGCATTTCCATGCCAATGCCGAGGATCACCAGGTGATCCTGCGTGATCTGGTCGGCACAGGTGGCGAGATTGACCGCCGCCGTGGCCGATACCATGTCCGCGTAGTCGCGCACGGTGCTGATATAGGCTCCGGGATTGATGTTCGACTTCCAGTAGCTCTCCACGAGCTTGGAGGTCTGATGTGGCACGAGGGCAATCTGCGACGGGGCAAGTCCGGCCCGCTCCAGCAGGCGCTGGACCACGGTTACTGGCACGGGCAGGCCGAACGCCTTCACCGCCTCGGCGCCGCGCACGTCGTCGAGCGCCATCAGGGCGTGCGTGTACAGCGTATCGCTCGGCGTGTAGTATGGCGGCACCGACACCGGACGCGGCGCCATGCGGAAGGCCCCGAACCACGACGAGTCGGTGACGCTCTCCCAATCCACCAGCGCGAAGGAGGAGCGATCGTCGGTGCGTGTCACGACGGCAGCGCCGGCCCCATCGGACGCCGCCACGCACACGGCCTGGTGGTAGTCCATGTGCTGCGTCCAGGCGCACGCCGCCACGACCAGCGCACACGTGACGGAGCCAGCGGCGACCATGTCGTTGGCCACGCGCAGCCCGTCCACGAATGGCGAGTACTCGGAGTTGAGCGCCAGCACGCGACAGTTGCTGGGCAGCCGCAGGTACGCGTGCAGCTGTGTCAGTGCGCTCGGGGCAAAGAACTCCCCCATCGTCACGGCGCCGATGAGCAGGTCCACCTGCGAGGCATCGATGCCGGCACGCTCCATGGCCTGGAGCGTGGCGCCGGCCGCGATACTTACCACCGTCTGCCCTGGCCCCAGGACGCGCCGATACGTGAGCCCATCGAAGATGTCGCGATTCGGCGGCGGATTGGCGATCACGTAGGCGAATGCCGGATCGTCGTTCCCGCGCACGATGTCGCCGACGGCGGCACCCGTACCTGTAATGGCAATGCGGGCGCCCGTGCTCATCGGCGAGGCCCCTGTTCGGTGGTGGGAGTGCAGTTGAGCGCGGTCGGTGCCTGCTTCCACGCCGGCACCGGCAGCCCGAGGTGATTCTGGAGCATGTCTTCCGCGGTCTGCAGCGCGCCTTCGACCCACCCCTGCGCGTGCGAGTACGCCTCGCCGCAGATGTAGACGCGATACGGCGTGACCGGCTGCACGATCTCCTTGGCCACGCGCTGGCTGTCGGCGCCCACCTGCCAGAAGTTCGCGCCGCCACCGAACGGATCTTCGCCCCAGTCGCGATACGCCGCCGTGTAGGGCGCCGGCACCGCCGTGGGGTCCTTCACGCCGTGCATCTCGAGCAGCTGTCGGTGTACTTCCTGCACCATCGTGTCAGGCGCCTTGCACGACGACCAGTTGGGCAGCTCGGTCTCGTGCCCCGCGATGGCCGGGTCATCGAGGTGCGGCGTGGAGGTCGAGTCGCGCAGACCAGCCCAGTAGTCGAGATCCGTGCCATCATCGTAGATGAGGATGACCGCGTGCCCGTTCTGCGGGTTCACCTTCCAGTAGATGCACTGACGCAGCGGCAAATCGGTGACCGACTTGCCGTTGGTGATGGTGCGCATGAGGCCGATGCCGGGATCGACTGGTGGCATCTCCTCCCACCAGGCACGCTCGTAGCAGATTGCGAGCTTGAACAGCGGAATCGGGAGCACCGCCGACATGAGCTGTCGCACGTGCGTGTTGGACGGATCGAGGACCGGCCCACGTGCATCGAGCAACTCCAGCGACCGGCGTGGCATGGCGAGGATGATGGTCCTGGCTTGCACGGTGATGGCGCCGTCTTTCGTGTCGAAGGTGAGCGTGAACGGCTCACCCGGCCCCACGGTATCGAAGCCGCGCAGCCAGTGGTTCATGTGAATGACCCCGCCGGCCGCCTCGAACTGCTGCGCGAGGGTGAGCGGCATCGCTTCGAAGCCGTCCACGACGTGGAGATAGCGAACCAGCGGCCCGTAGTCACCAATGTTCCACGGAAAGCCATCGGCGGCATTCCACGTGTGCAGGATGCTGTCGTAGCCGCAGCTGTCCTGCGCCAACGCGAGCGCCTCGTTGCCAATCGCTTGCATCATCAGGAAGCGCATGGGGAGGTCGCGGAGCGGCACCCCGTTGATCATCCCGTCCCGGGCGAGCGTGTTCCAGTCCTCGTCGTTGAGGGTGGTGGCGAGTTGCTGCCAGGTGGTCAGGTCGCGGCCGAGCACCTGCTTGATGACGTCCTTCAGTGCACGAAGGGCCGCCACCGCCGTGAGATTCTGGAGCGCATCGGCGTTGGCGAGATCGGCGGGCAGGGCGTACGGCAACTTCGCGGGATCATCCAGCTCGAAAATGCGCAGCAGTTTGCCGCGGATGTAGGCGACATTCTGTGGCTGCACGTCGAGCAGCGGCTCGGTCGCAAGCTTCAGGTGCTGCACGAGCGACGACGCCCAGTCCTGCGCGGGGCAGATGATGCGCATCCCGCCCAGTTCCACGCGCGCCTGCGGAATGCCCGGCGGCTCCACCGACAGCAAACGTCCACCCAGTCGGCCGCTGCCTTCAAAGACGGCGACCGTGGGCGCGCTGTCCGTCGGGGAGTCGTTCAGCAATCGCCAGGCACTGTAGAGTCCCGAGACGCCGCCACCGACGATGGCGTAGTCGAGCACGGTATTCGCTGCAGCGGTCATGTTCCCTGTCCGGCGATGGGGGTGGTGGGTGACGGCGAGGCGCAGGGCGAGGGCGGGAGTTGGGGCCAGCCGTACGGCGGCATCACGGTGGTGTCGATATGAACCACGATCACCTGCGGACGCTTGCGGGCATCCGCCTGCTCGATGGCCTTGCGCAGCGCCACCGCGAACTCGGCCGGTCCTTGCCCGTCGCCAATCGTGAACGCATCGGCGCCGAGTCCTTCGGCCACCTTCGCCAGATCTGGCCTGCCAAGATGATAGGTCGGTGAGAAGGGGGCGTCGTTGGGGAACAGCTTGTCCATGCCCTGACTCACCATGGCCAGGTCGTTGTCGTACAGCACGACGATCACCGCGCCCACCCCATAGTGGGCCGCCGTGGAGATTTCGCCGCAATGCATCATGAAGGCGCCGTCGCCCACCACGGAGACGCAGGTTTCGGAGGGCGCGCCCATCTTGCCACCAATCACGGCGCCGAGGCCGAAACCCATGGGGCCCATATCGAGCGCCGAGTGGTAGCGCACCGGGGCGTCGACGACGAGATAGTGCAGTGACCACCCCACGCAGTTGCCCGCGTCGATGAAGACGCGCCCTGCCGTGACGGTGTCGTTGATGACCCGCATGATCGCCGCGGGATTGGTGGGGCCCGTGGTGCTGTCGCGCCATGCCGGGTTCACCCACGGCGAATTCGCCAGCTCGCCCTCCACGTTCGGTTCGGTGGTGAGCGAACGCTCGATAAGCGCATCGATTGTGGCGGCACACTCGCCCACGAGCCCCAGCGTCACCGGATACTCGCGGCCAATGACACTGCCATCGAGGTCCACCTGCATGAAGTGCGTGGTGGGGACGAGGATCCGATCGTAGGGCTTGGAGGCCGCATCGGAGGTGGCCAGCTCCCCAAGGCTCGATCCGATCACCAACAGGGCGTCGAAGTGGTTGGGGTCGGTGGTTTGTCCCATATACAGCGCCGGCCACTGGCAGGCCGTCATCCCGAAGTTGCGCAGCGAAAGCGGGTGGCTCTCCGGGAAAACACCCTTGCCATCTGCCGTGGTCATGACGGGAATCGCGAAGCGTTCCACCATCTCGCGAAAGCGTGTGGCACGTGCGGTGTTCTCGAGCGCGGCGCGTGCCCCGCTGCCGAGGAAGATGAGCGGCCGTTCGGCACCAGCGAGGTTCGCGAACGCCGTATGCGCGAGCTCGGTGTCGGTGCTGCTCGCCTGCGCGCGGTAGGCGCTCGGCGTGGTGGGAAAGGTAATCGACTGCCCGGTCGCCGCCACGCAGGAGCCGGCGACGTTGTTGGGAAGACTGATGTGCGCGGCGCGGTTGGGGAGCGCGCGCGCGTAGCGCAGCGCCTGCGTGAAGAGGGTGACGAAGTTGAGGGGACTCGATACCACCGCGCTGTACTCGACGGCATTGCGGAAGATCACGCCCACGTCGAGACGTGCATCGACCCCTTCCTGTAGATAGCCCTGGCCGGAAAACTGCTGCGGGATCTCGCCGGTGATGATGAGCTGCGAGCAATTCGCCGCCTGCGCGTTCATCGCGGCGGTGATGGCATTGGTGGCGGAGGGACCGCTGGTGGTGAGCACCACGCCCAGCCCCCCGGTCACCAGTGCATACCCGTGGGCGATGTAGCCGGCGCCGGTCTCGTGGCGGCAAATGATGAAGTTGAAAGTCTGTCGGCGGCGCCACAGCTCGTCCATGACGTAAATGAGCGCGCCACCCGGCACGCCAAAAACCGTAGTCGCGTCCTCGAGTTCCAGATAGTCGAGGAGGAGCGCCGCGACGGTACGATTGGGTTTGGTGGTGGTGACAGACCGCGACGAGGGCGGGGGCGACTGTTCCATTTGAGGCAAACCTCGGACTCTGATGTGGAGCGTGCGCGCGACGATCGGTACACGTGCGACCGCCGCGAGCGGCATGGGCTTCCCGTTCGAGTGGGACATGCGATCGGAATCGCACGACTATACGCCGCGATGGCCGATGGCGCGAGTCGCGTGGGGCCATGGTCGCTGTTCGTCCCACAGACTTTCGGTGCAGCCTGTATGTTCGGGCTATGCACTCGTTTCGCCGAATTCTCGTTGCCTCATGGATCGCGGTCGTTCCCGGGGTGGCCGTTGCTCAGGCCACGTCCGCCCGCACCCCACTCACGCTGGAACGGATCACCGCCGGTCCGACGCTGACGGGGATGGCCCCGTCGTCGCCCCACTGGTCTCCCGATTCGAAGACCGTGGCCTTTCTCTGGAGCAATCCAGCGCACCCCGACCGGTCGTTGTGGTTGGTAGACCGTGCCGACACGGTACCGCGCCGCCTGCTTCCTCCAAGCAACACCGGGCGCGTCGGTGAATTCGTGTGGACGCCCGATGGTCGCGCGATCGTCTTCGTTCAGGCGGATTCGCTCTGGCGGGTCACGATCGCGACCGGTCGGCGAACGGCGCTGTCGAGCGGTCGTGGGGAGGTGAGCGACCTCGCGATCTCGCCGAACGGCGCGACGGTGTCGTTCCTGCGCGAGGGCGACCTATGGTTGCTGCCACTGACGGGCGACGCGCTGGAAAGAAGTGGGCCGATAAGCGGTGGGCCGATAAGCGGTGGGTCGGTGCGCGCCACGACGGTGGCCGTCGCGCCGATCGGCGCCATTCCCCTCGGCACGTACTACGGACGCGACGTCGAGATCGGCGGCGCCACATGGAGTGGTCCGTCGCCCGCGTATGCGTGGTCCCCCGATTCACGCACGATCGCGGTGCACTACGTCGACCGACGTGGCGTGCCGCGCTTCAGCATGCCGTACTACCTTGGCGACACGGTGCAGCTGAACACGCTGCGACGTGGCGCTCCCGGTCAGGCCAACGAAGTCCGCAAGGTGGGGCTGTACGACGTGGCCACGCGTGCGCTCCGCTTCGTGGAACTGCCCGACTCGAGTCGTACGCGCGTCGTGAATGTTGCGTGGTCCACCACCGGCACCTTGATGATCGACCGTGAGAGTGATGACGCGATCGATCGCACGATCCATGTGCTCACCGTGGCCGCGCCGACCCCGCGTCTCGCGTGGCACGACCACCGCGAGACCCGCGTCTACAACGACATTGCCTCGGCGTGGAGTGCCGATGGACGGAGCATCGTGCTCACTGGTGATCTCGATGATCGATATCGCCTGTATCGCGTGCTGCCGGGCGATACCGTCCCCGTCGCGCTCACTGCTGGCCCGCACGATGTGGCCGGCGCCGGGATTCCGCGTGGCGCCACGCGCAGCATCGACTACGTGAGTTCCGCGCCGCGCCCGTCCGAGCGTCACGTGTTTCGTGTGAGTGTGAGCGGTGGCGCGCCGCGGCAGCTCACCACGATGCCGGGCACGCATGCGCCGTTCGTGTCGCCCGATGGACGCACCATTGCGCTGTTGTCCTCGAGTGATCTGCAACCAACGGAGCTGTATTTGCTCGATGCGCGCGCCGGCGCGGTGGAACGCCGCATCACCACGTCTACCACACCGGACTTCGCGACGGTGCCGTGGATCGCCCCGCAGTACCTGAGCGTCCGGAATGGACGCGACACGCTGCCGCTGCGCATTCGCGTGTTCTTTCCGCCGAACATCGACTCCACGAAGCACTATCCGGTGCTCTTCGGTCCAGCGTATTCGAACACCGTGCGCAACCGCTGGAGCGGCATGAACGGTCTGCTGCAGCAGTATCTCGCCCTCGAGAAGGGCTACATCGTGGTGCAGGTGGATGTACGCGGCAGCACCGGCTACGGTCGCGAGTTCCGTGAGAAGTTCCTGATGGATTGGGGAGGCGGCGACCTTGACGATCTGGAGAGCGCGGTGACGTACATGAAGACCCTGCCGTTCGTGGATGCGTCGCGTTTCGGCATCTGGGGGAGCAGCTACGGCGGAACGCTCACGATCTACTCGCTGCTCAAGAAGCCGGGGCTCTTCCAGGCCGGCGTCGCCGCGGCCGCGGCCGTCGACCCGTTCCAGTTCGGCAGTGACGACGTGGCCATCGTGCGCCGTCCGCAATCACACCCGGAAGCGTTCAAGCGCGGGGCACGGCAATACGCGGGCAACCTGCGCGATCATCTGCTGCTCATTCATGGCATGCAGGACGACGTCGTGCCCTTTGCAAGCATCGTGGCGATGGCCGAGGAGTTCATGCGGCTCGGCAAGGATTTCGATTTTGCGATGGCGCCCGCGGCGACCCATGGCTGGACGCAGCGGCCGTACTACGCGCGCTATCTCATGAACAAGCTGGTCACGCACTTCGATCGGCATCTTGGTCCCGGTCCGCGCTGATGCGCGCCGTGCCGTCGTTCACCGTTCCCGGGGTCTCCATGCTTGCCTACGTTCGCCGGCCCATTGTCCGACTGCTGTCGTTCGCGTTCACGGTTGCGGTGGTGAGCGCCCCGCGCACGGCGCAGGCGCAAGAGCCGTATGCGTGGCGCGACTCGCTCGTGTTTCACACCTTCTCCATCGCCGCCGTCGATCCGCGCACCGGTGAGGTGGGGGTCGCGGTGACCACACGGGTGCCGTGTGTGGGCAATGGCGTCCCTTGGGTGCGCAAGGGCGTCGGTGCGGTGGCGACGCAGGCGAGTACGCGCACCGAGTACGGTATTGAACTGCTCGACGCGCTCTCTCGAGGCGAGGCACCCGAGGCGGCGCTCACACGCGCGCTGGCCGCAGACAGCGGATTCCAGTCACGCCAGGTGGCCGTGATCTCGGTCGACGGGCGTTCGGCGCAACACACGGGTACGGGCCCGAACGCGTGGGCGGGGCATCGTGCCGGAAAGAACTACGTGACGCAGGGGAATATTCTGGTGGGCCCCGAGGTGATCGAGGCGGTCGCCAAGAGCTTCGAAGCGAGCGAGGGCACCCCGTACCATCTGGCCGACCGACTCATCACGGCGCTCAATGCCGGCTTTGTGCTGGGCGGTGATAAGCGCCACGGGCTGCGCACATCCGCAGCGGTGGTCGTGGCCGACTCACGCCCGGGCATGTCGCGGCGCAGCGATGGTCAGACGGCGAACATCAACGTCTGTGAGCACGCCGATCCGGTGGGGGAGCTTCGGCGCATCTACGATGCCGTCTCGCAGACGCTGGGGTATCGTACCCTCGAGCAGTTCTCGGGCGGCGATGTGTATCAGCTGAAGGTGATGCTGAACGCGCTGGGCTTCTACAAGCGCGGCGAGCCCGTTCCGGCGCGCGGTCCCGACGCGACTCTGTACACGGCCGAGACGGTGGCTGCCGTGGACGCGTTCCGGACGAGCGAGAAGATGGGCACGCCCGCGGTTGGTGGATCACCAGCCGGGCTGGTAGACCCCGAGACAGTGGCGCGACTGTGGGCCGCGCTCGAGCGCGCCGGCAAGGCCGCGGCGGTGCGTCGGCAGCTGCTGGACATCACGATGGTGCGCCGGTAGGGCGTGTACCTCGGCTGGCCGAGCCCCTCGAGACCACGCCCGGAAACCGGGGTCCGCCCGTCCACGTACGACGCCACATGCAGACGCGCGACGCGCGCGCCATACCTCACTCATACCTCAGGACCATGCGCCGTTCACTCCCACTCGCGCTCCTTTCTGGAACCCTGCTGCTCACCCCAGCGCTCGCCACGGCCCAACCGCCCGCAGCTCGCGATACGGCGCGCACGGCGCCGGCGACACGTCCCGCCGATGTCGAAAGCATCGATGCGATCATGCGGGCCATCTACGACGTCATTTCGGGGCCCGCTGGTCAGGCGCGCGACTGGAATCGCTTTCGCTCGCTCATGGCGCCCGGTGCGCGGCTCATTCCCACCGGAAAGCAACCGAACGGCGCGGGCGTCCTGCGCGTGTGGACGGCAGAGGAGTACATCACCAACGCCGGTTTGCAGCTCGAGCGGAGCGGCTTCTTCGAGAACGAGATCGGTCGCAAGCTCGAGCGCTATGGCAACGTGGTGCACCTCATGAGCGCGTACGACTCGAAGCGTGCCCTCAGTGATCCCACCCCGTTCGCGCGCGGTGTGAACTCCTTCCAGCTCTTCTTCGATGGCACGCGCTGGTGGATCGTCACGATCTACTGGGAAGCCGAGACACCGGGCAATCCTATTCCGCCCTCGCTGCTCTTCGCGAAGTAATCGCGTGTACTGCGCGCGCGCCGCTGCACGCGCGTCCTCCGCCTGTCGTGCTGCGCGCAGATGCTGAGTTCGCTCACCGGGGGGTTCGGCATTCTCATCGGCGCGCAGACGATGGCGATGTCGTCGCAGCACGTCGAAGGTGATCCCCCATCGTGGGCCACCGTCGTGACGTTTGCGAGCGGCGTATGGTGTACGCTGGCGGCGATCGTAGCGACGGAATACCGCGAGGTGGCGATCAGGCACCACTCGCTCCTGTACCTCGTTGCCGGTGCGATCTCCCCGGTGTGGCTCACCAGCAGTGCGCCCGGCGTCCGCACCATGGTGATGCACGAGGGTGTGGTGGGCCGTACGGAATGCGCGTGCGTCCGCAGGGACGTACTGGCTGTTCGCCGACGTGGTGCACACCAAGACCCCGGCGGTGGGGGTGACGCGGGAATCACGGGGCCGGGCGCGGCAAGCGTTCCGGTCGCGATTCCGTCGGCAGGGCGCTACCGCAACTACGTCCAGGTACGGCGCTCGCGTGGCGCGATCGAGACATCGGCACTGGATGTGGCGGTGCCGGGATAGCGGGGGCGTGAACCCGGAGCGGCATCGTGCCGGTGCACCGCGCAATCTGTGGCGAACTCAGCGAGATACGGCGGGCGTACGTAGTTTCGCACATGATCCTCCGCTTGCTCTCCGCGCTCGCCGCATTCGTCCTCGTCCCCGCCCTCGTGCGCGCCCAGCAGGACGACACGCGCATTCGCGTCTTTCTCGATTGTCAGAACACGCAATGCGACCGGAACTTCTTCATCACCGATCTGCCGTTCGTGCTCTTCACGCAGGATCGGTTGGATGCCGACGTCCACTTGCTCATTACGCGTATCGGCACGGCCGCGGGGGGTGGAGAGTACACCCTCAGTTTCGTGGGCCAGAAGCGCTTTGCCGCGCGTGTCGATACGTTGGTGACGTTCCTGCCGCCCAATACCTCCGAAGACATGCGGCGTCGCGAACAGGCACGCGTGGCCAAGATCGGTCTTGCGCCTTTCGCCATGCGCCTGCCGCATGCGAACCGCTACTCCCTTCGCTACGACGCCCCCAAAGACGCCCCGGCCGCGCCCAAAATGACCACGCTCAAGGATCCGTGGAACTTCTGGGTGTACCGGGTGCGGCTCAACGGGTCGGGGAGCGCCGAGAGCCGCAACAGCAACTACGAAGTCAACGCGAATGTGAACGCGTCGCGCATTACGGAAGACTGGAAGATCACGACGAACGCGCGCAACGAATATCGCGCCAGTCGCTTTCAGCTCTCGAGCGGCGCGGATCGGCGCTTCGTGCTGCGCTCGGCCGACGCCACCGTCCGCATCGTGAAGACGGTCACGGACCACTGGTCGGTGGGGAGCAATTTGAGTACCGGGTACTCCGAGTTCCGCAACACGCAGGCGAGCGTGGCGGCCGATCTCTCGGCGGAATACAACTTTTACCATTGGCGTGAAGCAACGAGCCGTCAGCTGCTGGCAGTATTCTCGGTGGGGCATCGCTACTTCGACTATTACCAGCCCACGATGTTCGGCGTCACGGCGGAGAACCGGCCGGTGGCCCGCGCGATACTGGCCACTGAGTCTCGCCAGACGTGGGGGAACATCGACGGCTCCATCCGCTACACGCGGTTCCTGCACAACAACAACACGTACAGTATCAGCGCAAATGGCCGGACCAACATCCGGCTCACCCGCGGTCTGTCGCTCGAGCTGCGCGGCGACGCCGCGAAGGTCAACGATCAGCTCTTTCTGGCCCGCGGGAATCTGAGCGACGACGAGGTCCTCACCCGTCAGCGCGCGCTGGCCACGTCGTTCCGGCTGAGCGGGTCGGTGGGGATCAGCTTTACCTTCGGATCGATCTACAACACGATTGTCAATCCGCGGTTGGACGAGTTGAACGGGGGCGGGTGATGGGACGGCTGTGAGCGCTACCATGGCGCGACGCTGTTCATCGCGGACCGACGCCCGCCGCGCGTCACCGGATTGCCAACGTCCTGTAACCATCGCGACAATCGCCGTTGGTCGCCCACGAAGGCGGCTAGCCTTGACGGTAGAGCGATGCGCTCTCAATACACCACGCGCCCCTGATCATGACGAGCACACGTTCACGTACCGCCGCCTTGCTGGTCGCTGTCGCCGCCGCTGCAACGCCACTGTCCGGTCAGGCCACAGGCGAGCGCCGCGCGGTTGAAATCATCGGCCATCGCGGCGCCGCCGGCCTGGCGCCGGAGAATACGTTGGCGGCGTTTCGGCGCGCCTGCGCCGTCGGCGTCACGGGCATTGAACTCGATGTGCATCTCACCGCCGACAGTGTGCTGGTCGTACATCACGACTACACGCTGCATCCGGAGCTCACGCGCGATGCCACGGGCGCGTACAGCATTGGCGAACCACGCCCGCTGCTCCGTCAGTTGACGGTCGCGCAGCTCCGCATGTACGACGTCGGGCAGCTCCGGCCCGGATCCGACTACGCCAAGCGTCATCCGCTGCAGCAACCCGTCAACGGCGAGCGCATCCCCACGCTCGATGAGGTCATCACGCTGTTCAAGGCAGAGTGCGCGCCGCCCACCCGACTCGTCGTGGAAATCAAGACCGACCCCACGCGCCCGGAGCTGTCGGCCCCGCCGTCCGTCGTCGCGGCGCGTACGGTCGCTCAATTGCGTGCGCGACAGGTCGCCGACCGGGCACAGATCATCGCCTTCGATTGGCGCGCCGTGATGCACGTGCAACAGATCGCTGCCGACATTCCCACGAGTTATCTCACCTTTGAAGGGCGAGACTCGACGGAGTGGAACACCATTGAGATCGGCCGCATCGGCGCCGCCGCGTGGATGGGCGGACTCGACGTGGATGCGTACGGCGGTTCCGTTCCGCGCGCCATCGCGGCCGCTGGCGGCAAGCACTGGTCACCCCACTTTCGGAACCTCACGGCGGAGCGAATCGCAGAGGCCCATGCTCTGGGCCTCCGCGTCTATCCGTGGACGGTGGATGATCCGGCCGACATGAACGCCATGATCGAACTCGGTGTCGACGGCATCACCACCGATCGGCCGGATCTGCTACGTGCGATGCTCGCGTCGCGTGGTCACGGCGCGCGCGATGCTTCCCGCCGGCCACGTGTAACCTCCGAGTCCGGCTCGTCAGCGCGCGTGTTCACCAAGGTGTCTACCAGTTTCCCGTCCTTCAGGCGACCGACGGAGCGGACGTTCATCATGGAGCCCTTCGGATTTGCCGGGCTCGAATAGGGCGCTGTCGACGTCACGACCACGCTGTCGCCATCGAACGTCTGCGTGCATCGAATGGCGTCCTTCGATCCTTCGATGGTCGGCTTGCCGCTCGCATCGTCGACGCTATCGCTGGTCCAATGTGTGGTCACGGAACCATTCGTCTCATTCTTCGGCATCCCGTTCCCTGTGCCCGAGACGTCGGAGGCCGTGAGCTGAACCGGCGCTGGAGTCATCGCTGCCGCCGCCGTGTCGACAGCGGGCGTTTCCGCCTTCGAGCAGGCCACGAGCACGAAGGCCAAGTAGAAGTCGAATCCGAGTCTGCTCTGCGCAGGAACTGCCGACAGCTTGGGACAGGTTGTGCGCAGGGCAGCGTACTCGCCAGTGACTGCGCCGTGACGGATGGCGTCCTGATCGTTACCGATTCATCGTTGGGGATTCACTGAACGAACCGATGCTCCGGGACTCGTCCCTCGTCCCCTCACGGAGTGCACATGCCACTTACGCGTCAGTTCGTTCTCATCGCGTCCCTTTCGGTACTTGTGGTGCACACGCTGCCCGCCCAACAGCCGGCCAAGCGTGACACCGCGCAGCAGCTCAATGCGGTGAAAGTCATCAGTGTCACCGGCCGCGGCAGTGCCCGCGCCGCCGCCGCAGTGGATTCGCTGCAGCTCAAATCGGTGGCGCCGGGTACGAGCGCGCTCAAGGTCATCGAGCGCCTCCCGGGCGTGAACATGCAGTCGGTCGACGGTTTCGGGATGTACGAGTGGTCGAACCGCATCACGATGCGCGGCTTCCAAACCCAGCAGATCGGCCAAACGATGGACGGCATCCCGCTCGGCGACATGTCGTACGGCAACTTCAACGGCCTCGGGGTCGGCCGCGCGGTGGACGCCTCCAACTTGGCGTCGACGCAGGTGACGCAGGGGACTGGTGGACTCGGTACCGCCAGCGGCAACAACCTCGGCGGCGTGGTGCAGTATGCCAGCGCCGAGGCCTCGGCCAAGCCCACCTTCTTGCTGCAGCAAATGGGCGGGCAGTACAGCTCCCGTCGTACGATGTTACGCTATGACCTCGGTCTCAAACAGTTCGGCAACAACGGTGTCAATGGTTTTGTGTCCGTGTCCCGGTTCGACGGCAACAAATGGAAGGGCGGCGGTGATCGGTACTCGAGCTTCCCGGGCAATCAGTCGCTGCTCTTCGGGCAGAACGGCTTCATTGGCGGTGCCGGACAGACCTGGCACGAGCAAATCAATGCCAAAGGCACGCTGTACCTCGGTTCGAATCGTGTGACGGGCTTCTACAACTACGCCAACCGCAAGGAGTCCGATTACATGGACCTCTCGCTCGGCGTGTTCAATGGAACGGTGCAGGCACCCGGGGTGCAGTTCGGTCCGATGTTCGACTACTTCTCGACGTGGGCGACAGCGAAGCAATTCGCCGAGCTGAGCACCCAGACGTACAACCCGCTTACGGACGCTGCCTACTTCAATTCGGCGCAGGGGGCGCGGCTCGACCACCTCGCGTATCTCAAGGGTGAGTTCCGTGTGAACGAAGCGGTCCGGTTCGACGTGCAGCCGTATCTGCACCTCAACCGTGGTGGCGGAGACTGGCATGCCCCGAGTTACGGCGCCGGCTACAGCCCTGATCCGATCATGTTCCGGCAGACACAATACAACGCGAACCGTATTGGTGTCGTGGGCAAACTGACCGCGGTGTTCACGATGGCCGGAGTGGGCAACACGTTCGAAGTGGGCACATGGTTGGAGAACAACAACTCGAGCAACCGTCGTCCGCGCTGGCGCATGAAGAACTACGCGTCGAGTCCAGAGGTGGATTACTCGAACGTGCTGCGCCTGGACTACGATCGCACGGCGGAGATCATGACCACGATGGTCTATGCGCAGAACACGAATACGCTGATGGACGACCGACTCAAGCTGACCTACGGCGCCAAGTACCTGAATGTCGGTGCCGATTTCACCAATAACGGCAACACCCCGACGGCCGGCGTGGTCGCGCCGATCTTCGCCGACCCGACGCGTCCGTCGCTCTCCGCGCCCACCGAGGGTGGCGTGCTGCCGCAGGTTGGGGCGGTGTTCCGAGCCACGGAGAACAACGAACTATTCCTGAACTGGGCGGAGAACGTCAATCAGTTCCCGTACAGTCCCGCTGGCGGTGTGTACAACGCCAGCCCGAGCACGTTCGACTACTTCAAGAGCAGGGCAAAGCCCGAGCGCGCCACGACGATCGAGGGTGGTGTGCGCACGCGCCGCGGTCGTATCGAGGCTGGCTTCACCGGGTACGCGATCGATTATCGCAATCGTCTCCTCGGCGTTGCGCTCTGCCCGGCTACGGTGACGTGTGCCACTGGCTTCGGCAACGTGGGCAGCGTAAACACGGCTGGCGTCGAAGGTGTCGTGAACGCCGACCTTACGCAGGGCTTCCGGCTGTATGCGTCGGCCTCCTACAACCGTTCGACCTTCGGCTCGAACTATCGCACCAACGAGAACGACCCGAAGACCGAGGTCCTCACCAACGGCAAGACGGTGCAGGATGCGCCGAGGCAGCTGCTGAACGCGAGTCTGTCGTACAACGCGGCGCACTTCTCGGGTTCGCTCGGCGGTCGCTTCGTTGGCGAGCGGTACTTCACGTATACCAACGACCTCGACAAGGCGGGTGACGGCGCCGGGAAGGTGGCGTCGTACTTCGTGTCGGATGCATCACTGCGCTATGACTTTGGCCGCGTTGGTGCGCTCCGCGGCCTTGAGGCGCAGCTCAACCTGACCAACCTGTTCGACCAGCGCTACGTCGCGACGATGGGCTCGAACGGCTACACCGCCAGTGGCGACAACCAGACGCTGCTCACCGGTGCACCGCGTCAGGTCTTCTTGACCGTCAGCACGCGCTTCTAGGACAGACGTCGGCGGGACCAGGCCGCCGCAAAAGCGGACTGGAGAGGGCGGCAGCCGTCGTGCGGAGGGCACGGCGGCTGCCGTCGTTTCGGCCGTCTTGGGGGCGAAATCCAGTAGGTGCAACGCGCGGCTCGACAGGGTGCGCGCGATCGCGGGCAACGAGAGCCTGTTTCGCCGGCCAGTCTACTGTCCGGGCCGGTGGAGGTCCACGAACTGACGCACGCGCTGCCCATGCAGCCTCGCCGCGTGGCCGATAGGGCCCACCATGATCCGCGCTGGTTCCCGGAAGCGGGTCTCGCGGTTCGTCGAGAGTCGACGGCGGCCGCGGTCACTACACACGAAAGCCGCTCGCGACAGGCGCGAGCGGCTTCCGGTTCTGCGGCCGGTCTACTTGAGCGGTGTGTTCAACTTGATGAAATAGAGCACGACACGGTCGCGCTGCTGCGTCGCGGGGAGGAGCTTGGAGATGAAGGTGCTGTTGCCGCCATCGACCACACCAAAATCATCGTCATTGGAGACCACGAGCAGGTCGCGACCAACCAGGGTCACTCCTTCGAGCTTGTCGTGTGGATATCCGCCGGGATGGGTGAGCAGGTCATAGACCAGCGTTTTGCTCACGGGCGTAATGCTGTTGCTCGCGCGCTCCCCTTTCGACAACGCCTCGAGGACTTTGCCACCAAAGAGCTTGCCTGCCGCCGAGTTGGTGGGGTCACTCACGTCCGTCGCGCCACTGATATCGATCTTGTAGATGCGCTTGATCGCCGCGGCGGGGGAGCCGCCCTGATAGAGTCCGTCACGTTCGATGACGAGAAACGTGGTGGCCGTAAGCGCCTGGATTTCGCAAATCAGATTGCCAACGGCATCCACTTCATAGACAAACGTCTTGGTCGTGCCCGTGGCGATGTCAAAGGTGACAATGCGGTGTGCATCACTCGCCCGTCCAATGGCTGCAGTGGGGTTGTCGAGTGGCGACTGCATCGCTCCCACGAGTGTCCGCTCGTCGGGGGTGATAGCCAAGCCTTCCATGCCGCGGTTCGGGCGGCGTAGGGCCAGTACCTGCGGCAGCCGTCGACCACCGGTGCCGGTACCGAAGGGATTGATGCGCTCGATGGTTCGTCCACCGGCATCGAAGTGCGCAATGTGGGGCCCGTACTCGTCAGACACCCAAAACGTCCCGTCCTTCACCAACGCCAACCCTTCGCTGTCCATGCCGTCTGGATCGGGCGTGATCGGAGCCCCCGCTGCGTCAATGCCAGACTCGCCAGTTGCGCCTTGTCCAGCCGGGTTTGGTCGGCCGCTGATGCTCACGCCGGCTGCGTTCTTGAGGTCCACGACGCCAATGCGCCGCAGCGAATCTCCGACAAGGCGAAACTTGCCGATGGTCGGGACGAAGTTCGGAAGCGGAAAGAGCAGCCGATTGGCGACAGTCGTGGTGGTGTTCGGCCCGCGGTCGGTCATGATCCAGAAGACCGAGGGGTCCGTGGGATCGACGACCACCGCCGAGCCATAACCGCCAGATATTGCGATTCCACCCTGCGTGCCCCACGTCACCGGAGCGGCATCCACCGCTTTTGCGGGGTAGGTCACGTTCTGTCCGGGCGAGGTCGAGGACTCCTCGTTGCATCCACTCGAGAGCAGTATGGCAACGACGACGCAGGTGGGACGGGAATATCGGATGCTCATGGCTGCTCTCTCCGGGGGAGTGTGAGGGGTACGCAGCAATGGTGTGTCGCCTTCGTCACGGGATCGTGAAGGCGAGTCTACGTCGAGGTCACGGACGCGATGCCGTGGTGAGCGCGTCCTGCAGATACTGCTGCTGTGCGGACGGGCCATCGCCATTAGCCGGGGTGTAGTGGCCGTCCGGACGCAGGTTCCATCCCGTTGGGTCATTGAGGTACCGGGCCAGCAGTTCGTCGAGTTGTTGCCGATGTGCGGGGGCGACGATAGGCACCAGCAGTTCCACGCGCCGCCGCAAGTTGCGCGGGCGGAGATCACTGGAGCCAATCAAGTACTCCGGCGCGTCGTCGTTCTGGAACCGGTAGACGCGCGAGTGTTCGAGAAAGCGCCCCACCACGCTCACCACGCGAATGTTCTCGGAGAGCCCGGCGACCTGGGGACGCAGCGTGCAAATGCCGCGCACGACCAGCTGCACCGGTACTCCTGCCTGTGAGGCGGTGTACAGCGCCCGCACCATTTCGCGGTCGGCCAGTGCGTTGACCTTGGCGGTGATGCCGCTGGCGCGCCCGGCTCGCGCGTGTGCGGTTTCGCGGGCGATTCGGTCGAGCAGTGCGGCACGCAACTGCACTGGCGCCACCAACGCGTCATGTGGGAGTGCCGCCGGCGCGCGCGGCGTTCCTCCCTCGTCTCCACTGACGGCGCGAAAGAACGCCGTCATGTCTTCTCCCAGCGATGCGCGTGCGGAGAAGAGCGAGAGGTCGGTGTACAGACGCCCGCTACGCGGATTGTAGTTTCCCGTGCCCACGTGCACATAGCGCCGCAAGTGTTCGCCTTCGCGGCGCACCACCAGCGCGGCTTTGGCGTGCACCTTGAGTCCCGGCAATCCGTACACGACGTGTCCGCCCGCGCGCTCAATGGCCCGCGCCCAGCGCACGTTGTGCTCTTCGTCAAAGCGCGCCTGCAGTTCGACAAGTGCAAAGACCTGCTTCCCCGCTTGTGCCGCCAAGAGCAACGCGCCGGCTACGGGCGATGGGTGTCCGACCCGATAGAGCGTCGCCGAAATCGATGTCACGTCGGGGTCGGCGGCGGCCTCTTCAAAAAAGCGGACGACGGAGTCGTCAAAGCTGTCAAACGGGTGATGGGCGAGTACATCCCCCTCGCGGATGGCCTCGAACAGCGAACGGCCAGCGACTGGTGATGCGTGGGGCAGTACGGGCCAGGACAGTTCCGCAGCAGACGCAGAGAATGGCAACTGCGTCAGACACCGCAGGTCGAGCAGCCCCTCCACAACTTGCACCGCCGACACCGAGAGCAACTGATCTCGGGCCGACGCTTCGCGATGCAGGCTCTCAATGAGCAAGTCACTGACGGCGCTCGGCATGCCGCGGTCCACTTCCACTCGCACGGCCGGATTGAGCGGGCGGCGCATGGTGGCGCGATCGACCGCGTCGAGTAGATCCTGACCATCGTCGTCGGTGAGCTGCAGATCACCGCCGCGGGTGACGCGGAACAGATGGGCGCTCTCCACGTGCACGTCGTGATACAGCGACGAGACGTTGGCGCGCAAGACGTCTTCAAGCGGAATGACATGGCCACTGCGGCCGGGCACCGCGAGCAGACGCGGGACATCGCCTGGCAACTCGTGTTCGGCCACCCGGAGCCGAGCGTCGGCGTGTTCGCGGTATACGACGGCGATGAAGAGCCCCAGATGCGCGAGATGCGGGATGGGGTGTCCGGCGCTCAGCGTCACGGCATGCGAACGCAGCGTGGGATGAATGTCGCGCTGATAGAACGCCTGCAGGGCCCGCTGTTCCGACGGCGTCAGCGCCTCCCACCGAACCAGTTGCACCCCGTGCACTGTCGCCTCGGCCAAGCAGGCCGCCGCTAGGCGGTCCATGCGGGCCATGATGTCCTCCACGGCCACCTCCACCCGGGCCAGCGTTCGGGCCGCCACACCGTTATCGCCGCCGGCGACAACCGCCGCCCGCCGCAACTCGGCCATGCGCACCATGTACAACTCGTCGAGATTGCTCGTGACAATCCCCAAAAACCGGAAGCGCTCCATGAGGGGCACGTCCGGGCTGGCCGCCAGAGAGAGGACGCGGTGCTGAAACGCCAGCAGGCTCAGCTCGGCCTCGAGCAGATCCTCGTCGTCTTCGGACAGACTGAGCAATAGCGGGGCAGAAGTCATCGCGCCCCAAGATAGAGCGGGCGGCGCGATTGTGCTCGGGGTGGTCACCATCGGGTGCCCCGCGACGCGTTTTCAGAGACAACGCCCCCTCGTGCATGGAAGGGTGCACGAGGGGGCGTTCCATCAATCACTGTTCAACGCATCACGCCGGCGGCAGGATGACGGCATCCAACACGTGAATCACGCCATTGGTGCATTCGATATCCGTCGTCACCACATTCGCGGAACCATTGAGCTGCACCCCATTCGCCGTGCTCACGGCGAATTCTGCCCCGTTCACCGTCTTCACATGCTGCCCGTCCAGACCGACCACATCCGCGGCCATCACCTTGCCGGCGACGACATGATAGGTGAGGATCTCCGTCAGCTTCGGAATGTCGGCCAAGAGTGCGTCAACGGTGCCGGCAGGGAGCTTCGCAAATGCGTCGTCGGTGGGCGCAAAAACGGTAAACGGTCCGTCGCCCTTCAGCGTCGGCACCAGCCCGGCTGCAGTGACTGCTGCGGCAAGTGTATTGAATGTCCCTGCGGCAACTGCCGTATCGATGATGTCATGCATGATCGGGCGTCCTGAAGAAAGAAGAGTCGATGGAAACAGGGACGCGCCTGACCACACCCGACGCACCCCGCGCGCGGTGAGAGTCGCCGCACTGGTGGTGGACGCCGAGCGCTGAGGGTGGGTTCCCACCGTTGCGGTGGCGTTACGTGGTTCGCGCATTCGTTGCGACGCGCCTCGTGCAAACGGGGCTTGACGCCGATTCTGGCGGACTATTCTGAAGTCACGCCCTGGCCGGAATCATTTCGCTGCACGACGCTGCCGATCGAGCGGGCGGCGTAACTGAAACGGCAGGCGTGACGGCAACAACCGGCACGCTCGCCAGGCGCGGTACCTCCGGACCGGTGTCGGCCGCCGGTAGATGCGCGCGACTACTGGCCAAGCTGTGCCTCGATCACCGCCGCCAGTCGATACGCCGATAGCGCCAACCGGTGCCGCGCGATGCGCGTGCCTTGCGCCACGTACGCCTCGGTGAGTACGGGCGGTGCGCTCCCCGTGCGCGGCGGAATGTCATATGCCACATACCGCGCCAATGCGGCGCTTTCGTCGGCCCAGCCGCGAACCGCCGCGGCCAGCGCCGCGCCCTGAGGAATGGTGAGGGCGTCATCCGGCTGACCGTTCGCCACGGGCAGGTCGCGCGCCAACGCGGCCGCTACCTCGTCGATTGGCAGGGTGCGGGACGGGCGGCCAAGCCAGCCATCCCAGACGGCGTGCAAGTTGATCGAGTCGCGCTCGAAGCCCGGCAACCGCACCCACACACGGTTGGCACCGGCATCGCCATCCGGATGCGCGACCGACGAGCGTGAAGTGCCATGCACGGGTTGGTGCAGATCACCCACGATGTGAATGATCCAACTCAGATTGTACGCGCGGATGCTGCCGGGCACCGCCTTGTCCCGCAATGACTCCGCCATGACCGGAAACGCCGTGGTGACGTTCGGCTCGGCCAGCGTGAGCGTCCGCGTCCCGTCGGTGGAGAACGATCGCGTGAGGTAGTGCCATCCGTCGCGACTGGCCATGGTGGGGAACCCGGGCAACAGCGGCGTGGCCGTCGCGTTGGGGTCCGTCTCCCGCCAAAAGCGTGCGTCGCCGCGAATGCGGTCCGGCCAGACGGACGCGCGCAGAAAGACTTCCCGAATGCCAGCGGCCGTGTTGATGTCGAGGTTCTCGGCGAGCGACGCAATGTCCGGGTGGACGCGCAGGAGCTCGTCCACGCGCCCACGGGTCGCGGGGCGTAGGCGGTCATAGGCCATGGCCGCCATGGCGCGGTGCCCGATGGCGTCCCAGCGAGGGGCGGCCGGGGCAAGCGTGCCGCCCGACGCGGCCGAGGGGGCAAACGACGAAAGCGTCGCGGCTGTCAGCAGAGCGAGCATGCGAATCATTGGAACAGCTTACTGCGTGGGGTGGTGCCACGGGGCTTCCGGCGCAGGTCGGATACGGAAAAGAGACAGAACCGAGCCGCCCCGGGCGATACCACCTGCTGGTCCGTCCTCCACTGGTCATCGGCCGTGATCACATTGGTGCCATGCCTTTATCCTTTTCTCCCGCGCCCCGTCACGCGACCGTCGGGGTGATGCTTGCGATACCTGCCGCTTGCTCTTTTGCTGCGCACTCGCTCGCGGCGCAATCCCCTGCTCGCGGTAGCATTCGCGGTCGGGTGGTGATCCGTGCCGCCCGGCGGCCGCTGGCTGGCGCAGTCGTGGAGCTTCGTGGCGGCGACACGGTGCTGATCGCGCGGGCAACGTCCGCCGCTGATGGGCGGTTCATGGTGCCTGCCCTCCGGTTCGGGCGCTACCGTCCAATGCAACTGGGTTAAGGCAAGATGAATCATTCCACGCCCCCTGACAGGTCGGATACCACGCGCCCCTGCGAATCAGCGCATGCTTTATCGCGTGCGTCACCGCGACGGGGACCTTCGCCCGCGCGCGCCCCAATACTACCGCGCGTCGCCGACGGAGTGCGTGCCCTTTTTCGGGAAGCTCGTCTCGTCGATGAGCAGGACCGCTTCCGGCACCAGGCGGTCGAGCAGCGTGTGCGTCAGCGCCGCCTGCAGCGGGACCCACGCCCACGGACTCTGATTGCCGCACTGCCGCAGCGCCTGCACATCGGCGCCCGGAAGTCGGTCCACCAAGGGACTGATGGACTTGCGCTCCCCGTTGAGGCGGAGGCCGCGGACGTCCTCGCCCGCGTGTCCCTGCCGCTCCGCATGCCCCAGCAACGGCGTGAGCGTCGTCAGAAACGTCCGTACTCGCCCATCGGCCGCTCGCAGCGCCACGGTGTCCATGCGCGACGACACGACCGGGGGGGCGCCTGCCGGTAGAGACTTGGCCTAGTAGTACTAGAACAGACGGTTGGCGCCGACGCGAAGAAACGGCACGTTGCCAGGTGCGAGATCCGCCACGCTCCGGCCATCGCGCGCGTACTCGAGGCGCCGCAACACGGTCATGCCGGCATCACCTGTGAGCTGCCACTTGCCGCCGCGTGGCGCCCACCGCAGCTGGGGCCCAACGGTCGCGTTGGCCAGCCAGAGGTCGGTGCCGCCCGCCACCTGCTGGGCCGCCGACAGACCGTACTGCGCGCCGACCAGCGAGGCATTGAGGCCCACGTCGAGCCCTTTGCGCGGCATCCACCAAAGGTCGCCGCGGGCCGGCAGCAGGGCGTCCACCAAGAGGCGCCGCTTGGGCCGCGATACCACGTGTACGACCGGAATGGGGAGCAGCCTGCCGAAGCTGGACGCATACGAGAGTCCGACGCCCACGGTGGTCCGCGGCGAGACGATCCGGTCCACGAAGGCGGCACCCTCCACGCGGACGGCGTCGCCGTAGAGCCCCGGGCGCAGCACGCTCACGAGCGTATGTCTGTTGCCGAAGGTGCGCAGGAGCATGAGGTCGGCGGCGGCGACGTGCAGCGTGGTCACGTTGTCCTGTGAGGCGCTTTGGCGAGGCAGCGTGGCGTTGACTACCCTCCACTGACCCCCGAAGACGGCTATGGTGTTCCCTTGCTGGCGCACGAATCGCTGACCCAAGAACAGTTGCAGCGACTCCTGCCAGAAGTCAGTGCCCACCGTGGTGCCCGCTGGACGCGTCACCTGCGTGCTGCCGACGCGCTCGAGGCGCACGGTCAGGCGCTCCCGCTGCGCCGCCGCCGGTGAGGCCAACGCCGAGAGCCAGATGAGCGCAGCCAACGACGGGGTGGTGGCCGAGAGCGCCCGTGGGCGCGGGAGAGAGAGCCGAAGCGGCGACAGTCGTGTCATGGCGGGACGATGGAGGGAAGCGAAGTTATACTGCAGATCAAATCACTCGGCAAACGTCCCCGCCCACCTCGGTTACAGACCGCACCCAGTATGCGCCGCTTTATCCTGCTCGTCGTCTCGCTTGGTTCTGCCGCGCCGCTGGCGGCGCAGTCCGCCCCCATTGCCCGCGTCGACACACTGGTGGCGTCGGGACAGGTCCCCGCGGCCATCGCGCAGGTCGACCAGGCCCTCGCCGCGACCCCTCGCGACTTCGAGGTGCTCTGGCGCGCCTCGCGGGTGCGGTTGCTGCAGGGCGACGCGCAGCCCGAGAAGAGCAAAGCGCAGGACAAGCGCTATCGCGAGGCCCTCGCGCTCGCCGAACGCGCGATCAAGGCCAACCCGGCCGCGCCGGACGGCTACGTGCGCCGCGCTGCGGCCAACGGCAAGGTCGCGCTGTTCGCCGGTGTCCTCGACGCCGCCGACTACGTGATCCAAACGCGCGACGACACCGAGAAGGTCATTGCCATGCGCGGTGTGCCGCCCATGACGCTCGCCAGTGCGCACTACATCTTGGGGCGTACGCATCTCAAGCTCACCGATACGCCTCGGCCGCTGCGCATGCCTCTGGGCTTGGGTTTCGGCAACGCCGCCGACGCGCTCACCCATCTCGCGCGCGCCACGACGCTGCGCCCGGGCTTCGTGATGTTTCAGCTCGAGTATGCGCGGGCACTCATCGCCAACGACCGCGCAGCCGACGCGCGCGCCGTGTTGCAGCAGCTCGGCGCGCTCGGCAATCAGGAACCGGGTGATGAGCAGCGGAAGCAGGAAGGGGCCGAGCTGTTGAAGACGCTCCGGTAACGTTGCCACGGCGCCGTGAGACGCGCGCGTCTCGGAGCACGCCGCGTCGGTTCCTACGGCAGGCGAGACTTCTGACGCGGCGGAACGCGTGAGGACAGCGGTGCCGGGGTGTAGGTGGGCACAAACCGACAGCCCGTGGCAGGATCGTACGCCGTGGCTTTGGCACACGCTGCGGCAACATCGCCAGCGGTGGGCACCGTGCCATGCTCCACCCATGCCAACAGCGCGCCCATCGCCGTCACATACTGCGCGTCGCTCAGATAGCTGTGTTCACGATCCTGCGTGAACAGTTGTACGAGAAACTTTCCGTGTCCCGCCCGCTCCATGGTGCCCTTGAAAGTATCCTCGAGCTCCACGAACGCCGTGGGATCGTCGATGCCGTGCATGGTCAGCACAGGCACGCCAATGCGGCCCGTCGGGTCGGCATCGGCCACCAGCGTTGCCACAGCACCGGCATCGGCGCTGTAGCGCGCGACCGCGTCGTTCAGCGCGGAGCCTCCGGCATACTGCACACCCACGGTGGAGAACGGATTGCGGCCGTTCGTGCGCTTGGTGACGATGTCCTGAAAATGCCACGTACCCCAATTCAGGTGCGCAATGAGCGTTCGCTCGGGCACGCGGACAGCGGCGAGAATCGTGGCAAGATTCTTCGTTTGCTCCGGCGTGCGGCTTGCGGCGGCTTTGCGGACACCGGTACACGCATCGACGCGATCGGCCAGCTGTGCACGCGTGAGCGTTGCGCCAGCGGGAAGGCCTTGCCAGAGCGCATACTGCGGCTCGTCGGCGCGCGGATGACTGCCGCACACCGCCTGATACACCACGCGAAGATCCATCCGGAAATCGTACGAGTACGTCGCCCCACCGAGCACGCCGCTGGTGAGCAGCACCGCGTCGTACGGCAATTGCCCCTGCGTATCGCGTGCGCCGAACCACTCGGCCGTGCGCGCCGCGACGCCGGCGCCCCACGACTGGCCATGCAGAATGGTGCGTTCCGGTCGGCCGAACTGCGCAATGAACAGCTGTCGTGACCGTTCCACATCTTCGGCGGCCGAACGCACCGCCACGCCACCCTGATGATACGTACTCGCGACCACGGCGAAGCCCAGGCGTGTCCAGATGTTCCAACGCGTGAGATCGTCAGCGCTTCCTTTGGGGTCGGGCGCGCCAAGGTCCGGCCCCCCGTGCGCGTGTACGACCAACCGCTTGTTCCACGCCGCCGGCATTGCGACCCAGTAGAACGCTCCGGCGCTGTCGGTGCCGAGGGAGCACTGCACCGTCGCCGGAATGCCTTCGGGGCACGGTGTGGACGTGGCGCGGGTGGTCTGCGCGCTCAGCGGCAAGGAGAGCAGCGCCAGCGCGAGCGGGCTGGCGCCGAAGCGGCACGCGGGAGTGGAGCGCATTGGGAAGGGGGCCACGCACGAGAAAGGGGTAGGCGACATGGACCTCGGAAAGCGCGTCGCGGTTATCGCGGGAGCAGACGCGTCACCGGTGATCCGAGGGCGTGAAGTATGGGGAAGCAGCACGATTGAGTGAAGGTATAGGGGCCACGGGCATCGCGGCTGGACCGCCGAGCTTTCGCTGCCGTGGGCCGGAGGGCTCGCGTCTCACGTCGTACCGTGCTATCGCCTGTTTGGTCAGACACCACACCCCGCGTGCCGGACGGTGAAGCACGTGTCGCACAAGCTCCGAATTGCGGAACCGTCAGATCTGACGCCGGTTGAAATCGCGCAAACGTTGATGCGTGAGTACGCCGCGTTGCCGCACACGCTGGGTCGGTGGCCGACCGCCAGTTCTGTCTTGAGCGCGCGGTGATGCTGTAAACCCGACACTACCACCCGCCCTCTGTGGATTCGATCGCGGCGCCTCACTTGAACTTCACCACACGTCGCGTCCGGTCATGCGCCGGCTGGAGCATTGTGCTCGCGCCGGTGGCCATCGTCGTTCACGAACTCGGACATCTACGGCTCGCGGGCACATCGGGTTTGTGTATCGCGGTGTTGTGGTGGTTCGGTCGCCATCTCCAAGGCGGCGCACGTGGTGCGACGTGGCTGGGCCTCGTGGTCGGCACCGCGTCTGGGTGGGCGCTCTGGATGAAAGGGCGTGGGCCGTGGTTGCCGGCCATGCTCAGTGCGCTCACCCCGATCTATCTCGCCGTCGAGGTTCTCGCGTGGGAGACGGCGCGATGCGCCCGCGCGCGACACGCTGCGGACGAGCTCTTCGCCTCGAGGCATATGCTTGCCCGTCCCCGTTGCCGGCCGCATGCTATGTCGCGCTGCCGTCAACGCTGCCGTATGCCCTCGACATCAAACAGGAACCCTGAATGCGCCACGCACTGCTGGCCTTGCTGATTGTACTCGCTCTGCCGTCGCGCGCACCGGCGCAAGCGCGAAAGAGCGAGCTGACGCGCGTACTTGAAGCGGATCTGGCGAAGTACCCGTCCAAAGCCGGCGTGTACGTCAAGAACGTGCGCACGGGTGAAGAGGCGATGGTCAACGCCGACCAAGGCTTCAGCAGTGCGAGTGTCATCAAGATCCCCATCATGATCCGCGCGTTTCAGTTGGCGGACGCGGGGACGCTGGATCTCGACGCGCGCGTGGAGATTACGCGCGCGACACTACGCGACGGCACGGGCGTGTATCAGTATCTCGACATGGGCCTCAAGCCGACGGTGCGCGATCTGATCACGCAGATGATCATTACCAGCGACAACACGGCCACCGACCTCATGACGACGCTGGTGGGCGGCGTCGATGGCCTCAACGCCTGGCTGGCGGCATCCGGATACGCGCACACGCGCATGGTCTCGCGCGGCTACGAGTATCGCCGCAAGCTATTGGCCGTGCTCAATCCGGAGTTTGCCAGCCTCACGGCCGAAGAGACGACCGCGCTGCAGTACGCCTCGGCCGACAACCCGCTGTTCGAGTTGTACGCGCCGCTCTTTACCGGTGAGCGGGCCAAGTGGGTGGCGCTCGTTCGCGATCCGGCGAATCGCGCCGTATTGGCCGACGCGCGCAGTCGACTGACCGTCCGCGACCGCTCGTACTGGCTCGGCGAGATGAGTCCACGTGAGACCGCCCGTTTGCTCGAAGGCATCGAACGGGGGACGCTCGCATCGGCGTCGGCGTCGGCCACCATGCGAACGATCCTGCGTCGTCAGCAGCTTGGCGTGCGTCGCATCCCGCACTATCTCGATGTGCCGGTGGCGCACAAAACCGGCGACGGCCCGACGATCGCGAATGACGTGGGCATGGTGTACGCCCGGTCGGGGACCGTGGTCATCGTGTTCTTCACCAACGACATCACGGGGCAATACGGCGAGACTGAAGACATGATCGGGCGGACGTCACGCAAGATCATCGACTATTTCGACCGTGTGAGTGCCGCCCGTAACTGATCCGGACTACGTCTCGAGGAGACACCATGGTTCGTCCACCCGATCCTGCGTACATCGAGTTTCTCCACGCGTTCGACCCGCACGTCCGGGAGCTGGCGCTTGCAGCCCGGGCGGCGGTGCTCGCGGCAGCGCCTGATGCGGGGGAACTGGCGTACGATGCCTACAACGTGGTGGCGCTCGCCTTCACGTTCAGCGGCCGGTTCAAGGAGGCGTTTGCGCACGTGGCTGCGTACGCGGAGCATGTGAACCTTGGATTCAATCAGGGCGCGACGCTACCGGATCCCGATGGGCGACTACGTGGAACCGGCAAGGCAATCCGTCATGTTCGCCTGCACGCGGAGACAGATCTCGTCGATCCGTCGGTGCAGGCGCTCATTCGTGCGGCGGCCGCCGGCGCGGCGCGGCCGGCCGCGAGAGGCGCGACACAGACGGCGGTGCGACGAACAAGCGGTCGCAAGCGGCGTCCCCCTCCGCCTGAGGGTTGACGCATTCGTCCGTGGTACCCAAGGGGAGCGTGGGGGCTACGTCAGTCGCGGCGTGACGCAGCGCGCCGGTAGTCGTATCGCTATCGTTGTCCCGGCGCCTACCGTACTCGTCGCGCTGATCATGCCACCCATTCCTTCGACCATTCGTTTCGAGAGCGCGAGGCCGAGCCCCATGCCACCCGTCGCGCGGTCACGTGATGGATCGACGCGGGAAAAGCGATCCCAGATGAGCGGGAGTTGATCGGCGGGAATACCGCGACCGGTATCTGCCACTTCGATCACGCTGCTGTTGCCATCCACACGAAGTGTTGCGGAGATCCGACCGGTCGGTGGTGTGTGCGTGATGGCGTTCTGCAGCACGTTCCGCAGCACCTGCGCGAGTCGGAAGGGATCTGCCTGCATGCGCACCGCATGCTCGGGGACCACCATGCGGATGGTTGGTGATGATGATTGAAACGCGCTGACGGCGCGCTGCAACTCCACTCCGGCATCGACGTCACGGATGTCGAAGGTCAACCCACCGGCATCGGCCAACGCCAGCTGCTGCAGTTCGTCAATGAGTTGTTTCAGGAGCAACGCTTCGTCTTGTGTCGACTGCAGAGTACTAAAGTCGGGCGTACGCAAGCCGTCGCGCATCGCCTCCAGCAGGCCAATGACATTGGTGAGTGGCGTCCGCAGTTCGTGTGCGAGATCGGAGATCAGTTGTCGCTTCGCGAGCTCGGTTTGCTCCAGCGACTCCGCCATGCGATTGAACGATTGCTCGAGCGTGCCGAGTTCATCGTGCGAAGTGACCTGTACACGCGTCGAGAGCGTTTTGGCCTGCACGCTGCTGGCCGCTGCCGTGAGGCGCTGCACCTGTGCGACCACGGGATACGCCAGCAACCAGGTCCCCAAGGCGGCGAGGGTACAGGCGGCCAGCACGGCCAGCCAGACCGAGCGCTGGATACCGGCCACCATGCGTTGGGCCCCGGAGGGGCGGGGCAAGGTGCCGGGAAGCTGATAGACAACACCCAATCGCGTTTGCGCTGAGGAAATCAGTGCCACACCGCTCACCATCAGGCGCTGCAGCTGTCGTTCCCCGTCACGATCGAGCGTGCGAGTGAGATCGATATCGCCGTTCGGGGTCATCCTGATATCCGCCTCCCTCAACGACGGCGTCGATGACGCGACGAACGTGCCAGTGGTATCGAGCACGAGCAGTTCAAGCGAGTCACCTGTTTGCATCGACAGCCGTTGCAGCCGGGCACTGCCCTGTGGCGTACGCAGCACAGGCCACGCGGCGACGATACTGTCCGCGAGACGCCGCTGCGTCGCGCCGGCACCCGGCAGTTGCGTCCGCGCTTCGAACTGCGCCAGTTCGAGACGTGCTGACCGGCTGGACAGAACGCCGACGGCCAGAATGGCCACCACGAACAGCGGCCAGACCGTGAGGAAAATGCGTGCGCGAAGACTGCGCATCAGCGGCGATCTCTGGCGGGGCGTTGCGGTACACGATACCCGGCACCGAAGACCGTCTCGATATAGCCCGATCCGAGCTCGCCATGCGCCAGTTTCTTGCGAATACTGCTCACGTGCACATCAACGGTTCGATCCAGCTGATGGCTCCCATCCGATGGCAGTCGGTCCAACAACTCCGCACGCGAGAACACAAACCCGGGACGCGCCAGCAGCGCCGCGAGCAGCGCATACTCGCTCGGCGTCAGGTCCACCGGGACATCCCCGACGCGGAGGTCACGCCGCGCATGGTCGAGCGCAAGGTCGGCGTAGCGAAGCGGCGCGACGTCCGATGGCGGCGACCGCCGTAGCACCGCTTCCACCCTCGCCACGAGCTCCCGCGGGCTGAAGGGCTTGGTGACATAGTCGTCCGCCCCCATGGAGAACCCCCGCAACCGGTCTTCCTCCATGGTGCGCGCGGTGAGAAAAATGATAGGCGTTGACGCCGTGGTGCGGACCTGCTGGGCGATCTGCAGCCCGCTTACCCCCGGCAGCATGATATCCAGAACCAGCAAGTCGAACGACTCGGTCTGCAGGCGCTCCAGCGCCTGGCGACCCGAGCGCTCCGTCGACACCCGGTGGCCCGCGTGCGTCAGGTACAGCGCCACCAAGTCGGCCGTCTTGGCATCATCTTCCACCACGAGCACGGTGGCTCGTCGCGGTTCGGCAGTGGCGGGAGACGTCATGGGCTATGCATAGCCTGCAGATGTTAACACCGTGTGAAGACGGATCGGGAACTCATGGGCGCACGATCTTCACACCGTCTTCACGACTCTCTGGTTTGTTGTCAGCCGAAAACCGATCGTTGCCGTCTCATTCCGGAGATATCTGTATGGCAGTTCTGCGAGCATGGTCTCACGCGCGCCACCCGCGCACCCTCCTATACGCCCTCATCGCGACAGTCGTGTGCGCCGCCATGCCTAAGGCAGCGGCCGCGCAGCCCGGGGCGCCACCAACGTCAGGACGACGCGAGATGGCACCCCCCGCCATGCCGCCGGCGGAACTTCGCGAGAGAGTGCGACGCCTGGTCGAGTCGCTGACGGCGCAGCAACGCTTCTCCGGGACGATCCTGCTGGCGCAGGAGGGGAAGGTGGTGTTCGAAGGCGCCTACGGCCTCGCCGATCGCGAAGCCCAGCGCCCGATGACGATCGGCACCATCATGAACGTGAGCTCGCTTGGCAAGCTGTTCACGCAGGTTGCCATTGGCCAGCTGGTGGCGGCGGGCAAGTTGTCGCTGGATAGCACGATTGGCACCTACTGGCCGGAGTATCCCGACCGCGCCGCCGCGCGCAAGATCACCATCCGTCACCTGCTCACGCATCGCTCCGGCATCGACGGCGACATCTTCGCCAACCCGCTCACGTTGCGCAGCAACCGCGACAACATACCGGCAGCAACGGGCAACCCGCTGGCGTTCGAACCGGGCACGAAGCAGCAGTACTCCAACGCCGGCTATGTGGTGCTTGGTGAAATCGTGGAGCGCGTCTCCGGCGAGGTGTATCACGAGTACATCCGACGGCACGTATTCTCGGTGGCGGGGATGACGGCCAGTGCGTTTCCCGCCATTGACTCACTCCCCGCGAATGCCGCCAACGGCTATACGTGGGGGCTGGCCCCGGATTCGCCGCCCCCGGCTGTTCTGCCACCGCTGCGTCGCAGCGCGCCCATGCAGCCGCGGCGCGGCAGTGCCGCCGGCGGTGCGTACGCCAACGTGCGTGACCTGCACCGCTTCGTCGAGGCGCGTCGGAGCGGGTCGATGGGGGTCCCCGCGCGGCGGAGTCAGGAAATGGCGGCGGGGGGAAGTCCGGGGTCGAATGCCTTCATCGCCGAGGGACTTCCCGGTGGCTACGATGTCATTGTGTTGGCGAACTTCGATCCGCCAACCGCTGGGATGGTCGTCGATTCGGTAGAGCACTGGTTGAGTGCCGGTCCCGGGCCGAGTGGCCCTGGCGACGAACGCGTTGGCGGACCGCGCATCATCATGCGCGCGCCCGGACAAGGCGGTGAGATGCCCTCCATGCCCGAAGGGCCACTGCAGTTGACGTTGCCGGATACCCCGCAGGGGCGCGCGGCGGCGGCATACCTGCGCGCGTTCTCGAGCGGCGACGCGGCCACCATGCGCGCATTCATCGACACGCAGATCACCAAGGATGGACGCAGTCTCGACGAACGGGTGGGCCGGTACCAACAGATCTTCGCGGACATGGGCGGACTGTCGTTCGTCGGTGTACGTATCGCGCCCGACAACTCCTTCGCCCTCCAAGTCAACTCGGTGCATCAGGGCGAACTCACGATGCTGATGTCGTTCGAACCCGTGGCGCCGTTCCGGATTGCCGGGGTGCAGTTCCGTCTCACGCGATAACGGTGGGGACGAACTCCTCGTGAACGATAAAGGGTCTGATACCGCGGTATCAGGCCCTTTATGGCGCTCGCCGCCATGTTTCAGGCAATCTTGCGATGCCAACGCCGCGCCATCAGGCCGACCAATCCCGAAGCGATCAATAGGTACGTCGACGGCTCCGGTACGCTGGTCGAGGGATCGCTCGGGTTCGAAGCCGACCGACCGAAACGCAGGTCATCGAAACCCAGAATGTCGTTCGTCGCGTTGAATGTGACGCTCGTAATCTGCTGACCAAAGGCGATGAATCCGAGGAATGCACCGCCACCATCCTCGGCGCTCGGCATGTTGATCGACCGCGTCACTGACGATCCATCGACGTACACGATTGTCTGCTGCGGTACCCGATTCGTTTGCAGGCCGTTCACGAAGAAGCCGAAGGCATCGACCGGAGTGGTGAAGGAGAAGGTCACCGCGCCGCCTTCCACCAGTCTGAAGAATTCTCCACTGGTGGTCGTGTTGAACCCGCACAGCGCCCCACAGCCACTGTTGTTCGTCGTCGTGCCACCGGTGATGGTGAGGTTGGCCGGCATCACCGACTCAAAGTCGAACACATTGAGATTACCCGCCGCCGCCAGAAAATCTCCTCGCGCGACTTGCGCGTTCACCATCTGCGCAAGCGAACTCACACTGTGGTCGCCGCCAGTGTATGTCACAGCCTGAGCGCCGGCGACCGACGCCTCGGTGGCGAGCGCCACGGCGAGGAGTGCCGAGCGGAGCTGGAAGGACTTGTGCATGGTGGTGGTGGCTGAGGGAATCGAGGGACATCACATCCGGCTCCGCAAAGGTAAAGTACGATGCGGACCATTGCGAACGCCAAGAGGTGGTACAGTCGGCGGTGCGTACCACGTCGCCCACAGCCCTGGCGTGAGGTCGGCCATGCCGGCCGTCTCCAGCGCTCATGCGAGTGGCAGCAGCGCCGATCACACCATATGGAGGCGTATCGGGCAGCTCCCGTCAACGATCCGAACCCGGGTGTCCGTACTACTGACCATGGACGCCCGGAAGCCGTAGCTTCGCCGGGAGGCGACCTCCTCGCCGTTTCAGATTCTCGGCAGCGCCCTGCCGGTCCCTCACCCCTCCCCAGGAGAGACCATGTTCGGCCGTCGTGCGTGCGTGGCGTGGGCGTCGTTGACGCTTGCGTGGAGTTCGACTGTGTTGCCGGCGCAGGACCGCCGGGCCGCGCCCAATCCGGCGGCGGTCGCGCGCGTCCGCGCGCAGTACGTGAAGCGGGAATTGTATATCCCCATGCGCGACGGCACGAAGCTGTTCACGACGATCTTCGCGCCCCGGGATACCGGCGCGCGGGTGCCCATTCTGCTCATGCGGACGCCGTACGGCATTGCTCCATACGGCGCCGATGCGTACCCGGCACAGCTCGGTCCGTTTCCGGAGCTCGACAGCGAAGGGTGGATCTTCGTGAACCAGGATGTGCGCGGCCGGTACATGAGCGAGGGACAATACGCATTCATGACGCCACACCGTGGGCCGCAGCGCGCTAGTGGGGTGGTCGATGAATCCACCGATACGTACGACACGATCGAGTGGATTCTCAAGAACGTCGCCCACCATAACGGGCGCGTCGGAACCTGGGGCAATTCCGCCCCCGGATTTTTTGTCGCGGCGGGGATGCTCGACGCGCATCCGGCGCTCACGCTGGCGTATCCGTCGGCGCCGATGATCGACTGGTGGATGGGCGACGACCGACATATGAACGGGCTCTTCAAGTTGTCGCAGACGTACAACTTCATGAAGAACTTCGATCAGCCGCGGACGGGTCCGCTGACCAGCTATCCGGCCGGTCCTGATGCCGGCACCGTCGATGGGTACGCGTGGCACCTCGGCGTTGGGGCGATGTCCAAGTACGGGCCGGGGCCGTTGCAGGGGCGGGTGGCGTTCTGGGACTCCATTACCGCGCATCCGGACTACGATGCCTTCTGGCAGGCACGTGCGCTCTGGAAGCATGTGAAGAACGTCTCGCCGGCGGTGCTGCTCGTGGGCGGCTGGTACGACGTCGAAGATCCGTATGGCATGCTGCGCCTCAACAAAAGTCTGCGTGAACAGAGTGCGGGCACGCGACAGATGTTCGTGGTGGGGCCGTGGTCGCATGGCGGATGGAATCGCGCGGACTTCGCCACCTTCGGGGCGTTCTCCAACGGTGGTCCGACGGGCGCCTTCTTCCGTGATTCCATTGGCAAGCCGACGTTCCGCTGCCTCCTCAAAGACGATTGCCGCGGCGGCAGCTTCGGTGGCGCGCTGGTGTTCGAAGCTGGCACGAACCGCTGGCGCACGTTCGATGCGTGGCCGCCGAAGTCGGCGCAATCGCGTGCGCTGTACCTGCGCGAGAACGGACGCGCCGAGTTTCGCGCGCCGACGGTGGCGGGAAGCGCTGCCGCCGATCAGTACGTGAGCGATCCCGCCAAGCCGGTCCCCTATACCATGGGCAATACGTTCGGCTTCAATGCCATGTACCCCACCGAAGACCAGCGCTTCGCGTCGCGTCGGCCCGACGTGCTGGTGTATCGATCGGACGTACTCACGGAGGATGTGACCGTCGCGGGACCGGTGTCGGCGCTGCTGCACGTGGCGAGCACGGGCACCGATGCCGATTTCGTGGTGAAGATCATCGATCAGTATCCCGCGGATGCCGCGCCGGAGTTCGACGGCGGCCCACGTCTGGATGGCTGCGAGCGTCTGGTCCGTCCGGGTGTGGCGCGTGCACGTTGGCGCCGTGGCTATGACCGGAGTGTGCCGCTCACGGCCGGCGTGGCGGACACCATGCGCGTGCCGCTCGACGACGTGTTCCACACCTTCCGCAAAGGGCATCGCATCGTGGTCCATGTGCAGAGCACGTGGTACCCCGCGGTCGATCGCAATCCGCAACGCTTCGTGCCCAACATCTACAAGGCCACCGACGCCGACTTCCAACGGGCCACCATGACGGTCTTCCGCTCAACGGCCCGTCCGTCGCACCTCATGCTTCCCATTCTCACCCCATAACCCGGCTCCCCACGTATCGTCGCTGTCCCGTACCCCACTCGCTGCTCGATCCCTCCTTCCCTCACAGGAGACGCTTCATGACCGGAGTTCTCAAGCGCGCAGGGCTGCTCATGGCAGGCCTCGCGCTGTCCGCCAGTACACTGCTCGCGCAATCGCGAACGATCACCGGCAAGGTGCTCGAAGAAGGATCCCGCGCGCCGATCGCCGCCGCGCAGCTGCAGGTCCAAGGCACCAACATCGGCGCGCTGACGCGCGATGATGGTGCATTCTCCATCGTGGGGGTGCCATCCCGCGACGTCGTGCTGGTGGTGCGCCGTATTGGTTATCCGCTCACGCGCATCACGCTCGAAGCGAATCGCAACACGCTCGAGATCGTGCTCAAGAAGGATGTGCTCAACCTCGATCAGGTGGTCGTGACCGGCCAGGCCAGCGGTATCTCGCGGCGTAACCTGGCCAACGATGTGGCCAGCGTGAGTGGCACCGACATGAACAAGGTGTCGGCGCAGTCCATCGAGAACGCCATGCAGGGCAAGATCGCCGGCGCGCAGATCGCGCAATCCACCGGTGCCCCGGGTGGCGGCAATCGTATTCGTATTCGCGGTATCTCGTCCATTCTCGGGTCGGCGCAGCCGCTCTACGTCATCGACGGTGTTATCGTCACCGACGTCTCCATCGGCTCGGGGACGAACAAGGTCACGCGCGCGGCGGGTACGTCCATTTCCGTCGGCAATCAGGAGGCGCCGGTCAATCGTATCGCCGATCTCAACCCGAACGACATCGAGAATGTCGATGTCCTCAAGGGGTCGGCGGCAGCGGCCATTTACGGATCCAAGGCGTCGGGTGGTGTCATCATCATCACGACCAAGCGCGGCAAGGCGGGCAAGCCCCGCTTCGCGCTGCGCATGGGCGCCGGCACGTCTGATCTGGCCTATAGAAACGGGTCGCGTCGCTTCCAGACGCTCGACGACGCGGTGCGTGTGTTCGGTGCCGGCATTACGCCGTTCTACGACCCGAATCGCTTTCTCGATTACGAATCGCTGGCCTACGGCAATACGCCCGTCAACTCCGACCTCTCGCTCAGCGTGAGCGGCGGCACCGATGCCACCAAGTACTTCGTGTCGGCGAGCCGCCGCAACGAAGAGGGCATTGTGGACAACACCTTCGCCCGCAAAACCAACGTGCGGGTGAACCTCGATCAGCGCATCTCGAAGCGTCTCAACCTGCAGGTGGGTAACGAAGTCCTGAACAACGTGAGTGATCGTGGCCTGTTCGGCAATGACAACGCCGGCAACTCCATCGCCTACACGCTAACCAAGATTCCCAGCTTCCTCGATCTCCGTCGCAACGCCGATGGAACGTGGCCCGTGAATCAGTTCTATCCGTCCAACCCGCTGCAAACCATCGATCAGTTCAAGAACGGCGAGAACGTCTGGCGCAACATCACCACGGGACGGCTGACGGCCGACCTGATGACGGGTGAGCGCCAGACGCTGCAGTTCATCGCCTTCGGTGGTGTGGACCTGCTCAACCAGACCAATCTCATTTACTCGCCGCCCACGCTGCAGTTCGAGCCGGTCGACGGGTTGCCCGGTACCAGCGCGAACTCGAAGACGACAAACCTCCAGCGCAACCTCAACCTGAACGTGGTGCACGGCTGGACACCCAACTCCTCGTTCAAGGTCACGTCGCAGGTGGGCACGCAGTTCGAAGATCGCGACTTCAATCAGACGCGTGCCTCGGCGCAGAACCTGCTCGGCGGTCTCGAAGTGGTCACGTCGGGTACGGTGCGCGACATCGATGAGTCGCGCTTGCGCGTGCAGGACTTTGGTGTCTTTGCGCAGACCGAAGCGCTGTGGAACGAGAAGCTGTTGCTCACGGTTGGCGCCCGCGCCGATCGCAGCAGCAACAACGGCGATCCGGGCACGTTCTTCCTCTTCCCCAAGGCCGCGAGCTCGTATCGCTTTCCGAACCTTCTCGAAGGGATCATTGACGAAGCCAAGCTGCGTGTCGCGTATGGCGAAACCGGTAATCAGCCGTTGTACGGGCAGAAGTTCACGAACCTCGACCTTTCGAGCGTCGGTGGACTGGGCGCGTTCCGCGTCGGTTCCGTGCGTGCCGCGCCGGATCTTCGTCCGGAGCGTCAGCGCGAGTTCGAAGGCGGCATCGACCTGAACCTGCTGCGCAACCGGGCCACCTTCGCCGTGACCGGCTTCCGCCGGAACATCTCCGACCTGCTCATCACGCGCACGCTCGCTCCGACGACGGGCTTCAGCAGCGAGACATCGAATGGCGCCGAGATGCAGGTGACTGGTGCCGAAGTGTCCATTAACGCCTTCCCGGTGCAGACCCCCACCTTCAGCTGGTCGTCGCGACTCAACTGGGGCACCAACCGCTCCAAGGTGACGAGCCTCCCGGTGCCCACGTTCCTGCTGGGCACGCCGCAAGTTGGTGCCGTGCGTATCGAGCAGGGCAAGTCGGCGACGCAGCTCATTGGTAACGATACGCTGCCGCAGTCGGGCGGACGCGTCGTCGTGCCGGTCGTCATGGGCGATGGAAATCCGCTTTGGACCGCAGGCCTCAGCAACGAAGTGCGTTACAAGGGCATTTCGGTGTACGCGCTCCTCGATCAGCAGAAGGGCGGGATGCTCGCCAACGGAACGTGGCGTCATTATGATCTCGGACAGAACTCGCGTGACTACGACGAGCTCGACGACTTCGGTCGCAAGGTGGGCGACGTGCGCCGCACAAGTTATCTGCAGGTTACGCACATCTACTATCAGGACGCGTCGTACATCAAGCTGCGCGAAGTCACGGTGTCGTGGGATCTGCCGCAGGCGTGGGCTGCCGCATTGTGGAGCGGCGCCAGTAATGCGAAGCTCTCGCTCAGCGGCCGCAATCTGGTATGGTGGACGAGGTTCCGTGGTGGCGATCCGGAAGCCCAGAACTTCGGCGCCGGCAATGTGCCTGACGCCATTCAGCGTAACCGTGAACTCGCCGCCTACCCCGCCAGCCGCAGCTTCTGGCTCAACTTCAGCGTGGACTTCTAACCATGACCGCGAATCGCAAGTCCTGGATGCGCGCGATCGCGCTCCTGGCCGGCTGCGCCACCGCCGTTGCCTGTAACGCTGCCGATATCGGCAATTTCAACAGTCCGAACACGTCGCAGCTCGAGGACAGTCCCAACGCGTCGACGGTGAACACGACCGTTGCCGGCGTGATCGCCGGCTCGCGTTCCGGCGCCGGTACGTGGGCCAGTACCCTGGGAGTCTTTGGCCGCGAGATCATGAATCTCGACGGTGCCGAGCCGCGCAATGTGCTCGCGCTACTCATCGGTCCGCTCGAGCCCGGCGGTTTTGGCGTCGATGTGGGCTGGACGAACAGCTACCGCAATCTGCGTACGGCGTACACCGTGCTCGATGTGGTCGACAAGGTGCCGGACTATACGGCCGCCCAGCGCAGTGCCGTGAAGGGGTTCGTGAAGACCTTCATCGCGCTCGAGTATCTGAACCAGCTGCGCGTCCGCGATACGTTCGGTCTCGTGTTCAACGTGCCGAAGAACCCGACGGAGCAGGGCGCCTTCGTCACGCGTGACGAAGGCTATACCCGCACTGCGGCCTTGTTCGACGAAGCACGCACCGACCTCGCGGCGGGTGGTACGGCGTTCCCCTTCACGCTCACGACGGGCTTCGCGGGATTCAACACGCCGGCCACGTTCCTGCGCGTAAACCGTGCACTCAAGGCTCGCCTCGAGACGTATCGTGGACGGTGGGCCGATGCCCTCACGGCACTGAACGAATCGTTCATCAGCACCACCTCCGGCACGGCAGCGTCGCTCAACACGGGTGTGTTTCACGTATACAGCACCGCGTCGGGCGATGCCACGAACCCGCTCTTCGATCCGGCACCACGCGCTATTGTCGCGGTGCCGGAGTTTCTCACCGAAGCGCGGCTGCGCGCCGATGGCTCGCGTGACCTGCGCGCATCGTCCAAGGCGATCGTGGGCAGCGTACTGCTCGCCACGCAGGGAATCAGCTCGAATGTGCGTCCGACGGTCTATCCAACCAACGTCACGCCCATTCCGCTCATCCGGAACGAAGAGCTCATCCTCATGCGCGCCGAGGCGTATATCGGGCTGAACAACCGCGCCGCGGCAATTACGGACATCAACTTCGTGCGCGCCAACTCCGGCGGACTCGCACCGCTGGCGGCCGACTTCAGTGGTGACCTGGTTACCGAGCTGCTGTACGAGCGCCGCTATTCACTCTTTTTCGAGTACGGGCATCGGTGGGTGGATTCGCGTCGCTACAACCGCCTTGGCGAATTGCGCAAGCAGCTGCCGACGCACCGTGTTTTCCCGCTCGTACCCATTCCGGTGGACGAGTGCAACCAGCGTACGAGTGCGCCGCCGCGTGGCTGCGTGAACGTGCTCGGTAGCTGATCGCCAGTACGTTGCAGCGGGTCTAGCAGCGGGTCTAGCAGCGGGTCTAGCAGCGGGTCTAGCAGCGGGTCAGGTACGCAAAACGGGCGGCGTGATCATCATGCTCACGCCGCCCGTTTGGTCAGGCAATGTCGCGTTTACTTGGCGAGTCCCTTCACGACCGTGCTGAGCGCCCGTACTCGTGCCGACTCGGCGCTACCGGCGGCATCGCGATCGAGCTGCGAGGCGAGCGCCGTGAGGTGTGTTGCCCGCGCCGCGCCTTTGGCCTTTTCGGCTGCTGCCAGCTGTGAGACCACATTGGCAATCCATGGCTTCGGCACGCTGCGGTTGCGCGCGATCTGGTCGGTGTAGGCGCGCGCGACGACAAACGCCGCCGGCCAGACGAGCTTGGGCTGCTCCTGTGGATTGAAGTAGGTGAACTGCACCAGCTTGGCCGCGTCGAGTTCGTTCTGCGTGAGGAACTCGCTGGGAGCGAGTTCGAGGACGTCGAGCCCACGCGCGATCTCCGACCCATAGATGTAGCCGTTGTACCAGTACGCCGACCAGTGACCGGCGCTCACCAGCTTGGTGGAGTCGAGCGGGCCGCGATCGAAGTACGCGATTTCAAAGGCGTGGTTCGGGTCGGTCCAGTCGAACACATTGATGCCACCCTGATACCACGACTGCACCATGATCTCGCGTCCCGGCACGGGAATGAGTGACCCGTTGTGCGCCACGCAGTTTTCCTGCGACGACTGCGCGGCCGGGAGCTTGAAGTAGCTCTGGAACACGAGCGAGTCGCCCTCGCGCACGAACATGGCATCGGCGCCCCACTCCTTCTTGTCGGTAGCGCGGCAGCGGGGCGCGGTGCCACCGCCCCATTCATCGCTGAAGAGCACCTTGCTACCGTCATTGCTGAAGGTGGCCGAGTGCCAGGCCGACATGTTGGTGTCGGCCGCGGCGTACAGTCGCTTGGGGTTCTTGATGTCGCGAATGTCGAGCAGAATACCGTAGCCGCTGCAGGCACCACCGGCGACTCCGGCGGCCGGATACGTCGTGATGTCGTGACACTGCGTAGGGCCGCGCCCCGCCACCGATGGCCGCTCGGGCGCGCCTTCGGGTCGCACACGGCGATCGGCGGGCGCGTCGCCGTGGCGTACAGCTTCGGTGAGTCCTTCGAAGATACGCGGCGAACTCACGATGGCGGCCGCTTCCGGGTTCTTCACCGGGACCTTGATCACTTCGATGCGGAAGAGCGCCGAGTTCGGATCGACGTCGGGAGATTTCGCGGAGCACCCGTCAAGCTCTTCACTCGAGCGGACTCCGGCTGATCCGGATACGTAGATGTAGACGTTGTCCGGATCATTGGGATCGGTGACGAGCGTATTGGTATGCGACCCGCGGCAGGTTTGCACCACCTTCACCGATCGCGGCTTCTTGAGATCACCGATATCGAAGATGCGAATGCCGCGTGCACGCTCCTTGCTGACTTCGGCTTCCACGCCGGCGAGCCCGCAGTCGACACGTCCGGCCACGGCTTCCGCCGACACGAAGAGCAAGTTGCCGTAGACCGTCACGTCGCTCTGCGACCCCGGGCACACGACGGCGGCGGCCAACTTGGGTTTGCGTGGATTGGCGATGTCCCAGACTTGCCAGCCGCTGTAATTCCCCTGGAATACCCGCGTGCCGCTGAACGCTAGGTCGGAATTCTTGAGGCGGGCATCCGGTGCGACTTTGCTGAGGAACGGGTCCGACGGCGGCGTGGTAGACACCAGCTTCATGTTCCACGCGGCCTGTCCGGCGTCGAACCATCCGGCCTTGAGCCCAACGCGCGCATCGGGCGTGCCTTGCGCGAGCAGCATGGTGGGAATCGTGGCACCAACCACAACGAGAGCGGTACGGCCAACGAGTTGGCGAAGCGGTGAGCGCATGGCGGAGGGGGGAGGGGAGTGAGGTGTGGTGGACGGGTAGTTGTCCAGCGACTGACCGCGTGTCACGGGCGTGAGCGCTTGCGCAGCATCAGCTCCATGCGATCGACTTCCGTGCTCTGATCGGCGACGACATCGGAGACGAACTTGAAGACATCGTCGTCTTGTGCGGCACCTTTGGCCTGCATGAGTTCGTCCACCATGCTGATCGCGCCGCGGTGGTGCTGAATCATATAGGTCAGGAAGTACCAGTCGAACGCGGCGCCCTTGGACGAGCGTAGCGTGTCGAGCTGCGCGGTGTTGAGCATGCCGGGCATGCTGCCGATGCTGGTGCCCGACATGGCCATGCCGGCGTGCCCCGCGTGCGTATCGTGCGTGGCATGGGCATCGCCCGGCTGCGGCACGTCCTGCTTGCGTGTGCGCAGCCAGCTTTGCATGAAGGCAATCTCGTCGGTCTGCGCCACCGCGATGCGGCCAGCGAGCACTGTGACCTCGGGCCCGGCGCCGTTGGGTTCGGCCATGGCCGACATGGTGATGGCCTGTGCATGGTGACCGATCATCCCCTGCATGAAGGCGACATCGGCCGTGGTGTACGGTGGAATGCCATGATCGCGGTCGGCGAGCTGCGCCGGCGTCAGCGGGCGCGTCGCGCGCGCTCCGGTGCACGCGGCCATGGCGCCGACACTCAGCAGGGCGGCCACCACGCCGACACGGTGGCGAAGGCTTGGGAAAGTCACAGCGGCAGCAGTTGGAGGAGGTAGAGCACGGCAGTGAGGCCGGCAGAAGGTGCTCCGTCAGAACATGCCTCCGCAGTTCGCCGTCCGCCAATCTCGGAATGGCGCGCCAGCCGGTTGACAATCCCAGCAGTAGCTGCAAAATCGGGAGAGCCCCAGTTGGTGGTCCCTCTCGAACCCATCGTGATGAAACCCGCGTTGCTCGTTGCCACCGAGGTGGATTTCAGCCTGCTGCGCGGCACGCGGCCCATTGCCGCCGGCGATTGGGATGATGTGCAGCGCGCCGAGGCGGAGCGGGTGGGCGTTGTCGTGACGCTGCGGTTGCATTTGCGTGGTGGGAAGATCTTCACCGCGCACGACGATGCGCCCGGGTGGGACGATCTGCTCGGTCATGCCGAATCGGCTCTGCCGGCGTTCCCGCGCGCTCGAGACTGGGTTGATCCGCTCGAGCAGGGCGGCGGGATGATCGGCATCTACACGCGGCCGAATGACTGACAGCCCCATATCGGGACACCGAGTGGCCGGTGTACCGGTGCTGCTTGCGCGTCCGCCGGCGAGTATCACGACGCCGCTGCCAACCGTGCTCTGGTTCCATGGCTTTCGCGCGGATGCCTTGGCGCACGCGGCGGAGCTCGAGCGATGCGCGCGGGCGGGTATCCTAGCGGTTGGGATTGATGCTGTCGGGCACGGAGTGCGTGTGGATTCTGCCATCGCCGACCGCATCGCCCGCGATGGAAGCGCGCTGCCGCTCATGCTCGAACAGGTCGAGCAGACGGTGGACGAGCTCCCGGCGCTGCTGCGTGCGCTCGTCGATGATTGCCAGGCCGATCAGGCGTCCGTCTCTGTCGTCGGTATTTCGATGGGGGCGTTCCTCGTCTATCGCGCCATCGCGGCCGGCGTCCCGGTGCGCGCGGCGGTTGCGTTGCTCGGCAGCCCGGAATGGCCATCGCCCACGAGTGCGCACCTGACTCCTGACCGTTTCCGGAATGTGGCGATGCTCAGCGTTACCGCCGAGCACGATATGAGTGTGCCGCCGCCAGCGGTCGCGCGATTTCATGCTGCCCTTATCAAGGGCGAGGGCGCCACGCGATTCCACCGCCACGACGTGCTCGCAGGGGCGGGTCACTTGCTCTCCGCGGCGCAGTGGGCGCACGCCATGTCGTTGACACACGACTGGCTGGCGCAGTACGGGACGTAGACGATCACGGCGCGAGTTCACTCCGCCTGCTGTCGAGGCGCACAGCAGTTACTGACCCGTGCATGAACTCGCGCGTAGTGTTAACGTGCCGGCATGGCGAAACGGGCTGACGGGCGACCGGTGGACGCAGCGACGCCAGCGCATGTGCGCCGCATGGTCGTGAAGGCGATCCGCGGCGGACTGCCCCAGACCGCCGCAGCCAAGCTATTCGGGGTGAGCGTGCGGGCCGCCAACAAGTGGATGGCGGCCACCAAGGAGGGCGGGCTGCGGGCGCTCAACGCCAAGCCGCGCGGTCGCCCAGCGGGTGCCGGTGCGTCGACGCCCGCGCAGGCGATGAAAGTGCGCCGGCGGATCGTTGATGCCATGCCTGACCAGCTGAAGTTGCCGTTTTACCTGTGGACCCGCGCGGCGGTCGCGGCGTTGATCGCGCGCGAGTGCGAGGTCACGGTCTCGCTGACCACCGTTGGTCGCTACTTGGCCGCGTGGGGGTTCAGCGTGCAGCAGCCGGTGCGTAGGGCGTACGAGCGGAACGATGCGGCCATCGCGTACTGGCTGCAGCGCGAGTATCCCGCCATGGCGCGCGACGGGCCAACGCGTTGGCTGCAGCATGATCTCCGCGATCACCAACCGGGGGCAGCTCGTCTTTCGGGTGTTTCACGGGACCTTCCGCGCGCCGATGTTCGTCGACTTCATGCGCCGCCTCCGGCAGCAAGCGGGCGGCAAGGTCTACCTCATCGTGGATGGGCATCCGGTGCATCGTTCGCGCGTCGCGAAGGACTTTGTGGCCGCTCACGCCGACGATCTCCGCTTGATTCAACTCCCGGGGTACTGCCCGGAACTCAATCCCGATGAACTACTCAACCAAGACGTCAAGACCAACGCCGTGGGGAAAAGCCGTCCACGGAGTCGTGCCGACATGATGACGACCGTCCGCCGGCATCTCCATCGGCGCCAGAAACAGCCCCACATCATTCGCCACCCGTTCCAAGAACGTCACGTCCGGTACGCAGTGTGACGAGATTACGCACCATTTAGCGGCCTGCTCAGTAATCAGAGATTCCCTAACGGGAAGGCACCTGACGCGTTCATTTCTCAGGGCGCGCTTTCGGCACGTTTCCCACGGGATGGTACGACAGCGCCTCTAGTTGTGCTATCCGTCGCATTCGCGCTCATGTCACTTCACTGCACCGTTCCCATGATCATTCGTCACGCAGCTGACACGCCCAGTATGACGCCGCCGCTCGCGCCGGCATGAATGTCCACGCGTTCCTCGACCACATAGACGCGCAGCGCGCCGCCATCGTTGCCGAGGTTGCTGTGCTGTCGGAGGCAGCGCAGCGCGTGCGAGCCACCGATGACGCATGGTCTCCGCTCGACGTCATCGAGCATTTGGTATTGGCGGAGCAAGTGGTGCTCGGCGATCTCGACTCGGCGCCCACACGTATGGCGCCCGAACCCACCGTCGTGCATCGATTGCGCCGGAGTATGGTGTGGCTCGTGCTGCGTCTGGGCATTCGGGCACGTATTCCCGTCGATCGCATGCGACCCACGGGAACTGCGACGTTCACTGTATTGCGTACGCGATGGGATGAGCAGCACATCGCGCTACGCCGGCTTGTGACGGGGATGGACCGTCGTGGGCTGCAGCGGCACATCTTTCGACATCCGATTGCCGGACCGCTCAACACGCCGCAGGCGCTGCGTTTACTCTCGGCGCATCTCGCCACACATCATCGACAGTTGGCGCGATTGCGCGTCGCACGGCCGAGTCATCCTGACGCATTGTCATCCGTGACTGAACTTTGACGCGCGCCGCGCGCCCTCGTCGGGGTCTTCACTGCAGGTTTCGGACATGCTTCCTCTCTCTCGAGTCGTTATCGCCACCGCGGCGTGTCTTGTGGCTGGCCCCATCTGTACTCCACGACTAGTGGCGCACCGTGCGCCGCGCAGCGCCCCGGCTCCCAACACGGCGCCCGCGCCAGTCCCGGTCATCTTCGTGCATGGCAATGGCGACCATGCCGGACTGTGGGACAACACTATCTCACGCTTCGAAAGCAACGGATACCCCCGCCACCGCCTGTTCGCGATTGACTTGCCCCAGCCAACGGCCTCGAGCACGCCGTCGGCACATGAGACCAACCGCAGCACGCCCGAGGACCAGGCGGCTGCGCTGGCCGCGTTTGTCACGCGCGTCCTGTTGCGCACCGGTGCCAGCAAGGTAGCGCTGGTCGGGAGCTCGCGCGGTGGCATCACCATTCGGCACTATGTGCGCTTCGGCGGCGGCGCGGCCCACGTGTCGCACGTGATTACCTGCGGTACGCCCAATCACGGCGTCATGGCGTTGACGACCGTGCAGCCCCAAAGCGAGTTCAATGGCCTTTCACCATTCCTGCGCGCACTCAACGGTGGTCGCGAAGTGGAGCCGGGCATACAGGTGCTGACGTTACGCTCGGACTCATTCGACAAGTATGCACAACCCACCGGTGTGGGACTTGGCCTCCCCGCGCTCTCATCTGGTGTCGACGAACGGTCACCCGCGCTTCGTGGCGCGCGCAATATCGTGTTGCCGGGGACCGATCACCGCGAGGTCGCCTTTGGCGCCGCGGCATTTATGGAGCAGTATCGCTTTCTCACCGGGCAGGCGGCCAAAAGCACACAGATTCTCCCCGAGTCGGTGTCCGTGCTCGACGGGATGATCAGTGCCAATGTCGCCGGTGCGCCCACCAATACACCGTTGGCGGGCGCGATCGTCACGGTGCATGTCCTGAATGCAGCGACCGGTCAACGCGTTGGGGTACCCGCGCATCGCGCCGTGACACGCGATGACGGACGATGGGGCCCTTTCCGCGCGAGCCCAACCACGACGTACGAGTTCGAGGTGGTTGCGCCGGACAGCAGCGTGATGTTGCACGTGTATCGCGCACCGTTTCCCCGCTCCACTGCCGTAGTGAACGTCCGGTTGCCCACGCCGGTCGGGTCACGCGGCGACAGTGTGAGCGTGCTGATCACGCGGCCGCGAGGCTACCTCAGTGCCGATCGTGATTCGGTGCAGTTCGACGGTACTCCCGCTCGCGGCATCGGCCGCGGTGTACCCACGGTGGATCGGGCCCTGGCGTGGTTTCCCGCCGCCACGCCACGTACCGTGCGTACCCGCGTGAATGGCGAGACGCTGGTGGTTCGTACCCATCCCGACGATCGGCGGCGATTGGTGATTGCCGAGTTTCAGCACGACTGAATAGCGACATGAAACGCACAACGGGAGCAGCGCCGAGCTGACGCTGCTCCCGTTCGTCTACAAGTCGACGCGACGGTCTAGAAGCGACGCGAGATCTGGACGCTCACCTGACGCGGTGTTCCGGCGATGAACGTTGGCAGGCCGAATGCGCCACCGGTGTTTCCGGCGTCGATGATGTACTGCTCGTCGAAGACATTCCGGGCAAGCACCGTGAGCTCGGTACGCTGGTCGCGGAAGCGCAGTCCGCCGCGCACGTTGCCAAGAAACAGACCGTCTTGTGAGATGTTGGGCTGGTTCAGGTCCTCGAAATACACCTTGCCGCGGTACGTGATGTTGGGGCTGATGTACAGCTGACCCATCCGACGCGGGGTGCTCTCGAGCAGGAATCCCATCGCATAGCTGTGCATCGGCGTGAGCCGGAAGCGGTTGCCGGCCCGCGCCTGCCGGTTGCCGTTGGCGTCGGTGCTGTCGAACTTGGCGTCGGTGTACCCATACGTGAAGAACGGCGCGAAGTGAGGATACAGCTGCATGCGCACGCTCCCTTCGACCCCCCATGACCTCGCGCGGCCTGCATCAAGCGTTTCGTTCTGCACGCCGGTGGGTGTGATGCGTGTGATGGACGTCTGAAAGTTGTTGTAGCGATAGCGATAGGCGCTCGCATCGAACTGCACCTTTCCCTCTGCGAACTGTCCCTTGAGCCCACCCTCGGTGCTCCAAACCGTCTCTTCGTTGAGGGTCCGCACAGCGGCTGCGTTCACCTGGACGACATTGGGGCGACGTCCCTTGGAGAAGCTCGCATACCCGAGCCACCCGCGACCGATGTCATAGCTGGCGATCGCGCGTCCCACGCCGGAGCGGAACGAGCCCGTACCCGTCTTGCGGCCGTTCGTCGGCGCGAAGAGGTTGTTGACACCCGCGCCAAGCACGGCGCCCAGCGAACCCGGCGTCTCGCTGTTCTTCACTTCGTATCCGTTCTCCACGTCTTCCACCGTGCCGCGTAAGCCGGCCGTCAGACTGAGCCGCTGAATGCGGTACGTCGCATCGGCAAAGAACTCGAGCGCGCGCGTCTCCCCAAAGTTCTGGTACTGCTCGATGTGCGACGTCTTGAACGGCCTGCCTGTGAGCGGGTTGGTGGCTCGTGACAGATTGGGTGTACCGTCGGCGTTCACCAGAGGAATGCGCGGGACACCGGCGGCGGCGAGCAAGGGCGAGATCAGCGCAAAGAGACTACGCTCGTCGGTGCTGAAGGGCACGCGCTGCGAGCCTCTCTCCCAGAACCCACTCACCCCGGCGAAGCCGCTGAGTCGACCGCCGCGATCGTACGCGAGGCGGAACTCCTGGCTGGCCTGACTCCCCTCGGCGACTTCGTTGAATTGCAACGCGCGGGCAATGGTTCCGTCGGCATCGAAGAACTCATCGCTGTAGAAGCGGCGTCCGGCCGAGATGCTTGTCAACTTGAGCGATGGTGACAGCTGCTGATTCCAGAGGAGCGTGAGACCACCGACTTGACGATCAATCTTCAGGGAATCCCCGCCAGTGAGTGCCGCCGAACGAAATGGCGAGAGATCGCCCCCCACCGGCGCGAACGCCAGGCTCTTGAAAGACGTGCCGGGTGAATCGTCACTCTGAAAGTTGGCAATGACGTCGACCGTGGCCGACGTACTCGGCAACCAACGCAACGACGCACGCACCGCGGCGGTATTCTTTCCATTGAGCGTGCCGCCGGCGGTGTTGGCAATGAAACCATCGCGCGCGTTGTAGATGGCCGCCACGCGCCCGAACAGCTTGCCATTCACCAGCGGTGCATTGACCATCCCGTTGACGTATCGCTCCGCGTAATTGCCCGTGCCAATGGCGAGCTGTGCTTCACGACGGTCACCCGCCTTGTTCTGAATGACGTGCACAGCGCCGATCTGCGCTCCGCGACCAAAGAGCGTACCCTGCGGACCCTTGAGCACTTCCACACGTTCGAGGTCGAACAGCTCGACCACGGAACCACGCGACTTGGAGATGGAGACGCCGTCCTGAAACACGGACACCCGCGGCTCCACGTAGCTCGTGCCGTCGTCGGAGGTAATACCGCGGATGACAAAGCCCGGGTTGTTGGGGCTTTGGAGCTGCACGTTGAGGCCCGGGACGTACGCTGAGAGCTGGTCGAACTGTTGAATACTTTGCTGTGTGAGGAACTCGGTCGTGTACGCGGTGACCGCAACGGGAACCTCCTGCAGCGACTCCGTGCGCTTTTGCGCCGTGATGGCGACCTGTTGCAATGTGGTTTGCGACCGCTTGAGTACAAAGTCTGCGCGCACGGTGTTTCCGGCGGTGAGCTGCACGCGCTGACTGTCGGGCAACAGGCCGACTGCCCGTGCGATGACCCACACCGTCCCCGTCGCATAGCCGCTGACACGATACCGACCCGACTCGTCCGTTTGGGTTCGCTGTTCACCGCCACGCAACGTGATGATGGCGCCGACAACCGGTCGACCACCCTCTTCACGGGTGACTGAGCCGCTCACGACACCGGCGTTCTGTGCGCTGAGCGCGAGTGGGGTAACGAGAAGGGCAACGCCCACGAGGGACGCGAAACGAGTCGGCATGATAGCGGTGACCGGAGATATGGAGGCGAACTGCATACTCCAAACGAACCACCGGTTCTGTCACGGAAACGCGACCGCGCGGTCGGGGCATTGCATAGGGTGTGTAACGCCACGCAGTGTTCGACCAGCCATAAGTCGTTACGCGCGTGTGACGCAGGTATCAAGCGATTCTTTCGAGTGAGTGGGAACGTTGTAGCTCGCGCGTCAATCGCTCCCTGTCCACGCATTCTCATGCTGACTGCACTCTCGCGCCGTTACGTCTCCGCCGCGTGCGCACTGTTTCTGATGGCGCTGTCGGCCTGTTCCGACAATGCCGATCCACCGCGTCTGGACCGATTGCAGCTGACGATGCCGTCGTCAACACTGGTATCCGGGCAGACGGTCGCCGTTACGGTTGAGGCGCGCGATCAGTTCGGCGCGGTCTTCTCTCCAGGGGCCGTGTCGTGGAGCAGTAGTGCAACGGCGGTGGCAACAGTCGTGGATGGACAGGTGACTGGTGTGGGTCCCGGTACGGCATCCATTCGTGCGACGGTTGGTACCGTGGTTGGCGAGCTCGCGGTCACTGTGAATGCGCCCGTGCTCACCACGCTGAGCGTGTCGGCCTCCATCACGTCGCTGCAACCGGGGCAGACGACCACGGCTGTGGCCGCCGGGACGGATCAACTTGGCCGGCCGCTCACACCAAGCGGAGTGACATGGGCAAGCAGCGCCCCGACCATTGCCACAGTCGACGCAACCACGGGTCGGATTACCGCTGTTGCTGCCGGTCCAGCATCCATCACGGCAAGCGCCGGTGGTCGGACCGCGTCGGTGGCGATCACCGTCATTGCCTCTCCTGCCATCGTCATCAACGAAATCGAGTCGAACGGCGGGACGCCGGGCGACTGGGTCGAGCTGTATAACGGCACGTCTGCCGCGGTGGATCTCTCCGGCTGGGGCTTCAAGGACAACGATGACACCCGCACGTTTACGCTACCGACCGGGACCACGATTGCGGCCGGCGGCTATCTGGTCATCGAAGAAGCGCAGTTCAACTTCGGGCTCGGTGCGCCAGATGCTGCACGCTTGTACAATCGGTTCGGTGCGCTGGTGGATGGCTTCTCTTGGACCGCGCATGCCGCCACGACGCTCACCCGTTGTGCCAACGGTACCGGCGCGTTCGTCGTGGCTCCGGTACCGACCAAGGGGGCGGCAAACGATTGCCGCCCATCGGTGCGCATCAATGAGGTGGAGTCCAATCTTGGCGCTCCCGGCGATTGGATCGAGCTCATCAACATCGGCACTGCGCCGGTGGATCTGTCGAACTTCATCGTCAAGGACGACGACGATGCGCGGAACGCGCGCATTCCGGCCGGGACCACCCTGCAGCCCGGCGCGTTGTATGTGATCGACGAGGCACAGTTCGGCTTCGGCCTGGGCGGGGCCGACGCAGCGCGTCTGTTTGACGCCGCCGGCGGGCTGATTGACAGCTATGCGTGGACGGCGCACGCGACGACGACGTATGGCCGGTGTCCGGACGGGACCGGCGCGTTCGTGACGACCGGTGCGGTTACCAGGGGGGCCAGGAACGATTGCAGCACCTTGCCGCCGCCCCCCACGAGCAATCCGTGGCCCGGCGACAATACGGTGCGGACAGTCGACGCAGCGAACACCTTCAGCAGCAACCTCAGTGGACTCACCTACGAGACACCCACCACTGGCGGTCCGGTGTTGTGGGCGGCGCGCAATGGACCGGGCTCCATTTATCGCATGGTGTTGCGCAACGGGACTTGGGTGCCCGACACCGACAATGGGTGGAGTGCCGGCAAGTCGCTTCGCTATCCCGATGGAACCGGAGAGGCCGACGCTGAAGGGCTCACCTTGGTCAACAACAGCGCCGCCGGTGGCGCCTACGTGGCGGCCGAGCGCAACAATGGCGCCAATGCCGTAAGCCGAAACTCCATTCTTCGGTACGACGTGAGCGGAGGCAGCACCACGCTTACGGCGACCCACGAGTGGAACCTCACCGCCGATCTCCCGGCGACGGCACCCAACGTGGGCGTCGAAGCGATTACCTGGGTGCCAGACGCACAGCTCGTGGCGGCCGGTTTCATGGACGAAGCGCGGAACGCGCCGTATGCCCCGGCCAACTATCCGGATCACGGCACCGGGATATTCTTCGTCGGGCTCGAGGCAAACGGTGTGATTTACGCGTACGCGCTGAATCATACGACCAGCACATTCACGCGCATTGCGACCATCACGACGGGATTGGCAGGCGTAATGGGTCTCGAGTATGACATAAGCACGCAGTATCTGTGGGCGACCTGCGACGACACGTGCGGCAACATCGCCGGTGTGCTTACGATCGACACCGGCGCGGCGTCAGCCACGCGCGGTCGGTTCGGAGGCTTGCGCCGCTACGCGCGCCCAACGGAGATGCCGAACATCAACAACGAAGGGTTTGCCATTACGCCGCAGAGCGAGTGCGTGGCAAATCGTCGTTCCGTCTTCTGGTCCGACGATAGCTCGACCGGCGGTTTCGCGTTGCGGACGGGCACCATTCCGTGCACGACCTTCTCGCCGCTACGGCAGTTCGCCCGTCCGTTACAGCGCTGATCATCACCGCGGGCGTGTCACGCGCGAGCGACGCGCCCGCGGTGCGCATTACTTCGCCGCCTGCGGAAACGCCGGTAGTTTCGCGATGTCGCGCTGGTCGTGCTGAATGATGACCGTCGCCTTGAGGTTCTTCGCGATCTGCTTGAAGCGATCGAGAGACGCGAGCGTCGCCGCGCGATCGGTGTTGAAGTTGGGCACACCGTTGCTGTCGTAGTTCTCGTGGAAATGCGCGAGATCGCCGGTGAGCAGCACGTTGCCGCTCTCCTTGAGCCGCACCAGCAGGCTGCGGTGGCCCGGTGTATGGCCCGGCATGTTCAGAATGATCACCGAGCCGTCGCCGAACACGTCGCGATCACCCGTCAGCGGCTCGACTTTGCTACCACCGGTCAGCCACGGGGCAATGGGGGCCTGATTGGGCGTCGCCTTGGCATCGGCGAGCACGTCCCAGTCACCCTTGCCCACGAGCAGCGTGGCCTGCGGGAAGAGGCTCGCCTGCCCGATGTGATCGCCGTGTGAGTGGCTGAGCCCGACGAACTTCACCTGCGCCGGTGTAATGGAGAGTTGTCCCAGCAGCTCCACCAGACTTTGCTTTGGTGCCGTGGGTGCAGGACCTTTCGGAAACCCGGTGTCCCATACGAGCACGTCATCGCCGTGCCGGATGACATAGCAGCTGTACACCAGCTGCACTTTGAGGCCATTGTACGCGTAGGTGTCGGAGAAACGCTGCCCCACATCGGTGGGGGGCGCGTTGGTGCCGCACTCGAGGCGGGTGAGCGAAACCGGCGCCGCTACAGCCTGGGCCTGTACCGCGCGGCCCACGGTCAGCGAGAGCGCAGAGGTGGCGACGCAGGTGGCGGCGCGTACCAGCAGACGAAAAACGAGACGCATAAGCATGGCCCGGTAGAAGTGGTGTCCCGCCGAATGTGTCGTGCCGGGTAGGGGACCGCCAGCGCTCACCCCACGGGAGGCGGCCAGCCCTTGCCGACTCGCGCCCGCTATCGTACTTCACGGGTATGAAAATCCTGTTCATCTCAGCACCGGCGCTTGCCCCGCGCCGCGTCCGACTCGTCGTCCTGTTCGCATTGGGGCTGCTCGTGCCCACCCTCTCCGGCAGCCAGTCCCGTCGTTGCCCGCGGTATGCCCGCGTACCGGGCTATGGCGCGTGCAGCAACATCGGCGGCAGCAACTGCGGTTTCTGCACCTACCGCTGCAACGATGACACCGTGGTGCGTTGGAACGTGTGCGCGGGGTAATCGCACGTTCGGCGGTGGCGCTACTGCTGCCGCTTGGTCTGTTGGCGTGCGACCTCGGGTCGAAGGCCGAGGGGAAAGCTCCGCCTGAGCTCACGGCAGCACTCGCGGCACGCACCGTGTATCCCGCGAAGCGCGAGGAATGGCGCACCGATATCACGTCGTACACCGACAGCACGATGGTGCCGCGCGTGTTTCGCGCCAGCGGCACGACGGTCGCGCTGTTGCAGGACGCGCCGCAGCGCATCTCGTTGTTCGAGCTCAATCGGAAGGGCATGCTGCTCTCCACGCGGCCGGCGCGCGTCGACGCCGTGCTCAACGCGGAGGTGCCGCGTGACATCGTGGCACCGACCGATCTGTCGCGCGTAACCGATGACGGGCAAGTCGACATCATCGACAGCGCCAGCAGCGTGCTCATGCGTGAGTCCATTGGTGGATACGTCTTTCGCCGCGACTTGCCGCTGCTGCGTGGCGGAAGTGGCCGCCTGTGCACGGTGACGCCGGCCACGCTGCTGCATGTGCGAACGCTCGGGGCGCGCCGCTCGCTCGAAGCGTTCACGCTCACGGCCGATCCCAACGAAGACTCGCTCATTGGGCGGCATCGCATTACCGGCGCCGCGGGGGCGCGATTGCGCTTCGGGAGTGGTGATTCGCGCCGGTGTCTGCTGATTACCGGGCGCGAGGTGCTCATTGTGAGCGCGCCGGACGATCCCGGCGCTGGCGCACCACCTCGGCTATCGCGACTCAAGGCGCCGGGGGATACCGTGTCCCACACAAAGCGAGAGGTCGGTGCCGCCGCACGCACCGACAGCACGCTGGTGCAGCCCTACGTCGTCGACGCAGCAATCGTGGACGGGGGCTTCGTCTTGTTGCTGGGCGTGGAGTCTGACCGCTACGGCCGCCTCCTCGACTACTACAACGAGAACGGCGAGTACATCCAGAGCGCCATGCTCCCCTTTACCGCCTCGGCGATGGCCGCATCGGGACCACGCTTTCTGGTGTTGCACCAGGATGAGCGGTTCCGCTGGTGGTTGTCGTCATGGCTGACGCCCATGGCGGCTCGAGGTGCGACCGCGCCGCCGGAGCCACGGCAGGTAAACCGCGCCCCCGAGCGGCAGCTGTTCGAGCCGCCGTCACGTCAACGGAAGCCATAACCATGCGCGAAACCACCGCTACTCCTTCAGCCATGCGGGCTGTCCGCCTTGTCGTCCCGGGGCAGCCGGTTCAGCTGCACGACGTCTCCGTGCCGCATGTGGGGCCTAGCGACGTCCTGGTCCGCGTGCGCGCGGCCGGGATCTGCCACTCCGACGTGCACTACCGCGCGGGCCGCTCACGCGTGGAACCGTTGCCGCTCACGCTCGGCCACGAAGTGGCGGGGGAAATTGTCGCGGTGGGCAACGCGGTTACCTCGCGCGCGGTTGGGGACCGTGTGTGTCTGCATTACCTCGTCATCTGCGGACACTGCGTGCACTGCGACGCGGGACGCGAACAGTTCTGCACCACCGGGCTCATGCTCGGGCACTTCACCGATGGCGGATGGGCCGAGTACATCGCGGTGCCCGAACGCAACGCGGTGCGATTGCCGGACACCGTGTCATTCGAGCATGGCGCTGTCATGATGTGCTCGTCGTCGACGTCGCTGCACGCGCTCCGCAAGGGACGCTGCGCGCCGGGCGATCAGGTGCTCGTGGTGGGCGTTGGCGGATTGGGGATGTCGGCCATTCAGATTGCGCGTGAACTCGGCGCGTCGCGCGTGATCGCCGCCGACCGCGACGACGCCAAGCTGGCGTTGGCCGAGCGGCTGGGCGCGATCCCCCTCAACGTGTCGGGGCTCTCGCCGGCAGAGGGCGCCGCCGCCGTGCGTGCATTGACCGATGGTCGTGGCGTCGATGTCGCGGTAGAACTCGTGGGCCATGGAGACACCGTGCAACTCGCGCTCAAGAGTGTCGCGCCGCTCGGTCGCGCCGTGGTCGTGGGGCTCAACGATGTGCCCGTGCCAATCGACAGCTATCGCGATCTCATTGGCACAGAGGCGGAGTTGATCGGCTCCAACGATCATCTGCTGAGCGAACTCGAAGAGCTCACCGACATGGCGGCGCGTGGCGCACTCGTCTTGAACGATGTGGTCACGCACCGTGTCGGACTCGATGCCGACGCCATCAACGGTGTACTCGATGCCCTGGAGCAGCACCGCGCACCGGTGCGCACGGTGATCGTGCCATAGTCGTCATCGAAAGGGGTCCATCGAAAGGGGTCAGAGTCGGCGCGGATAGTAGTCATAGTCCGCGGAAAGGGGTCAGAGTCAACGCGGATAGGGGTGAGAGTCCGCGGAAAGGGGTCAGAGTCAGGACAGACTTCCAGTTCGTCGCGTTTTTCCGGTAGCGCGCTCGGCAATTCGATGACCAATGCCGTGACGGGAAAGGTCAGATTGGACGCATGCGGACGTGTCGCGGCTCCATCTACTCTACCCATCTCCTGCCATGCCCAGGCTCCCCCGCTTCATTCAGGCTGGGGTCCCGGTTCATCATGTCCTACGCGGAAACAACCGCGCCGGGATCTTCGTCGATGACCGAGACCGGCTGCTGTATCGCGATCTTCTGCTCGAAGGGGTTCGGCGGTTCGAGTGTCCTCTACATGCCTACGTTTTCATGTCGAACCACACGCACCTTCTGCTGACGCCGGCGACGCGCGACGCCGTGTCGCTGTTGACTCAGTGGTTGGGACGGAAGTACGTGACGGCCTTCAACCGTCGGCATCGGCGTACCGGAACCCTCTGGGAGGGACGGTTCCGCTCTAGTGTTGTCGGATCGGCGAGGTACTTCCTCGCGTGTAGTCGCTATATCGACCAGAACCCCGTACGCGCAGGGATGGTGCGCGCGCCGGACGAGTATCCATGGTCGAGCTTTAATCGGCTTGCATTCGGCACCCCTGACGATCTTGTCACGGAGCATGCCGAGTACAGAAACCTCGGACGCACCACAGGTGAGCGGCAGCGCGCCTATCTCGAGTTGTGTACGCCGCCCGTCGACTCGGCACTCGTGCTTGATATCCGCATGGCTACGCGCCGCGGTAAGCCTCTTGGTCCGGTGAGGGCACGGAGACCCCGGGACAGGCCACCGGCCAGATAATGGCTCGGCTCTGCCCCCTCTCTGATGGGAAGAGAAACGACTCTGACCCCTTTCGGATATTCCGCACCGGACGGGGAAATGACTCTGACCCCTTCTGCGGAAACGACTCCAAAAGCGACTCTGACCCCTTTCGGAGCTTACCAGTCGGTCGAGGAAACGACTCTGACCCCTTTGGGGGCCGATGGGTGGCTCACGGTAGGCGCACGAACGAGACGCCTTCCATTTCCTTGGCGACTGCCTTCGGCGGCGACACACGCAGGTGCTGCAGCAGCGACGGCGCGATGTCGACGATCGAGGCGCGGCCGCTCGTGAAACGCGCGCTGAGCGCGGGCTGATTCGTGGTAATCCACGTCGTCCGTTCGCGCTCCGACTGTCCTCCGTGTCCCTTCCCGGTGCGCGGATCGCGGCCATGGTCGGTGGTAACGACGATCATCCAGTCTTCGCCGAGGGCCTGTCGTTGCTTGACGGCGTTCCAGATGCGTGCGACCCGTTGGTCGGCCTGCTGCACCGCCGCGTCCGACTCTTTGCTGTCGCCGAATGCATGCGCGACGTCATCGGTGTGTTGCAGATACACCCACGACAGGTCGGGCCCCTTGGCAGCGAGGTACGTCGCCGCGTCGGTCGCGACACGCTCGTCGATGGCCATGATGTACCGCGACGCCGGGTCATGCGGATACGCCACGGTATCGCGCTCGTAGCCATCGGAGGCGTGGTCGAGCCGGTAGCTGCCCGCCTCCGGTCGACCGGCACCCAGCAGTACGGTGCGATTGTCGAGCCAGGTGGAGAAGATCGCCGTCTGCTTCGTGGAATCGACGGTCTCGACGATGCGGAAGATGTTCCAGTAGGTGTAGTTAGGTGACTGATTGCTGTTGCCGCGGACATTGTGTTTGTTGGCCCACGTGCTGGTGAGCAGGCTCATGTAGCCGGGCGCCGAAATGGTGGGCGTTTCGGTGATCGTCCCCAGCGTACCACCCACATGCGCACGGGCATAACCGCCAGCAGCGGCGATCTCATCGAGTGCGGGTGTATCGACCCGTTCGATGACGTCTGCAGGAATACCATCGAGCAAAATGAACACGGCCTTCCGCGGTGCCATCGCGGACTTGCCCGACGAGGGCGTGCCGAGCGGAATCGACTCGGCGGGGAGCGGCGGCGTGTGTACCGGAAGTCGACGGGCCTTGGTGAGTTGTTCGAAGGCGTAGCCAAGTCCGAGTAGTTTGCCTTCGGTGAATGCACGCCCGATAAACGAAATGCCGACTGGAAGGCGATCGGTGGTGAACCCTGCGGGGACGATGAGATCGGGAAACCCTGTGAGGTTGGCGAGGTTCATGCCGCTCGCGGAGCCACCACCGGGCACATCGGGCGGAGTGTTGATGAGCTCCGGTCGACGTGATGCGGTGGGATACACGATCGCGTCGAGCGCATTGGCGGTGAATGTGCCATCGAGCAACGCCGTGACGAGCGGCAGCGCGTACTCGTGCACGGCGGTGTAGCGCGCATCGGTCGTCGTGCCGCTGGCCAGCTCGCGCTTGAACAGGTTCCATCGGGTGGGATTGGGGCCACTGCCGTCGGGGCGCAGGGAGACCAGGCCGTCCGCCCGCTCGCTCAGTTCTGCCAGCGTCTTCGGGTAGGACGGGCCAAGCGTCGCGAGATACTGCTGCAGCTGTACGGGAAACTCAGGGAAGCGCACCGCCGTGTAGAACTCCCCCTTGGCGTCGAGCAGCCACTTGGGAAGGCGCACGTCGACAATAGTGGCGCCGGCGGCGCGCATGGCGGTGAGCGACGCTTCGACCACCCAATCGACCTCGGCATCCTGTCCGAGAAAGTCACGGGCTATGCCGATGCGCGCGCCTTTGAGCGCGTTGATATCGAGATGCTTGGTATAATCGGTCTCGAAGCGACCGTCGCTCTTACGCGTGGCGGCATCGGCGGGGTCGACACCCGTGAGCAGGCCGAGCGTCACGGCAATGTCACTGACGTGCCGCGCCATGGGGCCGCCGGTATCAAAGCTGAGCGCCAGCGGAATGATGCCATCGCGACTGAGCAGGCCGTGTGTGGGCTTGAGTCCCACAATGCCGTTCACGGTAGACGGCCCGCGAATGGATCCGCCGGTGTCGGTTCCCAGTCCGAGTGTCGCAAAGGCGGCGGCAATGGCTGCACCGGTGCCACCGCTCGAGCCGGACGGTGAACGCAACAGGTCGTGCGGATTGAGCGTCTGTCCACCCAACGAGCTGAAGGCGCCGCCTGAGGCGAACTCCGAGAGATTCACCTTGGCCATGATGACGGCACCGGCATCGCGCAGCTTCTTCACCAGGAATGCATCGTCCGGCGGCAGTGAGCCTTCGAGCAGTACCGAACCGCCTGTCGTGGGCAGGTCGCGGGTGTCGTAGTTGTCCTTGAGCACCACGGGAATGCCGTGCAATAGCGACCGCTTGCCCTTGGCTTTCCGTTCGAGATCGAGTGCGCGCGCCTGTTCGAGTGCGCGTGGGTTTCGCGCGAGGACGGCATTGATGCGCGGGCCTTTGTCGTCGTACGCGTCTATGCGCGCCAAGCTGAGGGCCACCAGGCGCTCACTGGTGATGGTGCCGGCATCCATGGCGGCGGCGAGTTGCTGAATGCTCGCTGCCTCCAGTGATACCGATTGTGCGCGTCCCCCTGTTGCACTGCACAGCAGTGCGACCGTCACAACTGCGATGGTCCGAAGCTGTCTCGCGTAACGCCCCATTACGAACGCTCCCTGTGGCAAAGATACAGACTAGCGCGGCGACTTCGGCGAGAACTCGGTGAGCTGCACGAACACGCGCTCCGGTGCTTTTGCCAGAATGGTGCCGTCGACTTCGCTGGCGGCACGGACGCGCTGCCACAAGGTGTCGGCGCTGAAAGCTCTCCAGCTCCGATCAGCGGCTTCCCGACTGTCGTGCGAAATGACGTAAATGAGTGTGTTGTCACGCAGCGTACTGTCGGTGGGCGTCCAGTACATCTCGTTCCGCATGCCATGCCGCTCGAAGAGTTTGAGCGTGTGGTCGGCGAAGCGCTTCTTGAGCGCGGGCAGTCGACCGGGATTCGTGGTGTAGGTGCGCAGCTCGTATACGCGACTCTCGCGCTGTTGGCCAACCTGGACGCCCACGGCAAAGGCGGTGGATACCGAAGCGGTCAATGCCGCCAGAGCGAAGGCGAGGTGTCGACGGGTCATGGACGGTGTGGTTAGTGATGAACAGGGTTCCGCAAAAATACGCGTCCGGGAGGAACCGTGCTCGGCCCGCATCATGGGCTGCCTCGACGGGCACGTCCCGTGTTTGTGCTCGTGAGTGAGGCGCGGTAGACTACCCGATGCATAATCCCCATTCTCCGCTCGGTGCGCGTCGCGCATTGCTGTGCCTGTTCGTGGTGCTCGCGCTTCCCACGGGTGTAACGGCACAGCCGTCGGTGCCACCCACCACCGCGGCGTTGCGCGCGTCGGCGAAAGACTCCATCGACGCGCTCGCGACCTTTCGTGAGAATCTCGCCGCCATCCATCGGCGCGACAAAGCGCGCTACCTCGCGACGTATGTGCACACCAATCGATTGGTGCGCCACTCGCCCACCGCCATGGAAACCGGCTACGATGGGTGGTCGGCGATCACCGAAAACGCCTGGCCCGACACGCTCATCGTGAAGGAGATGCGCGTCACGCCGATCGCGCCAGGCGTGGTGTACGGCTACTACCGATACATTGGCGTACCGGCACCAGGCGATACCCTCACCGGGGTTTCCACGCGCGTATTCGTGCGCACGCCGCAGGGGATGCGCATTACCGTCACGGCCTCGTGGAACGACGCGGTGCCCTCGGTCAGGAAATAGGGGGGGCACGCGCGGCACTCAAGGTGTCGCTGTGTACGGGTCTTGCGTGAATCGTCCATTGTCGATGGTGCGCAGCCAGCCGCGATCGGCGAGCGGCGCGCCCAGCGTGAGTGTGTCCCCGGACAATAGGCGCACCACGCGGATGTCGCGCGCCACGAGACTCACCGCTGGCGCACACCGGTCGGGGGGGCGCTCGAGGTGGACCGCGTAGGCCGCACCGGCAAACATGGTGGCCAGTCCGCGCGCGTCCACCACGAGCGCGGCACCCTCGTCGATGCCGAGCCCGACGCTCGCGGCGCCTGCGGCGGGCGGGGTCGCGAACCGCGCGAGGAACCCCACCAGTCGGCCCATGCGATCGCGCGCGACGAAGTGCGAATCGGTAATGATGCCGCGCAGAGGCGCGAACGTGAACAACGGCCCGGAGAACGTGACGGACGACGCGAACGGATTGGCGAGCACCTGCGAGGACGTCGCGCTCGCGGTACAGCCGTCGTAGATCATCGCCCCTTGAATGGCGAGACCGGCACTGCCACCACCAACGCCACCGCCGCGCGCATAGACCCGGCGCACCGATTCGATGACGGGTGACTCGCGCCAGCCGACATAGTTGCACTGATCGCCGCCGGCGAAGAAGACGACTTCG
>VYME01000059.1_pt1 | contig 62114 bp, 68 predicted proteins | sample 5115281 | NCBI WGS metagenome assembly VYME01 (sample SAMN12291780, study PRJNA351875) | freshwater metagenome | isolation source: freshwater lake | place: USA: Michigan, Wintergreen Lake | collected 2013-08-08
ACCACCACCGGCAGCGCCGGCGCGGCCGTCGAGTTCATGGACGCGGACGACTTGCGGACCCTTTTTGCCGGGACCGACGTCGCACTTGATCTTGGCGCCTTCGCCCGGCGGGGGCAAACCCGCCTGCTCGAGGGCCGCGGCGTGCAGGAAAACGTCGGGAGAACCGTCCGTCGGCGCGATGAAACCGAAGCCTTTGGTCGTGTTGAACCATTTGACGACCGCTTCGACGGTCTTGGTCGGGCCGGGATTGAAAGGCGGCATAGGGTGTAAGTTACTCCAGGAGTAGGTTCGATGGGCGGCAAGCTACTGAAACCGGCGTCGGAACGCCAGATATCCGTAAGATGGGCCTAAAAGCCCGTGTTATCGGCGTATATGGCGCCGCGCGGCCACCCTGCCAAGCCCCCGCCCCCTCAGCCCTCGACGATCGGCCTAAATCCGCCGAACACCATCCGTTTGCCGTCGAAGGGCATATCCTTGAACTGGGCCATGCGCGGATCGGCGCTCATCTTCTTGTGACCGGCATCGCGGGTCTTCTTGTCCGGCCATTCCATCCAGGCGAAGACGATGCTCTCGTTGCGCTTGGCCTTCACCGCGCGGAAGAAATCGGTCCATTTGCCCTTGGGCACGTCGTCCTGCCAGCACTCGACCAGCCGCAACAGGCCGAAATCCTTGAAGATCGGCAACGCGGTCGCCGCCATTTTGCGATAGGCCGCCTTGTTGCGCGTGGGCACGGCCAGAACGAAGCCTTCGACATAGCCGAGCGTCGTCGCCGCCGATTTTCTCTTCGCCGCCATGGTTTCCTCCATCGATCGTTGGCGTGTGCATTTTTAAATGGCAAATACCGGCGGCGCAATCGACCGCAAAACTTAGGCATTGTCCTAAGTTTTGATTCGCGGTAGAGCGAACGCATGCTTCACGGCGCAACCGCATCGCGAAGGCCTCCCAGCCCCGCGCAGATCGATGCGATCTTCCGCGCGCTCGCCGATCCCACGCGCCGCAAGATCATCGAACGCTTGGGCGCCGGTGCCTCCTCCGTCAGCACCCTCGCCGCCGATCACCGTATGGCGCTGCCCAGCTTCGTCGGGCACCTCAAAGTGCTCGAAGGGGCCGGCCTCGTGCGCTCGAAAAAGACCGGCCGCGTGCGGACCTGCGAATTGGCGCCGGAAAAACTCGCGATCGCGCAAGGCTGGCTCGACCGCCAGCGCGCGATTTGGGAAGCGCGCCTCGATCGTCTCGACACCTATCTCCTCGCCCTCAAGAAGGAACGCGGCCTATGAACGCCTTCATCGCCCCGCACGATCCGAAGCTCGACCTCGTTCTCGACCGCGAGATCGACGTGCCCGTCGAACTCGTTTGGGAAGTGTGGACGACGCCCGAACATCTGATGCAATGGTTCTGCCCAAAGCCTTGGGGCGTGACCGCGTGCACGATCGATCTGCGGCCCGGCGGCGCGTTCAACACCACGATGCGTTCGCCCGAAGGCGAGGAATTCCAGAATTCGGGTTGCTTCCTCGACGTGGTTCCGCTGCGCCGCCTCGTCTTCACCGATGCGCTGCTGCCGGGTTTCCGGCCCGCGCCGAAGCCCTTCATGACCGGAATCTTGACGCTAGCGCCCATCGCGAAGGGCACGCGCTACACCGCCATGGCGATCCACGGCGACGAAGACACGCGCAAGAAGCACGAGGACATGGGCTTCCATCACGGCTGGGCGACCGCGCTCGACCAGCTCGTCGAACACATCAAAACGAAGTTGGGCTAAGACCCGGTCCGGACGATCGCGCTTGAATCCGGCGGTTTCTTTCGCGATAGTTCAAGAATGCAACGCGATCCCCTCTCCGCCATCCTGTCCTTGATCGAAGCGCGCGGCGTCTTCACCGGCGGCATGACCGCCGGCGGCAAATGGGCGTTCCGCGTGCCGCCGCCCGCGCAGATCAAGCTGCTGGTCATCGCGCGCGGCCGGTGCTTCGTGTCGATCGACGGCGAGAAGCGACCGCGCCTTCTCGCCGAGGGCGACGTCTTCCTCAACACGGCGCGCCGCCCCTACATGATCGCGACCGACCCCGGCACGGCGCCGCGCGACATCTCGGCCGCGTTCGCCAACGCGCCGAAATGCGAGATCGTGAATATCGGCGGCGGCGACGATTTCATGATGATCGGCAGCCATATCGAGCTCAACGATATCGGCGCGCGGCTGCTGAAAGGCGGCTTGCCGCCGGTCGTGCATTTGCGCGCCGACGATGCGGGCGCCGGCCAAATCCAATGGCTGATCCGCGAAATGATGCGCGAAGCGGGCGACGGCCAGCCCGGCGCCGAGACGGCGTGTTCGGGCATGGTCGAGCTCGTCTTCCTGCATTTGCTGCGCGCGCATATCGCCAAGAAGGGCGCGGTCAAGATCGGCTGGCTGCGCGCGGCGTGCGATCCGAAGCTCGCCCCGGCCCTCGCGCTGATGCATGGCGATCCCGCGCGCGACTGGCATTTGCCCGAACTTGCCAAGGCCGCGGCGATGTCGCGCACCGCCTTCGCGACGCATTTCAAGACGGTCGCGGGTGTGGCCCCCCTCGCCTATCTCACCGAATGGCGCATGCGCGTGGCCGAACGCCAGCTGCGCGAAAGCGCCAAGCCGGTCGCCACCATCGCGCAATCGGTCGGTTACACCTCCGAGGCCGCGTTCAGCACCGCGTTCAAACGCGTGATCGGCCATTCGCCGCGACGGCGGCGCGCCGACGCCAAGATCGAAGCGCGCGAATTGGAAGACGCGTAAGCGCGCGAGCCTAGTCCGCGAGATCGCCCGCTTCGTAAAGCGGGCGGATTTCGATCTCGCTCGGGCTCTTCATGGGATTGGGGCAGCGCTTCACCCAAGCGAGCGCTTCGTCCATATCCTTGACGTCCCACAGCCAGAAGCCCGCGACCAACTCGTTCGGATTGGCGAAGGGCCCGTCGATCACTGTGCGCCCCGCCCCGTCGAACACGACGCGCTTGGCGTGCGATGTGGGTTTCAGCCCCTCGCCCATCACGAGGATTCCGGCTTCGCGCAGTTCGTCGTTGAACTTGCCCATCGCGGCCATCATCTCGGCGGTCCATGAATCGGGCGAGAAGCCCTGCTCGCTCCATTCGGTCGCCTTCACCAGCACCATGACGCGCATTGCGAGGCTCCCGAGCTAACGTCACGGCGTCACTCCCACTCGATCGTACCGGGGTGAGTCGTAGACGAAGCGGTTGATATCGCGCACTTCGCTGATGACCCGAATCCCGGCCGACACCAGCAGAGGCATGCTCGGACAGATATCACTTAAAAAACTAAATTTTATCTATTTCTTCAATAGGGGTCGCGAGGTCTCTATCCTCTAATGCGCCGCCTTTATGAATCACTCCGACAACTCTGTTTTCTATATCGAGCAGCGGCCCTCCCGACATGCCGGGAGACAAACTTTGAGTCACTTCTATTCTATTCACCGCACTCTTGACCGGAAGTGAACTTACGGTTCCCGTTCGGATATTGAGCTTGTCTCCAGGGCCAAAGTCAGGGTAACCGAGGGCGGTTAACTGACTTCCGTTCCCAATCACAAGATTTGAACGCTCTAGTTCATAATACTCGTTAGAGGGAATGGTATTTTCAAGTTTTGCCAGATCAATGTGTTTATCAATCTTTTGAACGGTCACCTTGAATTTATTCGCCTGCTTACTCGGATGATACAGATAGACTTCAGCTACTCCCTCGACGCAATGCGCAGCCGTCACTAACCCAACATCTTTCAAAAAGAATGCTGTCCCCTGCACATCGTCGTCAATGTGCTCGACGACCCAAACTGACCGATCCCGAATTTCATCCAGGGTTGGAGAGAGGTTTATTTTATGATCTTGGAAATTTTCGTTAAATTTTACCGCAACACTACGAAAGACCGGATCTGACTGCCCCCTGATATACCGAAGCCAACTTATTTTTCCTCGAAGATGGTCACGAATGTGTGATGATTTTCCCGTTACTTCAGTAAACTTTTTCTGTGCTGCTTCCTTCCCCAATATCTCAATAGAATAGAGGATTGCTCGAATATTCCTTACAAAGCGGCGATCTAAGTTAATCAACTCATTAACCTTCAGCCCCGTAACCATTCGGCGAGAATATTTATCGGCGTAGTGAGCTTTGTCCGGATTGATCAAGAACCCGTTCCCTGAAAAAATATCTTTTAACTTTTTAGCTAATAGGTCTGGTGAAAAATGGCCAGTAGACGGGATCGCAGCATCAAATAAACCGGCCATCGGCTGTCGGCTCGAGAATGTGATGTCGTCTGCATAGCGCGTATAAATACATCGAGCCTCTTTTGCAAAAGCAAGCAGCCGCTTATCCAATCGAAAACAGATCATATTGGACAGCACCGGACTTGTCGGTGCCCCTTGCGGTAAGCATCCATAATTGCAGCAAAGTCTAGCGAGAATAGTCGATACGCGAATATCAAGCCCCATAGCTCTGAGGACCCCGATTACTCGCTCTTCGGTAATCGAAGGGAAAAAGTCTTTAATGTCGAGATTAACAATGAACTTCTTTCTCAAGTGCTCCATTGCATTCGTTTTAATTGATTTATTAGAGACGAAACCATGAACGGGCTTGCGAACGTCATAAATTTGGTTGAGCAATACAGCGATTTTTCGCTGCAGATACTTTAGACGCTCATCCGGCGCGCTAATTTTTCGTGACTTTGAGTTTCCTTTGGCAATCTCGAACTGGTGGTACATTCGCGCCCGAAACCACCAAATCAACTCAAGCTCCTTGCTAGACATACCGAGATAAGAAAGGAGCGCCGTTTCAGTAGAAAGCTCGGGAGGAACTTCCACATAAACTGGCGTGTGAAACAAGTTTCCGAATTGCGGCACGAGGCCTCCCCTCCAATCACGCCCAGGATTGCAAAGTCAGACTGGCGTGTACGATATGCCTAGACATTAGCTCTTACGCCGCAGTTACTACAGCGCGGGTGCGAAGGGAGGCCTCGCACGGAAGAGGTTATCAAGAGTCGATAGATTCATCTAGGCGTTTTACGCTTTTGCTATCTCAAGCATCACTCCCACTCGATCGTGCCGGGGGGTTTCGAGGTCACGTCGTAGACGACGCGGTTGATACCGCGCACTTCGTTGATGATGCGCGTCGCCGTGGCGGCGAGGAACGCGTGATCGAACGGATAGGATTCCGCCGTCATGCCGTCGGTCGACGTCACCGCGCGCAGCGCGCAGACGTAATCGTAGGAGCGTGAATCGCCCATCACGCCGACGGTCTTCACCGGCAGCAGCACCGCGAACGCCTGCCAGATTGCGTCGTAGAGGCCCGCCCGGCGGATCTCCTCGAGATAGACGAGATCGGCCTTGCGCAGGATGGCGAGCTTGTCGCGGTCGATCGCACCGGGAATGCGGATCGCGAGGCCCGGCCCCGGGAACGGGTGGCGGCCGACCAGCGTTTCGGGCAGGCCGAGTTCGCGGCCGAGATCGCGCACTTCGTCCTTGAACAGCTCGCGCAACGGTTCCACGAGCTTCATGCGCATGCGCTCGGGCAAGCCGCCGACATTGTGATGCGACTTGATCGTCACCGACGGCCCGCCGATGAACGAGACGCTTTCGATCACGTCGGGATAGAGCGTGCCCTGGGCGAGGAAATCCGCACCGCCGACTTTCTTCGCCTCCTCCTCGAACACTTCGATGAAGGTGGCGCCGATCAGCTTGCGCTTCGTCTCGGGGTCCGTGACGCCTTCGAGACGCGAGAGGAACATGTCGCTCGCGTCGCGATGCACCAGCGGAATGTTGTAATGGCCCCGGAACAGATCGACGACTTGCGTCGCCTCCCCTTCGCGCATCAGGCCGTGATCGACCAGAATGCAGGTGAGTTGATCGCCGATCGCTTCGTGGATCAGCACGGCGGCGACCGAGGAATCAACGCCGCCCGATAGCCCGCAAATCACCCGGCCCTTGCCGACCTGGGCGCGGATGCGCTCGATCGCCTGGCGGCGGAACGCGGCCATCGTCCAATCGCCCGAGCAGCCGGCGACGCGATGGGTGAAGTTCTTGAGCAGCGCGGCGCCATGCGGCGTGTGCACGACTTCCGGATGGAACTGCACGCCGTAGAAGCGCTTCTCGTCGTTGGCGATGGCGGCATAGGGCGCCCCCTCGGACGTCGCGACCACACGGAAACCGTCGGGCAGCGCCGTCACGCGGTCGCCATGGCTCATCCACACTTGCTCGCGCGAGCCCACGGGCCAGATGCCGTCGAACAATTTGCAATCGCGTTCGATGGCGATGAACGCCTTGCCGAATTCGCGATGGTCGGAGCTTTCGACCTTGCCGCCGAGCTGGGCGCACATCGTCTGCTCGCCGTAGCAAATGCCCAGCACCGGCACGCCCGCGTCGAACACGAAGCTTGGCGCGCGCGGCGTGTGGCTTTCGGTGACCGAGGCGGGGCCGCCCGACAGGATGATCGCCCTGGCGCCGTACGCTTTGAGTTTCGCGGGGTCCGTGTTGAACGGGTGGATTTCGCAGTAAACGCCGCTTTCGCGCACACGGCGCGCGATCAGCTGGGTAACTTGGCTGCCGAAATCGAGGATCAGGATTTTGTCGGTCATGGTGCGATTTATCCCAGTCGGGCGGAGCGGACAAGCCCCGGCAAAGCGAGGGTTTTGGCGAGGTCGGGCCAGCCATAGGCGGCTTGCGCCACGTCCGTTCCCCACAGGCGTTCGCGGCGCGTGGCGATGAAGCGCCCGCCCATACGTTCGTAGAAATAGCGCGCCGGATTGTCGTGCAGCACCCAGACATAAGCCTGGTTCAGGCCACGTTCGCGCAAACCGCCGAACGCGCCGCCGATCAAGGCGGCGCCGATCCCCCGGTTCTGATGGTCGGGATGGACGTAGAGCGTGAACACCTCGCCCGAGCCCAGCGTGATGCCGACTTGCGTGAAGGGCGGACGCGCGGGCCGGTCTTCGATGCGGCTGCGGCCGAAACTGGTGACGCCGACGACGCCCGCACGGTCGTCATGGGCAACCAGGATGGGGGCGTGCAGCGATTTGTGGCGGATCTGGTAGGCCCATTCGACCGCCTGACGATCGTAATCCATGCCGATCAGCGTTTTGGGCGGCAGCAGCCCGGCATAGGTCGCCCGCCACGCGTCGACATAGACCCGCGAAATACCGCGGACATGTCCTTGCGTGGCTTTGAGCAGCGTGACCGTCATGCGGGCGGCGAGGCCTCTTTGCGTTCGAACACGGCGACGAAGAAACCGTCGGTGCCGTCCTTGGCGGGGCTCAAGCTGAGCGTCGTACCCTCGCCCGCCTTTTCCCAGACCGTGCCGACGGGCAATGCGGCGAAATCGCTTTGCGCGGCGAGGAACGCTTCGGCCTGCGCTTCGTTCTCCTCCGGCAGCACGGAGCATGTCGCGTAGATCAAGCGCCCGCCCGGCTTTACCAGACGCGCGGCACTTTCCAGGATGCGCGCCTGTTTGGCGGTGAGTTCCGCGATTTCGTCCTTCACCAGCGTCCAGCGCGCATCGGGATTGCGCCGCCAGGTGCCCGTGCCCGTGCAGGGTGCGTCGACCAGCACGCGATCGAACCCGCCTTTGTGCTTCTTCACCCAGCCGTCGCGCTCGCTTTCCAGCAAGCGGCGCTCGACGTTATGCACTTCGGCGCGGCGCAAGCGCGTGGTCGCCCCCGCCAAGCGCTTTTCCGACGTGTCGCAGGCGACGATTTGGCCCTTGTTCTCCATCGTCGCGGCGATGGCGAGCGTCTTGCCGCCGGCACCCGCGCAAAAATCGCACACGCGCATGCCGGGCTTGGCGTCGACCAGCAACGCGACGAGCTGCGAGCCTTCGTCCTGAATTTCGACGAGCCCGGCCTTGTAGGGGGCACTCGCCATCACATTGGCGCGTTCCTCGGTGCGCAAGCCCCAGGGCGACATCTTGGTCGCCTCGGTCGCAATACCCGCTTCCTTCAGCGCCTTGCGCGCCGCGTCGCGCTTGCCGCGCAACACATTGACGCGCAGATCGAGCGGCGCTTCCGTGCCCATCGCGGCCATTTCGGCGCGCGCACGCTCGCCGAAGCGCTGGGTGAAGCGTTCCGCGGCCCAAGGCGGTAAATTGAAACGCACCCAATCGGATTGCTCGGGGTGGTCGAGCGAACGCCCCGCGAGGGCGGCGATGCTCGCCTGCTCGTGGGCTTTCAACGGCGGCGGATCGTAACGCTCGCCCGAAAAAGCGTGCTCGATGCGCCCCGCATCCCAAGATTCGACGATGGCGAGATAGGCGAGAAGCCAGGAGCGACCGTTCGGCGAAAACGGAACGCGCGCCGCCCCTTCGCGCACGCGCGCCAGCCACCATTCGAGCTGCGCGCGTTTGCGCAACACGCCATAGATCAGCCCCGAGATCGCGGTGCGATCTTTGGAGCCGATGAAACGGCGCGCGCGGAAATAATCGTTGGCGAGACGATCGGCGGGCGCTTTGCGGGCGTGAACCAGATCGAGAATTTCGATCGCCGCCGCGATCCGCCCGCCGGGTGTCATGCCGCCGGACCGCCCGAATAGTTCGGCGCTTCGCGCATCAACGCGACGTCGTGGACATGGCTTTCGCGCAAACCGGCATTGGTGATCTTCAGGAACCGCGCGTTCTTGCGCAGATCGGCGAGCGTGGCGCTACCCGTATAACCCATCGCGGCGCGAAGGCCCCCGACCAGCTGATGGATGACCGCGCCCACCGGCCCCTTGTAGGGCACGCGGCCCTCCACGCCCTCGGGTACGAGCTTCAGCGTATCCTTGATTTCCTGTTGGAAGTAACGGTCCGCCGAGCCGCGCGCCATGGCGCCGACCGAGCCCATGCCGCGATAGGATTTGTAGGAGCGGCCCTGGAACAGGAACACTTCGCCCGGCGCTTCCTCGGTGCCCGCGAACAGGGAGCCGATCATCGCGCATTCCGCCCCGGCGGCCAGTGCCTTGGCGAGATCGCCCGAGAATTTGATGCCGCCATCGGCGATCGCGGGCACGCCCGCCTTTTGCGCGACCTCGACGCAGTCCATCACGGCGGTCAGCTGCGGCACGCCGACGCCCGCGACGATTCGCGTGGTGCAGATCGAACCGGGGCCGATGCCCACCTTCACGGCGTCCGCCCCCGCATCAATCAGCGCCTTGGCGCCTTCGGCAGTGGCGATGTTGCCCGCGATGATCTGCGTGTAGTTGCCGAGCTTGCGGATCGCGCGCACGGAGTTCAGCACGCCTTCCGAATGGCCATGCGCCGTATCGACGACGACGATGTCGACTTCCGCGTCGAACAACGCTTCGGCGCGCGCCAGGCCCTTGTCGCCCACGCCGGTGGCGGCGGCGACGCGCAAGCGGCCCTTTTCGTCCTTGGTCGCGGCGGGGAAGCGTTGCGCCTTCTCGATGTCCTTCACCGTGATCAGACCGATGCAGCGATAGGATTGGTCGACGACCAGCAGCTTCTCGATGCGGTGCTGATGCAGAAGGCGCTTGGCTTCTTCCTTCGAAACGCCCTCGGTCACGGTGACCAGCTTGTCGCGGGTCATCAGCTCGCTGACCTTCTGGCGCGGATCGCTGGCGAAGCGTACGTCGCGGTTGGTCAGCACGCCGACGAGCCGGCCGTTCGCTTCGGTGACGGGAATGCCGGAGATGTGGTGGGCCGCCATCATCTGCAGCGCGTCGGCGAGCGTAGCGTCGGGGCGGATGGTCAGCGGATTGACGACCATGCCGCTTTCGAACTTCTTCACCTTGCGCACTTCCTGCGCCTGTAGCTCGATATCGAGATTCTTGTGGATCACGCCGATCCCGCCGGCCTGCGCCATCGCGATGGCGAGCGCGCTTTCCGTCACCGTGTCCATCGCCGAGGAGACGAGCGGAATGCCGAGTTCGATATTGCGGGTGACCCGCGTGCGGGTGGAGACGTCGCCGGGCAAAACGGCCGAGGCGCCGGGCTCCAGAAGGACGTCGTCGAACGTAAGCGCTTCGCGGATTTGCATGCCGCCTCCTCGGGTCGCGGGAAGTGGCGCGCATCTATACACCCCCATCGTGAATATCAAAATGGGGTCGAATCTCCTTGAAATAAATTGGAAATCAGCCTTTGAAGCCGGTCGCGGCGAAATAGAACTCCGCCGACTCGGATCGGCTAGACGGCGGTTTGATGCGCTGCAGCTTGGAGAAGCGGGCTTGCACGGCTTTCAGCAAGCGCTGTTCCTCCGCCCCCTGACGCAGCTTGCCAACGAAGGCGCCGCCGGGCTTCAGCACTTCGCAGGCGAACTCAAACGCCGCTTCGACCAGCGTGACGATGCGCAAATGATCGGTCTCGCGATGGCCGGTCGTCGACGGCGCCATATCGGTCAGAATCAAATCCGCCGGGCCGTTCAGCGCGGCTTTGACCTTTTCCGACGCCGCGGGATCGAGGAAATCGGCCTGTAGCACGACCGCGCCGGGCAATTGATCCATCTCCAGGATATCGAGCGCCACGACCGTACCAGCCTTGCGTTCGATCGCGACTTGCGTCCAGCCGCCGGGCGCCGCCCCCAGATCGACGACCTTGATGCCGGGCCGGAACAGCCGCGATTTCGCATCGATCTCGATCAGCTTGAACGCCGCGCGGCTGCGATAGCCCGCATCCTTCGCCTTGGCGACGTAAGGATCGTTGAGCTGGCGGCGCAGCCAATTCTGCTGCGAGGTCGAACGACCCTTGGCGGTCTTCAGGCGTTCGGCGAGGCGGCGGGAATCACTCATACGCGCGCAATAGACCCATCAGAATGCCTTCGCGCAAGCCCCGATCGGCGACGCGCAGGCGCCCGACCGGCCAGCGCGCGCAAATGCCTTCGAGCAGCGCGCAACCGGCGACGACCAAATCCGCGCGTTCGCGCCCGATGCAGCCATGCCGCGCGCGGTCTTCCAGATCCGCGGCGGCGAGGTCGGCCGACAGTTTTTCGATCTGCGCGAAGTCGAGCCAGGAGCCGTCGACCAGCGAACGCTCGTAACGCTGCAGACCCATGGCGATGCCAGATAGGGTCGTGACCGTGCCCGACGTGCCGACCATTGCGACATTGCCGGCGGCGACATGGGCCGCGATATCGTGGCGCGCGTCGAGATCGGCGAGCCGCGCCGAGACATCGGCGACGGCGGCACGATAGGCCTCGCAGGGGATTTTGTCGGGGCCGAGGCGTTCCGCGATCGCGACCACGCCCAATGGCAACGATACGAAATCGATCCGCCGCCAGTTTTCGCCGTCGCGCTCCAGCCACATCACTTCGGTCGAGCCGCCGCCGATATCGAAGGCGATGGCGTGCGGCTTGCCGGAATCGAGCAGCGCGGCGCAGCCCGCGAGGGCGAGATCCGCCTCCTCGTCCGCCGCGATGGGTTCGAGCTCGATGCCCGTCGCCTCGCGCACCCGCGACAGGAAGGCCGCCCCGTTTTCCGCCCGCCGGCAGGCCTCCGTCGCGACACCGCGAAACGCAGTGACACCGCGCCGGTCCATCTTGGCCGCACAGACCGAGAGCGCATCGAGCGCGCGGGCCATCGCCGCGTCGGCCAGGTTACCGCTGCGTTCCAGCCCTTCGCCCAATCGCACGATGCGCGAAAAAGCATCTACGACCCGGAACCCGCCCGGGGCCGGTCTGGCGATCAACAGACGGCAATTATTCGTGCCGAGGTCGAGGGCCCCAAGTATCGGCCCCTCGTCCCGCCGGGCTTCCGCCGTCTCCACAGAAATGTCTCCCCAAGTCGTCGTCGCTATTTTGATCGCCACTTTAACCGGGTTTGACGATCCGGGCGAAGGGCGATATAGACAGCGCCGCTCGGCCGGGGTTTCGCCCCGTCCGGCGGACGCGTCCCGCTGGGGGATCGTCTAACGGTAGGACCCCAGACTCTGACTCTGGTTGTCTAGGTTCGAATCCTAGTCCCCCAGCCATGTCGCCCCCTTCGGAAGCGATATACACTGCGTCATGACGGCATTTTTTGCGGGTCTGACGGCCGGATTTTATGACAAGAAATGCGACTCGGCCGTTGACTTGGTAAATCGCCGTTAACTACAATAAAAACTCCGAAATCCAACGCCACTGGAGAATCCCGATGGCAGCGTCTATCTCGCAGGCCGCGCAGCCTGTGATCGATTTCCGTAATCAGAAGACGGCCGCGTTTCGCGACGTGACCGAACGATTTGCCGAGAATTACCAAGGCCAAATCCTGCAGGGCGTGGCTCAAGGTAATGAGATCGCGAGCAACTCGATCGCCGCCCTTCAGGGCCGCGGCGCGAAGCTCAATATCTCCGCTTAAAAGCGGCGATTATCCGGCACTGGGCCTTCCCGCCCCGTCCCCGTCTTGGGGGCGGCTTTTCGTATTGCGCCATGCGACGAGTTCGCAAGATACCCGGCTTACCCCTTTAATCCGGCGTCAAACCCCTTATCTACGACGGGACCTCTTCGGGAACCGTCCGCCATGATTTCGACGATCGCCAGCACGACGCGTTTTTCGGGAACGTCTGCCCATTACTGCCAAGCGGCGGATCCGGCCCAACGCTTGGCCCTGCTCCACTGGGCCGATGGCGAGCGTCAGGCCGGGCTTGTATGCGCGGACTCGCTGCATCCCGAACAAGTGCCCGGCCTCAAGGACAAGCTCGCCGTTTTCGACGTGCGCGGCATGGGCTGCGACTTCAAAATCTCCGGCGAGACGTCGACCGGATGCTGCGAGATCGACGCTATCCCGGATCCCGCGTTCCGCGCTTTGCTCTGCGGCCAGTTCCGCGAAATCGTGCAAGCGCGCCAGCCGCTGCTGCACACGATCGAGGCGAGAACGCCGCAAGGCACCTGGCACTACTCGCGCCTGTCGATCCCGCTGTCCAAGCGCACGGCCGAGGTCGGGCGCCTATGGCTGGTGCTCGCGGGCTTCGAGGAATTCCGCAACAAGGTCGCCTCCGTCGCCGCGTGATATCATCCGAGCTCGACGGCGATTCGAGGATCGATCATGAGCGGCCCCATCTATACGCTGAAGATATCGGCCGACGAGGCGCGGCTGATGATTTATCTGCTTCGCCAAGCGCAAATGAAGGGCGACAGCGCGATCGCGATGGGCATCGCCAAGCGCGATTTGCTGGCCCAGACGATGGACAACTATAAAAGCCTCGCCGACAAGCTGGAGGAAGCGACGATCGGCAAGAAGGCATCGAAGCCACAGGCCGTGAAGAAATGGCTGCCGGGTCAAACCGTGCCGGTCAAACGCTACCGGACGAAGACGCCGCCCGGGCGTTGAACATCGCGAGATAGGCGTCGTCGAGCGCCGCGGCGAGCCCCCGGCCGTCGCAAAGTTCGCTCGCCGCCAATGTCGGCCGCAATTCTGCGCGCAAGGCCGAGAGCCTCGGCACGTCGCGGGCGGCATCGACGGCGCGGTCGATATAGGCCTCGACCGTATCGACGCAGAATTCGTTCAAACGAAGCGCCGACAACAGGCAATCGCCGTAGCGGCCCAGCGGCGCGCGCGCGCGCAGACTGACGATCGGCGCGCCCATCCACAACGCTTCGAACGTCGTGACGCCGCCGTTATGCGGAAACGGATCGAGCGCGATGTCGATCCGCCCGTAGGCGGCCCAAGTCGCGGGCTGCGGCGAGGTATAGACGAGATCGAGGCGTTCGGCCGCGATGCCCTGCCGTGCGAAACGCGCGGCGTAATCCTCGCGCACGACGCGGTCGACGAAGGGCAGCGCGTTCAGCATCAAGCGCGAACCCGGGACTTGCGCGAGAATCGCGGCCCACGCGGCGACGACCGCCTCGTTGATGCGCACGAGCCGCGAAAAACTTCCGAAGGTCACATGGCCCTTGGCTTGCGCCGGCGACGGAGACACCGCCGGCATCTCGGTCGGCGGATCGAAGGCGAAGGGCGCGCGTTCGAGGCGCCAGACGCGTTCGGTGAACGCGTCGTCGCTGCCAAGCGGCGCCATATGCCAATCGCCCAGATACCAATCCATCGAGCCGACGCCGGTCGTGCCGCCATAGCCGAGCCAGGTGATCTGCACGGGCGCCAAGCGCCTGGCAAAGGCCTTGAGCTTGGCACCCGCCGTATGCCCCGCGAGATCGACGGCGACGTCGATCCCGTCGGCGCGCGCTTTTGCGGCCAGCCCGTCGTCGTCGAGCGCCTGGCATTCGTGCCAAACGTCGACGAGACCGCGCAGCGCAAGCGCTTCGGCATCCGGCGTGCCCGTCAACGAATAGGCGTGGACTTCGATCTTCGCGCGGTCGTGATGACGGAGCACGGGCGCGATGAAATGGCGCAGCGAATGGCGGCGCAGATCGGGCGAAACATACGCGACCTTCAACCGCCGTCCGCCGAGCGGCGGCGCGGCGAGCGCGACCTCCGGCGGACAAAACCGCTTCGCCCACGCGGCGTAAAGCCGCTTCAAATCCGATCCGCTCAGCGCCGGATCGTAGTTCGCCGCGAAAAGATCGTCGGTATGGGCGCTTTCGAGCGAAGGATCGGCCGCTTTGGCCAGGGCGAGTTGATCGCGGGCCGCCGTCACGTCGCCGCGCTGGATCAGCACACTCGCCAGCAATTGGCGCGCTTGCGCGGCTTCGGCGGCATCGCCGAGCGCAGCGCGCGCGAACGCTTCCGCCGCCGCGAAACTGCCGAAGGCCAGCGCGCAAACAGCGCGCCGCCGCGCGATGGCTGGGCTCGGCTCGCCCTCGGCGAGCGCCGCGTCAGCCTCGGCGTAGCGCCCGATACGGGCAAGCAAGTCGCCCAAACGCAGGATCGTTCCTTGATCCGCAGGATCGAGAAGCCGCGCGCGACGCCAGGCGACGAGCGCGCCTTCGGCATCGCCGCGCTGCGCCGCCGCCAAACCTTCCTGGAGCGCCGAAGCGGCGAGCCCCGGATCGGAGGTCACGCCGCAGGCTTGGAGGCGATGGCCTCTTCCAATTCGTAGAACGTCGGCTGCAACTCGCTGGGCACGCTCTTGCGGCCGATCTCGGTCGAGATCTGCGGCGCGTTACCCTGGAGATGCGCCACGAAAGTATCGCGGATAATCTCGTAGTACTTGAATTCGTCTTCGTAGCACTGCTTCAGACGGCCGGCCATCGGCCCCAAAATCCCGTAGGAAAGCAACACGCCCAAGAACGTGCCGACGAGCGCCGAAGCGATCAGACCGCCGAGAATGACCGGCGGCTGGTCGACCGACGACATGGTCTTGATGACGCCCATGACGGCGGCGACGATGCCGAGCGCCGGGCACGCATCAGCGACGGTGGCGAGCGCCTGGGCGCCGCGCAGCGTCTCGTGATGGTGCTTTTCGAGCTCCTTGTTGAAGATTTCCTCGAGCTGGTGCGCGTCTTCGACACCCATCGACAGCATGCGCATGTGATCGCAGATGAGCATGATCGCGTATTTGTTCGCGAGAATCTTCGGGTACGCCATGAAGATGTTTGATTCGTCGGGCTTCTCGATATGCGGTTCGACCGCGAGCGTGCCCTTGGACCGCGCCAGCTTCAGGATCGTGAAAATCAGGCATAGCAGATCGATGAAATCGTCGCGTTTGTATTTCGGTCCGCCGAAGACCTTACCGAAATCCTTCAGCGCGTGGCTGATGATCGAGCCGGAATTACCGATCAGGAACGTGCCCGCGGCCGAACCGCCGATGATCATGAATTCGAAGGGAAGCGCCTTCATGATCACGCCGAGCTTGCCGCCGGCGAGCACGTAGCCGCCGAACACGCACAAAAAAACGAAGACCAGACCGCCGATCGCGAACATCGAAATCCTCCGCCGGATTCGGGACGCCGAATCCTAGCAATTCCAATTCGAGGCCAGTTTATGCGCCCGGTGGTTAACGATCCGCAAACCCGCCGGAAATGCCAACCGCCTCAAACGATTAGGATGAACGGTTTTTCGCTTCCGTCAAGCGGACTCCCCGCCGCGCGGGGCCGACGGCATCGGTTCGACCGTCACCGGGATGTGCCCGGCCGCCGGCTCGGACGGCGGCTCGGCCGCGCGCATGCGCGCCTGCATCGCCACCGACACCGGGATCGATCCCAGATAAATCAATCCCAAAATCACCAGCGTCGCCCAGGGCGCATTCAATAGCCCCGCGAACACGACGCCCACGCCCACGAGCGACGGCACCATCCAGCCGCGCGGGATGTGGACTTTTTTGGCCGAGAAGGTCGGGATGCGGCTCACCATCAGGAAGGCGACGACGATCATCGTCAGCGCCCCGATCGCGGGCTTGTCGAACCAGCCCGGCCCGGCCTGGAAATGCATCATCAAGGGCAGCAGCGCCAACCCCGCGCCGGCGGGTGCCGGGACGCCGACGAAGAAATAGCCTTGCCATTTGGGCGGATTGGGATCCGACAGCATCGTGTTGAAGCGCGCGAGACGCAGCGCCATGCACACCGCGTAGGCCAAGCACAGCATCCAGCCGACCGCGCCCCACGCGTTCAGCACCCACATATACATGACAAGCGCCGGCGCCACGCCGAAGGCGACGAAATCGGAAAGCGAGTCGAGTTCGGCACCGAACTTCGAGGTTCCGTTCAGTAGCCGTGCCATACGTCCGTCGAGCCCGTCGAGGATCGCCGCGACCACGATCGCCGTCGCCGCCCATTCCCAGCGCCCGTCCATCGCGAAGCGAATACCCGACAGGCCTGCGCATAATGCGCCGACGGTGATCGCGTTGGGAATCAGGCGGTTCATCGTGCCGCCGCCGGGCAACGTCGAGCGATCGCGCGACCGACGGCGGCTTCGGCCGAACATCAGCGAACCTCGCCCTGGCGCGGCGGCTCGCTCGACTGCAGATCGGCGAGCACGGTTTCGCCGCCGATCGCGCGCTGGCCGACCGCGACAAGCGGCGATACGCCTTCAGGCAAATAGACATCGCAGCGGCTGCCGAAACGGATCAAGCCGTACCGTTCGCCGGTGCGCACGTTCTGCCCTTCGCGCAAATCGCAAATGATGCGCCGCGCGACGAGACCCGCGATCTGAACGAACCCGACATCGCGGCCATCCTGCAGCCCCACGCGGATTGACATGCGCTCGTTCTCCGCCGACGCCTTGTCGAGGGCTGCGTTGTGGAAGCGTCCCGCTTGATAGCGCGCGCGCAATATCGTGCCGCCGATCGGCACTCGGTTCACATGAACGTCGAAAACGTTCAGGAAGATCGAAATGCGCGGACGCGGCGCATCGCCCATTTCCAATTCCGGCGGTGGCACCGCATCGACGATCAGCTGCACCATGCCATCGCCCGGCGAGACGATCAGTCCGTCCCGCGTGGGTACGGTCCGCTCCGGATCGCGGAAGAAGTAGATGATCCATAGCGTCACCAGCGCGCCGACGGCCGCGAGCGGTCCCCAAATCCAACCTAGGAGGAAGGTCGCGACGAGCGCCGCCGCGACGAAGGGAACACCCGCCTTGTGAATGGGGGCCGCGACGGATTTCCACATATCGCTCATGAGATTAGAAGCCACTGCTAACGTTGTTTCGAAATACTCGACGGCATCATAACAAAGGCTGCCACTGGCCGCCACCCCGGCCCTGGCGTCCCGCTATTGGACAGGCCAATCAGTTTGTCTTGGGAACCGCGAAGATCTGGCCTGGATAGATCAAGTCCGGATTGCGGATCTGATCTCGATTGGCCTCATAGATCGTCGTGTAACGCAGGCCTTCGCCGTAGATACGGCGCGACAATCGCCAGAGCGAGTTGCCTGGCTGAACGACAACAATCTGTTCGCCGGGGCCGGGCGCCGGCACGGCGGCGCGCTGGAACGGCGTCTCCGCCCGCGCCGTTACGCTCCGGCCGTTGGCGGCGAGTTCGTCGGCGCGCAGCGTATAGTTGCCTTGTCCCAATTCGGGGATGTCGATACGCCATTGGCCGTTGGCGCCGACGACCGTCTCGCCAACCGGCTTGTTGTCGGTATAGAGCCGCACGGTGGCGCCTGCCGTACCTTTGCCGGAGACAGTAACGCCGCCCGCATCGCCATAATCGATCGCGTCGATCGACATGCGTTGGCTGCCCACACCGGGGCCTGGCACTTGCAACACCGTCGCGGGACCGGCCCCTTCGGCGGGCAACAGCGCGACCAGCGGACCGCCGCCCGTGCCGGAGCCGCGCGGCGGCACGACGACCGCGACGTTACGCTCCGACCAAACCGGCCCCCGGGGCGTGTCCATGCGAAGCCGCAATTCATGCGGCCCCGGCGCCAAAGGTTCGACGGTTACGAACACCCACTCGCCGCGCCCGTCGGCAGTGACGCGGCCAATTTCCTTCTCGCCATCCAAAATGGTGATCGGCGCGTTCGGGGCGCCGCGGCCGGCAATCACCGCTTCGCCGGTCGGCGATACGCGCACGACGTCGAACGACGGTCGAAGTTCGGTTTGTTCCGGCGCCGGGCTCGGTGTCGCCGTTTGCGGTGCCGATCCGGCCGGCGGCGGCGAAGCGGCGGACGGCGGCGAAGTCCGGCCAAGCGGCGCGGGCTCGGGCACGAAGAAACCGCGAAAGCCCAGCAACAGCGCGGCGACGACGCATAGCGTGCCGACGATCGCGACGACCGTGGTCTTGCTCATTGCCCCCTCGCGGGACTCGGGAAATTCATCGGAGTAGCCTAGGCCCGAATGAGGCCCAAACTCAATTGCCGGGAATCAATCAATTTCCGCCGCGAACGCGGTGCTCGACGGGCGGCAATTGTCGCAGATAAGCGATCATTGCCGCGCGATCTTGCGGCGTGAGCTTCGACGTCGAGTTCGCAACCACCTCGCCCATATCGCCACCGACTGAATCGCCGTCCTGCGTTATGCCCATCGACAGCAGATCGTCGTACACGCCCGGCGTCCAAACGCCGATACCGGTGGTCGGATGCGGCGTGATGTTCGGCACCTTGGTGCCCTGCCCCGCATGATTGAGGTCGCCCGCGTACAGCATGTCGGCGCGCAACCCGCCGAGTTGGTTGCGCGGCGAATGGCACTCGGCGCAATGCCCCAGAGCTTGCGTGAGATACGCCCCGCGATTGACCTCGGCGGACTTCGCTGGATCGGGCTTGAATTCGCCGGGCGCGAAGAACAGCAGCTTCCAGCCGAACTGCAAGAAGCGGAGATTGAACGGAAATCCGATCTCGTGCGGCTTGTTGCGACGATCCGAAACCGGCAGCGAGAAGATGTAGGCTTTCAGATCGCGCATATCAGCGTCGGTCATCTTCGTGAACGACGTGTACGGGAACACGGGGAAATAATGCGCGCCGTCGGGACGGCGGCCCTGGCGCAAAGCCGCGACGAAGTCGGCGTCGGTCCATTTGCCGATGCCCGCCTCCGGATGCGCGGTGATGTTCGGACCATAGAAATTTCCGAACGGCGTTTTGAGCGCCCGTCCACCCGCGAGGAGCTGACCGTTGTTGGCGACATCGGTGTGGCAGCCTGCACAGCCCGAGGCGGCGAAAATGTACTCGCCACGCTTGACGTCCTGCGCATGGACGACATCGACGTCGAAAGCGAATAACGCGGCGAGCGCGGCGAAAAGGGCGATCCGGATCATGTTTCGATTGTGAACATCGCGCGTGGTCGCGTCCACCCCGCCCGCCGAGGAGAGGGTCTCCGGCGAGCGGGATAGGGTCGCATCCGCCGGGGGGTGTTACTGCGGGCGACGGAACGGGGTATGGCAGGCGCCGCAGGACTGGCCGAGTTGCGGGAACGCCGCACGGAAACCAGCCTCGTTGTTCGCGGCCGCGAGCTGGGCGAGTTCCGTGGCGATGCCCGCAGCGCGATCCATCGCGGCGTCGAATTCCGCCTTGCGTTCCCAGACCGCCGGCAAAGCGCGCGAATTGGCGTCGGAACCGGCCGGGAAAAGCGCCTTGGCGGCGCGCAGATTGGCGGCGACGGCCTGGGCCTGCTGGGCCATGGCCGCGCCGTCCCATGGACGCTCGTTGCGGATGACCGGCGCGATCTGACCAACGGCACCGCCGACCGCCTTCATGCGGTCCACGCGCTGGGCGATCTCGGGGGCCTGGGCGAAAGCGCCCGTGACGGCGAAAGTCAAGCCGAGCGCGATGGCGGCGATACGGAGGTTCGAGCGCATATTCGGTGTCCCCTTTTGGATCGGTTGGCGTGGCGACGGCGACTTGGGATTTTGCATGCCGTTGCGCGCGGCGGGAACGCCGCGCATATCGGGATATACACCTCGAATCCGAGTTTATTCCCGCGCCCCTTGTTCCCTTTCGCGAACCGCTCTAATCAGACCTTATTCGCGGTAAATTTTCGGTGCCGGTCCATGCGTCAATTGCGTGCGGTTTGCGTTTATTGCGGTTCGTCGAACGAGGGGCCGGTCCTGCACCGGACCGAAGCGCGGCGCTTCGGCCAGATTTTGGCCAAGGCAAAGATCGATCTTGTCTACGGCGGCGGGCGCGTGGGGTTGATGGGCGCGGTGGCCGACGGCGCCATCGAGGAAGGCGGCCATGTCGTCGGCATCATTCCGGAACATCTGATGCGCGCGGAAGTCGGCCACGGCAGCGTTTCGGAATTGCACGTCGTCGAATCCATGCATGTGCGCAAGGCGATGATGTTCGAGCGATCCGACGCGTTCGTCGCCCTGCCCGGCGGCCCAGGCACGCTCGACGAGGTTTTCGAGATGCTGACCTGGCGCCAGCTTTCGCTGCACGACAAGCCGACGGTGATCTGCAATCTCGGCGGATATTGGGACGGATTGATCGCGCTGATCGACGGCATCATCGACGCGAAGTATGCGCGGCCGTCGTTCCGCGACTTCTACAAGGTCGTCGACGGAATCGACGAAATTCTGCCGCTGCTGCGCGACGAGCCGCCATCCGCGATCCGTTCGCAGCCGCACAAGTTCTAAAGCCAAAAGCGCCAAGCGTAGACGAGCGTCATCGCGGCACCAATCACCGTTACCAAGCGATGGAACACGACGGGCGCGATGTAGCGCATCGCGAGCCCGCCCGAATAGCCGCCGATCAGACCGCCCGCAAGCATGACGAGCGTCGCGCGCCAGTCAACGCTGCCCGACGCGATAAAGATCCCGATCGCGGCGGCAGAGTTCAACGCATTTACGAGATTTTTGAGCGCATTGGCGGCGCGCAGATCGGCAATGCCGCCCAGCGTGAACAGCGAAAGATACATCACGCCGAGCCCGGCGCCGAAATAGCCGCCGTAAATCGACACCACGATCGATGGCGCCACGACGCCCCGCATATCGGCCGCGGCGCCCCGACGGCGGCGTTGGACGGAGCGCTTTATCCGATCGGCGAATGCGAAGAGCAGCGTCGCGGCACCGATCAACGCCGGCACGATGGCCTCCAGCGCCTTCTCCGGCATCGCCAAGAGAACGCCGGCCCCGACGCCGCCGGCAACGAAGGCCCCGATCATGATGCGCCGCACATGTCGGTCGAATGGCGGCAATCGGCCGCGGTCGGCGATCGACGCCATGAAATTCGCGGGGCCCAATGCCACCAGATTTGACGCTACCGCGACAACGGGCGGCAGCCCCGCCATCAGCATGATCGGAAACGTGACGAGCGTGGCGCCGCCGACCAGCGCCGTAACCACGCCGCCGATCAGTCCTGTGGCAAAAAGCAACAGTAGAAGCTCCGTTTCCATCGGCCTGAAGACTAATCCCCGGCGGCCCGGAAATCGCTGGAAACATGCGGGACATCGTAGTATTTCCGGAGCCTATCCGCCGCTGGGAGAAGTAGGTCCATGAAGAAGATCAAAGTCGCGAACCCGATCGTCGAACTCGATGGCGACGAGATGACGCGCATCATCTGGAAGTTGATCCGCGAACGTCTGATCCTTCCGTTCCTCGATGTCGACCTCAAGTACTACGATCTCGGGGTCGAGTTCCGCGACAAGACCGACGATCAGGTCACGGTCGACGCGGCGCACGCGATCAAGAAATACAAGGTCGGCGTCAAATGCGCGACCATCACGCCCGACGAAGGGCGCGTGAAGGAATTCAATCTGAAGCAGATGTGGAAGTCGCCCAACGGCACGATCCGCAACATCCTCGACGGAACGATCTTCCGCGAGCCGATCATCTGCAAAAACGTGCCGCGCCTCGTGCCCGGCTGGACCCAGCCCATCGTCATCGGCCGCCACTCCTTCGGCGACCAGTATCGCGCGACCGACTTCGTCGTGCCGTCGGCGGGCAAGCTGTCGATCACCTTCACCTCGAAGGACGGCGAAACCAATATCCGCCATCAGGTTTTCGAGTTCCCGGGACCCGGCGTGGCGATGGCCATGTACAACGTCGACGAGTCGATCCGCGGCTTCGCGCGCGCCTCGTTCAACTACGGCCTCGCACGCAACTATCCGGTCTATCTTTCGACCAAGAACACCATCCTCAAAGCCTATGACGGCCGCTTCAAGGATCTGTTCCAGGAAGTTTTCGACGCAGAGTTCAAGTCGAAGTTCCAGGCGAAGGGACTGACCTACGAACACCGCCTGATCGACGATATGGTCGCGGCGGCGATGAAGTGGTCGGGCGGATTCGTTTGGGCCACCAAGAACTACGACGGCGACGTGCAGTCGGATACGGTCGCGCAAGGCTACGGCTCGCTGGGTCTGATGACCTCGGTGCTCACCACGCCGACCGGCGACTGCGTGGAGGCCGAAGCCGCCCATGGCACGGTCACGCGCCATTACCGCGAACATCAGAAAGGCAAGGAGACGTCGACCAATCCGATCGCGTCGATCTTCGCTTGGACGCGCGGCCTTGCCTATCGCGGCCAGTTCGACAATACGCCGGACGTCAGCGACTTCGCGAAGCTGTTGGAAAAGGTCTGCGTGGACACCGTCGAATCCGGCTACATGACCAAGGATCTGGCTGTGCTGATCTCGCCCGATCAGCCCTGGCTGACGACGACGAAGTTCCTCGACAAGATCGAAGAAAACCTGAAGAAGGCGTACGCCTGAGCCTTCGACCGGCGTATCGCAGGCGGACGGCCCGGTGTTACGCACCGGGCCGTTTCGTTGAGAGCGGCCGTCAAAGTTGCGGCGAATCAGCGTTTCGCGCACTCTCGGAACCCACGACCACCCGCGAGATTCACAGCAAGCCGTGTTGACCCCGTTCGCGCATCGTCCGGCCTTTCTGCGCGCACCCGACGATGGCGGCGGCGGTTCGCCGCTGGGCGAGCATGTTTTGGTCCAATTGGACACGCCGCTGCCGGCGTTCGACCGGCCTGGCGCCAAAGCCTATGCCGCCGTCGACAAGCGATTCGCCGATACCCAGCATATCGCCTTTGTCTGCGAGCCGGATCGTTCGGTCCGCATCCGTTCGGCGCAGCGCCTTCGCGGTATTGCGCGCTCGGGCATGCTGGCCATTCTCGAAACTGGCGTGCTTCAGCGCCCCGGCGCCAGCGACGCCTATGCCGTGGTCATGGAGAAGCCGGTCGGTCCGCCGCCGCCGCGGCGCATGTGGTCGGGCTGGGCGCCGCGCATGCTCATTCAGAATTTCCTAAGGCCCGCCGCGCTCGTCCTCAAAGACATGACGGAGCGCGACGAAATTCACGGCTCGATCCGGCCGGAGAACGTGTTCACCCAAGATTCGCGCGGCCAGTTGCTCACGCTGGGGCCGTGCGTTCTCGGTCCGGTCGGCTACGACCAGCCCGCGGTGTTCGAGCCGATCGAACGCGCCCTCGCGACGCCCGACGGAAAGGGCCCCGGCGGTCCGCTCGACGACATGTTCGCGCTGGGCATGACGCTCTATTGCTTCGCGTCGGGAAGGTATCCCGGCGAAGGCCAAACGCCCGACGCGCTGATGGCACGGCGCATCGCCTACGGCTCGATCAGCACGATGATCGACACGTCGCAAATCCCGTCCGAGCTGTTCGACCCGATCACCGCGCTGGTGGACGACGATCTGAAATCGCGCTGGACCCTAACCACGCTGCTGGATTGGATCGCCGGTCGACGGCCGACTGTACCGAGTAAAAAGCCGGTCACACGGCGCGGTTCGCCGCTCAAAATCGGCCCGGTCAGCGCGCTGGAAGCCGCCGAACTAGCCTTCGCGCTGCACCGCTTTCCGAAGGAAGGTCAGGCGGCGGTCGTTGGCGAGGACGTGACGAACTGGATTCGCGAAAACGATGTCCAGCGCGTCGCGGCGCTCGCGGGCGAAGACAAAGGGCAGACCAGCGGCACGCCGCCCGAGGTCATGTTGTCGCGCATGGTCATGCGCCTCGATCCGCAAGGGCCACTGCGTTACCGCGATCTCGCCTTCCATCCCGGCGGCGCGGGTGCCGTCGCACACGCGGCGATGCTGGACCCCAACAAACGCGGGCAATTGGAGGAGTTTTTCTCCTGGCGGCTCGCGCATGTCTGGTCGAAGGCCGCGAACCAATTCGGTCTTCTCGACGAGAACGCCCGCAAGCTGCTCGAAGTCGAGGATCGCATCTCCAACAAGGTCGACAAGCTGGAAGCCGCCCTATATCGCCTGAACGCCGATGCGCCCTGCCTGTCGCCGTCGGTTGATGGCAAGTGGGTCGACCAGCCCGGCGACCTGCTCGACTTCATCGAAACCGCGATCGGCCAAGGCAAATTGGACTTCGACGGCCACGTTGTCGCTTTCCTGGGCGCCCGCAGCGGTATCTCGGCCGCCGATATCGGCGCGCTCAAAGGATTCGACGGCAAGGACCAGCGCCGCGCGGCCGCCGTGTTGAAGGCGTCGATGCGTTTCGCCGTCGACGCCAAAGGCAAGCAGCTGCCGAATCTCACACGGCTTTGTCACGATGCGGCGAAGACCATGATCAACCGGCTAAAGAAGCCGGAATTGCGGGAACGCAAACTCGCGGAGTCCGACGCGCTGGCCAATGCGGGGGACATTCCCGGCCTGGTCGATCTCGCGACCGATCCCAATGTGTTCGGCCAGGACCAAGCCGAGTTCGCGGCCGTTAAAAACGAGTTCGATACCAATCAACGCGTCCTCGACCATCGCGAAGCGATCGTCGAAGCGACGCGCCGGATCGGCCGCGACAAAGGCCAGGAAATCGCCCTCGCCATCTTGTCGGCGATGGCGGTCGGGACGCTGCTGGCACAACTCTATTTCTGGGTCATGGCGCGATGAGATCGCTCGGCTTCCGCGGTGTTCTCGTCGCCCTCGCCATTCTCGGCGCCACCGTGCTCGCCGTCGCGGTGCTGATCCTGAAGCCGGCATTGCTCGCCTATATCATCGGCGTGTTCACGCCATGCGCCGCCGTCTTCATCTTGGAAGGCAACAAGCGGCGCTTCGCTTGGATCGGCTCGGCGGCGATGACGCTCGCCGCCGCCGGCCCCATCGTGCTGACCGGCCTGCTCGACAGCACGCGGTTCATTATGGGCGATATGTTCGCCTGGATCGTGCCCATCGCGGCCGGGATGGCGGGTACGGCCGTCGCCGTGATCGTGCCCGCGATCGGCGAGATGCTGACGACGCGCGAACAGAAGGAGCAATTCGCCATCCTCGAGGAGCGCCAAGCGGCGCTAGTCGCCGAATGGGGCGAAACGATCAAGGAACCGCTGACACCGCCGGGATGAGGTACAACATGCCGTACTCGCGCAACGCGCTGCTCGCCCTCGCCATCCTTTTTCCCCTCGCCGCTTGCGGCGGCGGCGGCGGAACGACCGTCGCGGCGGACGGCACGCCGGCGCCCAAAGGCGACATCGTACTGTCGAATATGGGGGCGTATCATGTGGGCGGGCGCGCGGTGACGATCGTCGGAAAACCGGTGCGCGACGTGCAGTTCAACCCGGGCGGGCCGGTCGCGCGCATCGATCCCAACGGCACGTTCCTCGTCGAGCACATGTACGCGCAGTGGTTCGAGCCGCGCTGGAAGCGCGGCTTGGTGCCGCTCGTGCTGATGCATGGCGGCGGCATGACCGGCGCGCAATACGAAACGACGCCCGATGGGCGCGACGGTTGGCTCAATTTCTTCCTCCGGCGCGGCTGGACCGTGCACAACGCCGATGCAGTCGAACGCGGGCGCGCGGGCTGGTCGCAATATCCCGACATCTTTCGGGGCGAGCCGGTCTTCCTCGCGCAGCCCGAAGCCTTCGAGCGGTTCCGAATTGGCGACGGCCCCGGGTCGTTCGCCAAGCGCGAGGTGCTGGCAGGCAGCCAATTCCCGGTCGATGCCTACGACCAGCTTGTGCGTCAGATCGTACCGCGCTGGACCTCGACCGACGATGCGATCACGGAAGCCTATGTCGCGCTGGTCGATCGTAACTGTCCCTGCGTGCTGATCGCGCATAGCCAAGCCGGACAATTCGCCTTCCGCGCGGCGGAAGCCCGACCGGACAAGGTGCGTGCGATTGTGGCGATCGAGCCCACCGGGTTCGGCGATCCCACGCGCGCGGCGGAGATCAAAGGCGTGCCCGTCCTCGCGGTCTACGGCGACTATATCGAACAAGATGCGCGCTGGCCCGCCATCAAGGGCAACGGTCTGCGCTATTTCGAGGTCTTGCGCGCCGCGGGCGCGCAAGTCGACGTGCTCGACTTGCCGCGCGGCGGCATTGCCGGCAACAGCCATTTGCCGATGATGGATAGGAACTCGGATCAGGTCGCGGAACGCATTCAAGAATGGCTGACGCGCCGGGGTCTCTGGCGCTGAATCACTTCGGGGCGAACCAGCTTTCGACCTTGCCGCGCGCCCATGGCGCCACGAAGTAAACCGTCGGGGCGGCCACGATCCATGAATAGAACCACGCATGCGCCCACGCATCGAAGAATGCCGACGGGTCGGCGATGACGTCGGCAGGCCCCAACACGCGGATCGTCGAAATGCCGGAAACGATCGCCGTCATCACGACGGTCAGCAGGCCCGAGAACGCCAGCCGTATCTTCAATGCGGTGCTCATACCGCCCTCGTCCTCCGCTCGCGCCACAGCGCGTAAAGCCCTGCGGCCACGATCAACGCCATCCCGCACCAAGCGTAGAAATCCGGCAGGTAGCCCCAGACGAGCCAGCCCAGCAACGTCGTGCTGATGAGGCCGGTATAGCGGAACGGCGAGACGACCGTCACCTCGCCCAAGCGCATCGACAGAACCATGCAATACATCCCCGTGCCCGAGATCAGCGCGGAAGCGAACACCACGAACCACGCGAAGACCGGCATCGGCACGAAGCCTTGCAAAAAAGCGACCGCGCCGCCGAAAGCGCCGACCGCCGCCAGCGTGACCAGCGTGACCACAGCCGAGGGCACGTATTGCGGAATACGGCGCGTGACGACGTCGCGCAACGCGCAGAGCACCGCGGAGAGAAACGACACCGCCAGCCAGATATCGAACCCTTCGACGCCGGGCCGCAGAATCAGCAGAACGCCCGCGAAGCCGGCAAGGATTGCGCCGATGCGCCGCCAGCCGAAGCGCTCGCCCAGCAAAACCGCGGCGGCCGGCAGCACGAGAAGCGGCGTCGCCATATTGATCGCGGTATTGAGCGCGAGCGGAATATGCGCGAGCGCCGCGATGAAACAGAACGCCGCAACGGCTTCGATCAACGCGCGCAACAGGGTGTGCGGCTCGATCAAAGTCCGCGGCTGAGCGAAGCCGCCCGATCGCCAGACCAGGAACGACCCGGCGGTCACCAACACGATGCCGCGCACGAACAGCAACTGGCCGGCCGGCACGTCGGCCAGCGCAAGTTTCATGATCGTGTCCGAAAACGCGAACAGCGTCATCGCGGCGACGATCGCCAGAATGCCGTTGCGATTGCCCTGGGTCATGGCGCGCGCGCCGAACGCACGCGGCTGCGATGCAGCGCGTAGAGTCCGGAAACGACGATCAGCGCCATACCCGACCAAGTTAGCGCGTCGGGCAAGTATCCCCAAAGCGCCCAGCCCGCGACGGCCGACCCGATCAGGCCCGAGTAACGGAATCCGCCGACCAACGACAACTCGCCCACCCGGAACGCCGCGACTTGAAGCGTATAGCCAAGCGCGACGGCGATCGTCGCGACCGCCAGCAGCAGCCAGCCATCCGGCGTCATCGGCGTCCAGCCCGTCGCGAAGGTGCCGAGCGTACCGATCGCGGTCATCGACGCCGACATCAACAGCGTGACGAGGATCGTCGGAATCCGCGCCGACAGCATCCGCGTGATCGAATCGCGCAGCGCGAACACCCAAGCCGAGGCGAAGGATGCGAGCAGCCATGGATCGATGCCCGCATGCGACGGCCGCAGGATCATCAGCACGCCCGCGAAGCCCGCGACAAGCGCGGCGATGCGCCGCCAACCGACTTTCTCGCCCAGGAGCAGCATCGCGAAGGGAATCGATAGCAGCGGCACCGCCTGATTCAACGCGGCCGCCGTCGCCAGGGGAATATGCGCGAGCGACAACATGAACAGCATCGAGCCGGCAACCTCCGCCACCGTGCGCAACGCCAATTTGGGATCGCGCAGCGGCGCGAGATCGGCGAGCGCTCCCATGCGCCACGCGACCAGACCAAACAGCGCCGTCGCGGCCAAACCGCGCAACGCCAGCGCCTGGATCATCGGAATATCCTGGGACGCGAGCTTCATCGCCGCGTCGTTGACGACGAAAATCGTCATCGCGCTTGACAGCAGCAGCGCGCCCCGCGCGTTGTCGGACAATGCCATCTAGATCGTCTGCTTCTTCCCCGGCGCCTTCTTAGCAGGCCGTCACGCGATCCGCCATGGGGCATGGCCGAAGCGGGCTTGCATGAACTCGACGAACGCGGCCGTTTTCGGCACGCGGTTTCGCGTCTGCGGATAGACCGCCCAGATCGTCACCGGATCGCGCACGTGCCAATCCGACAGAATGGGCACGAGGCGGCCGTCGCGGATCGCGTCGACCAGCGCGAAATCGCCCATTCGGATGATGCCCAGGCCCGCAACCCCGAGATCGAGCATGGCGTTCGCGCTGTCGACACTCGCGGGGCCCGTGACTTCGACGACCCCCGACTTGAACGGCCAGCGCGCGAGATGCGGAATCTCCGACATCGTCACGCAATCGTGCTCGCGCAGATCCTCGGGCCGCTTGGGCGTGCCGCGGCGCGCGAGATAGGCGGGCGACGCGCAAATCGTGCGGCTCACCTCGGCGATGCGCCGCGCCACAAGCCGGTCGTCGACGACCTCGCCGATGCGAATACCGACATCGTCGCCGCACTCGATCAGATCGACGCGCTTGTCGACGAAGGAAAGCTGAACGCGCAGATCGGGATTGCGCGCAAGAAACTCCGGCAAGGCCGGAACGAGCTGGTGATAGCCGAACGCATTGCCGGTATTGATCTTCAATACGCCCCGCGGCCGAGCGCGGAACCCCGCAACTTCCAGCTCCGCCTCGCGGATATCGGCGACGATCCGGCGCGCGCGCGCGAAATAGGCTTCGCCTTCGGGCGTCAGCGTCAGCGTTCGCGTCGTTCGCTGCAACAACCGAACGCCGAGCCGCGCCTCCAAGCGTCCGACGAGTTTCGACAACGCGGAGGGTGTAAGCTTCATCGCACGCGCGGCGGCCGAAAACCCGCCGCGTTCGACCGCCGCGACGAAGGCGGCCATTTCTCCCGATTGATCCACGCGGACCTCATTTGTGACGAAGTTTCACAAATGATAGGCCAAGCTCGGAGATTATCGCCAGGCTAAAACCGTATCAGGCTCCGGATACGCAATCCCGTTATCTTCAGTCCGGAGTTCCCCATGCCGCAGATTTCCGTCGCCGAACTCGAATACCACACCGCCAATGCGCGCCGACTGCGCGCCCAAGCCTTCGCGGTCGCGCTGGCCGCGATCGCGGCGCTGTTTCGCAAGGTTCCCGAACAGATCGCGCCTGCCGTCCTGCGCGGCAAGTGCGAGCGCACCGTCATTACCTGATCGTGGCCAGCCAGATCGCGGCAAAGGCGACGGTCATCGATAGCACCATTGCGGTGGCGACGATCCCGTAGTCGCCGTTCGCGTGCCACAACCATGCGCCCAAGACCGGTGCCGCGGCGCGTGCGGCACCGAACGGGATCGTCAGCGCGCCGTTTATCGTGGCGTATTCGCGGGGTCCGAACACGTCGGGCACGATCGTGCCCCGAACGATGGTGAGGATTCCATTCCCCGTACCGTAGATCACGGCGAACACGATCAACGGCGCCAGCGTGTCGATCCCGGACGCCAATAGCGCGATCGATACGAGCAAGCAGGCCACTGAGAATCGGCCCAGGATACGCGCATCGACGCGCGTGCCCAGCGCCATCAAGCCGATACGTCCGGCGATATGCATCGGCCCGATGATCGCCCAAACCAGCACGATCGTGTCGGGATCGACGCCGCGTTCGCCAAGCAAAGCGATCAGGTGAAACGTGATCGTGCCGACGACGCAGTTGAAGGCGAAATAGCAGACCGCCAAGCCCCAGAAGGGGGGCCGCCGCAGCGCGATCGCCAGCGCCGACTGCGTTGCATGGCGATCAGCCGCTTCGGCGTCTTTGCCCTTGGCGCGGGCACCGCGCAGCCAATAGGCGTTCACCGGCACGGTGAACAGCAGATTGGCCGTCCCCATCGCGATCAGCGTGGCGCGCCAGCCGAACGCCGCGCTGATGTAGTACATCAAAGGTACGAAGATCGTGATCGAGAGACCGCCGATCAACGTCATCACTAGAATGCCGCGCCGCCAGTCGGCGACGTTCGCCGCGACCACGGCGAAAGCGGCCTCGTAGAGCGTCGTGGCGAAAACCACACCCATGGCCGCCCAAAGCAAATAGAATTGCAATCTCGTTTCGACGAAGGCCCAGGCGATCATCAACAGGCCGCCAGCGGCCGCGCCGAGAGTCAACGGCCAGAGCCCGCCATGGCGATCCATCCATCGGCCCACAGGCAACGCCATCAGGCCAGCGACGACGAGGCCAAGCGACAACGCGCCGTAGAACTCGGATTTCGACCAGCCGAGTTCGCGTTCCATCGGCCCGACGAGCACGGCAAAGCTATAGTAGAAGGTACCGCCCGCCAGCAATTGCGCGACCGAAAGCCAAAGGACGAAGCGTCTTTCCGTCATGCCGCCCGGCGCGCGGCTGTCACGGCCAGCATGGCAAGGAAGCCGGCGGACAACATGCCCAGCAGGACCAAGAGCACGCCGTCATATCCGAACAAGCCCCACAAAGCGGCCGCCGCGACCGGCGCCGCGGCGGCTGCGAACTGATGGGGTACGGTCAAAGCGCCGTTGACGGTCGCATAGGCGCGCGGTCCGAAGATGTCGGGCGCTATCGTGCCTTTGACGATCGTCATCAAACCGTTCCCAGCGCCGTGGAAGAATGCGAACGCCAACAGCGGCGCGAGGGTGGCGACGCCGGTCGCCAGCGTGCCGAGCCCCACCAGCAGCCCCGCCATCGCCACACGCGCGACGAGCCGCGCGTCGATCCGCGGGCCGAAGGCGAAGAGGCTCAACCGGCCCACGACCTGCATCGGGCCGATCGTCGCCCAGACGAGCATGATCGTGTCGGGATCGACGTCGCGCTCGCCCAGCAAGCCGATCAGATGGAATGTGATCGCGTTGACCGAGAAATTATAGACGAAATAGACGAAGCCGAGACCCCAGAACGCCGGCCGGCGCATCGCCAGCTTCAAGGCGGACTCCGATGCGCTCGCGTCGGCCGTCTCCGCCGCCTCGCCTTTCGCGCGCGTTCCCCGCAGCCAATAAAGATGGATCGCGACGCAAACGGTGAGGTTGACGAGCCCCCAGACCATCGCCGTCGTGCGCCAGCCCGACAGGTCATTGATGTAATGGCCGAGAGGGATGAATGCCGTGCTGGCGAGCCCGCCCAGAAACGTCATGATCAAGATGCCGCGCTTCCAATCGCGGACATTCGCCGCGACGACCGCGAAGCCCGGCTGATAGAGCACGCAAGCGAGCACGACGCCCATGCCGATCCAAACCGCGTAGAATTGCGCGGGCGTTTGCACGAATGCCCAAGCGATCATCAGCATGCCGCCGACGATCGAGCCGCCGGTCATCGACAGCAAGCCGCCGTGCCGGTCCATCCATGCGCCGACGGGCAAGGCGACCAGTCCCGATACCAGAAGCCCGAGCGACGCCGCGCCGTAGATTTCGGTTTTGGACCAGCCCAGTTCGCGCTCCATCGGTCCGACGATAACCGCAAAGCCGTAAAACAATGTCCCCCAGGAAATCATCTGGGCAAGCGAAAGCCAGATCACCAAACGCAATTCGCGCATCAAGAGAAACTTCCCTTCCCCGGCCCCGCGATGCAACATGCCGCAGACTTCTGGGAGAAACAAACATGCCCGACCAACGCCCCGGCGTTCCACGCGAAAAATTCGGCTTCGCCACGCGTGCCGTGCATGCCGGCGCCACGCCCGACCCGACGACCGGCGCGCGGTCGACGCCCATCCATCAGACGACGGCCTATGTGTTCGAGGATGCCGACCACGCCGCCTCGCTCTTCAACCTTCAGACCTTCGGCTACATCTATTCGCGGCTGACGAACCCGACCGTCGCGGTGCTGGAGGAGCGTATCGCCAATCTGGAAGGCGGGCGCGGTGCCGTCTGCACGAGTTCGGGCCACGCCGCGCAGCTTCTCGCCTTCTTTTCGCTGATGGAGCCGGGCGACCGCTTCGTCGCCAGCCGTAATCTCTATGGCGGCTCGGTCACGCAGTTCACCCACGCATTCAAGAAATTCGGCTGGGGCGTGGACTTCGTCGATCCCTCGGAGCCCGCGAATTTCGAAGCGGCGATCGGCCCGAATACCAAGGCGATCTTCTGCGAATTGCTCGCCAATCCCGGCGGCGTGATCGTCGATCTTGAGGCGGTGGCTGACGTCGCCCGCAAAGCGAAGATCCCGTTGATGGTCGACAACACGCTGGCGACCCCGTTTCTGTGCAAGCCCTTCGATTGGGGCGCGGATATCATCTTGCATTCGACGACGAAGTTCTTGTCCGGCCACGGCAACGCGATGGGCGGCGCGGTCGTCGAGAGCGGGAAATTTGATTGGTTCGCGTCGGGCAAGTTCCCGTCGATGACCGAGGCCGATCCCGCCTATCACGGTTTGAAATTCGCCGAGACCTTCGGCGATTTCGGTTACACGATGAAAACGCGCGCCGTGGGCTTGCGCGATCTGGGGCCCACGATGGCGCCGCTCAACGCCTATCTCACCATCTCCGGCATCGAGACGTTGCATCTGCGCATGGCCGCGCATGTCGCCAATGCCCAGGCGGTGGCGGAGTTCCTCGCCGGCCACCCAAAGGTCGCGTGGGTGTCGTATGCCGGCTTGAAATCGAGCCCCTATCACGCGCTCGCCAGGAAATACCTGCCCAAGGGCCCCGGCTCGGTCTTTACTTTCGGCGTGAAGGATGGCTACCACGCGGGCATGAAAGTGGTCGAAACGGTGGAGTTGTTCAGCCATCTCGCCAATATCGGCGACACGCGCTCGCTGATCATCCACCCCGCCTCGACCACACATCGCCAATTGACCGAGGAGCAGCGGGTGCGGGCCGGTGCGGGGCCTGACGTCATCCGTCTGTCGATCGGTATCGAAAGCGCCGACGATCTGATCCGCGATCTCGAGACCGCATTGGCCGCGACATGAAACTAAATCTCGGCTGCGGCAACGCCAAACGCGCCGGCTGGGTCAATGCCGACAAGTTCGCCGGCTGCGCGCCAGACCAGATCGTCGATCTGGAAGTATCGCCTTGGCCCTGGGCGGATTCGTCGGTGACGGAGGTGGCATTGATTCACGCGCTGGAACATCTCGGCGCCACCACCGACGGCTATCTCGGGATGGTCCAGGAACTCTGGCGCGTATGCGTCTCCGAGGCGCGGATCGAAATCGTCGTGCCGCATCCGCGTTCCGACGCGTTCCTCAACGATCCGACGCATGTGCGCGCGATCACGCCCGACGGATTGGCGCTGTTCGACCGCGCGCTGAACCGCGAATGGGGGAAGACCGGAGCGGCGAATACGCCGCTCGGCCTTCAACTCGACGTCGATTTCGCGATCGAGAAAGTCGATTTCCAGCTGACGCCGGAATGGCATCGACGCCTTGCCGCTGGCGAAGTCGATCATGCGGCGATCGAAGACGCCATTCGCCATTTCAACAACGTGTGCGGCCAGATCGCGATCGTATTGCGGGCCAAGAAACCGCTGCGGTGATCACTCCGCCGGCTGCGCGGCGAGTTTGGGCTCCGGCCGCGCGGCCTTCTTGTCGTCGGGCAGCATCAGCCCGAACAAAAGCACCAGCAAGCCCGCCGCGGCCATGAAGACGAACAGCCAGAAGAAATCGCCGTAAGCGTCCTGAATCCAGCCCGCGACCGGCACCGCCATCGCGGCGACGCCGAGGGCCATCACGAATTTCGCGCCGTAAGCCGTCGCGCGCCAGCTTGCGGGCGTGAAATGGGCGAGCATCGCGTTTTCCGACGGCAGCGAGGTGATGTTGAGATAGACGGCAGCCATCGCGACCGCCAGCAACGTCCAGGACTCTGCGTAAGCGGCAAGCAGCAGGCACGGCGTCACGACGAGATAGCAGGCGACGTAGACGCGCTTCATCGCGAAACGATCGGCAAGCCGCCCGCCGATCAGCTGGCCGGTCGAAGCGATCAGGTAGACGAGCGCCACCATGGCGCCCGTACCGAGCACGCCCTCACCCAGCCCCGTCAAACGCTGTTCGAACAGCTTGGGTAACACAACGCCCAGCGTCGACCCGACGAAGCCGACGCATGTCATCGTGATCGATAGCAGGAAAAAGGCGCGCACCGCGTCGCCCTTGCTCGGCTCCGGCATCGGCTTCGCGTCGGACTCGACGTCGACGACTTTGCCCATCCGCCATGCGGCCCACAGGCCGCAGCCGACCAATACCGACGTAATGCCCGGCACAATAAAGGCGGCGCGCCACGAAATCGCGTCGGTGAGAGCCGCGGCGATCAGCGGCGCGAGCGCAATGCCGACCGCGCCGTAGATGCCGTTTTCGCCCAATGCGCGGCCGCGATTCTCCGCCATGCGGATCAGCCACGCCATACCGACCGGGTGATAGATCGAAGAGAACAAGCCGATCGACGCGAGCCCAAGCGCCAATTCGACCGGCGAACGTGCCAGGCCAGTCGCGACGGTCGCGAGGCCCGTTCCCAGAAAAAAGATCGTCATCATGCCCACCGCCGACCAGCGATCGCCGAGCCAACCGGCAGGCAACGCGGCGACCCCATATAGAATTTGGCCCGCCAGCATCAGCACGATCAATTCGCCATAGGTCATTCCCCAGCCTTTTTCCAGCGCCAGAACCACGGTCGGAAACAGCATCATCAGCAAATGCGAATACGCATGGCCGATGTTGGAGAAGCCGCGCGCGAGCGCGGGCGAACCAGGAAGGAAATGAGGCGTCATAGCGGCGGCTATTCTGCGCGCGCCGCCCGGGCTAAGCAAGACGGGGGCTAGACAAAGCGGGGATCGCCCGCCGCGGACCAGAATTGCGCCAGTATGGCGACACGCACGCGCGACGTCAGATCGCGCGGCGACGGCGAGGGCACAATGTCCCGCAACAATTCCTCGATCGCTTGTCCACGCTCTTTCGCGATCTCTTCCAACGCCGCCCAGAATACGGGTTCGAGCCGCAACGCGGTGCGCCTGTCGCCGATACGGACAAAGCGCGGCTCGACGATGTCGTCGAGCCGTCGCTTCGCCCCGACCGCATGCGCGGCTCGCGGGATATGCCTAATGTTGCCCATCGGCCATCGCCGACAGCATCGTCTTGATGCGCTGGCGCAGACGGACATCGCGGATCGCCGCCAATCGGCGGGCAAGCTTGGCGGTTTCGTCGTCGAGCTTGCGCTCGGCAGCGTCTGGGATCGGAGCCGCAGCCGCAACCTTGGGCTTGCCCAGGCCCTCGAAGAATTCGCCAACCGGCAGGCCGAGGACCGCGGCGAATTGCCAAAGTCGCGACGCCGACACGCGGTTGGCGCCGTTCTCGTATTTCTGGATCTGCTGGAAAGTGATACCGCAGGCTTGCGCGAGTTCGGTTTGCGAGAGGCCGAGTTCGATCCGCCGTTTGCGCACATTGCGGCCGACTTGCACGTCGACGGGAGTGGAGCGTCGGGCGGCCACGCGATCGGCGGTCTTACGGCGGCCATTCAATTTCTTCGCGGCCATCTTCAATCATCCTTTGTGCGAAACCGCGCCCCTTGCGCGATACTGTCGGAAACTGCGCTCGCCGCCTGAACGCTCCCTTAAGCAACCTGAAGCCGCAACGCCAGCGGAGAACGATGCCGCCTTCAAGCCGCGTCGCGCGATCGAATAATCCCTCGTCATCGACCTCCAAGAGACGTCCTGGGCCGACGGCGACCCATTTGGCCGGACAATATCCGATGCCGGTTTTCAACCAACTGAAAAGGCGAGGCGATTTTGCTTCTCTTGGTACTTGCACTGGACCCGGGATACAGTACGAACAACGGCATTTCGCCGCTCCAAAACGAAAAAGTCGTCAGCATCAATGTCCGCACGCCCCATTCCGTTTCCAGTGCGTCGCATATCGGGTTTCGATGAGCCGCCGCCGCGTGCCGGCGAGAAGCCCAAAGGTCTGCCGCCCGCCCCCGGCGAACCCACAGCGCTGCAGCGCGCGTGGCTGGCGCGCGGGCTCGATCAGGCCGGCGGCAAGCTGCCATTATTCATGGCGGATGGCCGGAAGATCGACACGCGCACAGTCAAATCCTGCCTTGAAAAAGGCTGGTGCGAGCCTTGGTACACGAACCCGCTGAAGCCCGATTGGCTGGTCTGCAAAATCACCGACAAAGGCCGCGCGCTGTTCGGAACCGCGGGCTGACGTGAACCGATCCGAAAACTTCGCCGTCCGCATCGGGCGGTGCTATCTGCCCTTCGCCGCCGGGTACTTCCTGTCTTATGCGTTCAGGGTCGTCAACGGTGCGATCGCCCCGGATATGACGCGCGAACTCGGGCTCGACCCCGCCGCGTTGGGCGCGGTCACAAGCGCCTATTTCGCCGCTTTCGCGGCGGCGCAATTGCCGATGGGCGTGGCGCTCGATCGGTGGGGCCCGCGCCGCGTGGAATTCTCGCTGCTGCTGTTCGCGGCAGCAGGCGCAGCGATCTTCGCGCTCGCGAGCGGTGTAGCCGAACTCGCCTTTGGTCGCGCCTTGATCGGGTTCGGCGTCGCTTCGTGCCTGATCGCGGCGATGAAGGCGAATACTATGTATTGGCCGATCGATCGCTTGCCGCTCGCAAACGGCTTGCTGATGGGCTTCGGTGGCCTGGGTGCCGGTGCTGCCACGCTGCCCGTCGAGTTGATGCTGGCCGCGACGAGCTGGCGCTTCGTTCTGCTGGCGATGGCGGCCCTGACGCTGCTGATTGCCATGGCGATTTTTTTCGCCGCCCCGCGCGAAACGCCGACCCCGACCGGCGTGACTTTCGCTGCGCAATTGCGCGGTATCGGCAAGGTCCTGTCGGCCTCGGCCTTCTGGCGCGTGGCGCCCGCCACGGCCGCGACCCACGCGGTCTACCTGTCCTACCAAGCGCTTTGGGCGGGGCCATGGATGCGCGACGTGGCCGGGCTCGATCGGCTGGCCGTCGCGCAAGGGCTGTTCATGGTCAGCGCGACGATGGCGGTCGGCTACCCGCTGTTCGGCATCCTCGCCGATCGTCTGACCGCGCGCGGCATATCCACACGCGCGATTTTCGCGCTCTTCGTCTTGTTGTTCATGGCCGCACAGATACCCATGGCGGCGGGGTGGACGCACAACCCGCTCGGCTTCTGGGCGCTTTTCGGCTTGACCGGCTGCGGCACGATCCTGGGCTACGCCGTCGCCACGCAAAGCTTCCCGAAGGAGATGGCAGGCCGCGTGGGCGCTTCGATCAACATGCTGGTATTCGCGCTCGCTTTCGTCGTGCAATGGGGAATAGGCCTCGCCTTGTCGTACTTCCCCGGCGCGCCGGCCGTAGGTCACCGTGCCGTAATGCTCGGACTTCTTGTCATGCAAGGAATCGGCTGGTTGTGGCTTGTCTTGCGCCGCGCGAAAAATCCGCCACAATGATCGTCGTCGACACCGTCGGATACCGTGATGATTAAGAAACAGAAATTCGAATTCGCAATCTACAACGAAGTCGTGCGCGAGGCCGTACGTCGCGGCGAACACCACAAGTTCTTCAAGGACGAGTGGCAGAATCAGCATTTCATCGAAATCGAAGCCTACAGCGAAAAGGACGCGACCACCCGGATCCGCTCGCGCTATCCCGAGGATCAGGGCTTCGTGATCATTGCGTGCAAGCAAGTCGGCTGACCGCAAAACTTCTGCTGGCGGCCGCCATTCTGATCGCCCAGCTGGCGGCGGCGCAAGAGCCCCCCTCGCCGCTCGAAGATCCCGCCGGCTTCTGGCTCGTCGTCGAGACCGGGCCGGAAGTCAACGAGACCCTCGCCAGCATACCGCTCCTTGGCGCCAACTTGCGCGCGCGCCAAGGCAATCCGCGCGCGGTATGGGACATCCGCCGCGAGAACGGCGCGCTGACGGTCGAGATCCAGCCGCGCGGCATCGTTTTCAGACCCGTGCGCCTTGCCGAAGGCCGGTTTACGGGCGAAGCCATCGATCCCGCCAATCAGGCACAGCGCGTCAAGCTCGACGCGCAACTGGCCGATGGACGCCTTACCGGCAAGCTCGTCTTCGCCGATTTCGAACTCGCGATCGACGGCCGTCCGCCGGAAACGGTCGAAACGTTGCGCCAAGCCTATGCGGCGGCGCGCGCCAAGCTCGACGAGTACGAAGGCCCCTATGCGCTCGCGGAAATCGACCGCTTACGCGCCGAGAACATCGTGCTGATCCAGCGCATCCAGCGCGTCGAAAGCGAACTCGCGCGCCGCCCTGCCGCGGCGACGCCTTCGCGCGCGGCGCCCGCACCGGCCGTATCGTCCGACCCGACGCTAGTCGCAACGCCGCGAATCTCGACGCGCGGCTTGGTCGCCGACGTGGTGACGACGCGCGCGACGGAACTGCGCGCATCTGCCGACGGACAGAGCGCCAATGTCGAAACCTTGCCCGCCGGCCGCCCGCTGGTGCGACTGGGCGAAGCGAGCGTCGCGGGTTGGAGCCTTGTCGCGACCGGCGGCGGTGTGGTGGGTTTCGTGCCAACGGCCGCGATCGGCACGCGCCCATCCGTGACCGCCTCAGTCGCGCGCGCGCCGCGAGAAATCCAGATCAATTTTCCCGCCTGGGACCCCGGCCGTACCGGTCGGCGGATGACCGTTTCCGATCCAGGCTTCGTCAGCCTTGTCGGCCGGGTCCGCGGCGATGGCGCGCTCGCCGATCTGCGGATCGAGGATGCCCAAGTCGTGTTCAACGCCGATGGCAGCTTCACCGCCGTGATCGAGGTCCCGCCCCAAGGCCGTCGCGTGCGGATAGACGCCAGTTTCGGCCAAGGCCCGGTGACGACTCTCGATTTCGACATCGCTGTTGGCGTTAGACAACAATAAGTACATATACTTAGAGCGCGAAGCGAGCACGGCACGGCAAGTTGTGTTAGGCTTTGTATATGCCGCTTTTGCCGATCTCCGCGCCGCTGGCGGTGACGCCAGCGCAGATTCACACCCCGACGGCGCAGCAACAACAGCTCGCAGCGATGCAGGTCGGCGTCCAAACGGCGCCCGCTCAAACCGCGAAAGGCATTCGCCATGGGGCGGCCGCCGGCAGTTCAAAAGCCTCGCGCGACGGCACCAAAACCGGACAAACCGTCGATAACGACGCCAACGCCCTCAGCGCCAAAGCCCAGCGCGGCCGCAAACCGGCGAACGAGCACAAATTCGATATCGAGGCCTAAGCCAGCGCGCGCTCGACCCTCAACGCCAGCACCTCGGGCGTCACGGGCTTGACGATATAGCCGTTGGCGTTGAGTTCACGCGCGCGGCGTACAAGTTCATCGGTCGCCGTCGCGGTCAAGAAGATCACCGGCAAGCGCGCGAGATGCAATGCCGGCAACGCGCGCAGCGTCTCGACGAATTTCATCCCGTCCATCGGTTTCATCCCGATATCGCAGACGATCAAATTCGGCGCGGGATCCGCCGTTTCGAGGTAGACGAGCGCCGCCGACCCGTCGGTTTCCGTCTGTACGCGGCCGAAGCCGAGCTGCTCGAGCATCCGCGAAACCATCGCGCGCACAACCGGCGAATCGTCGATCACCAGCACGCCGAATCTGGCGTAGTTCGGCTCGTCCGCCATCACTGCCCTTCCGCCGCCCGCATCAACACGGGCCGCGCGGCCTCGAGTTTGACGCGCAAAGCCTCGGCCGAGCCCGGCTTGGCGGCTCCCGTACGCAATTCCACTTCGAGCTTCGACGCGGCTTCGCCCAGCGCGTGCGCGCCGACCGAATGCGACGCGCCTTTCAGCGCATGCGCGACTTCTTGCGCCCGCGGGCCGTCGCCCGCGCGCATGCGCTCGTCGATCGTCAAGATCTGGCGCGCCGCGTTGTCCAAAAACATTTCGACGACCTCCGCCATTTCGCCCCGCTGCGCTCCGTAAAGCTTGCGCAACACGTCGAGATCGACGTCGCGCAGCGGCTCCGTCTCGGCGGGCACCTCCTCATCGACCAAGCCCGACATGTCGGCAACGCCCATCGCGCGCGCCAGTGCCGCGCCGAGCATGCCCAGTGTGGCGGGCTTGACGACGAACTCGTCCATGCCGGCGGCGAGGCAGCGTTCCGCCTCGCCCGTCATCGCGGCGGCGGACAATGCCACGATCGGCGTGCGCCGCCCCTTCCCGGCCTCCGCCGTGCGCACGGCATGCGCCAGTTCGAACCCGTCCATGCCCGGCATGTGCACGTCCGTCAAAATCGCGTCGAAACGGCCTTCGCGCCACAGATCGAAAGCCTGCTTGCCGTCGGGCACCAATTCGGCACGATAACCCAGCCGAACCAATTGGCGCTGCACGACGGCGCGATTGGTCGGATTGTCCTCCGCCACGAGGATGCGCGCGCCGGCAGCCGTCGCGATGACGCCGGCGGGAGCGGATTTCCGCGCGGGGCCGAATTGATTGGCAAGCGCCCGCAGCAGGGATTCGCGGCGCACCGGCTTCAAAAGATACGCGTCGAAGCCGCGCTCCAGCGCGCGTTTGCGGTGACCGCTTTCGTCGAACGCGGTCGCGAGCACCAGGCGCGTCTCGTAAAGCTCGGGCGTACCCCGGATCGCCTCCCCGAGCACGATGCCGTCGACATCGGGCAGCCGGAAATCGATCAGCGCCGCGTCGAAAGGCTCGCCGTGGCGCGCGGCTTTCTCCATTGCGCGCAAGGCCGGTTTGCCCGCCGCGATCGTCTCGACCGTCGCGCCGGCCGCGCGCAAATACATCGCGAACGCCTCGCGCATCGAGCGATTGTCCTCGACGACGAGCACGCGCTTGCCCGCGAGACCGGGCAGCGGCGGCATTTCGCGCCCCGGCGGCAGCTCAACCTGGAAATGGAAGACGGAACCTTCGCCTTCCTTGCTTTCGACCTCGATCCGCCCGCCCATCAGCTCGACGATGCGCATGGAGATCGACAAGCCGAGCCCCGTGCCGCCAAAGCGTCGCGTGGTCGACGTGTCGGCTTGGCTGAAGGGCTGGAACAGCCGCGCCTGCGCCTCTTCCGACAGACCGATGCCGGTATCGCGCACGCCGAAGCGGATCGTGCCGGGCGGCGCTCCCGCCACGGCTTCGACCGCGACGAAGACTTCGCCCGCCTCGGTGAATTTGATCGCGTTGCCGACGAGGTTGAACAGCACTTGGCGCAGGCGCACGGGGTCGCCCTTGACCGCGCGCGGGATCGCGGGATCGATGAAGGTGGTCAGCGCGATATCCTTGCGCCGCGCCTGCGGGATCAAGGTTTCGGCGACACCTTCAACGATCGCGGCGAGCGACATGTCGACGCTCTCGAGATCGAGCTTGCCGGCTTCGATCTTCGAGAAGTCGAGAATGTCGTCGATGATCTTCAGCAGCGACGATGCGCTGTCCCGCACCACCTCGACCATCGAGAATTGCTCGCTGTCGAGATCGGTTTGGCCGAGAAGTTCGAGCATCGCCAGCACGCCGTTCATCGGCGTGCGTATCTCGTGGCTCATCGACGCGAGGAACCGCGACTTCGCTTCGTTCGCCGCCTCGGCGCGTTGGCCCATCAGCAGCAGGTCGCGCTCGAAATGCTTACGGTCGGTCACGTCGACATAGGTCGACACGAACCCGCCCTCCGGCATCGGGTTGGAGTGAACCTCCAAGGTACGGCCGTCGGGGCGCGTCACCTCGAACGAAGATTTGCTTTCGCCGGCACGCCAATTGCGGAACGCTGCCTGAACGTCCAGGGCGCCGCGCGCCACCATGAAGCGCGTCAGCGCCTTGCGCGGATCGGGCTCGGCGAGCAGTTCTGCGGGCACGGCGTAGAAGTCGAGGAAGCGCGGATTGTAGGCGACGACGTTGAACCCGGCGTCGGACACCACGACGCCTTCGTCCATGTTGTCGAGCACGGCGCGCAGCAAAGCCCGCTCGCGCGCGAGTTCCTTGCGCAACCGGGCGAGTTCGAGATGCGGGTCGGCGTCGTCGGAATCCATCTCAGCGCCGCGCGGGCGGCGGAACGGTCGGGTTGCGGCAATCGCCGACGGAACCTTCGGCGCACATCTTTCCGTCGGGCATGATCGTGCGGCCTATCTCGGTATCGGACTTCAGGTCCTGGTAACGCAGTCCGGCGTCCTTGAGATTGGCGCCCGTCAACTTCGTGCCGAACAGCGCGGCGCCGCCCAGATTGACGAAACGCATATCCGCGTCGGTCAGGTCGGCGGCGCCGAGATCGGCCCCCGCCAAATTGGCGCCGCGCAGTTTCGCCCCCTTGAGATTGGCGCGGCGCAGATTTGCCCCGCGCATATCCCGCCCTTCGAGATTGGCGCCGGCGCATTGCGCGTCCGGGCCCAGTCTGCAGCCCGGGGGCAATGACTGGCCGACGGCCGGCGCGCTGAAAGCCGCCAACCCCAACCCGACAACCGCAAATCTCGCGTAACGCATTGCCCCGACCGCCGCTGGACCACGAATGGCGGCAGTTTCCCGGTTTCGCCGGAAAGGTCAATTACGCTGTGGCGCGACCCGATATCCAGCGAAGTCAGGGTGTTACGCGACGAGATGTTGACCGACTCGATGAAGAAATCTCATACAGGAGGCAGGGAGTCGGATTCGCAACCTCATGCAGAACGAAATCGTCCTTCGTGCGATGGCCGCCGTTCTCGGTCCGGACGACCCGGTCGTCCGGGATGTCGAAAAGGCAATACGCACCGACGATGGCATGGATTGGCTGCTCGCCAAGGCAGGATTCGACGGCTTGTCGCGCGACGTGCGGATGGAAATCCGCGATATGGCGCGCTGGATGGCCGAGGAGACCGTGCGCGATAAAGACGTGCCGTCCCTCAAGCGGTCCTGACAGCGTCGAAATTCGCAAATTGCGAATTTGTTTAGATTAATCTGCGACTTCATGCGCGCTTTTGCGCCTCGCAAACCTTGTTTGATGGCGCGGGATTTGCGATTCCTAGACCCGGTTCATCCTCCGGGGACCCTCACTCTTGGCCGACGTCGCCAGCGCAGATACCGAAACGCGGATCGCATTCGGGCCCGAACACACGATCGACTTGGGGCAACCCTTGGCGATGTTTTCGCGTCCCTACGCCTCGGCATATGTCGCTCAGCATAACGAGTTCGCCGACGTCCCGTTGATCGCTTACGTGTGTAACGATCTGCCGGGGCCGCGCGTCGACGCCGCACGCCGCGTGCGATCGATCGAGCGCGCGGGCATGCTTCGCCTGTTCCATCATGGACCGCTTCGTATCAAAGGCATGCGCGACCGCTACGCGTTCGTATACGAACGGCCTTTGATGGGTCCGCCGCCGCGCGCCTTGTGGGGTCACTACCCCGTGCCGACGCTGATCAAGAATTTCCTGCGCCCGGCGATCGCGGCACTGCAAAGCCTGACGGACTCGCACGAGGGCCACGGCTCGATCCGGCCCGACAATCTCTTCGGGCAGGATAGCCGCTATTCTTTGCTGACGTTGGGGCCCTGCACGCTGTGTCCGCCCGGCTACGATCAGCCCGCGGTTTTCGAGCCGATCGAGCGCGCGCTCGCCAACCCGATCTCGAAAGGGCCGATCGCCCCCGCAGACGACATGTTCGCGCTCGGCGTCACGTTCTATTGCCTTGCCGCCGGCCGTCTGCCCGGCGAAGGTTTGGACCCGGCCGACTTCACGCGCCGCCGTCTGGAATTCGGCTCGATCTCGACGATGGTCGATACGGGCGCCATGCCGATCGAGATCAAAGACGCGATCGAAGGCTTGATGCAGGACGACGTCAAGCTGCGCTGGAGCATCCAGACGTTCTCCGAGTGGTGTGCGGGCCGCAAGCCGGAAGTGAAGCAGGTCCGGTCGCTGGGCAAGCGCGCGATGTCGATCCGCGTCGGGCCGATGACCTGCTACGGCCCCAAGGAAGTCGCCTTCGCGCTTCACAAGTATCAGGCCGAAGCCATTCCTATGGTGCGCAGCGGCGTGATCGACAAATGGATGGTCGAGAACAACCCGAAACGCGCCGCGGCGATGGCGGGCAAAGAATTGGCCGAGGCCGACAATCCCCAGGCTGCGATCGCGGCCTCGCGCCAAGGCGAGGACGACAACATCGCGCTCGCCAAAGCCATCGCGCGCTGCGATCCGGGCGGGCCGATCCGCTACAAATCGCTGTCCTTCTACCCGTCGGGTGTGGGCGCTCTGCTGCGCGAGATCGCCAACGATCCGCCGCGCTGGGCGGAGTTCGGCGAGGTGCTCAAGGGCAAGCTCATCTCCTATTGGATGAAAGGCGCGGCCGAGTTCGGCTTGGTCGATATTGCGGCCAAGAAACTGGAGGAGATCGAGCGCAGCTTCGAGCGTACCGGCAACAATCTCGAAGCCGCGCTCTACAAGCTAAATCCCGATGCGCCGTGCCTGTCGCCCAAGCTCGACGGGCATTGGACCGTGTCGCATGTCGATCTGGTGAAGCCGATAGAAGCGGCTTGCGCCGATCCCGACAAACCCGTCATCGACCGCCATATGGTCGGGTTTCTCGGGGCCAAGGCCGATATTTCGGACGACATGCTCGCCCCTTGGTACAATCTCGGCAATGTCGACGCCAAAGGCGCGCCCAAGGTCCTCAAGGTCTCCAACAAGCTCCAGTCGGAGGCGCAGGCCGACGCCCTGCCCAAGCTCGCGCAAGTTTGCCTGCGCAGCGCCGAGAAGCTGATCGAGGAAATCAACCACCCCAAGACGCGCGAACGCCTGCTGGCCGAAGCCGCGCATCATGCGCGCAGCGGATCGATCACCGGCATGGTCGACGTGGTGATGGACGAGGAAACCATTGCCAAGGACAAGCGCGACTTCGTCGAGGCCAAGCGCGAATACGATTCGATCGGCGTGGCGCTCGCCAACCGCGAAGGCCTTCTGATCCTCGCGCGCTTGATGGGCCAGGAGCGCGGCACGGCGATCGCCTATATTCTGCTGAGTTTGATCAGTTCGATCGGCTTCCTGATCATGTTGTTCGTGACCATCGGGGTCGGCCGATGAACGACGAAGCGCCCGTGAAGAAATCCAGCAAGCTCGGCGCGCTCCTCGTGGCGTCCGCCATGATTCTCATCTGCGCCGCGATCGTCTTCATCCGGCCGATGCTGCTCGTCTACGTCGCCGGGATTTCGCTGCCCATCGCGATAGTCTATGCGTTCGAAACGTCGCGCCCGCGCCTGCTGTCGGCATCCTGCGCGACGATCGGCGCCGCTTTGGCGGCGCCCGTGCTGCTCGCGGGCTTCCTCGATCTCGACCGCAACGTCCATCTCGAAATGCGCTCTTGGATCGTGCCGTTCGCGGGTATGGTGTTCGCCGCGATGATGGCGACCGTCCTTCCGTGGATCTTCGGGCGCGTGAAGAGCAAGGAACAGGGCAAAGCGCTCGACAGGATGGAAATCCGCGCCCAGGAATTGCGCGAGGTCTGGGGCGACCGGCTCGACCGGCCGCTGCCGAGGGACGACGCCTAGTTCAAGTCCCGCAGAAGGTCGCATGCACGATTTCGTGCTCGGCCGGCGGTGTTTTGTATTCCGCGAACTCCCGCCGATCGTCGTAGGGCGCCTTCAGCACGTCCATCAACGCGTCGAAGGGCCCAAGATCGCCGCTCTGCGCGGCCGCCAGCGCCGCCTCGACGCGATGGTTGCGCGGAATGAACGCCGGATTGGCGGCCAGCATCGCGGCGCGTTGCGCTTCCGGCAGAACATTCTCTCTCGCGCGGCGCTCGAGCCAGGCGCTCCGCCAGGCGGCGAAACCGTCCAGCGTCAGCCCGTCGCAAAGCAACCGGAACGTATTGGTGAAGTCCGACTTCGTTTCGGCGAGCAGTGCCAGGAAGGCTTCAACCAGCTCGCGGTCACCGTCCTGCGCCGCCAAAAGACCGAGCTTGCGCCGCATCCCGGCGAGCCACGCTTGCTCGAATCGAATTGGAAAAGTGTCGAGCGTCTTTTGCGCCGTTTCGACCGCGACCTTGCCGTCGCCTTCGACGATAGCGAGAAGGCATTGCGCGAAGCGCGCCATGTTCCAATGGCCGATGCGCGGCTGATTGGAATAGCGATAGCGACCACCATGATCGATCGAACTAAAGACCGCATCGGGATCGTACGCGTCCATGAAGGCGCAGGGACCGTAGTCGATGGTCTCGCCCGAGACCGTCACGTTGTCGGTGTTCATTACGCCGTGGATGAACCCAAGGCATTGCCATTGGGCGATCAAATGCGCCGTGCGCGCGATCACCGCGTCCAGCAACGCCAGTACGCGATCGGGGCCCAAAGCCGCAAGCTCCGGATCGAAACGCGCGATCGCGTAATCGGTCAGAATGGCCAGCGCTTCGCGATCGCCGCGCGAGGCGAAATGCTCGAACGTGCCCACGCGGACATGGCCGCGCGCCACGCGCGCCAGCACCGCGCCGGGCAAAGGCCCGTCCTGACGCAACACTGTTTCGCCCGTCGTCACCGCCGATAGCACGCGCGTCGTGGGCACACCCAGACGATGCATCGCCTCGCTGACGACCAATTCGCGCAAGACCGGACCGATCGCCGCGCGCCCGTCGCCGCCGCGCGAGAACGGCGTGCGACCGGAGCCCTTCAGATGGATGTCGTAGCGTATGCCGTCGCGGCCGATCGTCTCGCCGATCAGGATGGCGCGCCCGTCGCCGAGCTGCCCCGACCAATGGCCGAATTGATGGCCGGAATACGCCATCGCAAGGGGATCGGCCCCCGGCGGCAGCGCGTTGCCTGCGACGGCCGCGATACCTGCTTCACTTGCCAGCCAATGCGGATCGATTCCAAGTTCGCGCGCGAGATCGATATTGACACGCAACAAAGCGGGGGCCGCGACCGGCGTGGGCGGCAGCTTGGCGTGGAAGCGCTCTGGCAGCTTGGCATAGCTGTTATCGAAGGCGATCGGGGGGGCTTGCATGCCTCTTCCCTACGCTTTCGCCGACGGCATGGCAACGGTCAGCGCGTTCCCGCTTCCTCGAAACGCCAGCCGCTGACACCGAGTTCGTTCTCCAGCGTTTCATCGTTAAGATCGACCTTGCCAGGATTCAACAGACCGTGCGGATCCATCGCGCGGGTGAAATCGAGATCGGCTTTGGTCAGCGTCTTCATCCCGACATTACGGATCGACGTCGTATGCGAGTTGGCGACATGCGCGCCGCTCGCCTGGACGCGGCGCACGACATCCGCCATCTGCGCTTCGCCTTCGTAGAGGAACAGCGGCGAGCCGACGGCGACGAGCTTGCCTTGGGATTTTTGGAATTCGAGCCGAAACGGCATAGAGCCCGCGAACTCCCGCTGAAGCCCCAGCAGCTGACCGCGCAGATCGCTGCCGCCGAACATCGTCTGTACGCTCGTATACTTGGTATCCTTCTTCTGTACCTGCATCAACGAATGCCCGTAGCAGAAGCGGTAGAGCGGTTCGCCGTAAGGTCCCTGCCCTTCGGCATGGTCGTGGACCACCCGCCCGCCATACTCGGCAGCAAGTTCGACGACCTCGTCGCGATGCTGGGCGGCTGCCATGATCGAGACCATCGTATGACCTTCGGGTACGCTTGCGCCCAAGGCCGGCATCAAACGCGCGATCGGCCATTCCTGCAGCGACAGGACCTTCAGCAGCAACGCGTCCTCGTGGCCTAGGCGCAAACCCGCATCGACAGCCGAGGCGAAATCGGGATAGGCGAAGACGAGTTCCCGCCATTCCCAGGCCGGCTCCAGCGGCATTTCGACTTCGACGATCAAACCGTTGGTCCCGTAGGCGTGATGCGCGAGCAGCACGTCCTTGCCGCGCAGCTCAACCTCGCGGGGCGATTCCTCGATCGACAGAATTTTGATCGCCAAGATATTGCCGCGGTCGCGCAGCAAGCCCCAGCGGATCGAGCCGATCCCGCCCGAACCGCCGGCAATGAACCCCGCGAGGGTCGACACATGGCGCGTCGACGGATGGATGCGGAGTTCCGTGCCGGCGGCGCGCAGCTCCGCATCGAGCGCGTCCGTGTTCGTGCCCGCGCGCGCGCGCGCGCGCGTTTTGTCGTGCATGACGATACCGGCGAAATGCCGGAAATCGACCGTCACCCCGCCGGCGAGCGGGACCGACTGTCCGTAATTCGCGGTGCCGCCGCCGCGCGCGATCAGCGGCATTCCGGTCCGGACCGCGGCGCGGATCAACGTCAAGATTTGCGCGCGATCGCGCGGGATCGCGACCGCGTCGGCGATCCGGCCGCGCAAGGACCTGCGCAACACGGGCGAAACCGACGACCAATCCCGGCTCATCGCCTTGCGTGTTTGCAGATCGTCGATCAGCGGAACATCGCCGATTTCCCTGCGAAACGCGGCGAGACGGGCGGCGGGGTCGAGGGCGTCTTGCATGGGCTTGCCTATGTAAGCGGCACTCGACCGGTCGAGGCCGTAAGATACCGAAAGCTAATGCAACAAGAACGCCAATGGCTTGGCGCTTTCTGGGTCTGGCATGGCGCTTGCTGCTTTTGATGGCACGGGCCGCGCCCCCGGCGGTGGCCGTCGTGTTTGTTTGAGGATGGAGGCCCGACGATGAAATTGCGATTGGCGACCCTTCTGACGGCCGGCTTGCTCGCTGCCGCACCCGTTTCGGCGCAGGAGAAGCTGAACTTTCTCTCCAGCTGGCGTGCCCAGGCCGAGCATGGCGGCTATTACCAGGCCGTCGCCAAGGGGTTCTACAAGGCGTGCGGTCTCGACGTGACGATCCGCATGGGCGGCCCGGGCACCGACGCGAAGGCTTTGCTCGCGGGCGGTGCCGTCGACGCGATGATGGGCTCCTACACCGACGACCCGTTCCGCTTGAACGAAGCGGGTTTCGAGGCCAAAGCCGTCGCCGCATCGTTCCAGAAATCGCCGCAGATATTCATGACCCATCAGGGTAACGGGATCGAGAAGATCGAGGACATGCGCGGCAAGCCGATCCTGATCGCGCAGAGCGCGCGCACGACGTACTGGCCGTTCCTGCGCGCGCGCTACGGGTTCACGGATTCGCAGATCCGCCCCTATACGTTCCAGATGGGCCCGTGGCTGATCGACAAGAACGCGATCCAGCAAGGCTTCGTGTCGAGCGAGCCGTTCAAGGTGAAGACCGAAGGGAATGTCGACCCTAAGATCTTTCTGTTCGCCGATTTCGGCTATCTCTCCTACTCCTCGCTGATCATATTCCCGACGAAGTACATCCGGGAGAAGCCGAAGAACGTGCAATGCTTCGTCGATGGCACGATCGACGGCTGGATCGATTATCTGAAGGACCCGGCCCCCGGCAATGCGCTGATCCAAAAAGACAACCCGGACAACACGCCCGCGTTGATGGCCTTCGCGCTCGAGACGATGAAAAAATACGAGTTGATCGTGAACGACGACGCGCGCAAGTACGGCATCGGCGCGATCACGGAGGAGCGCTTCAAGGGCCATTTCGAGATGATGCGCGAGCAAGGCTTGTACAAGCCCGATTTCGACTGGCGCTCGTCCTTCACGCTGGACTTCATCAACAAACGCCGCGGCCTTTAAGCCGCGGCGCCGAAGATCGGGAGCGATCCGCATGCTGAACACGAAGCAACCGGTGCTGCGCCGTTTCTGGTATCCCGTCGCGCGCGCAGCGGACGTGACGGCAGACAAGCCCTTCGGCTTCACGCTGCTGGGACAGAACATCGTCCTATGGCGTCAGGCCGACGGCAGCGTGGCGTGCATCGAGGATCGCTGCCCGCATCGCTCGGCCAAACTTTCGCTTGGCTTCCTTCAGGAAGGCAACGTCGTCTGCGGCTATCACGGCTGGACGTTCGACGGGGCGGGCAAGTGCGTGCGCATTCCGCAGCGCGAGAACCCGACGGCAACCGGCAAGATGCGCATCGGCGGCTATCAGGCCGCCGAGCGCTACGGCCATATCTGGGTCGTCTTGGGCGAGCCGCTAGCCGATCTGCCGCATATCCCCGAGGCCGACGAGCCGGGCTTGCGTCATATCGATCAGTTCTACGAATCGTGGAAGATCGGCGCGTTGCGCTTGATGGAGAATTCCTTCGACAACGCGCATGTCGCCTTCACGCATCGCAAGACCTTCGGCGAAGCTTCGGAGCCGATCCCGGCGAAGAACGAGATCGAGGAATACGACTACGGATTCCATCTGCGCGCGGAAATTCCGGTCAAGATCCGCGGCGATCTCGCCTCCAAGGTGCTCAGCGCCGACCCGGGCGATACGGTACGCAAGCTCAAGAACACCTGGTTCATGCCGTTCGTCCGGCGTCTCGGGATCACATACCCGAATGGGCTTCGCCATACGATCATCACCGCAGCGACGCCGATGACCGACGATACGACCATGCTGGTGCAATGGTGCTATCGTTCGGACACCGAGGAACAGGCTCCCGCCGCCGACGTCAACGCCTTCGATCGCGCGGTGACGCTTGAGGACAAGGTCATCCTCGAATCCTGCGACCCGGACGTGCCGCTCGACGACCGTTTCGAACAGCACATGCCGTCCGACAAGCCAGGGCTGGTGATGCGCCGGAAACTTCGCGAACTTCTCGCCGCGCACGGCGAAGCGGAAGTGACGCGCCACGTGCGACCCGCGCAAGCGGCGGAATAGACGACATGCTGCCCACGCGCCAGCCGATCTTGCGCCGTTTCTGGTATCCGGTATTCCGCGCTTCGCATCTCGACGGCGGCCAGAAACCGTTCCGTCTGCTTGGCGAGGACATCGTCGTTTGGCGCAAACCGGACGGCACTCTCGCCGCGATCACGGATCGTTGCCCGCATCGCTCGGCCAAGCTCTCGCTCGGCTATCTCGACGAGACGGGCAATCTCGTCTGCGGCTATCACGGCTGGACGTTCGATTGTTCGGGCAAATGCGTGCGCATTCCCCAGCGCGAGAACCAAACCGCGACGGGCAAGATCGCGGTCGACGGCTATCGCGTCGAAGAACGCTACGGCCATATCTGGGTGGCGCTCGGCGAACCGCTAACGCCGCTTCCCGATATCCCCGAAGCGATCGAGCCCGGATTCCGCCGCGTCGATCAGTTCTACGAGGAATGGAAGATCGGCGCGCTGCGCTTGATGGAGAACTCGTTCGATGTCGCGCATCCGGCCTTCGTCCATCGCGGCACGTTCGGCAGTACATCCCGCCCCCTGCCGGAGCAAATGCCGATCGTCACCGAACACGCCAACGGCTTCGACTATTACGTCGAAAGCGAGGTCGACGTGCGCGGCGGCGATTCCGCCGAAGCGCTGAAGATCGCCGAAGGCACCACGACGCGCCGGCGCACCAATACATGGTTCATGCCCTTCGCGCGGCGCCTCGGCATCACCTATCCGAACGGATTGCGCCATACCATCGTCACGGCCGCGACGCCGATGGAGGATGCCCGCACGATGGTGATCCAATTCTGCTTCCGCAATGACACGGAAGCCGACGTCTCGACCGAACAGGTCATCGCCTTCGACCGCAAGATCGTCGACGAGGACAAGCTGATCCTTGAAGGCTGCAGCGCGGACGTGCCGCTTTCGATCGTCGACGGCGAGGAGTTCCATATGCCGTCGGACAAACCGGGCCTGGTCATGCGCCGGCGCCTGCGCGAATTGCTGGAGGCGCACGGCGAAACGGAATCGCGCGCGGTGCAAGCGTGATCGCCGCGATCTGGGCGAGGCACTCGCGCTGGTTTCTGCCGGCGGCGGCGGGCATCGCCTTTCTCGCCTTCTGGGAATGGGCGGTCGTCGCGTGGAAGATCCCGAAATTCGTCCTGCCCGCGCCGAGCTTGATCGCGGCGGCGTTCTGGTCTGACGGGCCGTCGCTCCTTGGGTCGCTGTGGTTCACGACGCGCATCACAGTCATCGCCTTCCTGGCCGCCGTCGTCACCGGCATGACGCTCGGCGTGTTGTTCACGCTGAACCGCACGATCGAACGCACGCTGTGGCCCTATGCGGTCGTGTTGCAGGTGACGCCCGTTGTGGCGATCGCCCCGCTCATCATCATCTGGATCGGGCTCGACCGGCTTTGGCTTGCGCTGCTGATCCTCGCCTGGATCGTCGCTTTCTTTCCGATCCTCTCGAACACGACGATCGGGCTTAGCTCCGCCGATCACGGCCTCAAGAACCTTTTCGAGCTTTACGGCGCATCGGGCTGGAAGAAGTTCCGCTATCTCCAGCTTCCGTCGGCGTTGCCGTACATCCTTGGCGGCGTCCGCGTCTCCAGCGGCCTCGCCTTGATCGGCGCGGTCGTGGCGGAATTCGCGGCGGGCTCGGGCTCCGCCACGGGCCTCGCCTGGCGCATCATCGAAAGCGGCAACATGCTGAACGTGCCGCGCATGTTCGCGGCGCTGTTGATGCTGTCGGCATTCGGCATCGTGCTGTTCTACGCCACAATGTGGCTGCAATGGGCGCTGTTGCATCGATGGCACGAGAGCGAAGTGAAACGCGAGAATTGATCGATATGACGACATTCCCCCGCCTGCCGCGCCGCTGGTGGCGCGATATGACGACGGCCGAGTTCGCGCGTTTGCCGGCGGACACGATCGCCGTGCTGCCGGTCGCGGCCATCGAACAGCACGGGCCGCATCTGCCGGTCTATGTCGATGCGTGCCTCAACGAAGCCGTCGTCGCGCGCGCGGTCGAGACCATGCCCGCCGATTTGCCGGTGACCGTACTGCCCGCGATGCCGGTCGGCAAATCGAACGAGCATCTCGCCTTTCCGGGCACTTTATCGTTCTCGGCCGAAACGCTGATCCGGATGTGGACCGAACTCGGCGAATGCGTCCATCGCGCGGGCATCCGCAAACTCGTGATCGTGAACTCGCATGGCGGCCAGCCGCAAGTGCTGGACATCGTCGCGCGGGATCTGCGCGTGCGGCTCGATATGTTCGTCGTCACCTGCGCCACGTTCTCTTTCGGCGTTCCCGAGGGATTGTTCCCGGCCATCGAACTGACCCACGGCATTCACGGCGGGTCGGTCGAAACCTCGATGATGCTCGCCGCACGCCCCGATCTCGTGCAAATGGAGAACGCGGCCGACTTCGTCTCGATTTCAGTCGCGATGGAGAAGGAATACGAATTCCTGATGCCCGAGGGGCGCGTCGGCTTCGGCTGGCAGACGCAGGATCTCAACCCGGCCGGCGCTTGCGGCAACGCCAAGGATGCGGACGCGGCGCGGGGCAAGGCCTGCGTCGAGCACGCGGCCGCAGGCTTCAATAGATTGCTCGCGGAAGTGCATCGCTATCCGATCGCCAACATAAAAAATCGCGGCGCATGAGTATGGCCGAAGGTTCCCAGATTACCGCCCGCCCGCTCGTGCGCCTCAAGGGGATTCGCAAGGTCTTTTCCAACGGGACCGAAGCGATCCGCGGTCTCGATCTCGATATCCATCCGGGCGAGTTCGTCTCGTTGCTCGGTCCCTCCGGCTGCGGCAAGTCGACGGCACTGCGCATGATCGCCGGGCTCGGCGAACCCAGCGAAGGCGAAATTGAATGGCCGACGGCAATGTACGACGCGTCGGGCAAGCCGGAGCGCGAGATCGGCTTTGTCTTCCAGGAGCCGACGTTGATGCCGTGGGCGACCGTGTTCGACAATGTCGCCCTGCCCTTCACGCTGAAGGACCGGCCGAAAGGCGAAGTGCCCGACAGGGTCGCCGAAGCGCTGAAGATGGTCGGGCTCGAACGCTTCGCCAAATCCTATCCGCGCGAATTGTCGGGCGGCATGAAGATGCGCGTATCGATCGCCCGCGCTTTGGTCATGCGACCGAAAGTGCTGCTGATGGACGAACCCTTCGCGGCGCTGGATGAGATCACGCGTTTCAAGCTCAACAACGATCTGCTCGATCTTTGGAACAAGCAGCGCTGGACGGTCGTGTTCGTCACGCACTCGGTCTATGAAAGCGTCTATCTATCGACGCGTATCGTCGTCATGGCGGCGCGGCCCGGCCGCATCGTCGGCGAGCTTGACGTTGATGCGGGTTACCCGCGCGGCACCGCCTTCCGGACATCGCAACCCTATAACGATTCGTGCCGCCGGGTTTCGGATCTGCTCGACGATGCGATGGCGGCCAACCCCGCCGGCGTCGACGATCACTAAGGACTAAAGCTTGCGCGCGGGATCTTCCGACGGGCCGACGCGGCCGATACCGGGAAGCTTGACGCCGAGACCCAGCGGATCGACGCCGAAAGTCAGCCCTGCAACGTTGATCTCGATCCCTTCCTCGGCCGCGACGACAAGCCCAAGCAAGCCGAACAGCGAGAGCTGAACGCCGGTACCCGATAAAGCGGGTGCCGCGACTGTTGCGCCGCCCAGATAATCCTTGCCGATCGCCGTGGGCGGCAAATCGAGGCGCAACTCGGGTACAGCCCGCGCGACCATCGCGGTGAAGGTATTCGAGTTCGGCCCCGGCCATAGGCCATATCGTTGGCGATATGGATAGGCTTCGGCCGCGGCGACCGCGCGGCGGATCGCGTCCTGGGTGCCCGGCCCTTCGAGATGCGCATAGAGTTCGGGCTCGGCGCCGAACCAGCGCCGGTCCGGCGCGCCTTGCGACACCGCCAGCCCGTCGCCGCCCCAGCGCGAGCGCCAGCCGACGATCTCGTAGGTCGTCCACGCCGCAGCGTTTTCCGGCTTCACCGCGACCCAGGTGTGAACGCCGAAGGCCCCGCGCCAGCCGCGCGTGCGTGCGCCATAGACGCGGATCATTGCTTGGCGTGCCACGGCGGGATCCGGCGCCAAGCCCATCGCCTCGCGGCTCGCACGCCGCCAGTCGTTGTTGTCGGACGCGCGCGACAAGGCGGTGATGCCGGGTCCGGCGAGCAGCAAAGCCAAAACGAGCGAAACGGTGCGGAGAATGCGGAGGGGGCGCATGGCGGAATACTTTACCCGAAACCGCGGCGGCGATGTAACCCTATCCCTATCCGACTTGACGCGCGGCACTTCGCTTTCCAAACTCCTGCGAGCCGATTTCCGGCGATCGAGGCTGAATTATGCATGCCGACGCGACCGCAAAGCCGAACTATGCGGGACCGCTGACGCTCGCCGATGCGTTGAGCAAACTCGCGCTTGTTCCGGCCGAAGCCGCTTTCACCCGCGATGGCCCACGCGCCGATGTCGAGTATCGCGATCTCGGTCTCGCGGACGCGACTGGCGGAAAGATCGGCGCCAGGCATATCCGCGCGATCAAACCGTTTCCGGGCGAGACCGGCTGGCATTGGCACGATATGACCGGGCATTTCGTTTTCGTGCTAAAGGGCTGGATCGAGTTCGGCTATCGCGGCCGCAACGGCAACGTCACCGTCCGTGCGGGCGATTGCCTGTCGCAACCCGCCGGCGTTGCGCACAACGTCCTGGCCCGTTCGGACGATCTCGAGCTCATCGAGATCAACACGCCGGCCGTATACGGCACTTTCGATTTACCGGCGTGAGCCGGATCACGTTTTCAAGATAGCGGCGCGATCGGGCGTGGCGCTTTGCGCGCCCAATCCGGTACAGGCGAGCGACCCGGCGGCGGCGGCAAAAGCCAAAGCCGCGCCGATATCCTTGCATTCGGACAAGGCGGCGGCAAACGCGCCGCAGAACGTATCGCCCGCCCCGGTCGTATCGACCACGTTCACTTTGCCGGCCGGGGCGCGCCATACCTGACCGCCCTTTGCCGCGAGCGCCCCTTCGGCGCCGAGCGTGAGCACGATCATCTTGCCGGTCTTTGCGAGATCGACGGCCAACGCTTCGGGGGCATCGACACGGCCCGACACGTCGGCGATTTCATGCTCGTTGACGATGACGATATCGGCGAGATCGCGAATTGCAGTACCGGACCCGGCCGATGGTGCGGCGTTCACAATCGTCGTCATGCCGCCCTCCTTCGCCTTACGCAGGGCCGAGAGCGTCTCGTCTTCCGGCAACTCCCGTTGCACGAGCAAAACGCCGCCCGCGACCGGCGTCAGATCGGCGGCCTTCGCATCCTGATTTGCGCCCGGCGACAGCACGATATGATTGCGGCCGGCATCGTCGATGGTGATGAAAGCCGCCCCGGTCGGGCGTTTGGCGCGGCGCAAACCCGACAGATCGACGCCAGAATTAACGAGATTGGCGAGCGCCAAATCGGCGAACGCATCGTCACCGACGGCGCCGACCAGCTTCACCGACGCCCCCGCCTTGCGCGCCGCGAGCGCTTGGTTGGCACCCTTCCCGCCCGGCGCCAAGGCGACATCCTGCCCGGCGACCGTTTCGCCTTCGCGCGGCAAACGAACGACGCGCAGCAGAAAGTCGATGTTGATCGAGCCGAAAACGACGATCAAGAGCTCAGCCCTTGAGCTTGGCGATCAAGGCCGGATCGACGTTCACCGCCTCGCGACCCGTGATCGGCGCGAAGCTGCCGGTGCGCGGCTTGGCGGGTTTGAATTTGACGAACGCCTCGAGCATCGGCACGCCGGTCGTGATGCCGTCGAGCACGGGCACGGCGACGCGATTCTGGATGCGCGCGGGCACCCCAGCCATGACGGCACCGGTCAACACGATCGCTTCGATCCAATCCTTGGCGATCAAGTCGTCGCAGGCCGCGACGATCTGCTCCTCGACCTCGGTCTGGTCGCCGGGCGCATAGGGCTTGGAATTGTCGATCGCGCGCCAGCCGCCGACCTTGCCCGCCAGCCCCGTCGCGTCGATCACGTCGCGGTAAAGTCCCAGCACGCGCGGCCCGAATACGATCAGCCCCACGCGCCCGCCCAGGATCGACGCGGCGTGCAACGCTGCCTCGGTCATGCCCAACACCGGCACGTCAAGCATTTCGCGCAACGCCTTGGCGCCCGTGTCGTAGGACACGGCGATCAACACGCCGTCCATGCCCTTCGCATGCTTCGCCGCCAGATCGACCGCCGAATGTTCGCCGATCGCGTTTTCGGTGCGCGAACCGATCACGCGGCCGCCGAATGTGCCCGTTACCGCCTCGATCGTCGTTCCAGGCGACGCGCAAGCCTGCGCCGCCGCGCGGACCTTGGAGGTGACGAAATCGGAAGTATTGGCGTTGATCAGCAGCAGGCGCATGGTGTCGAAGCCTTTCGAAAGCGGCCCGGCCAAAGTGCCGAGGAACGCGATACCCCGCAAGGGGGATGAAAACCGGCCCCGATTTTGCTGATATCGCCTTCTTTCAAGAAAGGGATGGATATGGGGCGTTTGACGGGGTTGAAGACGCTGGTCACCGGCGGCAATACGGGAATCGGACGCGCCGTCGCCTTGGCCTATGCGCGCGAAGGCGCGGATGTGACGATTGCCTGGTTCGACAATCCGCGCGCCGCCGAGGCGACCGTCAAAGCGATCGTCAAACTGGGCCGCAAGGCGATCGCGGTTCGCGCCGACGTGACAGACGAAAAGCAGGTCGACGCGCTGTTCGCCGCGCATAGAAAGTACTTCGACCGCCTCGACGTCCTGGTCAACAACGCCGGTATCCAGAAATCCCAGCCGATCGACGAAATGTCGGTCGCCGATTGGGACCGCATGATCGCCGTTCATATGCGCGGAGCCTTCCTGTGCGGGCGCGCGGCCGCGAAAGCGATGAAGCCTCGCAAATCTGGGCGCATCATCACCGTATGCTCGCAGCTTGGCTATATCGGACGCGGAAACTATACGGCTTACTCGGCCGCCAAAGCCGGTCTGATCGGTTTCACGCGTGCGCTCGCAAAGGAACTGGCGCCGTTCGGCATTCTGGTGAACGGCGTATCGCCGGGCCTGGTCGACACCGGGTTCGACCCGCTGCCCGAAAAGGCCAAACGCGACCACGCCGCTGCCCTGCCCTTGAAGCGCCTGGGCACGCCCGGCGACATGACGCCGAGCTTCGTGTTTCTCGCTTCGGCGGAATCGCGCTATTTCTGCGGCCAGCTGCTGCATCCCAATGGCGGCGAAATCATGCCCTGACGGGACAACATGCGCATTCTGCTGCTGAACCCGAATACGACCGCATCGATTACGGAGCTTGTCGCGCGCGAGGCGCGCAAGCTCGCCGCGTCCGGCGACGAGATCGTACCCGCGACGGGCGCTTTCGGCGCCAGGTACATCGTGACCCGTGCCGGCTATGCGATCGCGGCGCATGCGGCGCTGGAGGCTTGGGCGCGTTACGACGCGCAAACGGACGCGACGCTGCTCGCCTGTTTCGGCGATCCGGGCTTAAGCGCCTTGCGCGAGCTGTCGTCAAAGCCTGTCGTCGGGATGCTCGATGCGTCGGTCGACGCGGCTGGCGGCAGACGCTACGCTATCGTCACCGGCGGCACATTGTGGCAAGGCATGTTGCGCGAAATTCTGGCCGCTTCGGGCAAGGACAAATTCTTGGCCGGGATCCGCACCGTCGCGCCGTCGGGAGCGGAGATAGCCGCGAATCCCGAAGCTGCGATCGCGGCGCTGGTGGAAGCGATCGAGGATTGCGCGGCGCAGGACGGTGCAGAATGCGTCATCTTAGGCGGTGCCGGTCTTGCGGGAATGGCGGCGCCAATCCGCGCACGCACGAACGTCGCGATCGTCGACCCGCTGCAGGCGTCGCTGCACGCGCTTCAAGAAGCAAAGACCGGCGCCGTTATGGCGGCGGTGCCGTCCGTCGCGAGCGCCGGCCTTTCGGCCGCGCTCGCCGCGCGACTTGACAACGGGGCTGTCGCCTAGGCGTCCTGCACGGCCACTGCGTGTTCGCGAACTCGCGTCTCGCCCGTGTCCACGGCGGCGGGCGCCGCCGTTTCGTCGTTTTTCAGAATATCGGCGAGCGTGGTGCGCGACAGCATATCGACGACTTTTCCCTCGACGCCGTTCCAGAAGTCTCGCTGCAGACGGCGGATCGCCGGGCCGTTGCCAACCGCTTCCGGCGCCGTCCCCTCTTCGGTCGCGGGACGGCCGGTTTCGCCCAGCGCCAGCAGCACGGACATGACGGTCAATTCCTCGACCGGGCGCGACAGACGGTAGCCGCCGCCGACGCCGCGACGGGACTCGACCATGCCAGCCTTCACGAGTTCGAACAACGCGCTTTCGAACGATCGGTCCGTCAGGCCCAGCCGGGCTTGAATTTCGGACCGCTGCATCCGGCCCGGCGCGGGCGCGCGGGCAAGAACGATGAGGGCGTCGATGGCCGCGAGCGCACGGCGATTCAAATACAGCATGTTCGCTTTCCCAGCCAATGATGTGTCGTCCGGGTAAGCAATTCCGCCCAATGGGCACTTTCCCGCAATACGAGTGTCTACCTACACCTGTTCGGAGATCAGATCCGCGTAGCGCCGGAACAGCTCGACGGGGCCGCGGCACCCGAGCTTATCCATGACCCGTCCGCGATGGATCTCGACGGTCCGCGGGCTGATATCGAGCTTGGCGGCGATCGCCTTGCTCGGTGCGCCGCTTAGCATATGCAAAAGCACTTCGTGTTCGCGGGGCGTCAGGCTCGCGAGCCTTGCCCGCGCTTCGGCCTCCACAGCCGCTTCCTCGCCGCGCGCCTGGGAATGGCTTACCGCGCGCGCCACGACGTCGAGCAAAACGTTCGGCTCCACGGGCTTCTCCAAAAACTCGAACGCACCGCTGCGTACCGCGCGAATCGCCAGCGGAATCGTCCCGAAGCCCGTCAAAACGACGATCGCGGGCAACGGTCCGCGCGCGCGCAGGGTTTCCAAAGCATCGATTCCCTGTTTTCCGGGCAGCGTGTGATCGAGCACCAGACACGCGGCCTCCAAAGCCTCGGGCTCGCCGAGCAGCGCTTCGACCGAATCGAGCGCCGTCACGCGATAGCCCGATGTTTCGAAAAGCATCGTCAGCGTGTCGCGCAAGGCCGGATCGTCATCGACGATCGCAACATGCGAGAGGGGCGCAGGATCGGGAGCAGCTTCGGTCATGGGGTGGTACCGGCGGGCAGTTCCAAAACGAACGTGGCGCCGCCGCCGCCGGTCGCCCGATGCGACAGCGCGCCCTCGTTGAGTTCGGCGAGCGTGCGGCCGATGAACAGCCCCAAGCCGACGCCGTCGTGGCGGCCGGTGGCCATCGGTTCGAACAGCCTTCCCGCGATATCCTCGGAAATGCCGACGCCATTGTCGACAACCTCGACGCGGGCAATGCCGTCTTCGACCCCGAAAACGGCGCGCACACGCCCGCCCGATCCGCGCACCCGGATCGCCGCCAGCGCGTTACGGAACAGATTGTCGAGGATGTAGGCAACATGCGCGCGATCGGCGCGCACGGGCACGGGCGGCGAATCCGCGACCGTCAACTGGCCGCGCGCGACCGCCGCACCGCCGTCAACGATCCGCGCCGCCTGGCGCGCGGCGGCGACGAGGTCGAACACGCTGTGTATCGGGCCCGCGCTTTGGAACTCCGCGCGCAAGGCCCGGATCCGCGCGCTCGCCTGTTCGATTTGGTCTTCGATCGTGCGCGCGGCGCGCAGCATTTCACCGGTGCCGCCGTCGCGTTCCAGTCCGCGCATCAGCACGTGGCTCGCCGTGCGGATCGCGAACAGAGGCTGGCTGAGCTCGTGCGCGATCGCCGATCCAAGCGCGCCGACGGCCGTAAGCCGGGCCAGACGATCGCCTTCCGCGCGAGCGCGTGCCAATTCGTCGGCCGAGCGGCGGATATGCCCGACCGCCGATCCCAAAATCAACCCCGTCATCGCGACGACGACGATGAGAACCTGAAACTCGGAGAAAGCCGTATCGGCCGCCTCGTCCTGCACGATGAACAGAATGATCGCGCACTGGATCGCGAACAGCGTGGCGAGCGTCGCCGAAAGTCCACGGCGGACCGCGACCCAAACGACCGGCAGAATGACCAGGTAGGCGAGATTGGTCGTCGCACGCGGCCCCAATATCGCGATCCCGGCGAGCGCGGTGGCCGCCACAATGGCGCCGAACGTATCGGCCGTCGCGATATCGCGCCAGCTTTCCTCCGCGCGCGCCGCGCCGAACTGAACCAACACGGGAAGCATGACCGCGATGCCCGTCGCGTCGCCGATCCACGAGCGCGTCGACAACGCCAGCAGCAGCGAAGGATCCAGAAAGCCGAGCGCCGCGAAGACGCCGACATGCAGGACGGCGATGGCGCCCGCCCCAAAGATCGCCAACAACATGAACGCGAGGGCGGACATGGGCTCGGCGAACGGCGCGGCCGCGTCGGCGCGCGAGGCAAGCGCGCCGCCCAACGCGGCATAGCCGACCGACAGCACCGCGGGCGTGACCCAGGCCGAATGCAGGTCCAGCGCATATCCACGGATCAAAATCCCCGACAGCGCAACGGAGATAGCGATGACCGGTAAGGCCCGCCAGCGCCAAACGAGCCCGAGGAACAGCGCCAACGCCGCCGGGGGATTCCATAACGTGAATCCGAACGGCGTTTGCGGATCGATGTTGCTGATCCAGTCGGACGCGACATAGACGGCCACGAACGCGACAAGCCGCCCCGTCGCGCCGCCAAATCCCGGTCCGGCGAATCCCGTAAACCGCAAGGTTCGCGCTTCCACAGCCATCGGGCAAAGCTAGGCGGTTGGGCTCGTATAAGCAACCCGCCGCTCCCGGCGGCCGAACGGATAAGTGTGCTTGCGTATGGTGTCGCGGCGCATCGGCCCTCTAGACAGTCGATATGCGCTTTGCTTGCTTCAATCCGGCGGACAACGCCGATGCGGGTTGCGACTGTCCGGTTTGCGGCGATACGCCGCAGGGCGCGGCGATCCCGAGACGCGCCGCTCTCGCCGGG
>VYME01000096.1_pt1 | contig 61455 bp, 53 predicted proteins | sample 5115281 | NCBI WGS metagenome assembly VYME01 (sample SAMN12291780, study PRJNA351875) | freshwater metagenome | isolation source: freshwater lake | place: USA: Michigan, Wintergreen Lake | collected 2013-08-08
CTCCTCGGCGACTCGGCCTGCGAGTCCATGCCTGCGTACCTCCGGTTCGGCCTGCGCTCCCTCGGCCACGCCGCCGTGCGCGGTCGCGCAACCGAAGTGCGCCTCCACGAGGTGGTGTGGGACCTCGCCGCGGACCTCACCGTGGTCGGCGGGACCGTCGCGCTGAAGTCGATGCCGGCCTCCCCGGTGCTGGAACTGCGCATGGGCACGCTGTCCTGGCGGGTCGAACGCGGCGCGATCACGATCGGTCGTGACGCCGCGAACCAGGTGGTGCTCGCCACGAAACGGGCATCCCGGAGCCACGCGCGCATCGAATCCCGCGACGGCCGGTTCGTGCTGTGCGACCTGAGCGCCAACGGGACCTTCATCCAGAACGGCTCGGACACGTTCACCCGGCTCTGCGGAGAAGAGGCCACGCTCTCCGGCAGCGGCACGCTCACCTTCGGCGACCGGCCCGACATGGAAGGCGCGATCGAGATGCGGTATACCGTCACCATGTCGAGCCGGACTGGCTGACCGGCGGTTTCGGGAGAGCACGATGCTGTCGCTGCTGAGGGATTTCCTGTGGTGGTGCGGCGCGCGCGGCTGGCGCGCCCTGCGGGTCATGAGCGGCGACGACGCCTGCGAACGGCATCTGGCGCTCGTGCGCGCACAGGCCGACGCGCACGCACTTCCTGCCGGGCTCACCCGTCGGGACCGCCGCGCCATCTACGATCGTGAACTCGACCGCAAGTGGAGTCGCTACACCGCCTGCGGTCGCTGTTTCGACCGGTGAGGTCGACGCCACCTCACGCCGACACCGGCCCCTCGCTCAACCGGATCACCCCGGCAAGCGCTTCCAGCAACGTCTGACGCCGGACTTCGTCGCGGTCCCCGGCGAACCGGTAGGTGCGGACTTCCCGCAGGCCGTCGGCAAGCCCCCAGGCGATGCACACCATCCCCACGGGCTTCGCCAGCGTGCCGCCACCCGGACCCGCGACGCCGCTCACGGCCACGGCAATGCCCGCCCGGGTGCGGAGGAGCGCGCCGTCCACCATGGCGATCACCGTCGCCTCCGACACCGCGCCGTGCCGCAGCAGCGTCTCCGGCGACACGCCGAGCAGGGACTGCTTCGCCGCATTGCTGTACGTCACGAAGCCGCCCTCGTACCAGCGGGAACTGCCGGCGACCGCCGTGACGGCGGCACCGATGCCACCACCGGTGCAGGATTCGGCCGTCGCGAGCATGAGTCCGGCGCTGAGGAGCGCCTCTCCGGTGCGGACGGACAGGTCGTGGAGGTCTTGGTCCATGTCAGTAGATTGCCTTCCAGGTCGCCATCACGAGCAGCGTGTAGAACGCCGCCACCAGGTCATCCAGCATGATCCCGAAGCCGCCCTTCACCGTCCGGTCGAGGACGCGGATGTGGAGCGGCTTCAGGATGTCGAAGATACGGAACAGCAGGAATCCGAAGGCCTGCCACAGGGGCTCGGTCGGGATCACGAAGAGCACGATCATGAACGCGACGATCTCGTCGATGACGATGCCGCCGTGGTCATGCACGCCGAGCGCCCGGCTGGTGCGCTCCGACGTGACGATCCCCAGCAGGTAGAGCCCGACCAGCAGCAGCATGAACCAACCGTCGGACAGCCGGGGATGCAGGTAGGCGAAGAGCGGCATCGCCACCAGCGTGCCCATCGTCCCGGGCGCCACGCGCGAGAGGCCCGATCCGAAGCCGAGCGCGATGAAGTGCGCCGGGTGCGCAACGAGAAAGCGCAGGTCCGGGCGTCGCGGAAGCCGGTCAGCCGAAATGATCGAACCCTCCACCGACCGGAGTGATGTCGATGCCGCCCCTGTCGAGCACGCGGACCCCGGTCTGCCCCGCCACCGCCTCGCCGATGCGCGTCACGGTCACGCCTGCCTCGCGCGCCGCAGCCCTCACTGCATCGCGATTCGCTGGCGATGCCGTGAAGGCGAGTTCGTAGTCGTCGCCGCCCCCGAGGATCGCGGCCGCGCGGTGGGCCGCATCGATGCCTGCCAGCGCGGACGACTGCGGCACCCGGGCCCAGTGCACATCGATGCCGCACGCCGACCGGGTCGCGATGTGGCCGAGGTCGGCGACGAGGCCGTCCGAGACATCGATCGCCGACGTTGCGAGTCCCGCGAGCGCGAGCCCCAGCGCCACGCGCGGCTGCGGCTGCTCGAGGCGCTCACGGCAGCGGACCTCATCGACCCGGTCGAGCGACGCCTCGCCCCGGAGTGCCGCGAGCCCGACGCTGGCCTCACCGGTGCACCCCGATAACCAGACGTCGTCGCCTGGCGTCGCGCCATCGCGACGCAGCGCTTGCCCGACCATGACTTCCCCGATCACGGTGACACAGAGGTTCAGCGGCCCGCGCGTGGTGTCGCCGCCGGCGAGATCGACGCGATGGGCGTCGGCCAGTGCGAGGAAACCTCTCGAAAAGGCGGCGAGCCACGCGTCATCCGCACGCGGCAACGCCAGCGCGAGGAAGGCCCAGCGGGGACGCGCACCCATGGCGGCGAGATCCGACAGGTTCACGGCAAGCGTCTTGTGCCCGAGTCGGCGCGGATCGGTGCCGGGAAGGAAGTGCGTGCCCTCGACGAGCATGTCGGTGGTGACGGCGAGCGCGTGGCCCGGTGCCGGCACGAGCAGCGCGGCGTCATCGCCGCCGGCAAGAAGCGTCTGCGTGGTGCGCGGCGAGAAATGGCGACGGATGAGTTCGAACTCGGAGGGCATCGGCCGATTCTATCCGGCCTGCCCGGCCAGTTCTCAGAAGGCGAGCTGCCCGGATACGTAGAACGCCCGTTGTTCCTTGCGATCCGCGATCTGTCCGAGATCCACCCACGCCGCGGTGAGCGACACCCGCTTCGAAGGGAACCACGCGACGAAGACGTCCTTGAACGTCTCCTCGCGGAAGACCGAGAGGTTGTCCGGCTTGCGGCGCGCCTCGGCACCGAGCACGAGTCGATCGGTGAGGAAGACACCGACGGAGACCTCCGGCATGTAACGGTACTCGTCACGCCGGTCGCCGCCGAACCCCAGGAGCCCCATCTGGTTCGCCTTGGTCGCGCGCACCGTGCCGTTCAGCAGGAGGTTCCGGCCGAAGACGGCGCCGAGCCACACCTTCGTGGCCGCGAGATAGAAGTCGACGCCCTCGGCGTGCCGCGCCCCGAGGGCCTTCGGCACCGCCATGTCGTCGTTGCGCTTGTACTGGAGTCCGACCGCCAGCTGCGGCATCCACCGGTCCTGATCGAACACGGCATCCCCGGCGAGCTTCACCTTGAGTCCGAAGATGTCCTGCGAGATCGCCTGACCCGGGACGGTGCTGCCGAGCCCCAGGCGCTGTCGCGCGTAGGACACCTCGAGACGATCGCGGATGCCCACGGCGACGCCCGTCGCGATGAGGGTGAAGTCGGTCGGATCGGCGCGCGTGTGGAAGACGGTGACGCCCACCTGGTCGCGGCTTCCGTAGCCGGTGATGAGCGCCCACGGCGTGAGGCCGCCGCCGCCGGCCCCTTCGATCTGGGACACGCCGCCCGTGGCGGGCAGACGCGAACCCGGTTCCGGCAGCCCCGCGGCGGCCACGGTGGCGCTCAGCGCGAGGAGCGATGCGAAGCAGACGAGTCTCATGGGGTGCGTATCGACGCCGGTCGCGGTCGCTTGAGAGGTTCAAGTTGGCGCAGGCGCGGCCGTTAGCCCCCGGACAACCGGACCACCGCCCGTGCCCTCGATGTCGAACCCCAGGATGACCACGCATTCCCGCTTCGCGCGATGGATCACCTTCTCCGGACTGCTGCTGGCGATGGGATGCCCGCCGGCCCGCGCCGATTCCAGTCTCTACGATCGCCTGGGTGGCGAACCGGGCGTCGCCGCCGTCGTCTCGGCGCTGGTGGAGATCATGCGCACCGACCCCGTGTCGGGGCACATCTTCCGCAAGGTGAACCACAAGCGCCTGAAGACGAAGATCTCAGAACAACTCTGCACGCTCACGGGTGGCCCCTGCGCCTTCGACGGCGACGACATGAAGACGACGCATGCGGGCATCCCCATCACCGAGACGGACTTCTATCGTCTCGTCGAGCACCTCGTGGTCATCCTCGACCAGCACGGCGTAGGCACACGCGAGAAGAACGAACTGCTCGCGATCCTCGCGCCGCTCAAGCGTGATGTGGTGACGCGATGAACCAGCGCCGCCGCACGGCCGTCATCGTTGGAATGTTCGCGATCCTCTGGGCCACGGGCAGCGCGCGGGCCGCAACCCTCGTCACGACGGTGACCGGTGCCGACGGCGCGCCGGTCCCGCAGGTCGTCGTCTACGCAGTGCCCGCGAACGGCAAGCTGCCGACAACGCCGCCGAAGCCCTCGCAGATGGACCAGATCGACAAGGAGTTCGTGCCGTTCGTCCAGCCGGTGCAACTCGGCGCCGCGGTCACGTTTCCCAACAAGGACAACATCCGGCACCACGTCTACTCGTTCTCGCCGGCGAAGGCCTTCGAGCTGAAGCTCTACTCGGGAACCTCGGCCAAGCCGGTCGTGTTCGACAAGCCGGGCCCGGTGGCGCTGGGCTGCAACATCCACGACTGGATGGTGGGTCACATCTACGTGGTCGAGGGCCCGTGGTTCGCGAAGACCGGCAAGGACGGCAAGGCCGGTCTGGACCTGCCGGCCGGCGACTACGTGTTGAAGGCCTGGCATCCGTGGATGGTGGCCGAGCCGGCTCCCGTCAGGATCAGGACGGACACCGCGGGCGAACTCGCCGCAACGTTCCGCGTGGCGCTGACGCCACCGCCGTCGACAACGCACGAGAAGCGCTGATCGCATGCCGGTCCCGCCACCAGAACGCGTCGCCGCCTTCGCATGCCTCGGCCCGGAGCCGGGCCGCCCGTGAAGATCCACAGCCTCCGCACCCGGATCATCGTCTTCTTCGTCCTGCTGCTCGTGACGGTGCAGGCGGTGCTGTTCGTGCTGGTCAGCGTGAGCGGGCGACGCATCGCCGAGCAGGTGATCGGCGACGAACTGGTGACCGGCGAGCGGATCTTCGGGACGCTGGTGGCCCAGAGCACGAACCGCCTCGCCGATGCCGCACGTCTGCTGGCCGCCGACTTCGGGTTCCGCACCGCCGTCGCGACGCGCGACGTGGCGACCATCGCCTCGGCGCTCTCGAATCACGGAATGAGGATCGATGCGAGCCTCGTGATGCTCGCCTCCCTCGACGGCAAGCTCATCGCCGACACGCTCTCGGGTGACACGACCCCCGACGCCATGTTCCCGCTGCCCGGGATGCTCGACACGGCGCGTGCGACCGGCAGGGCATCCGGCATCGTGCTGCTGGACCGGCGGCCGTATCAGATCGTCGTGGTGCCGGTGCTCGCGCCGACGCCGATCGCCTGGGTCGCGATGGGCTTCGCGATCGACGACCGCACCGCGTCCGACCTCCAGTCGGTGGCCGCACTCGAGGTCTCGTTCCTCTCGCGCACGGCCGACGGACGGTGGACGCTGCATGCATCGACGCTGCCTGCGCAGGTGCGCGGACGCCTCGCCTCGCGCCGCGGTGAACTCGAGGGCATGTCGCGGCAGTCGTCGATGACGCTGGTCGACGACGAGTACCAGACGCTGGTGCCCGTGCTGGGCGAAAGTCCCGAGGGCCGCGTCGTGGCGCTGTTGCAGCGGTCGAAGCGCGAGGCGCTGCAACCGTTCGACCGCGTCCAGACGATCCTCTCCGGGCTGGGCCTCGCGAGCCTCATGTTCACGGTGCTGGGCAGCGTGATCATCGCCCGTGGCATCAGCCGCCCCGTCAGCCGGCTCGCCGACGCGGCCCGCGGCATCCGCGACGGCGACTACACCCGCAAGGTCGAGGTCGAGAGCCAGGACGAGATTGGCGGTCTCGCCGCGAGCTTCAATCACATGCTGGACGGCATCATCGGGCGCGAGAACAAGATCCTGCGCCTGGCGTACGAGGACACGCTCACCGGGCTGCCGAACCGCGCGCGCTTCCGCGAGGCGGTGCGGGACGGATTGGTCACGGCACGCACCAACAGCGCCGCGCTGACGGTCATGATCCTCGACCTCGACCGGTTCAAGGCGATCAACGACTCCCTCGGTCATCCCGCCGGTGACGAAGTGCTCCGCATCGTCGCGGGTCGGTTGCGCGAGACGATCGTCGAGGCCGACATGGTCGCGCGGCTCGGCGGCGACGAGTTCGCGATCCTGCTCCACGGCGGCGTCGACGACCACGTGAAGGACGTCACCGAGCGCGTCTTCGCGCGGCTGCGCGAACCGATCGACCTCGACGGACAGCCGGTCGACGTGGGCGCCAGCATCGGCATCGCCTGCTTCCCGACGCACGGGGACGATCCCGATCTCCTGATGCTGCGCGCCGATGTCGCCATGTACGACGCGAAGCGCGGGCACATGGGCTGTGCCACGTACGACGTGCGGAACGAGGATGGCCGGCGGCATCACCTCTCCCTCCTGGGCGAGTTGCGCCGCGCCGTCGAACGCGACGAGCTGTCGGTCCACTACCAGCCCAAGCTGGATCTGCGGACGGGCGAAGTCCATCACGCAGAAGCGCTCGTGCGGTGGATCCACCCGGAACGCGGGTTCGTCTCACCCGGCGAGTTCATCCCTTTCGCCGAGCAGACCGGCTACATCCGTGAACTCACGCGCTGGGTGGTGGCGCACGTGATCCGCCAGGTGGACGAATGGCGTGCGCGGGGTCTGGAGGTCCGGGTGTCGGTGAACATCTCGACGCGCGACCTGATGAGCGCCGACCTCATTCCCGAAGTCGAGCAGGCGATGGCCCGCGGCGGCACCCCGCCTGAGCTGCTGTGCTTCGAGGTCACGGAGAGCGGCGTGATGGAGGATCCGGCCCGTGCACTCGCCACGCTCGACCGCATCCACGCGCTGGGCATCCGGCTGTCGGTGGACGACTTCGGCACCGGCTACTCGTCGCTCGCCTACCTCAAGAAGCTGCCCGTGCAGGAACTCAAGATCGATCGCTCGTTCGTGATGCACATGGCGGAGGACGCGAACGACGCGACGCTCGTGCGCACGACCATCGAACTTGGGCACAACCTGGGTCTGGAGGTGGTGGCGGAGGGCATCGAGGACGAACCGTCGCTCACCCTCCTGAAGTCATTCGGCTGCGATCAGGCGCAGGGCTACCTGATCGCGAAGCCGATGCCGGCGGACCGCTTCGAAGCCTGGATGCTGGAACGCGCCACCACCGTCGTGAAGCAGGCGGCGGTGGCACTGCCGGACCTCGATCTGCCGCAGACCCGACTCAGCGCCTGACGGCTTCGTCCGGGCGCACCTGCTGCGCGAGCCGATCGAGCACGCCGTTGATGTAGCGGTGGCCATCGGTGCCACCGAAGACCTTCGCGATCTCGACGGCCTCGTTGATGATCACCCGATAGGGCGTCTCGACGTGCGCCGTCAGCTCGAGCGTCCCGAGCAGGAGGATCGCGTGCTCCACCGGCGAGAGCTCCTCGACCTTGCGATCGATGAGCGGCGCGATGAGGGCACGCAGCCCGGCGGCGTCGGACGTCACGCCATCGACCAGGCGGTCATAAAGCTTCGCGTCGAGCTTCGGGAAATCCTCCTCGAGGCGGGCATCGCGCTTGATGTCGCGCGCCTCGCCGGGATTCAGCAGCCACGTGTAGATCGTCTGCACCGCCCGCTCGCGCGTGAGACGCCGGGCATTCTTCGGGCGCGGTGTGTCGGCCGGCGGCGCGGCTTCAGTCTCGCTCATCTTCGATCGCCTGGAAGAGGTTGGCCATTTCGACGGCGACGCGCCCGGCTTCGGCGCCCTTCAAGTGCATGCGGGCCTCGGCCTGCTCGTCGTTCTCGGTGGTGAGCACGCCGTTCGCGATGGGGATGCCGCTATCCAGTTGCACGCGCATGATGCCTTCCGCCGACTGATCGGAGACCACTTCGAAGTGATACGTCTCGCCGCGGATCACGGCCCCCAGCGCCACGAGCGCCCGGAACATCCCGGTCGCCGCCAGCTTGCGCAGCGCCGGCGGAATCTCCAGCGCGCCGGGCACGCTCACGACCGTCATGTCGTCCCGCGAGACGCCGAGTCGTTCGAGTTCCGCCAGGCACGCGGCGAGGAGCGCCTCGCACACCGGCTGGTTGAACCGGCTCACCACCACGCCCACGGTCAGGCCCTCGCCCGAGAGGTCGGGCTCGATCTCGTAAATGTCATCCACGTGCGCCATGGGCATCCTCATCGTTTCGTGACGCCGGGCACCTGGCCCGGTTCCAGATGGCCTGCGACCTCGAGGTCGAAGCCAGCCATGCTCGGCAGACGCAACGGCAGCGCCATCAACAGCATCCGCGCGACGCCGAGGTCGCGCAGGATCTGGGCGCCGATGCCGTACGTCCGCAGGTCCCACTTGCGCCGCGACGTCGCGGCGTCCGGTGCACCGAGCCGCGCGAGCAGATCGGCGCCGGTCTCGGTCCGGTGCAGCAGCACCACCACACCACGGCCCGCCTGCGCGATGGTCGCCAGCGCGTCGTTCAGGTTCCAGGAATGGCTGCGGTCGCCCGCATCCAGCGCGTCGATCACCGACAGTGGCTCGTGCACGCGGACCAGCACCGGTGCGTCCCCCGAGACATCGCCGCGCACCAGCGCCAGGTGGGTCTCGTGGTTGGTGTCGTCGATGTAGGCGACGAGACGGAACGCACCGTGGCCGGTGACGATCTCGCGCTCGTGGGCGCGCCGGACCAGGGACTCCGTCCGGCTGCGGTGGTGGATGAGATCGGCGATGGTGCCGATCGCGAGGCCGTGTTCCTTCGCGAACACCTCCAGATCCGGCAGACGCGCCATCTCGCCGTCGTCCTTCAGGATCTCGCAGATCACGGACGCGGGCTCGAGACCCGCCAGCTTCGCGAGGTCGCAACCCGCCTCGGTATGGCCGGCGCGTACGAGGACACCGCCGGCCTGCGCCATCAGCGGGAAGATGTGGCCGGGCTGCACGATGTCCTCGGGACGCGCGTCACGACGCACGGCCGCCTGCACGGTCCGCGCGCGGTCAGCCGCCGAGATGCCGGTGGTGACGCCCTCGGCAGCCTCGATCGAGACCGTGAAGTTGGTGCCCATCGACGACCGGTTCGCCGTCACCATGGGGCCGAGATTCAACTGCCGGCAGCGGGCCTCGGAGAGCGTGAGGCAGATGAGGCCGCGCCCGAACCGAGCCATGAAGTTGATCGCCTCGGGCGTGACGAACTCGGCGGCCATCACGAGATCGCCCTCGTTCTCGCGGTCCTCCTCGTCCACGAGGACGACCATCCGGCCGGCCCGGATCTCCTCGATGATCTTCGGCGTGGCACTGATGGTCATCGCGGCAGCTCCTGCGGATCTCCGGTCAGCATGCGTTCGACGTAGCGGGCGATCAGATCGACCTCCAGATTGACGCGGTCGCCGGCGCGCAAGGCGCCGAGATTCGTGACCGATAGCGTGTGCGGGATCAGGTTCACGTGGAAGCGATCCGCTCCGGAAGCGTTCACGGTGAGACTCACGCCATTCACCGTCACGGAACCCTTCCGGGCAACGTACTTCGCGAGTTCCGTCGGCATCCGGAACTCGAACCGGCGGCTGTCGCCGTCCGGCGTGATCGACACGACATCGCCGACACCGTCCACATGACCCGTGACGAGGTGCCCGCCCAGTCGATCGCCGGCCCGCAGCGCCTTCTCGAGATTGGTGCGCGCGCCTGCGGCAAAGCCGGCGGTGCATTCGAGCGTCTCGCGCGACACGTCGGCCGCGAAGCCGTTGGCATCGAACTCGACGACCGTGAGGCAACAGCCGTCGACGGCGATGCTGTCGCCGAGCGCGACGTCGCCCATGTCGAGGCCGCCCGCGTCGATGCGCAGGCGCGCGCCGAGTGCGTTGCCGTCGAGGGCGGCGACGCGACCCAGCGCCTGAACGATTCCGGTGAACATTTGCTTCTCCGAAAGGGGTGGCGCGATGCGCCTCAGAGGTCCGTACGCGGCACGGGCCGCGCGAGGATCCGCAGGTCCGGTCCGAACCGGCGCAGATCGGTGAACTCGAGCTGCACAGCCTCGTCGACCGTCTCGAAGCCGGGCAACTGCAGCATCCCGCGCGACGCGGCACCGAGCAGCTTCGGCGCGAGATAGACGAGCAGTTCGTCGACGACGCCGGCCGCCAGCAGCGCGCTGTGCAGGTTGATCCCGGCCTCGGCCAGGACTTCGTTGAACTGGTGGACTGCAAGCTCGCGTGCCAGCGCCTGGAGATCGACCTTCCCGTCGGTGTCCGGCAGGTGCCAGACCTCGGCGCCGCGTCCGGCGAGCGCGGCCGTCTTCTCGGCATCCTCGCGGGCGGTGGCGACGATCACGCGGCCACCGTCGAGGATGCGGGCATCGACGGGAATCCGCAACCGGCTATCCACGACGACCCGCACGGGTTGGCGTTCGGCAGGCACATCGCGCACGGTGAGGCGCGGGTCATCGTCCTTCAGCGTCCCGATCCCGGTCATCACGACGCACGAGCGCGCGCGCCAGCGATGTCCGTCGCGGCGGGCGGCGGGCCCGGTGATCCACTGGCTGGCACCATTGGGAAGGCCGGTGCGGCCGTCGAGCGTCGCGGCGATCTTCACGCGGATCCACGGTCGGCCCCGCGTGAGACGCGAGACGAAGCCGAGGTTGAGGTCGCGGGCCTGGGATGCCATGAGCCCGATGTCCACCGGGATGCCCGCGGCGCGCAGCCGTGCAGCGCCCTGACCGGCCGTGCGCGGGTCGGGATCCTCCATCGCAGCCACGACGCGACGCACGCGGGCGGCGACGAGGGCATCGACACAGGGGGGCGTGCGTCCATGATGGTTGCAGGGCTCGAGCGTGACGTAGGCCGTGGCACCGGCTGCCGCATCGCCCGCGGCGCGCAGCGCGTGCACCTCGGCGTGGGGCTCGCCGGCGCGCTCGTGCCAGCCCTCGCCGACCACCTTGCCATCGCGCACCAGCACACAGCCGACGCGCGGATTGGGGGTCGTGGTCGTGAGACCGCGTGCGGCAAGCCGCAGCGCCCGCGCCATCCAGCGGTGATCGTCCGCGTCGAATGTCATCAGCGGGCCGCCGTACGTCCGCGGCGGGGGGCAGGCTTGGCCGGCTTGGCGACCTCGTCGATCACGTCGCGGAAGTCGTCGACATCCTTGAAGTCCCGGTACACCGACGCGAAGCGGATGTAGGCCACCTTGTCGAGCTTGTAGAGCTCCTTCATCACCATCTGCCCCAGCGCGCGGGAAGCCACCTCCCGCTCACCCAGCGCGAGGAGGCGCTGCGTGATGCGCTGGATCGCGGCGTCGACCAGTTCGGTGGGGACCGGCCGCTTGTGCAGCGCCCGGGTGAAGCTGATGCGGAGCTTCGCGTCGTCGAACTCGGCGCGACTGCCGCTCGTCTTCACGATCTGCGGCATGCGCAGCTCGACCGTCTCGTACGTGGTGAAGCGCTTGTCGCACGCGAGGCAGCGGCGCCGCCGGCGCACGGTGTCGCCCTCCTCGCCCACGCGGGAGTCGACCACCTGGGTATCGGCGTGGCCGCAGAACGGACACTTCATGGTCGGCGGGCGGGACGGATCGAGGTGGCGGAAACGCTCAGGCCCCGTACACCGGGAAGCGCGCGCACATGGCCGTCACGTCGCTCGCCACGCGGGCGAGCACCTTGTCGTCCTGCGGGGCGTCCAGCACGTCGGCGATGAGATGCGAGAGCTGCACGGCCTCGGCGTCGCCGAAGCCGCGGGTCGTCATGGCCGGCGAGCCGATCCGGATGCCGCTCGTCACGAACGGCTTCTCGGGATCGTTCGGGATGGCGTTCTTGTTGACCGTGATGTGCGCCTTGCCGAGGGCGATCTCGGCGTCCTTGCCGGTGATGCGCTTGGCGCGGAGGTCGAGCAGGAAGACGTGCGATTCAGTGCGGCCGGAGACGATGCGCAGGCCGCGTTCCGTGAGGACGCGCGCCATGGTCGAGGCGTTCGTGAGGACCTGGGCCTGGTAGGCGCGGAACTCGGGGGTCATGGCCTCCTTGAAGGCCACCGCCTTTGCGGCGATCACGTGCATCAGCGGGCCGCCCTGGATGCCGGGGAAGATCGCCGAGTTCAGGATCTTCTCGTGCTCCGGCTGCGACAGGATGATGCCGCCCCGGGGGCCGCGCAGCGTCTTGTGCGTGGTGCTGGTCACGAAGTCGGCGATGCCCACGGGCGTCGGGTACAGCCCGGCGGCCACGAGGCCGGCGTAGTGCGCCATGTCGACCAGCAGATACGCCCCGACGGCGTCGGCCACTTCGCGGAACCGTTTGAAGTCGATGCGCAGGGAATAGGCCGACGCGCCGGCGACGATGACCTTCGGGCGGTGCTCGTGGGCGAGGCGCTCCAGCGCGGCGTAGTCGATGGCTTCGTCGGCGTCGAGCCCGTAGGACACGGCGTGGTACAGCTTGCCCGACAGGTTCACCGGGGAGCCGTGCGTCAGGTGGCCGCCGTGGGCGAGCGACATGCCGAGAAGCGTGTCGCCGGGCTTCAGGATGGCGGTGTAGACGGCCTGGTTCGCCTGGGAGCCGGAGTGCGGCTGGACGTTCGCGTACCCGGCCCCGAAGAGCTGCTTCGCGCGGTCGATGGCGAGCTGCTCGGCGACGTCGACGTGCTCGCAGCCACCGTAGTAGCGCTTGCCGGGGTATCCCTCGGCATACTTGTTGGTCAGCACCGACCCCTGGGCCTCGAGCACGCGGGGGCTCGCATAGTTCTCGGAGGCGATCAGCTCGATGTGGTCTTCCTGACGGGTGCTCTCGGCGCCCATGGCGGCGGCGAGTTCCGGATCGAACGAGGCGATGGTGTCTTTGGTGCTGAACATGGCGGGGTGGCAGCGGGGAGTGCGGGGGACCCGGAGTCTACCATCGGGGCGCGCCGGGACGCCCGCAAAAGGCCTTTGCCCAGAGGCGCTTGGCGTCGCGTGCTTCGCCCGTCGAAGGGCTTGACGTATGATCCCGCAGCGCTGGGGGGCCCCGGTTGATCCGCGCGAGAATCCATCAGGGCCCCTCCCAGTGCCACCACCCGGTGGCGGCCCCGAGGATTCGTCCCGGGGACCGTTCGGAGGAGACGTCACCCATCGAGGCGGCGGCTGCCGGGCTACGAGTACAACAGGAGGAATCCCTGCAATGCCCAACATCCTGTCCAAGCTGGTCTGGGTCGTCATCGCTTTGGTCGGCGCCTCGGCCATCGGCGGCATCGCCCTGCACCGTGGAGAGCAGATCAACGCCCTCTGGTTCATCGCCGCGGCGGTCTGCACCTACCTGATCGGCTACCGCTTCTACAGCGCGTGGATCTGCGCGAAGGTGCTGGTCCTCGACGAGACCCGTGCCACGCCGGCGGAACGCTTCAACAACGGCCGCGACTTCATCCCGACGAACAAGTGGGTGGCGTTCGGTCACCACTTCGCCGCCATCGCCGGCCCCGGGCCGCTGATCGGACCGACGCTCGCGATGCAGTTCGGATACCTCCCCGGCACGCTGTGGATCCTCGCCGGCTCGGTGCTCGGCGGATGCGTGCAGGACATGGTGACCATGTTCTGCTCCACGCGCCGCGACGGGCGGTCGCTCGGACAGATGGCGCGCGACGAACTCGGACCGGTGGGCGGCTGGGCGGCGCTCATCGGCTCGCTGATGATCATCGTGATCCTGATCGCCGTGCTGGGCCTCGTGATCGTGAAGGCGATGAAGCACAGCCCGTGGGCCACCGCGACGGTGCTGGGCACGATCCCCGTGGCGATGCTGATCGGCATCTACATGCGCGGCATCCGACCCGGACGCGTGCTGGAAGGGTCGCTCATCGGCATCGCGCTGCTGCTCGTGTGCGTGTGGGGCGGCGGCTACATCAACGGGTCCGAGTCGCTCCGCGGCATGTTCGACTGGGACGACATGACCTGCGCCTGGTTCGTGATGATCTACGGCTTCGCGGCGGCGGCGCTGCCGGTCTGGCTGCTCCTCGCGCCTCGCGACTACCTGTCCACGTTCCTCAAGCTGGGCGTGGTCTTCATGCTCGCGGCGGCGATCCTGATCTGGGCCCCCGTCGTGAAGATGCCGGCGATCACCCAGTTCGTCGACGGCACCGGCCCGATCTTCAAGGGCACGCTCTTCCCGTTCGTCTTCATCACCATCGCCTGCGGCGCGATCTCCGGCTTCCACTCGCTCGTCTCCTCCGGCACCACGCCGAAGCTGCTGGCGAACGAGAAGGAGATCCGCATGATCGGCTACGGCAGCATGGCCCTCGAGTCGTTCGTGGCCATCATGGCCGTGATCGCCGCGACGGTGATGGAGCCCGGCATCTACTTCGCGATCAACAGCCCGCCCGGCGTCGTCGGGAAGGAGGCCGCGGATGCCGTCGCGATGATCACGTCGTGGGGCTTCCCGGTCACGGTCGACCAGATGGCGACGCTCGCGAAGGGCATGGGCGAGGACACCCTCTTCGGCCGGGTCGGCGGCGCGCCGTCGCTCGCCGTGGGGATGGCCACCATCTTCAGCAACACGTTCGGCGGCCAGCTGCTCGACATGTGGTACCACTTCGCGATCATGTTCGAGGTGCTGTTCATCCTGACCACGCTCGATGCCGGCACGCGCGTCGGCCGCTTCATGCTGCAGGACCTCATCAAGCACGTGTCGCCGGCCCTGGGCAACGTGTCGTCCTACCCCGCCACGGTGGTGTCCAGCGCCATCTTCGTCGGTGCCTGGGGCTACTTCCTCGTGCAGGGCGTGAAGGATCCGCTGGGCGGCGTGAACATCCTCTGGCCGCTCTTCGGCATCTCGAACCAGTTGCTCGCCGGCATCGCGCTCACCGTCGCCACCGGGATCATCATCAAGATGGGCAAGGTCCGGTACGCGTGGGTCACCGGTCTGCCGCTCACCTGGCTTGCCATCGTCTGCACGAGTGCGGCGGTGGAGAAGGTGTTCAGCAGCAACCCCGCGGTGGGCTTCCTCTCGGGCGCGAACAAGCTGGCCGCCGATCTCGCAGCCGGCACCCTGGCCCCGGCGAAGGCAGCGGCCGCCCCGTCGCTGATCCTCGGCCAGCGCATCGATGCGGTGCTCGCCCTGCTGTTCGCGGCGATCCTCTGGATCGTCATCGCCGACATGCTGCGGATGGCCCGGCGCTACCTGAAGGGCCAGAGCGTCCAGCCCCTGTCGGAATCGCCGCACGTGGCGACGCAACTCGCGTGATTCGGTCGGGTGTACGCGGCGCAAGGCGCCGCACGTGCACCCGACCGAGGCAAGGGCCGACGATTCGTCCTGTGACGAATCGTCGGCCCTTGAAAGTCTTCGAAATGCACACCGAGCTTGGGGCGGCCCGGCGCTCGGTGTGAGGCAAAGGAAACGAGGGACGCATCGCGGCTTCGTTCAGATTTGCGAACCGGCAATGCGCCATCCCCCTGGTTTTCCCTAGCCCCTAGATCCTAGCCCCCAGTCCCAGAATCTCCATGCGCGACGACCTCAAGAAGCTCTGGGATTTCATGCGCGAGGTCACCGGGGACGACGCCTACGAGCGCTATCTCCAGCGGCATCGCGAGACACATCCCGAAGTCCCGCCGCTCACGGAGAAGGAATTCTTCGCCTCCGAGCAGGACAGGAAGTGGAGCGGCATCAACCGCTGCTGCTGAGTACCCCTGCGCGACACACATTCGGCCGAAAAGCTTCGGACTGACGAAAGGCCGCCCGCAGACTACGATCGTCAAAGTTCGGCACCTCGGGAACCCTCGCGCTTGCTGGTGGAGGATCTGCCCGAGTGCGCGCTCGATCAGTACCGCGTCGCGCATCTCCCTGCGGCACCGGCTCCCGTGACCGGCAACAGGTCAAGCCCCACAGGGCGCCTCAGGCAACACCCAGCCACCCCATCGCACACGCCCCCGACATGACTCCCCCACCGCCCCGAAGGCTGATCGTCTGCATCGACGGCACGGACGGCGCCCCGACCAGAGGACGCACGAACGTGGCGCGCTTCTATCGGATGCTGGACAAGGACCGCCCGGATCAGCTGGCCTACTACCAGCCCGGCGTCGGAACGCTGGACCCGGAGAGCCCGGACGGATGGCTGCGCGACGTGTGGCGGCGCGGCTGGGATCTCGCGACGGCCTCGCTGCTCCGTCGCCACGTGCTCTCGGCCTACGCGTTTCTGATGAATCACTATCGCGAAGGCGACGAGATCCATCTGTACGGTTTCAGTCGCGGGGCCTACACGTGTCGCGTGCTCGCCGGGATGCTGATGCGGGTCGGCCTGATCCACCCGGGACAGCAGGAGATGCTCGATTTCGCCTGGAAGGTCTACCGGTCGGCAACCAAGCACCCCCAGGCCAGGCGGTTCAGGAAGTATTTCGGGCGACGCGTGAACGTCCGCCTTCTGGGCATCTGGGACACGGTGCGATCCGTGGGTGTGCCTTGGCGACCCGCGGTGTTTCCGAACACCTTCCGGAACCCTGCTGTTCTCGCCGTCAGGCATGCGATTTCCCTGGATGAACGCCGCGCGCTGTACGCCCCGAATCAATGGACGAGCAAGGGCACGCACGGGCAGGACGTGCGACAGGTGTGGTTCCCCGGCGCGCACGCGGATGTCGGCGGGGGACACGCCAGCGACGAGTCGGACCCGGGCCTCGCGACCATTCCGCTTGCCTGGATGGTGAGCCACGCCGAAGCAGCCGGGGTACGGTTCGTGGAGGCCGAGAGGCAGCGCCTGCTGAGTCGCCGTCGCGGCAAGCGGCCGGCGGACGTATCGATGCCGGGCATCGCTGCCGAGTTCGCCTCTGACCTCATCCACGACGAACTCGACCACTGGCGCTGGAGGATCCTGGAGTACATCCCCTTTCCGCGGAAGGAACAGAAGGACGACAAGTGGGTACGTCGATGGCGCCCGCATCTCGGTGCCCCGCGACACCCCGGCCCCGATGCCCTGTTCCACGAAAGCATCCGGCTGAGGATGGCCGCGGACCCGCGCTACCGACCGCCGAATCTGCCGGCGGATGCGACGTTCGTGCTCGAGTAGCGGCCGGTCACTCCCGCGCTGCGATCGCCTTCCTGACTTCCTCGCGCAGCTTCGAGATGTCCTCGCGCAGTTCGCGCACGTCGAGGTGCAGTTCGCGGATCACGGTGCGCTCCTCCTCGTCGATGAGCTGGGCGATCTCCTGCCGCATCTGCCGGATGTCCTCGTGCATCTCGTGCCGCATGCGGCTCTCGTCCTCGCCCACCATCAGTGCCGCGATGCTCGCCGTCACCATCGACATCGTGGCCACGCCGAGGACGACGATGAAGACAGCGAAGGTCCGCGCGGCCGTCGTCGTCGGGACGAAGTCGCCATAGCCGATGGTGGTGCCCGTGACGATCGCAAGCCAGAGGCCCTCGCCATAGCTGTTCACGGTGGGCTCGAGCCAGTAGAAACCGAAGCCCGACAACAAGACGACGACGAAGGCGAACACGAGCAGGTACGGCAGCCCCCCCTTGCGGAAGAGACGCCGGCTGGCAGCCATGGCACGGATCAGCAGCATCGCCACCACGGCGAGCCGCGTCAGGCGGATGAGTGTGACCCACTCGGTGCCGAAACCGGCCAGCCCGGCGAGCGTGAACACGATGATCAGCACGTCCAGCCAGTTGCGCATCAGGTAGGCGACGCGCTGCTGCGTGAGACGCAGCATCCAGACGAGTTCCGCGGTGAAGGCGACGAGGATGAACACCTCGACGGCCGCCCCGAGGATGCGGGCGGGCCGCGCCGTCGACAGCTCTTCGAGGTAGAGCGCCGGGATCGACATGAGGGCCACGACGATCATGACCCAGTGGAGGCGATGCTCCCAGACGTAGGCCTCGGGCGCATCGTTCGGGGGCACGCCCCCGATGCCGAACCACGCGAGTTCCGGACGTCTCATGCGAGCGTCTCCTCGGGGCCCGTGGATCTCACTCGCCGGCGACAGCCATCCGGTCGACGAGGATCGAGCCGCACTGGCGCGATCCGCGATACAGCACGTCGTTGCCCACGGCCACGATGCCGCGGAACATGTCCTTCAGGTTGCCGGCGACGGTGATCTCCTCCACAGGGTAGGCGATCACGCCGTTCTCGACCCAGAAGCCGGCCGCGCCGCGCGAGTAGTCGCCCGTCACCATGTTCACGCCCTGGCCGAGCAGTTCGGTCACGAGCAGCCCCGTGCCCATCTCGCGCAGCAGGGCCTGGAAGTCCTGCCCCGTCGACGCGAGTGTCAGGTTGTGCGTGCCGCCGGCGTTGCCGGTGGACTTCATGCCGAGCTTGCGCGCCGAATAGCTGCCGAGGAAATAGCCGTTCAGGACGCCGTTCACGACGATGTCGCGGTCCTGCGTCGCCACGCCCTCGTCGTCGAACGGGCTGCTGGCGAGGCCGCGGGGCACGCGCGCGGCGTCGCGGATCTGCACGATGGGCGAGAACACGGTCTGCCCCAGCGCGTCGAGCAGGAAGGAGGACTTGCGGTACAGGCTGCCACCGCTTGCCGCGGCCGCGAAGTGCCCGAGCAGCGACGCCGCGACTGGGGCTTCGTACAGCACCGGGACTTTCGTGGTCGCCAGCTTGCGGCTGCCGAGGCGCGCGATGCTGCGTCGGCCGGCGCGCTCGCCCACGCCGGCGGCGGCATCGAGATCGGTCGCGGACCGGGCCACCGAGTACCAGTCGTCCCGCTGCATGTCGTCGCCCTGCCCCGCGATCACGGAACACGACAGGCTGTGCCGGGACGCCGGGAATCCGGAGAGGAATCCGAGCGAATTCGCGTAGATGAACTGCGATTCCTGCGTGTAGACCGAGGCGCCCTCGGTGTTGCCGATGCGCGGGTCCACGGCGAGCGCCGCGGCTTCGCAGGTCCGGGCGAGTTCGATCGCCTGTTCGACCGGGAGGTCCCACGGGTGGTACAGATCGAGGTCGGGGATGTCGCGCGCGAGGAGATCGGCGTCCGCGAGCCCGGAGAATTCGTCGTCGGCCGTGTGGCTCGCGATGGAGAGCGCCGCCCGGACGGTGTCTTCCAGTGCCTTGCGGGAAAAGTCGGCACTGGACGCGTGGCCTCGGCGATGGCCGATGTACACGGTGATGCCGAGCGACTTGTCGCGGTTGTACTCGATAGTCTCGACCTCCCCGCGGCGCACGGTGACGGACTGGCCGAAGCCTTCGCTGAGGTCCACTTCCGCGGAGGTCGCACCGGCCCGGGCGGCGATGTCGAGCAGGTCGGAGGCGATGGACTTCAGATGATCGAGGTCGTTCGAAAAGCGGTCGTTCGAGAGGCGATCGTTCGTGTTCACGTCTGGGTGGGCTCGCTGGGTGGCCTGGATCGGGTCCCGGACTTCGGATGGCCGGGGTGCACTGTGTTGCCGACGATGCATGCGCGGGTCGCGGTATCGGAGCGGCTTCCTTATGATAGCAACCGATATGAGCGAACCCTCCATTTCCGCGTCGGATGAAATCGACGACACCCCCGAGACACCGAGCAAGTCGCAGCGCAAGCGCGACATGGCCGAGCTCGAGGACATGGGCGAGGCCCTCGTGGGCCTCTCCGAAGATCGCATCAAGCGCATGGACCTCCCCGAGGACCTCCGCGCCGCCGTGCTCGAAGCGAAGCGCATCAAGAGCTTCGGTGCGCAGCGGCGGCAGCTGAAGTACATCGGCAAGGTCATGCGCCACCTGGATCCCGCCCCGATCCGCGCCCAGCTCGATGCCCTCGAAGGCACGTCCCGGGCGCAGACGGCCTGGACCCACAAGATCGAGCACTGGCGCCATCGGCTGCTCTCCGACGACGCGGCACTGAATGCGCTGGTGGCGGAGTATCCCGACGCCAACCACCCGCAATTGCGGACCCTCATCGAGAACTCGCAGCGGGAGAAGGCGCTCGGCAAGCCCCCGCGTTCGTACCGCGAGATCTTCCAGGTCCTGCGGAAGCTCATCCCGCAGCCCGGCGTCGGTGCCGGGCGCCAGGCGGACGACGACACCGATATCGACGAAGACGACGACAACCCATGAGTGAAGATGCCGCCAGGATCGGTCTGGTCTCCATCAGCGATCGCGCCTCCACCGGCGTGTACCAGGATGCCGGCCTGCCCGCCCTGAAGGAATGGCTGGGCGCCGCGCTGCTGAACCCGGTGACGTACGAGGAGCGCCTCATCCCGGACGAACAGCCGGTCATCGAAGCCACGCTTCGGGCCCTCGTCGACGAGGCAGGGTGCCATCTCGTGCTGACGACCGGCGGTACCGGTCCGGCGAAGCGCGACGTGACGCCCGAGGCCACGCTGGCGGTGGCCGACAAGGTGATGCCCGGCTTCGGCGAGCAGATGCGGCAGATCAGCCTGCGGTTCGTGCCCACCGCGATCCTCTCCCGTCAGGTGGCCGTGATCCGCGGCGGCGCGCTCATCATCAACCTGCCCGGACAGCCGAAGTCGATCCGCGAGACGCTGGAAGGGCTGAAGGGGGAGGACGGCGCCCAGATCGTCCCGGGCATCTTTGCCGCCGTCCCCTACTGCATCGACCTCATCGGGGGGCCTTACCTCGAGAGCCGTCCGGAGGTGTGCAAGGTGTTCCGACCGAAGTCTGCGATCCGCGCGCCGAAGTGACGCGCAGGCGCTGCAGAGGCTCGCCCGATCAGTCGGTGGCGCGCTGCAGGAGGCGGTACGACATGATCACGAAATCATCGCCGGCATCGATCGTGTTCTTCGGCACGAGCAGGTAGTCCATCCCGTAGAGCGTGAGTCCGTAGGAGTCGCGCATGACGAAGGATCCGTGCCGCAGAAGCAGGTTGACGGTGAGCCTCCCGAGGCTGTTGTCGGAAGACGACGGCAGCAGCAGGGCGTTCACCGAGAGGTCCGGACCCGCGTGGTGGCTGCCATCGGCGCGAAGCGCATGCAGCAGCACCCGCATGACGCCTCGCGAGTGCAGTTCGATCCCCACGTAGCGTTGCCCGTTTTCCGTCTGGGACAGGCGCCGGATGATGCCGGCCCCCCAGGCAGCGCCCTCCTCCTGGTACTTCACGCCGATCAGTTCGCCCAGCGCGACCCAATCGCTGCGCCCCTGGGGCACGTACATGCCGAACCCCGCCGCGCTCTCGTTGGCGGCGTCCCAGTCCTCGACGACGCGATCGTCGAAGTCCCAACCGAATTCGTCGGCATCGACGGCAGCGAGGATCGCGTCGAATCCGTGAACCACCTGCACCCGTTCGGCAGAGGTGCGCCGGACCTCCCGGCGCGAGGGCGGCACGGGTGACCAGTAGTTCGCGAGATGCTCCAGCACCTCGATGACTTCCTGGGCGGGATAGTCGCTGCCGAGATTCACCGTCGCCGGCACCATGCCGGCCACGCGAACGTCATCCGCCAGTTTCTTCAGATGGGTGGAGGCGGCGCTCGGACCGAAGAAGCGCATGCTGGGGCTGGCGTCGCCCGCATTGCGCGCCGGGGCGATATCGGACTCCGTGTCGAACTGGAAATGGACCCCGGTCGAGGGCGCCGACTGCATCGCGAAGAACTCCGAGAACTGCGCGCAGATGCGTTCGACGATCGCAATCTGCGTCTTGGGCAGGCTGTCCGTGGACGACACCGCCAGCATCAGCACCTTGAGGAACTCGCGCTCCACCGACGACTCGCCCCAGGCGCCCTGGTAGATCACGACCTTCTCCCGCGAGATCCCGTGCTGCTCTGCGATGGACCACACGCGGGCGAGGCTGCCCCAGAGCCGCAGTTCGACCGGCGCATAGCGCAGCAGGCGCCAATGGAGATGCAGGTTGAAGGCGCGGATGGCACGGGCGGCGATGAGGGCCAGCCTCGGACGCAGCGGCGCCGCACTCGGGTCGCCGGTCTCGTGCATCTCGAGGAGCATCCGATAGGCCGTGGCCAGGGCGTTCCAGAAACCGCCGACGACATGGCCGATCCGCGCTGCGCTGCCGCGGGCTTCGCTCGTCGGGCGCAGGAACTCCGTGCTCAGGTGCCGCGTGACCGGCTTGGCCGCGGCATCGATGAGATCGATGATCTCGAGCAGCCGGCTTGCCGTGAGGCCGGCGGTCTCCCGGATGGAGTCGAGGTGTTCGGTGAGCATCTCGAGCGCCAGGGCGGGCTGCTGCGACGTGGCAGCATCGAGCACCCCGCGGGCCGTCTTCGGGTCCGCGAGCGGGTGCACCGCATTGTCGGCAGATTTCAACCAAGCCAGCATGTCGTCATCCTTGCATCCGGCGGCCCTGGCCGGTGTCAGATCCGCCGCACGCAACGGACTCCATTCTCGAAACTCCTACGGCGGGTCTCACCCGCGGTCGGCGGCCAGCGCCGCCTGCCTGCCCCTGGCGACATCGACCGCTGCCAGCACTGCCAGCCCGGCGACGAAGAAGATGCCGGTGAACAGCATTGCCTGACGATGATCGCCCCCGGACATCCAGCTGATCGCCCCGTAGGTGAGCGGCCCGAGGATCGACGAGAGCTTGACAGACAACCCCCACAATCCGAAAAACTCGGCCCGCCGCGCCTCTGGGCTCAGATACCCCACCAGCGCCCGGCCTGCCGACTGGCTCGCCCCCATGCAGAGTCCGGCGAGATTCGCCGCCACCCAGAACACGTTGGCGTCCCGGGCCTGCCAGGCCACCAGCGTCGTCATGCACCAGCCCACCAGGGTGAGTGCCACGCTCTTCACGTGCCCCAGGCGGTCCTGGACGTAGCCGAAGGCGAAGGCGCCGACGCTCGCCGTGACGTTCACCACCAGCACCATCACCAGCGTCTGCGTGGTGCCGAAGCCCATCGCCTCCTGCGCATAGATCGCAGCGATGGACACCACGGTCTGCACGCCCGCCTGATAGAGCAGGATGCACACCAGGAACGACGCAAGATCCCGAAAGCGTGCGGCCTGGCGGATCGTCGACTGGAGCCGGGCGAAGGCGCCTTCGTACGCCGCCCCGGAGACACCTCTCTGGGGCTTCGCCCGCTCCTTCAGCAGGAGGAAGGTCGGCAGGCTCGCCACCACGAAAAGTCCGGCGGTGATCAGCATCGTGACGGGCACGAACTGCTCGGCAGCGTCACCCCGGCCCTGCGCCCAGGTGACGTAGCCGAGGCAGACGCCGAGGGACAGCAACCCCCCGATGTAGCCGAAGGCCCAGCCCCAGCCGGAGATCTTGCCGAGGGACTCGCTCTTCGCCAGCTCGGGGAGGAAGGCGGCGATCACGTTCTCGCCGGTGCCGAAGAAGAAGTTGGAGATGACCAGCGCGATGACGGCGATGGCAATGTCTCCGGGGCCGGCAAAGGACAGCGCGACGGTCCCGAGCACGCAGCCCAGGGTGCTCACCATCAGCACTTTCTTCTTGGCGCCGTGAGTGTCGGCCCAGGCGCCGACGAGCGGCGCCGTGACGACGATGAGCGCATAGGAGACCGACAGCACCAGGGTCCATGCAAAGGTCGCCCACGCGGCCCGACCGGCGACGACGCTCACGAAGTAGGCATTGAAGATCGCCGTGATCACGACGGTCGTATAGCCGGAGTTCGCGAAGTCATAGGAAGCCCATGCCCAGACTTCACGGGGCCGGACGCCTTCGTTGAGGTGCATGCTCTCGCGGCTCATGGTCGGGGCTCGGCTCCGTCTCGGGGGGGTGCGCACTTCACGACCCCGCGGGCCGCCAGTGCATCGATGGTGGCGCTTCCATATCCGAGCGCCGACAGGACTTCACGGGTGTGCTCGCCGAGTGCCGGTCCGAGCCACGCGGTGTCGCCGGGGGTGTCGACCAGCTTCGGGACGATGCCGGGCAACCGCACGGTGCCGCCACCGCCGGGCAGGGGGAACCCCTGGATCATGCCGCGGGCGAGGTACTGCGGGTCCCGCGCGATGTCGGCGATGTCGTAGATCTTCCCGGCCGGCACCTCGGCCTGCTCCAGGACTGCCAGTGCATCTCGAAGGTCGAGACCGGCAGCCCAGCCGCCGATGACGCCGTCGATCTCTTCGGTCCGGGGTACCCGCCCCGCGTTGCTGGCGAGCGACGGATCGTCGGCAAGGTCCGGGCGGCCGATCGCCCGCATCATCCGGCGGAAGATGCTGTCGTTATTGGCCCCGATCACGAGATACGCGCCGTCCCGGGTCGCATAGGTGTTGGACGGGACGATCCCTGGCAGCGCAGTGCCGGTGCGCCCCCGGATCTCCCCGAACACGTCGTACTCCGGGAGCAGGCTCTCCATCAGCGCGAACACCGCCTCGTAGAGCGCGACATCGACCACCTGTCCGCGCCCGCCGTTGACCTCGCGGTGCCGCAACGCCATCAGGCCGCCGATCGCGCCGTACAGCGCCGCGATGGAATCCCCGATCGACACGCCCGTGCGGACCGGCGGGCGGTCGGGATGCCCGGTGAGATGCCGGAGGCCGCCCATGGCCTCGCCGATCGCGCCGAAGCCGGGGCGGTCGCTGTAGGGCCCGGTCTGCCCGTAGCCGGACAGCCGGACCATCACGAGCCCCGGGTGGATCGCCGAGAGCTGCGGCCAGCCGATGTCCCATGCCTCGAGCGTGCCGGGGCGGAAGTTCTCGACGACGATGTCGGTGTCGGCGGCGAGGCGGCGGACGATGTCCTGCCCCTCGGGCGACTTCAGGTCCACCGCGAGCGACTTCTTGTTGCGGGCCTGAGCGAGCCACCAGAGCGACGTGCCCTGGTGCAGCTTCCGCCACGTCCGCAGCGGATCGCCTCCCGAAGGCGCCTCGATCTTCACGACCTCGGCGCCGAACTCGGCAAGGATGCGCGCGCAGAACGGGCCGGCGATGAGCGTCCCCATCTCGAGGACGCGCACCCCGGCGAGCGGCCCCGCGGCAGGTGGATCGCCGTCGGGAGCCGACGCGTCCGTCACGCGTGGAACTCGCGCAGCACGCGACCGGGAGTGGGCGGCGAAGGCACCATGCCGTCCGCGTCGGCGATCTGCACCCCGTTCACCCAGACGCCGTGGACGCCGACACCCGGAGTGACGAGCCGCGCCGCCCCGGCGGGCAGGTCGTGCATACGCTTGGCGGGACGACGTCCGACCGTGGCGGGATCGAACAGGAGCAGGTCGGCCCACGCGCCGGGCACCAGGCGACCGCGGTCGGGAATGCCATAGAGGTCCGCCGCCTCGCCGGTCATGCGGTGCACGGCATGCTCGAGGGACAGCACACCCTTGTCGCGGACCCAGTGCCCGAGCATGTGGAGACCGAAGCCCGCATCGCAGAAGAACTCGAGGTGGGCACCGGCATCCGACAGCGTGATGAGCGACACCGGATCGCGAAGCATCCGCCCGACGGCCTCCTCGTCGTTGTTCAGCAGAGTGGCGATGAAGTACGTGTCGAGATCCTCCGACAGCCCGAGGTCGAGCAGCCAGTCGAAGGGCGGCTTCCCGTCACGGGCCGCCGCGGCGGCGACGGTCATCCCTTCGAGGTGCGCATTGGCGGCATCGCGCACCTTCAGGACGACGACGCGGTCCCACTGGCCGTCGAAGAGGCGCCGTACCGGCCGCGACAGTTCCTCGCGGAGCGACTCCCGGAAGGCCGGACTCGCCAGCAGCGCGCGGTACTCGGGTCCGTCGTGGGGCAGCGCCATCGCGGGCTTCCAGGCCTTCAGGCCCTCGAACACGTAGGGCGAGTGGAGCGTGAACTCCATCGTCAGCGGGCACGGAGACACGGCGCCGCGCAGCGGGATGCCGCGCGTCTGCGCATCCCGCATGGCATCGAGGTCCTCGAAGACGGCCTCCGGCGTGACGTTGCTGTGGAGAAGTGCGGCGATGATGAACGGGCGCCCTGCCGCGGTGGACCATGCCTCGAACCGCGGGACGGCCTGCGTGGCGTCCTTCGTGATCATCAGCACGCCCCGGCCGGATTCCTTGAGCGCACCGCTCAAGGCGAGCATCTCGGTTTCGTCGGCAAGGCGCGACGGCATCGGCTTGCCGCCTTCGCCGTTGTGCTGCCCGGACGTGCTGGTCGAGAAACCGATGGCGCCGGCCTCCATCGCCTCGACGACCGCGGCACGCATGCGGGCCACCTCGTCAGGCGTCGCGGCCCGCTTCGCGGCATCGCCCTTCAGCGCCCATGTGCGCAACGACGAGTGGCCGACGAACGCGGCGACGTTGGGGCCGACCCCGCGCCGCTCCAGGAAGGCCAGGTACTCGGGGAACGTTTCGAACTCCCACTGGATGCCCTGTTCGAGCGCTGCGAGCGACATGCCTTCCACGTGCGTCAGGTTGCGGATGGTGATGTCGCGATCTTCGGGGCGGCACGGCGCGATCGTGAATCCGCAGTTGCCGACGATCACCGTGGTCACGCCGAGCGCGGGAGACGGCGACGCGAAGGGGTCCCACGTGATCTGTGCGTCGTAGTGCGTGTGCGTGTCGATGATGCCGGGCGCGAGGGCGAGGCCGTCGGCATCGATACGGGTCTTCGCGGCGCCGAGATCATGGCCGATCGCAGTGATCCGGCCGCCCGTCACGGCAAGGTCGCCACGGTAGGATGCGGCGCCTGTGCCGTCGATGATCAGGGCGTTCGCGATGAGAAGGTCGTGCATTGGTGAGGTCCTGGGTGGGTCGTTGAGACGGCGCATCGAGGCGCCGGAAAGAGATCGTGGCGGCGTTCAGCTTCCGAGCAATTCGGTGTCGTCGTGGGCGTAGGCGGGACTGCACGAGCACAGGATCACGAGCGGGTCGGGGCCCGTGTTCTCGACGCAATGGGCGGTGCCGGGTGGGATGCAGATCGTGTCGCCCGGGTGCACCGCAAAGCGCTCCTCGCCGAGGATCATGACGCCGATGCCCGCGGTGAAGTGGTACAACTCTTCGGTGACCGCATGGCGATGCAGTCGGGTGGTCTGACCGGGTGCCACGGTCGCCTCGGCAAGGCTCTGCGAGCGATTGCCGTGGACGGACGGGTGCATCAGCTCGCGGATCTCGGACCCATCTCGGGTCACGTAGGGCTTCACGGCCCCTCGCACACTCAGGATCATCGACTGCCCCTCCCCTTGCACTGTGGGTCTGCCATAGCGCCCGCGGCTACAATCCGGGCCATGAAGACACCGACACTTCTCGCATTCACATGCCTCCTCGCGGCCACCGGGTCGGTCGCGCTCGGCGCCGAACCTGCCACCCGACCGAAGGATGCCGCGGAAGCCGTCCAGGAGGGCAACGTCCGCAACTGGGTCGAATACTACGAACGCCAGCGCCGGGAATCCGGGCAGAAGCCTGTGGCATCACCGCCCCCGCCAGCCTCGTCCAACCCGCCGGAAACCCCGAAGCCGCCCGCTCGCTAGTGCGACTTCGCGTCTCCGCCATCACCGGCCGGAGGACCCTTCACCTCCCCGTGACTCTCGGACGCGTGGGTCAGGTACAGCGCGAGACCCACGAGCGCGATCGAGCCGCCCAGGTACAGCAGGTCCAGGACGCTCGTGAGCTTCAGTTTCACCGCGTGCTCGAAGAGCTTCACGATCAGGATCATCAGGATGACTTTCGCGAGCCGCGTCTTCAGGTCGTCGAGCGTCTCGATCACGAGAATCTTGCTGGAGGCACGCGAGCCGTGGGCGTCGTCGATATCGCTCACGAAGAGTTCGTAGAGGCCCAGCGCGAAGATGAGCATGACGGTTGCGAGCAGATAGCCATCGACGACTTCGACGATGTGGGTGACGGTGTCGTCGTGCAGGGCCTTGCGCGCCTCGGCTTCGAGCGACGGATCCGCGTAGTGCAGGATGTGCGCGATGGCGTACCAGACGTCGACCGTGGTGATGTAGAAGACGCCGATCGCCGCGACCATGCTCGCGACAACGGCGACCACGACGACGAATCGGCTGTTCCAGAGGATGCGTTCGAATAGGCGTTCGATCATGCTGCCGGCGTGGAGATCCATGAGGAGGGGCGGCGCGATTATAGGCGACTGCTCCGAAGCATCCGAGCGGTGTCGCGAACGAGGCCGGATCTTCGGGAGGCGGGGTCGATTCCGGGCAACGCCATCGGCCGCCACGAAAAAAAACGGCCCGCCGAACGGCGGGCCGAAAGTCACGGAGGATCTCGGTAGACCTGCGACTTCCGCGAGGAGCGCCGCCAGTCACCGAGGTCGTTATTGCAACGGACGTGCCACGCAATCGCGCCTTACAAATCAATCACCTGACGCTTCAGTGCCTCATGTTGCGGGCCCCGCCGCTGTGCGCCGCTGGGGCAACCGCACCAAAAGCAGGCTGCGTCAGGCCACCCGGTAGCGGTCGAGCACCGCGCGATCGACATCGACCCCGAGCCCGGGCCGCGTCGGAATGTCGATCCAGCCGTCCACCTGCATGGCCGGCTCGCGCACGAGATGCTGGCGGAATGGATGGGACGAGCGGTCGTACTCGAAGATCGGCTCTTCTGCGAAAACCGAGTGATGCGCCACCGGCACGGCGGCGATGAGTTGCAGCGAGGCCGCCTGGGCAATGGCCGAACCCCAGACATGTGGATTCACCTGGACGCCATGGGCCTGCGAGAGGGCGATGACGTGACGGCACGCGGTGAAGCCGCCGACCGAGCAGAGATCGGGCTGGGCGATGTCGACGGCGCCCGCGCCGAGGAAATCGCGGAAGCCGTAGAGCGTGTGCTCGTTCTCGCCGCCGGCCACCGGCATGGTCACGCGGCTGCGCACTTCGCGATAGCCGGCGATGTGCTCCGGCGCCACGGGTTCTTCGTACCAGCGCAGGTTGTACTCGGCGAGCGCGTGCCCGAGGCGGACCGCATCGCCGACACCGTACGCATGGTTCGTGTCGACCATCAGCGTGATGTCCTTGCCCTCGATCGCGCGACCGATCGCCGCCATCACCGCGATGTCGTCCCGGAGTCCGTAGCCGAGCTTCACCTTCATCGCCCGGAATCCGGCCGCGTGGTGGCCCAGGGCTTCCTCGGCGAGACGAGCAGCCTCGCCCTGGCCGGAGATCCGATAGAAGCCGGTCGCGTACGCCTGCACCTTCGTGCGGAAGGCGCCGCCGAGCAGCTTGTGCACCGGCACGCCGTGAGCCTTCCCCGCGATATCCCAGAGCGCGAGATCGACGGCGCTGATGGCCGCCGTCACGGAGCCCTTCCGGCCGTAGTCCCGGGTCGCGTGATACATGCGATGCCACAGGACTTCGGTATCGAGAGGATCGGCACCGAGCACGAGCGGCTTCAAGGCGGAATCGATCACCGCCGCGGCGATCTGCGGAGGTTCGAGGCCCTGGGCGAAGGCCTCACCCCACCCCGTGATGCCGTCGTCCGTGATGACCTCGACGATGGTCGACGATCGGTGGCGCACCCAGCCCTGGGAGAACGCGAACGGCGTCTCGAGCGGGGTGCGGAGCGGATGGATCCGGATGTCGACGATCTTCACGGCGCGGTCACTCCCGTGGTCAGGACTTCGGGCAGGAAAAGGCTGCGCGCAGGCCCTGGATGATCAGGTAGCGCTGGGGGCGCCAGAGTTCGGTCGGATGCGATTCGAGGTACTCGCGGACGGCCTGGCGGCGCGCGGCCTGTCGATCCTCGACCGGCGAGCAGATGACCTGGCCCTCCCACTTGTCCGCGGCGCTGTCGATGTGCCGCTGGGACACCTCGACGGCCTTCGGATTGGTGCGGCGGAGCAGATCGAGGAAATCTTCGCCATCGTCTTCGGCGAATGCGGGCATGGACAGCGCCGCAAGGACAGCCGCCATGGAAAGCGCGGCAAGGCGGAATGATGAATTCACTGCAACGGCCTCCATCCAGGGAGAGGTGAGCGGGGCCCCCCGACGCGAGTGCGCCGCCTCCCCGAAAAACCACAGGGGCCGGCAAATTGCCGACCCCTGTTCACTTCATCGTGTTCCGTGGTGCCGCTGGCCGGAATCGAACTGGCGACCTTCGCATTACGAATGCGCTGCTCTACCATCTGAGCTACAGCGGCACGAAAGGGCGCGAAGTATAGCCGCGAACTTCGGGCGAACGGAAGGGGGTCGAGCGACCGGATGCGGCGACCGGTCAGCGATGCTTGAACACCGGCTTCCGCTTCTCGACGAAGGCGGCCATCCCCTCCTTCTGGTCCTCGACGGCGAAGCCGGAATGGAACAACCGGCGCTCGAACCGGACGCCTTCGGAGAGCGTCGACTCGAAGGCTCGATTCACCGACTCCTTCGCCATCATCACGACCGGCATCGACAGTTCGGCGATCTTCGCCGCGGTCGCGAGGGCATCTTCCAACAGGTTCGCCAACGGCACGACGCGGCTGACGAGTCCGACGCGGTCGGCCTCGGCGGCGTCCATCATCCGCGCCTGCCCGAGCAGCACCATTTCCATCGCCTTCGACTTGCCCACGAAGCGCGGCAACCGCTGCGTGCCGCCGGCACCGGGAATGATGCCGAGGTTGATCTCGGGCTGGCCGAACCTCGCGTTGTCGGCCGCGATGATGAAGTCGCACATCATCGCCAGTTCGCAACCGCCACCGAGCGCGAACCCCGCCACGGCAGCGATGACGGGCTTGCGACACCGCGAGACGCGCTCCCACTCGGCCGTGATGAAGTCCGCCTTGAAGACGTCCATGTAGGTCTTGGTCTGCATCTCCTTGATGTCCGCCCCGGCGGCGAACGCCTTCTCGCTGCCGGTGATGACGATGGCCCCGATGCCATCGTCGCTCTCGAAACCGTCGATGGCCGCCGCCAGTTCGCGCATCAGGGCGGGCGACAGCGCATTGAGTGCCTTCGGACGATTCAGGGTGATCAGGCCGACCTTGCCACGCGTTTCGGAGAGGATGTTTTCGAAGGTCATCGTGTCTGGTTTCCTGGAGAGGTGGTGTGATAATGCGGCGCCGCCGCGTCGGGCGGCCGTGGGGTCGTGCGGACCGCCATGTCGCCCTGTGTCGAAGAGACTGCCCCGGAGAGGAACGGCCCCATGAAGTTCGAATCGATTCTATTGGATATCACCGAGGGCGTCGCCACGCTCACGCTGCATCGGCCCGAGCGCCTGAACGCGTTCACCGAGGCCATGCACGCCGAGATCCGCGCCGCGATGGATCTCATCGAACAGCCCGGTGCGGCCAGGGTCCTCGTGCTGACCGGATCCGGCCGCGGATTCTCCGCCGGCCAGGATCTCGCCGACCCCGTGATGTCCGGCGGCCCCGACATGGATGTCGGGTCGACGCTCGAGCGGAACTACAACCCGTTGCTGCGCCGCCTGAACGCACTCCCCATGCCCGTCATCGCTGCCGTGAACGGCATCGCGGCCGGTGCGGCAGCGAATCTGGCACTGGCCTGCGATCTCGTCATCGCGACGCGATCCGCCAGCTTCCTCCAGGCCTTCGCCAGGATCGGCCTGATCCCCGACGCCGGCGGCACGTACGCGCTGCCGCGTCTTGTCGGACTGCAGCGGGCCATGGGCCTCGCGATGCTCGCCGAACCGCTGAGCGCCGAGAAGGCCGAGCAGTGGGGACTCATCTGGAAATGCGTGGATGACGACAAGTTCGCAGCCGAGGTGCACGCCCTGGCGCGGAAGCTCGCCGATGGCCCCACGCGCGCCTACACCCTCACGCGCCGTGCGCTGCGGGCGTCGGTCGACAATGATTTCGACGCGCAGCTCGCCCTGGAAGCCGATCTCCAGCGGGACGCCGGTGCGGGACCCGATTTCCGGGAGGGGGTGGCGGCCTTTCTCGCGAAGCGGCCGGCGCGATTCACGGGCGCCTGACGTACGCCGCCGGGGCCCACGCTGCCGCGATCAGGCGCTGCCGCGAATCCGGATGATGAGATCGATCCCTGCCGCCACCTTCCCCTCCGGCAGGCTGGGCAGGCCCGCGATCGAGATGCGATCGCCATCGATGTCGGTGATCTCGCCGGTTTCGACGTCGTAGAAGTGGTGATGCGGCGATGTGTTGGGGTCGTAGAAGACCTTCGCCGGATCGACGATGACCTCGCGGACCAGCCCCTTTTCCACGAAGAGTTTCAGCGTGTTGTAGACCGTGGCCTTCGACGTCTCGGCATGGCGCTCGTTCACGGCGGCGAGGACCTGATCCGCCGACAGGTGCGTCATGCGGGAGAAGAGCGCCCGGGCGATCTCGATGCGCTGGTGCGTCGGGCCGACCCCATGGCTTCGCAGGACCTCCGCGAGGCTCGCTCGGGCATCCACGGTCCGTGACTTTTCGGCTGGGGTCAGTGCTTCTTTCATGGCCCGAGTCTAGGATAAGAATTGGACTCTGTCTAATTCCGGTCCGGGCGCGCACGCCCGCCTCCGAGGCATCGGGTCCGGCCGGGCTCCGCCGCGAAGTGCCGGGGATGCAGAGCTGCCGGTCGTTCCGAAAATCCGACCTTTTGTCAGGTTCGCTTGCGATGCCTTCGCCCCACCCCATAGGATTCAGGCTGACATCGATGGGGGAAAGGCATGAAACGACAAGCAGGCGTCACGCTGATCGAGTTACTGGTCGTCGTCACGATCATTGGCATCCTGTCGTCGATCGCGCTGCCGGCCTACCGGGACTACGTGATCCGCGGCAAGCTCACGGATTCCCAGGCCTCCCTTGGAGCGACCCGCACCCGCCTCGAACAGTACTACCAGGACAACCGCAGCTATCCCGCCGAATGCGGCGGCACGGCGGCCGGACTGCCGGCATTCAGCATTCCCACGAGCCAGTACTTCACCTATGGCTGCGCCGCGGGCGCCACGGCGGGCCAGACATTCGTGCTGACCGCCACCGGCGTCAGCACTGCCGGCACGGGCGGATTCACGTTCACCGTGAATGAGCAGGGCGATCGCAACACGACCGGGGTCCCCTCGGGCGAAGGGTGGTCGACGAAGAGCGGTTGCTGGATCACCAAGAAACCCAACATCTGCTGACATGGACAATCGCCAGAAGGGCGCGACCCTCATCGAGTTCATGCTCACGTTCGCCATCATGGGGATCCTGGTGGCGCTGGCCGTGCCCTCGTTCCGCGACTGGATCCAGAACAGCCAGGTGCGGACGGCTTCCGACGCCATCACCAACGGACTGCAGCTCGCCCGGGCGGAAGCCGTCCGCCGGAACACTCCGGTGCGGTTCCGCCTCCCGGATGCCACCGCCACGGGGTGGGTGGTCGAGTCCTTCGACCGAAACTCCTCGGCATGGACGCAGGTGCAGCAGCGCTCCGCCAACGAAGGCACGGCCAACGTGGTCGTCACTGCCTCCCAGAGCACGGTGGTGTTTCTCGGCACGGGGGGCGTGACGCCGACGCCCGCGGTGGCCATCCAGATCAATGTGACCAATCCGTCCGGAGGCGACTGCGTGACCTCTGCCGGCTCCGGGTCGATCCGCTGCCTGCGGGTCACCGTGAGTGCCGGCGGCCAGGTCCGCATGTGCGATCCGGGCCTCGCCACCGGGAGCGCCGCCGCATGCTAGCGAACACTGCTCGTCACCGCCCGGCGTCCCGTCGTCGAGATCAGCGCGGCATCATGCTGCTGGAGGCACTGATCGCCATCCTCATCTTCTCGCTGGGGATCCTCGCCCTCATCGGATTGCAGGCCCAGTCGATCCGCAACAGCTCGGAAGCGAAGTACCGCGCGGATGCGAGCTTCCTGGCGAACCAGTTGATCGGCTACATGTGGTCGGACCCGGCCAACTTCTCATCCTATTCGCACAGGCCGTCCGGCGCGGTCTGCGAACCCTCCGGATCCGATTCGACGAATCCGAATGTTGTCACCTGGCTCGCGAACGTGTCGGCCCTCCTGCCCGGCGCCACGAACCGCCTCCAGTCGATCACCGTGAATGCGGCCACTCGCGACGTCACCGTGCGGATCTGCTGGCAGTCGAAGACGGGCAATCACAACGTGACCATCAGCACGCGGCTCAGCACATGAACGGAGACCGATCCATGCGCCTCGTTTCGCGGTCTGCCCGCACCCAGCGCGGCATGAGCCTGATCGACGTCCTGGTGGGCATGGTGATCGGCCTGATCGGCATGATCGTCGTGCTGCAGTCGTTCTCCACGTTCGAAGCCCAGAAACGCACCACGACCGTATCGACCGATGCGCAGGAATCCGGCCTCATGGCGCTCACGACCATCGAGCGTGAGATGCGGCTCGCCGGCTACGGGATGTACTACGCGAACCAGGCGATCTGCAGCACGATGCGGCAGTGGGCCAACACCGATGTCGAGACGGTGCCCAACCTGCTGCCCGTGGCCGTCACCAACGGCGCGTCGGATACGTCGGACACGCTCACCCTGACCTTCAGCACGTCGTCGTTCGGCGCGACGCCCTCGCAGATCCAGGTCGACTTCAACGGCGGCGTCCCCGAGATCGTCGTCGACAACACCGTCAACAACAAGGTGTTCAAGCTGGGCGACTACCTCATGGTGGGCAAGCCTTCCGATGCGACCCGGCCTTGCGTACGCCTCCAGGTGAGCGGTGTCCGGCAGGACCCCTACAACCCCAAGATGCTCGCCCTTCGGATCGAGCAAGGCACCACGGCGCCGGCGAACCCGCCCCTCGACAAGCTCAAGGTGCTGCTGCCCGCGGGTGGCTACACCAACGACCCCGACGTCTCGAAAGCCTCCGTCGTATCGAACATGGCCACCATGCGGCGCGTCACCTACTCGGTGCAGCTCGACGCATCGCGCAACGGAACCCTGCAGTCCCGCGACCTCACCGCCGGGACCGATCCCGTCGCGATCGCCGACGGCATCGTGAACATGCAGGTGCAGTACGGGATCTCCACGACGGCACAGACCCGGGAGGTGTCGAGCTGGGTGAATGCCACCGGCTCCTGGGCCAACCCGGCGGCGGCGGACATGGGCCGGATCAAGGCATTGCGCGTCGCGGTCGTCGCGCGCAGCCAGCTCAAGGAGAAGGACGTCGTGACCGGCGTGGAGATGTCATGCGCGAACACGTCCGGGACCAACACGAACGGTCCGTGCGCGTGGCGCGACACGACCGCCAGTCCGGCGCCGATCATCGACCTCTCCGGCGATCCCGACTGGCAGCGCTACCGGTACCGCGTGTACGAGACGATCGTGCCCCTGCGCAACGTCATGTGGCAGAGCTTCTAGCGTGGAGAAACCCGACATGAACGCATCCCCGATCCGCAGTGCCGCCCGGCTGCCGCGCCGACAGTCGGGTGTCGTCCTCGTGATCTCGCTCATCGTGCTGGTGGCGCTGACGCTCGCCGGCATCGCACTGGTCCGATCCACGGACACCGGCAACGTCATCTCGGGAAACTTCGCCTTTCGCATGTCTGCCCTCCACTCCGTCGACACCGGGGTCGAGGCGGCATTCACGGCGATCACGTCGGCGAGCGGCTTCGCGGCCTCGCCCACGGTCGCGACGACGACGGCCGCGGGGACGTACTCGCCGATCCTGCTCACGGACACGACGCCCGCCGACGGACTCCCGGACGTCGACTGGTCGGGGATCACCGGCACTGCCGTGGCGGGCAACACCGTCAAATGGGTGGTCGAACGCATGTGCGCCGACAACGCGGCGACGCCCGTCGACATCCAGGCGAAGTGTTCCGTCGTGCCCGGCGCACCGAACTTCAGCATGAAGGCCGGTGAACCCACCCCGAACAACGACACGTTCAGCACCGCCTATCGCGTCACCATACGAGTGGAAGGCCCCCGAAACACGGTGGTGACCGTGCAATCGGTCATTGCGATCTAGCACATCGATCCGGGCATCACGAAACCGGACGGCGAAGAAAGACTTCAGGAGACATCCCATGAACACGCGTCACAGCTGGCGCCAGCGCGCCATGGTCCACCTGGTCGCCTGGGCTCTCGTCGCGGGTCAGTTCAGCCCCGCGGCGATGGCGGCGGACCCGGTCGGCGAGAACGATCTCTCCGACGTCCCGCTCGCGACGCGTGGTCGCGCGAAGCCCAGCATGATCTTCACCGTGGACGACTCGGCGTCGATGGATGCCGAGATCACGATGGCGGCGCAGTTCTCGACGAACGAAGGGGTGGTCTGGTGGAACACCATCTCCCGCTCGTTCATCGGCTGGGGATTCACGCCGAGCGACCCGACCGCCACCCCGCCCCCGTCCTCGACGGTGCTCGCCAACGGCGGCTCGGACATCTGGAGGGGCTCCCGGACCACGCCGGGACTCGGCGCCGTCGGCATCTTCGACACGAATCCGCCGAACACCGCCGTGAACTTCAACGCGGCCGGCGCGGGCAGCGCCTTCTGGAAGCAGTACAACTACCTCTTCCCCAACGGCTTTTGCGGCGATCGATGCGAGAACCGGACGATCGGCGACGGCGTGCACGACACGCTGGCGGTGCCGCCGACCCGCGAGTTCGGATGGTTGCGGAGCGCCCTCTACAACGCCCAGTACTACAACCCGGCGGTGCGCTACGAGATCTGGCGGCCCTACAACGACGGCGCCTCGACGTTCACCCCGCCGGCCTATGACAACGGTGCGGGCAGCTGGACCAGCGTGCGCAGCCACCCCGTGTTCCCCGTCAGCGGATCACCGACTACCATCGATCTCACCCGCCCGGTGCCCAAGCCGGAAGACGCCAAGGCGGACAATCGGGTCTTCACATTCTTCCCCGGGATGATCCTTCCGGCGGGCGCAAGCTACCGTTGCCGCGATGCCGGGTTCGGCCTCGCCCGGTGCACGGGCGCCACGGCGGTCGAATGGAAGGACACGACGGAAGATGTCTGTGTCGTGACCCTGGCGACCCAGACGGCAAGCTACTGCCATTACGCCGCCCTCTACGGCGTGACCCGCACGCTCGTCGCGGGCGGCACGCTCTTCAGTCCCAACCGCGTCGAAGCGAAGGTCGAGTACCGCGCGGCGACCTACTGGACCCTCTCCGACCGCACGGGCTCCCTCGGTGACGACGAAGCCTACGGCCCCGACGGGCGCCGCCTGCGTCGCATGGAGATCGGCGGGACGGGGAGTTTCGGCAAATCGTTCGAGCGTACCGACTGTGTAGGTTCGGTGTGCTCGGCCGCCGAGGAGATGACCAACTTCGCCAACTGGTTCGCCTACTACCGCAAGCGCCACATGATGCTGAACGGCGCTCTCGGGATCGCCTTCGACCAGGTGACAGGTCTGCGCGGAGGCTACCTCCCGTTCACGTCGAACACGGACGTGAACATGGTCGACTTCGAAGCGAACGCCGACAACGCGAACAAGAAGCGCCTCCTGCACGGCCTCTATCAGGTGAAAGGCAGCGGCGGCACACCCACGCGCCCGGCGCTCTACAAGACGGGCCTGCAGTTCCGCCGGACCGGCAGCGCCACGGACCCGCTTCTCCATCAATGCCAGCACAACGCGGCCCTCGTCATCACGGACGGCTTCGCGAAGACCGACCTGCCGCCGGGCAGCGTGGGCAATGCGGATGCCGATGCATCCAACCGATTCACGACGCCCTACGTGGCCAGCGCAGCCGCGTTGAACTACGAACCCGACGGCTCCCTGCCACGACCGCCGGCGGAACTTCCTACCGTGTCGGTGACACCGTCGGCGCCCTTCGTCGACGGGGAGGAAGACACCCTGGCAGACATCGCGATGCACTACTACAAGCGACTCCTGCCGCCCGGCGAGACCGACCCGCGCCGGGTACCCGTGAACATCAACGACGACGGGCCCGACTCCGATCGGAACGATCTGCTCCACATGAACACCTTCGCCCTGACGCTCGGCGTCCTGGGCGAGGTCTTCGGCCGCAGCGACACCGCGGAGCAGATCGCCGCGAATGCGAACCCGTACCGCATCACGGCGTGGCCGCAGGTGAGAAACGGCACCGGCTACGTCAAGTCGCCGCGGAACATCGACGAACTCTGGCACGCCACGGTGAACGGCCGCGGCAGGATGCTGCTTGCCAACTCCCCGGAGGAAACGCGGCAGGGCATCGTCGACATCGTCAACAACGTCGGTGCGAAAGGCGGCGCGGGCGCGGCGGTCTCGGTCGCGAATCCCAACGTCACGCCGGGCGACAACTTCTCGTACGCGTCGTCGTACAACAGCGGCGCCTGGTCGGGCGACATCAACAAGTACGAGATCGACCCTGTCACCGGCGAGCCGTCGCGGACCGCGCTCTGGACACCATCGCCCCAGGCTCTCCTGGCGGTCACCCCTCCGGATCGGCGCGTCATCGTGACCTACAACGACTCCGCGGCGGGCACGCGCGGCGTGGGCGGCTCCAGTTTCGGGGTCCCCTTCCAGTGGAGTGCACTCTCCTCGGAACAGCAGTCGTTCATGACCTCGACGATCAACGGCGTGACCGCGACGGACCCCCAGGTGCTCGAGTTCCTGCGCGGCGATCGCTCGTTCGAGATCAGCCGGTTCCGCTCGCGCGGCCCGCGCCCGTTGCGCGACACCAGCGGCAACTTCATCGTCACGCGCTCCGGCTACCAGTACCGGGGCGGGCGCACGCCGGCGGACATCGCCGTGCTGGGTGACATCGTGAATGCCGAGCCGGTGATCGTGCGCGGCGCGCGCTTCAACTACTTCGATCCGGGATACCAGGAGTACCGCGACCGGGTGCTGACCCGCACGGGCATGCTCTACCAGGGCGCGAATGACGGCATGCTGCACGCCTTCGACCTGGTGACAGGGCAGGAGCAGTGGGCCTACGTCCCGAGCCTCGTGATGCCGCGGCTGAAGAACCTCTCCGATCGGGCATCGTTCCGGCACCTGTACTACGTCGACGGCACGCCGACCACCGGGGATGTCGACTTCACGCGCACCGGCAGCTTCGACGCCGAGAACCCTGGCGACCCGAACTGGAACACGATCCTGGTTAGCGGGCTGGGCAAGGGTGGTACCGGCTACTTCGCACTCAACGTCACCGAAGGCACCCGCGCCAGCGAAGCGTCGGTGGCCGAGCGCGTGCTCTGGGAATTCCCGAGCCGGTTCACACCCAGCGATCCCGTGGTCGTCGACGTCCGGAACGTCGGCTACAGCTACGGCAAGCCGCTGATCGTGAAGACGCGCGCGGCGGGGTGGGTGGTCCTCGTGACCTCCGGCTACAACAACGGCAGCGGGCCGCGCTCGACGGGCGGCGACGGGCGCGGCCGACTCTTCGTCCTGAATGCGGCCACCGGCCAGGTGATCGCGCAACTCGATACCGAGGCCGGTCAGGCCGATCGTCCGGCCGGGCTGGCCCATATCTCGGCATACGCGCGGAGACCCAACATCGATCCGACGATCGAAGCGGCCTACGGCGGCGATCTGCTCGGCAACGTGTGGCGATTCGACCTGTCGGGAACCGCGGTGCGCGACTGGAAGGTGGTGAAGCTCGCCGAACTCCGCACCGCGAGCGGCGCCGTGCAGGCGGTGACATCGGAACCGGAACTGGGCTCGATCCTGGGCAATCGCGTGGTCTTCATCGGCACGGGACGCTATCTCGGTGACAGCGACGTCCCCGGCCCCACCACCACCAGAGAACAGGCGGAAGTCATCTCACGCCCCATGACCATGTACGCCTTGCGCGACAAGGGTGAAACCGGCTCCGTGACGAGCCCGTCGATTCCGATTCCGACGCGCAGCCAGCTCGTCCAGCAGACGGCATCGCGATCCGGTACGAACGTGACGGTGACCGGCGGTGTGGTCGATTTCCGCAGTCAGGACGGCTGGTATGTGGATCTGCCCGAAGCCGGGGAACGCATCGTCGCGAATCCGGTGCTGTCGGGCGGCGTCCTCACCTTCATCACCAACATTCCCGATGCCAACGACGCCTGCGCGCCGGGCGGCAGCAGCTGGGCCTATTTCCTCGACTTCGCCACGGGCGGCACCGTGCGGGGCGCGAGCTATGCCGGCACCAAGCTCGGGACCTTCATGTCCAGTCGCGCCGTGCTCGTCCGTGTCCGGGACGGCATCGTGGGTCTGGTGCGGACGTCGGGCGGCGGCATGTCCGGCGACCCCGGGCAGATCAAGATAAGGCCGCCCGTCAATGAAACCGTGCGCACCGGGCGGCGCCTTTCCTGGCGCGAAGTGCCCGACGACATCGAACCTCGCTGAACCAGCGCGCCGCTGCACGTCGCGCTCCGAATCCAAGAAACGCATCGACCGACCATAAAGATCTCGACTTAGGTGCCGATAAAGCCATGAGGGATTGCCGCGCCCCCGCGAAGTGAAGGCGGAGGCGGACGACCCCGGCCCAGTCGGCAGGGCTGCGGCGCGGCGAGCGGATGCTCGTCGGTGGCAGCCCGCGCCAGATGATCTACGAGGACGGAACAAGATGAGCTCGTCACAACATTCCTGGAAGCAGCGGACCCTCGCCTTCGCGGTCGTCCAATGCCTGCTGTTCGTCGAGTGCATTCCCACGGCATGGGCTGCCGCCACGGACATCGGCGACATCCCGATGGCCACCAAGGGGCGCGCGAAGCCGAACATGATCATCGTGGTCGATGATTCGGGCTCCATGGATGGAGAGATCCTGCCGACCCGCGGTTTCTCCTCGAACGACGGCGCCGCGTGGTGGAGCACGATCTCCCGTTCGTTCTTCGGTTACGGCGCCACCAGCACGGCAGACGTCTGGCAGGGCGGCGGCACCGCACCCGCCCTCGGCGGTACCGGATTCTTCAACACCACCCCGCCGACCGGCCCGCTGAACTTCAACTTTGCCGGCAACGCGAACACGTTCTGGAAGAAGTTCGTGTACCTCTTCCCCAATGGCCAGTGTGGTGCGAACTGCGACACCCGGGTCTATTCGGACTCCTCGCACGATCACTTCGCCGTTGCGCCCACCCGCGAGTTCGCGTTCTTCCGCAGCCATCTCTACAACGCGCAGTACTACAACCCCGCGATCAACTACGACCCGTGGCGCCCGTACAACAACGGGACGACCACCACGACGCCGGTCGCCTATGACAACAGCAGCGCCTCGTGGAGCACGGTGCGCAGCCACCCCGTGTACCCGACCTCCGGAGCGGCAACCACGGTCAATCTCACCACGGACCTGGCGCAGCCCGGGGATTCGGCAGCCGGCAACAGGACGTTCATCCTCTACTCGGGAATGATCCTGCCTGCCGGGGCGCGCTACCGGATCTGCAACGAAGGCGGCGGCTCCTGCGGTGCCTGGACCAGCGACGCCACGGTCACCACCGACCGCTGCATCGTCCCGGATACCGCCACGCAGACCGCTGCGTACTGCCACATGGCCGCCAGCTACGGCATCACCGGCAATGCGGCCAGCGCGATCATCGGTGTCGGCACCTCCAGCGGCATGCCGAGACGCATCGAGGCCCAGATCGCCTACTACCCGGCCACCTATTGGGTGGCGTCGTCCGACACCGGCGCGCTTGCTGCCGACGAGGCGTACGGCCCCTCTGCCACTGCCAGCCGGCAGCGCCTTCGCCGTGTGGAGATCAAGTCCACCGTCACCAGCTACGCGAAGGCCGCGACGCGCACGGATTGCGTGGGCGCCACGTGCAGCTACACGGAAGAGATGACCAACTTCGCCAACTGGTACGCGTACTACCGCAAGCGCCACATGATGCTGAACGGCGCCCTCGGACTGGCATTCGACCAGCTGAGCGGACTGCGCGCGGGCCAGATCCTCTTCAACAGCCTGTCCAACACGACGATGCGCGATTTCGACAGCGGATCGGACACGTCGAATTCCAAGCGCCTGCTGAATGACCTGTACCGGGTGAAGGGGTCGGGGGGCACGCCCACCCGCGACGCGCTCGAATACGCAGGCAACCAATTCCGGCGCACGGATGCCAGCGCACCGATCAACGCGTCCTGCCAGTACAACGCGGCGTTCGTCATCACGGACGGTTTCGCCAGCAACGATCCGCCGACAGGCTCGTACGGCAATCTGGACGCGGACTCCACCAACCGCTTCACGATTCCCTACAACCCCGACAACCCGGCGCTCAACTACACCGACGCCACCCCCGCGGGGACGATTCCGCTGCCGCCCTCGACATCGTTTCCGAGTGTCACGGTGACCCCGGCGGCGCCCTACGTCGACGCGGAATCGAACACGCTGGCCGACGTCTCGATGCACTTCTACTCGAACAACCTCCGGCCGGATCTCCCCGCACGGCAGGTGCCTCTCAACAAGTACGACACGGCACCGGACGCCGATCGGGGGAGATCTTCGGCAGGACCGACAACGACACGCTCATCGGTTACAACACGAACCCGTACACGAACACGTTCACCTGGCCGTCGGTCCGCAACGGTTCCGGCTACAAGCAGCGGCACCCGGCAGCGATCGACGAACTGTGGCACGCGACCATCAACGGCCGCGGTCTGATGCTCTCGGCCAGTTCGCCGGAGGAGACCCGCGTGGGCGTCGTCGACATCGTCAACAGCGTCGGCGCCAAAGGCGGATCCGGCGCGGCCGTCGCGGTGGCGAACCCGAACATCGTCCCCGGCGACAACTATTCGTACGCGTCGAGCTACAACTCCGGACCATGGTCGGGTGACATCAACAAGTACGAGATCGACCCGGCCACCGGTGCGCCCAGCACGGCCGCGATCTGGAACCCGTCCCCGCAAAAGCAGCTGGCGGTACGCCCGCCAGCCAATCGCGTGATCGCGACCTTCGATGGCACCGCGGGCATCCCGCTGCAATGGTCCAGCCTGCCGTCGACGATGCAGAGCATGCTGACTTCCACCGTGAGCGGCGTCACGTCGGTGGATTCCCAGGTGCTGGATTTCCTGAGGGGGGAACGCTCCCGCGAGGTCGAGAAATTCCGGTCGCGCGGGCCGCGGCCGAGTCTCGACGCGTCGGGGAACTACGTCACCAGCAGCGGCAAGTACGTGTATCCCAACAACCGCGTGCCCGACGACATCTCGATCCTGGGTGACATCGTCAATGGCGAGCCTGTCGTCGTGCGGACGCCCAAGTTCAACTACTTCGACCCCGGGTTCCTGGAGTTCCGGCAGGCGATGGCCTCGGGCAGCACCGCTCGCCGGGGCGTGGTCTATCAGGGTGCCAACGACGGCATGCTCCACGCCTTCGACGTGAACACCGGCGAGGAACTCTGGGCCTACGTGCCTCGGCTGGTCTTCTCGAACCTGCGCAACCTCTCGGATCGCCTCAGCTTCAGGCACATGTACTACGTCGATGGCACCCCGACAGTGGGTGACATGGACTTCTCCTACACGTACGGCAATGACCTCGCGAGCCCGGGCTCGCCCGATTGGCGCACGGTCCTGGTCGGCGGGTTGCGCAAGGGCGGTTTCGGTTACTACGCCCTCGACATCACCAACCCGTCGATCACATCGGAGACGACGCTCGCCTCGAAGGTGCTCTGGGAGTTCCCGAGCGCCCAGACCGACGCCGATGACGCTACTGTGCGTCCGAACATCGGCTACAGCTTCGGCAAGCCGGTCATCGTGAAGACGCGGGCGGCGGGCTGGGTGGTCGCGGTGACGTCCGGATACAACAACGGCACGGGCACCGGCTCCAGCGGCGGGGACGGCATCGGGCGGGTGTACATCCTCGATCCGGTGGATGGCCGGATCATCCGGACGATCAGCACCGGTGTCGGCAGCGCGGCCACGCCCAGCGGGCTGGCCAATCTGTCTGCATTCTCCCGCCGACCGGATACGGACGCGACGACCGAAGCGCTGTACGGCGGCGACCTGCTGGGCAACGTCTGGCGTTTCGACATCTCCGACCCGGACATGGCCAACTGGCGCGTCGCCAAGGTCGCGGAGCTGAAGACCACGGCGGGCGACTATCAACCGATCACGGTGGAGCCCGAGCTGGGTGAGGTGCAGGGCAAGCGGGTGATCTTCATCGGCGCCGGGCAGTACCTCGGGGACACCGACGTCATCGGGAACTCGCCGGAGAACGCGCTCGCCCGCCGGCGCATGAGCTTCTATGCGCTGCGCGACGAACTCACCCACACGTCCGCCACGACACCGCTCATCACGTCACGATCGATGCTGGTCACCCAGACGGCCACGAAGTCGGCTGACACGATCACGATCACCTCCTCGGCCGTGGACTTCCGGGACAAGTACGGCTGGGTGATCGATCTGCCCGAGACCGGTGAACGCGTGTCGACGAACCCCGTGCTCTCGGGTGGCGTGATCACGTTCACGACGAACGTGCCGAACGGCACGGATCCTTGCAATCCCGGGGGCAGCAGCTGGATCTACTACCTCGACTTCGCGACCGGTGGCCGGGTGCCCGGGGCCACCAACGGTGGCACCAAGATGGGCAACTTCCTGTCGAGCCGCGTGGTGCTGATCCGCCTGACGTCGGGCCAGATCGTCGGTCTCGTGCGCAGTTCGAGTGCCACGACGGTGAAGGTCACGCCGCCTGCCAATACCACCACGAGCACGGGTCGTCGACTCTCCTGGCGGGACACTCAGGACAACATCGATCCCTGATCCTGCAACGACGCGATGACCACACGACGGCGCTCCCGCGGGGGCGCCGTTTTCACGCCGTGGTCAGCGCCTTCGGAATGGGAAACGTGACGTCCTCCGGAACGCCGGGAAGATCCGACACGGACGTGGCACCGAGCTCGGAGAGCCGGGCGAGCACGGCCTTCACCAGGACCTCTGGCGCCGACGCCCCGGCCGTGACACCGACCGTCTCCCTGCCGGAGACCCAGCCGGGATCGAGATCCTCCGCCCGGTCGATCATGTAGGCCGGCACACCTGAGAGCTCCGCCACCTCCCGCAGACGGTTGGAGTTCGAGCTGTTCGTCGAACCCACCACGATGACGACATCCACGGCACCCGCCAGCGTCTTGACGGCATCCTGCCGGTTCTGCGTCGCGTAGCAGATGTCGTCCTTCCGCGGCCCAACGATGTCCGGGAAGCGGCGGCGCAGGGCGTCGATCACCGCGCGCGCATCGTCCACGGACAGCGTCGTCTGCGTGACGAACGCCAGCATCGAGGGGTCGTTCACCACGAGATGGTCGACATCGCCGGGCGTTTCCACCAGATGGATGCCGCCGTCGGACTGGCCCATGGTGCCCTCGACTTCGGGATGTCCGCGGTGGCCGATCATCACGATCTCGCGTCCCTGCTCGCGCATCCGCGTGACTTCCACGTGGACCTTCGTGACGAGCGGGCAGGTGGCGTCGAACACGCGCAGCCCGCGCCGCTCGGCATCCCGGCGTACCTCCTGCGACACGCCGTGGGCACTGAAGACGACGGTGGCGCCGGCAGGCACCTCGGACAATTCGTCGACGAACACGGCGCCCTTACCGCGGAGGTCGTCGACCACGAACCGGTTGTGCACCACCTCGTGCCGTACGTAGATCGGTGAACCGTGGCGCTGGATCGCCCGCTCGACGATCTCGATGGCACGGTCGACACCCGCACAGAAGCCGCGGGGGTTGGCGAGCAATACCTTCATGGCGCTTCTCCCGGTGGGGGCGCCGCCGGCTCGCGCGGCGCCGGGCGCGCGCGCTGTTCCCGGAAGCTGTCCCAGACGAGCAGGACCGCGCCACAGGTGATGGCGGCCACGTGGAAATGCAGGAAGTCGACGACGGCGCCCAGCATCCAGCGATCGACGACGTTACCGATGGCGCCACCGAGGATCATCCCGAGTGCGAACCCGAACAGCAGGCGGGTCCGGTGACGCACGATCAGCGTCGCCATGAAGAGCGACGCGGCGAGCGCGATCCCGATGAAGAGCTCACGCTGCCAGCCCGACGCCGACGAGAGGAAACTGAAGGCTGCACCGGGGTTGAACACGAGGACCAGATCGAAGAAGCCGGTCACGGGAATCGAATCGCCGTACACGAGATGCTGCTGGACGACGTGCTTGCTCCACTGGTCCAGCACGGCAACCACGAACGCGAGCGCGAACCAGCGCGCGGATTCAAGCAGCCGCACGCGGCTCGCCCTCGCCGTGGAGATTCGCCGTGCAGCGGCCGCACAGCTCCGGATGCGCCGGGTCGCGACCCACGTCGGCGCGGTAGTGCCAGCACCGACCGCACTTCGCCGCCTCGCTCGGCTTGACGGCGACGGATTCGCCATCCGCGGCATCCACCGACGCGACACCGGCCTGCGATGTGATCAGAACGAAACGAAGATCGTCCCCGAGACCCGCGCAGGCCTCGTACCGGGCACCGTACAGCCCGAGCGTCACCTCGGCTTGCAGCGAGGAGCCGATCGACCCCGCCCCGCGCAGGCCTTCGAGTTCCTTCTGCACCCATGCCCGCACGTCGCGGACGGCGCGCCACTTCTCGATCAGCGCGGCCTCGCCATCCTGGGGCGGCAATGCGTACCACGTCTGGAAGAAGATGCTGTCGTCGTCGCGGCGATTCAGCACCGCCCAGGCTTCCTCGGCCGTGAACGCGAGCACCGGTGCCATGAGACGCAGCAGACTCTGCGAGAGGTGCCACAGCACCGACTGCGCGGCCCGGCGCGGACGGCTGTCGCGCGCGGTCGTGTAGAGGCGGTCCTTCAGGATGTCGAGGTAGAAGCCGCCCAGTTCCTCCGAGCAGAACGTCTGGATGCGTTGCACGACGGCGTGGAACTCGTACCGGTCGTAGGCCGCGCACACCTCGGTCTGCAGCTCGCGCACGAGGGCGAGGCCGTAACGGTCGATCTCGAGCCACTCGGACACCGGCAGCAGATCGGTCGCGGGATCGAAGTCCGAGACGTTCGCGAGCAGGAAGCGCAGCGTGTTGCGGATGCGGCGATAGCTCTCGACGACGCGCTTCAGGATCTCGTCCGAGAGCGAGATCTCGCCGGAGTAGTCGGACGACCCGATCCAAAGCCGGAGGATGTCGGCGCCCAGCTTGCCCGCGACATCCTGCGGGTCGATGCCGTTGCCCGCCGACTTGCTCATCTTGCGGCCGTGCTGATCCACCAGGAAGCCGTGCGTGAGCAGTTGCCGATACGGCGCGCGCCCGTCCATCGCGCAGCCCGTCAGCAGGGACGACTGGAACCAGCCGCGATGCTGGTCGGAGCCTTCGAGATAGAGATCCGCCGGCTTCGTCAGCGCCGGCCGCCGCGCGAGGACGCTCGCGTGCGTCGTGCCGGAATCGAACCAGACATCGAGGGTGTCGGGCACCTTTTCGTACACATTGGCCTCGTCGCCGATCAGGTCGCGCAGGTCGAGCGCGAACCACGCCTCGATGCCGCCCTGCTCCACCTTCTGCGCGACCGCCTCCATCAGTTCCAGCAGGCGCGGATGCGGCTCGCCGGTCTTCTGGTGCACGACGAGCGACATGGGCACACCCCAGCTGCGCTGACGCGACACGCACCAGTCGGGCCGGTTGCCGATCATCGCCTCGAGTCGTGCGCGGCCCCACTGCGGGAAGAACTCCGTCGACGCCACGGCCGCATTCGCGACTTCGCGCAAGGTCTGACCCTCGGGCCCCTTCGTCTCCATCCCGATGAACCACTGGTGCGTCGCGCGGAAGATCACCGGCGTCTTGTGGCGCCAGCAGTGCGGGTAGCTGTGCTTGTAGGCCTCGTGGTGCAGGAGGAGCGTCTTCGACTCGAGGACCTCGACGACGGTCTTGTTGCCTTCCCAGACCGTCTGACCGCCCACCAGCGGGACGTTCTCGTCGAAACGGCCGTCGGGGCCGACCGGGTTTGCGACGGGCAGGTTGTACTTCTGACCCGCCACGAAGTCCTCCACGCCGTGCGCGGGGGCCGTATGGACAAGACCCGTACCGGCATCCAGCGTCACGTGGTCGCCGAGGATGATCGGCACCTTGCGCGCCTGGAACGGATGCCAGATCTCCAGCCCTTCCAGCGCCGCGCCCTTGACGGTGCCGGCGATCTTCCAGTCCTCGACGCCGTAGCGCTTCATGCAGGCCTCGACCAGGTCGACGGCGAGGATCAGGAAGTACTTGGGGCCGCGGACCAGGGCGTAGTCGATCTCGGGATGCACGGCGATCGCCTGGTTCGCCGGCAGCGTCCACGGCGTCGTCGTCCAGATGACGGCATAGGCCGGGTGATCGGTGTGCGTGAAGCCGAACGGCCGGGCGAGTTCCTGCGGATCACGGCCGGGGAAGGCCACGTCGATGGCGGGCGAGGTGCGGTCCTCGTACTCCACCTCGGCCTCGGCGAGCGCGGAGCGGCAGTCGAGGCACCAGTGGACCGGCTTCGCGCCCTGGTACAGATAGCCGCGCTCGTAGATGCGGGCAAGCGAACGGATGATGTCCGCCTCGGTGCGGAAGTCCATCGTGAGGTACGGATTGTCCCAGTCGCCGAGCACGCCGAGGCGGATGAAATCCGCCTTCTGCCGCGCGATCTGCGACGCCGCGAACTCGCGGCACAGCTTGCGGAACGCGTTGGGTTCGAGCCCGCGGCCGTGCTTCTTCTCGATCTGGTGCTCGATCGGGAGGCCGTGGCAGTCCCACCCCGGGACGTACGGCGCGTCGAACCCCGCGAGCGTCTTGCTGCGGACGATGATGTCCTTCAGCACCTTGTTGACGGCGTGACCCATGTGGATGTCGCCGTTGGCATAGGGCGGGCCGTCGTGCAGGACGAACTTCGGGCGTCCGGCCGACACGTCGCGGATCCGCTGGTAGAGGCCGCGCTGCTGCCACTGCTGCACCCAGCCGGGTTCCCGCTTGGCGAGATCCCCGCGCATCGGGAACGGCGTGTCGGGAAGATTGAGGGTGTCCTTGAAGTCGGCCATGGAATAGGTTCAGGAAGGCAAAGAGACGGATGGGGTCGCGGAGTGGGCGGGCGGCGCGGCGAAGTACGCGCGGGTGGCCTGCACGTCGAGGGCGATCTGCGTGCGCAGGGCCGCCAAGGTGTCGTACTTCTCCTCGCCGCGCAAGCGATGCAGGAAGTCGACACGGACGGCGCGTCCGTAGACGTCGCCGTCGAAATCGAGGAGGAAGACCTCCAGCGTGGGCCGCCCGGCGTCCGTGACGGTGGGCCGCACACCGAGACTCGCGGCGCCGACGAGAGGGGCATCTCCGATGCCGTGGACCAGCACCGCGAAGATGCCGTCGAGCGGCGGGCGCTTGAATCGCATCCGGACGTTCGCGGTGGGGAACCCCAGCTGGCGTCCGAGGCGGTCGCCGCCCACGATGCGGCCGGTGATCGAATAGGGGCGTCCGAGGAGGGCCGCTGCCGCGTCGAGGTCGCCCCTCCGGAGGGCCTCCCGGACCGCGGTGCTCGACGCGCGGATGCCGTCGACCACGACCGTGTGCATCGCCTCGACCGCCATGCCGAGCGGTGGGCCTTCCCTCTGGAGCCGGGCGACATCCCCGGCGCGCCCTGCGCCGAACCGGAAGTCATCCCCCACCAGCAGCCAGCGCACCCCGAGCCCGCGGACGAGGCCCTGCTCGATGAAGACCTCCGGCGACTGCGCGGAGAAGGCCCGGTTGAAGCGGCAGACGTACACGCGATCGACCCCGAGTTCGGTCAGCCGGGCCACCTTGTCGCGCAGGGACGTGAGGCGGGCAGGCGCATCGGCGGGGGCGAAGAACTCGCGGGGATGCGGCTCGAAGGTCATCACCGCAGCCGGCAGCCCGAGCGACCGCGCCGCGGTCGTGAGCCGGGCGACCATGGCCTGATGGCCGGCATGGACGCCGTCGAAGTTGCCGATGGTGAGCGCGATGGGCGTGTCCGCCTGCGCCGGAATGCCCCGGAAGAGCCGCATGGATTGGAGAAGCCAGGAAAGCGGCGATTTTATCGGCTTTCCCGGCGGAGCCGGGGGTTTCCGTGGGGGCTGGAGCAGACGGCCGGGAGGACGCCCCACCGCCAACACCCCCTCGCGCCGCAGGCGGGAATGAGGTTGGATACACGGCGGGTCAGGAAACTCTGGGAGCGGGCCACGCTCGCGACAGCGCGCATTACGGTTGAAGCGTCAGCCACGTGTGCTCCCTCGCCCCGCCTGCGGGGAGAGGGTTGGGGTGAGGGGCGTGTGTGTTGCCCGACGCGGCCGTCCACTTTCCGCCGACGCCTCCCCTCACCCTGCCCTCTCCCCGCACGCGGGGCGAGGGTTCTTCATTGGGTGCCATGGTTCTGCTGGCCCATTCACTCCCGCGCGCTCCGTAGCCCCGCTTTGCGGGTATGAGGCCGGACACGCGGCGGGCCAGGAAGCGCTAGAAGTGGGCCACACTCGCCACAGCGTGCGTTCCGGTTGAAGCGGCAACCACGTGTACTCCCTCGCCCCGCGTGCGGGGAGAGGGTTGGGGTGAGGGGAAGATGTGCCATCTCTGCGCGGCGGATTTGGCCATTCCAGGAGCGGCCCATGGTCGCGAAAGCGCCGGTTCCGGTCGAAGCGTTTCCTAGCATCGGGCGCTTTCGGGGGCATGGCCCCCTCCTACAAGGGCATGGCCCCCTCCTACAGAGCCACGGCCCCGTGCCTACCCAGCGCCCACCGCACATGCTCCCGCACCAGCACCGACGGATCCTCCGCCCGGGCCCGCAGCGCAGCTACCACCGCCGGTGTCGTCGGGGCGTTCCCCAGCCCCACCGCCAGATTCCGCAGCCACCGCTCGTGACCGATGCGACGGATCGCGCTGCCCTCCATCCGGCGATCGAACTCTGCCTCCGTCCACGCGAACAGCTCGACGAGGCGCGCGTCGTCCAGCCCGTTCCGCACCGCGAAGTCCGGCACCTCGGCCGGGCGGGCGTAGCGGTTCCACGGGCAGACCAGCTGGCAATCGTCGCAGCCGTACACCCGGTTGCCCAACGCCGGCCGCAGGTCCTCGGGGATCGGCCCCGCGTGCTCGATCGTCAGGTACGAGATGCAGCGCCGCGCATCCAGCCGGTAGGGCGCGACGATCGCCTGGGTGGGGCAGATGTCCAGGCATCGCACACAACTCCCGCAGTGGGCACTCACGGGGGCGTCCGGCGGAAGCGGCAGTTCGGTGTAGATCTCGCCGAGGAAGAACCACGAACCCGCATCGCGGGACAGCAGCAGGGTGTGCTTCCCGCGCCAGCCCAACCCCGACGCCCGGGCAAGTTCGACTTCCTGGACCGGGGCGCTGTCCGTGAAGACGCGATGACCGAACGGACCGGCCTCGACGGTGATCCGGTCGGCCAGCGCCTGCAGCCGGCTCCGCAGCACTTTGTGATAGTCCCGCCCCAGCGCATAGCGGGACACATACGCGCGCTCGCCGTCCCGGATCACGGACCATGGGTCACGCGCCTCGGAAGGAAGGTAGTTCATCCGGACCGTGATGACAGAGATCGTTCCCGGGACCAGTTCGCCCGGCCTCGCCCGCTTCGTCCCGTGCCGCGCCATGTAGTCCATGGACCCGTGGAATCCTGCCTCCAGCCAGGCCGCGAGGCCCGCTTCCGCTTCGCCGAGGTCCACGCCCGCGATGCCGACGGCGTCGAAGCCGAGGTCCCGACCCCAGGCGCGGATGCGGTCGACGATCGCGAGATCGGGTTCAGGGGCTGTCGGCATGTGCCGATGGTAACGCCATGCACCCGACGGCCGTCCCGATGACGGGCACCTGTGTGCGTTGACGTACATCAAGCGCCGCCATCCCCCGGCTATGCTCCTCGTCCGGAAACCTGCATCATCGAACCCATGAGCGCTCCCGCACACATCGACCGCCTGTACCCGCCTTCCGAGGCCGGGTGGCGGCGTGCGGCCGTCGTGGTGATGTTCGTGTGCCTCGCGATCCTCCAGGGTCTCGCTCCGCTGCTGCACGTCCATCTCGACGTCGCGGGAGGCGAAGACGCCCAGCGCGGCGTCCATCTGCCCGTGGGTCTGGCGCACGCCGGCCATGCCATCCCGGCATTGCAGTCGGCCTGCGCAGGCATGGACGATTCGGCCGTCATCACGTCGCCCAGCGAGTTGAAGCGCGACGAACTGCTCGCCGTCGGCGCGCCGGTCGCCCTGCCATCCGCTGTGGTCGTCGCCGCCATCGCGATCGAACGATCCGGGCCGGCAATCTCGACGCAGCCGCCCGCGACCAGCCCTCCCCGTCTCCGCCCACCGGCCCACGCGCCGCCCCGCATCGCCTGACCTTGCTCCCCCGCCCCCGCGCCCTTCGAACCGGCTGACCCCGGACGCGCGCGGAGGTCCCACGGTCGTCCGGCCGGTGCGTCGCTCCCGCGCACCCGCCTCGGAGAAGCGCATGCGGAAGTCGTACACGGGTCCGGCCCTCCTGGCCTGGATCGTCCTGTCCGGGCCCGTCCCGGCCCACGCCCAGGAAGTCGCCGTCACGGCCGCCCAGATCAAGGCACTGGGCATCACGGTCACGCGCCCGGAGCCCCAGGCCCGGGGCGAAGTCGTCGGGCTCGCGGCGGAAGTGATGGTTCCCAACAGCCAGTTGCACGTCGTGAGCACGCCGCTCGCCGGGCTGGTCGAATCCGTTCTCGTCGCCGTCAACGAACCGGTGAAGCGCGACCAGGTGCTCGCCCGTCTGCAAAGCTCGGCCCTCGCCGAAGCGCAGCGCGCCTACCTCCAGGCCTCCACGCAGCGCGAACTCGCCCGTGCGAATCTCGACCGCGACCAGAAGCTCGCCTCGGAAGGACTCATCGCCGAGAGCCGGCTGCTCTCGACGAAGGCAGGCCACGTGGAGGCAACCGCCCTCCTCGCCGAACGCAGGCACGCGCTCAAGCTCGCCGGGATGTCCGATGCCGCGATCACCGGCATGCAATCCGGCGCTGCGATCTCCAGCGCCGTGACCCTCAGAGCCCCCGTGGATGGCGTCGTCATCGCCCAGATGGCACAGGCGGGTCAGCGCCTCGAAGCCTTCACGCCGGTGTACAAGGTCGCGCAACTGGATCCGCTGTGGCTCGAGATCCAGGTGCCGCTCGCGCGTGCGACCGGCATCCGCGAAGGCGCCGCCGTGCGCGTGCCGTCGGTGGATGCCGCCGGCCGGATCATCTCCGTGGGCCGGAGCGTCACGCCCGAGAGCCAGACCGTGATGCTGCGCGCGCTCATCAGTGATCGCGCCACCCGCCTGCGACCGGGCCAGTACGTGGAAGCCGCCGTCGCCATCGCCGCCGGGGATGCCGCCGCGCCGCAATGGCGCGTGCCGAACGCCTCGCTGCTGCGCCATCAGGGCAAGGTGCTGCTGCTCGCGCGGACTGCCAAGGGTTTCCGTGCGATTCCCGTCGCCACCGTGAACGAGGGCGCCACGACGAGCGTCGTGACCGGTGCGCTCGACGGCGTGAATGAGATCGCGGCCGGCGGGATCTCCGCGCTGAAGGGTCGCCTCCTCGGCATCGGAGGCTGACGTGCCCGCCCGCCTCGTCGCACTCTCCCTCACGCATCGCCTGCTGGTCGTCGCGCTCACGCTGCTCCTCGCCGGGGCGGGGATCCTGGCGATGGTCGGCCTGCCGATCGACGCGTTCCCGGATGTCTCGAGCACCCAGGTCGAGATCATCATGAAGGCGCCAGGCATGACGCCCGAGGAAGTCGAGACCCGCATCGTCGCGCCCATCGAACTCGAGATGCCCGGCATCCCGCGGCAGCGCGTGATGCGATCCATCTCCAAGTACGCCATCGCCGACGTCGTCATCGACTTCCAGGAAGGCACCGACATCTACTGGGCCCGCCAGCAGGTGAGCGAGCGTCTCGGCAAGGTGCTGGGCGATCTCCCCGAGGGTGTCACCGGCGGCCTCGCCCCGATCACCACGCCACTCGGCGAGATGTTCATGTTCACGATCGAAGGCGGGAACCTCTCGCTGGCCGAGCGGCGGACGCTGCTCGACTGGACCATCCGCCCGCGCCTGCGCACCGTCCCGGGCGTCGCGGACGTGAACTCCCTCGGCGGGCACGTGCGGGCCTTCGAGGTCGTGCCGGATGCCGCCGCACTGGCCGCCCGCGGCATCACGCTCGACACGCTGAAGATGGCGCTCGAGGCGAACAACCGCAACGACGGCGCCGGGCGGCTCGCGGACGGCGAGGAGTCGCTCCTCGTGCGTGCCGAGGGCCGCGTCCGCACCATCGAGGACGTGCGCGCCATCGTCGTCGACGAGCGCAGCGCGATCCCCGTGCGCGTGGCCGAGGTGGCCGAGGTCCACGTGGGCGCCGTGACGCGCTACGGTCTCGTCACCCGCGATGGCAAGGGCGAGACGGTGGAGGGACTCGTGCTCGGCCTGAAGGGGGCCAACGCGCAGGAGGTCGTGAAAGGCGTGCGGGCGCGCATGGCCGAACTCGCGCCGCTGCTGCCGCCCGGCGTGACGACCGAGGTGTTCTACGACCGCGGCAACCTCGTCGAACGGGCGGTCGGCACCGTGTCGCGCGCGCTGCTCGAAGCGATCGTGCTCGTGGTCGTGCTGCTCGTGCTGTTCCTCGGCAATCTCCGTGCGGCGGTCGTCGTCGCCGCGACTCTGCCGCTCGCCGCCCTCATCACCTTCGTGCTCATGGACCGCTTCGACATGAGTGCGAACCTCATGAGCCTGGGAGGCCTCGCCATCGCGATCGGCATGCTCGTCGACGCCTCGGTCGTGGTCGTCGAGAACGTCGTGAGCCATCTCGCCCACGACGACGGTCCGCGCCTGCGCGTCACCTACCGCGCGGTGAAGGAGGTCTCGGTGCCGGTGGCGTCAGGCATCCTCATCATCGTGATCGTGTTCCTCCCGCTGCTCACGCTGGAGGGCCTGGAAGGCAAGCTCTTCAAGCCGGTGGCGTGGTCGATCATCTTCGCGCTGTCCGGCTCGCTGCTGCTGGCGCTGACGGTCATCCCGGTGCTGTCGTCGTTCCTCGTGAAGAGCGGCGCCCACGGCGAGCCGTGGCTCGTGCGCAAGGCACAGGCGCTGTACGCGCCATTCCTGGAACGGTCCCTCGCCCATCCGCGCACGGTGGCCGTCGTGTGCGGCGTGCTGCTCGCGGCCGCCGTCGGTGCCTATCTCGCGACCGGCAAGACGTTCATGCCGACCATGGACGAGGGCGACATCATCATGCAGCTCGATGCCCTGCCGTCGATCGGCATGGAGGCGAGCGGCGATCTCAACACGCGCGTGCAGCAGGCGATCCTGCGCGACATCCCCGAGGTGCAGCACGTGGTGGCGCGTACCGGTGCCGACGAGCTGGGCCTCGACCCGATGGGACTCAACCAGACCGACGTCTTCATGACCCTCGCGCCGCGCGAGCAATGGCGCAGCCCCGACAAGAACGCGATCGTGGAATCCCTGCGGCAGACGATGGCGGCGTTCCCCGGCGTGAACTACACGTTCACGCAGCCCATCGAGATGCGGGTCGCCGAGATGCTCACCGGCGTGCGCGGCGATCTCGCGGTCAAGATCTTCGGGCCCGACCTCGCGACGCTGAACCACCTGGCCGTCGAGATCGAGGCGACACTCCACGGCATCAATGGCAGCCGCGACGTGTTCACGACGACGAACGAAGGCGTGCAGTACCTGGAGGTGAGCATCAACCGCTTCGCCACAGGCCACCAGAAGCTCACGGTCGACGAGATCGAGCACGACCTGCGCACGCTCGTCGAAGGTCAGCAGGTGGGCACGGTGGTGGAGGGCCTGCGACGCACACCGCTCATCCTGCGGGGGCCGCCCGCCCTGCGCGCGTCGCCGACGCTCTTCCAGCAGCAGAACATCACCATGCCCGATGGTCGCGCCGTGCCGCTGTCCACGGTGGCGAAGCTCACGCGCGTGGACGGGCCGGTCAAGGTCGATCGCGAGAACGGGATGCGGTACGCGGTTGTGCAGTCGGGCGTGCTCGGCCGCGACCTCGTCGGATTCGTCGACGAGGCGAAGCGGGCGGTGGCCGCACGCGTGAAGCTGCCGCAGGGGTACTCGATCACATGGGGCGGCCAGTTCGAGAACCAGCAGCGCGCCGCGGCACGCCTCGCGGTGGTCGTGCCTGTCGCACTCGGACTGATCCTCATGCTCCTGTACGGCACCTTCGGCTCGGTGCGTCAGGCGCTGCTCGTGTTCGCGAACATCCCGTTCGCGATGGTCGGCGGGATCGTGGCGCTGTGGGCCTCGGGCGAGTACCTCTCCGTGCCGGCATCGGTCGGCTTCATCGCGCTGCTCGGCATCGCGGTGCTGAACGGCGTGGTGCTGATGAGCACGTTCAACCAGCTTCGCGCCGACGGGATGGATCCCGCGCAGGTCGTGCTCGAAGGCGCACGCCGCCGGCTCCGCCCCGTGCTCATGACCGCAAGCATCGCGGCGTTCGGTCTCGTCCCGCTGCTCTTCGCGACCGGGCCCGGTTCGGAGATCCAGCGGCCTCTCGCGATCGTCGTGATCGGTGGCCTCGTGACCTCCACCGCCCTCACTCTCATCATCCTGCCGCTCCTGTATCGCCGCTTCGGCGATGCACCGCCGACCCGCTCGGCAGACCTTCTCCTGGAGGACGCGCCATGATGCGCCCCACCCGAGCGGCGATCGCCGCGGGACTCATCCTCATGTCGGTCGCCCTCCGCGCAGGGGCCGCCGCCGACACGCTCATGATCACCCCGGGTCTTCCCCCCATCCCCGCCGTCGAGCGTGCGCTGACCGAGTACCCGCCGGTGCGCGCTGCGCGGCAGGCGATCGGCATCGACGAGGCCGGCGCGCGGCGGCTCCAGGCCGGTCCTTACGAGTACGCCATCCGCGGCGGATACCAGAGCCACAGCCTTGCTAACGGCCGGTTCCCCGAATGGGACATCGGGGTCGAGCGCTCGATCCGCCTCCCCGGCAAGGCATCCGCCGATCGCGCCATCGGTGACCAGAACATCGAACTGGCCCGCCGCACCTCGTACAGCGCGTGGTGCGATGGCGCACGCCACGTCCTGAAACTGTGGTTCGGCTGGGCCCGGGAGAACATGCAACTCGCACTCTGGGAGCAGCAGGTGGCGTCGCTGCGTGAGCAGCAGTCCGTGGTCACGCGCCGCGCGAAGGCCGGCGATGCACCCCGCGTGGAGATGAACCTCGCGGAAGCCGCCGTCGCCCAGGCCGACGCGGTGCTCGAGGGTTATCGCGGACGGGAGGAAGGCACCCGGGCAGCGCTCGTGCGGACGTTCCCCGCGATCAACGTCCCGCTCCGCGCGGCGCCCGGCGAACCGCGCGCACTGGAGCACGACCTCGACTGGTTCGTGGAACGCGTCCGGGCCCACAACGACGAGGTGCGCGTGGCCCGCGCCGCGGCGCTTCGCGGGCGGCTGCTATCGACGCGCGCCGCTGCCGAACGGCTGCCGGATCCGACGATCGGCGTGCGCCTCTCGACCGACCGCAGCGCGCAGGACCGCATCGCGGGCCTCTACGTGATCGTGCCGCTGCCGGGGGCCGCACGAAAGGCGTTCTCCGACGGTGCCGTCGCCGGCGCGGCCGTGGCGGCGAGCCAGGAAGCCGCGATCGTGCAGCGCGTGTCCGCCGACGTGGCCGTGATGGTCGGCCAGGCGAATGGCGCCTACGCCTCATGGACCCGCGCCCGCGCGGCGGCCGACGGCATGAAACGCAACGCGGAGTCGATGCAGCGGTCGTGGCAGCTGCGCGAGGCGTCGCTCGGCGACGTGCTCGTGGCCCGCCGGCTCGCGATCGAATCGGCACTCGCCGCGACGCTCGCGCAGCTGGAGGCGGAAGAGACGCGCTACCGGCTGCTCATCGAGGCGCACATCCTCTGGAACGATCCGGAGGAGGAGCGGGAACCGCACGAGGATTGAGGCGTAGGAGCAAGGCAACACGCTGGGGGAAACCGTCTCCGAGCGCGTCGATCGTCGCAGCCCCTCACCCCAACCCTCTCCCCGCCTTGCGGGGCGAGGGAGCGAGCAGCAGGCATCCGACAATGCGCAGGCACTGTCGGATGTCCAGCCTCATCCCCGCAGGTGGGGCGAGGGTTCTTCATTGGGTATCGCAATTTCCTCTGGAGCGTCCCATTCGGCTCGCTCCCTCGCCCCGCGGCGCGGGGAGAGGGCTGGGGTGAGGGGAGAAGCTGCGATGGAGCAGGCGCACAGCATCGCCACCTCGACCCTCCCCCGCCATGCGCGGCGAGCACGTCACCGCGGCGCGAGCCCCCCTCAAAACCCCCGCAGATCATCCACCGGCTTCACCAACGACCCGCCGGTGATCCGCTGCAGCGTCGTCGACACCACTTCCACGTCATTGTCGAAACTGCCGTGCGTCGCGCCGATCATCTTCGGCGGGTTCGTGCACGCCACCACCTTGTCGCGATCGATGAATGCCGTGCGTTTCGCGAGGCCGGCCTGCGCCGCCGCAGCACGCCAGTTGCGCAGCGCTTCGCCGGTGGCCGACGAACCATCCCAGCCGGTGTAGTCCGGGTCGCCGACGTTCGCGAGGCCGAGGATCGGCGTTCGCAGATCCGTCTCCAGTGCATTCGACACGAAGTACAGCAGCGACTTCCGATAGATGCCCGCCACGGTGTCGTCGCGCTCCACGCGATCCGACAGCACGTCGAGATGCAGGCGCTTCATGAGGTCGGCGTGCGGCGTGTAGTGGCGGTTCGCGAACTGCACGGTGCACGCCGGTGCGTACAGATGGATCGACGTCACCATCGACGCCATGCTGCGCGCACCGAGCAGCGTGAGCAGGTTGCCGAGGATGATCGCCCCCGCGGAGTGGCCGACGAGGTGCAGTTCGAACGCGTCGCCCCACGTGCCTGCGAGCTTGGCGAGCGCCGTGACGAGGAGGTCCCCGCCGCGGCCCGACTCGCAGGTGAGCTCGGCGTTCTCCTTCATCTCGCTCCAGATGGGCCGGGCAAGCGGCCGGCCGATCGTCTTCTCGACGACGAGATCGGTGCGCTCGGTGATCCAGTCGCCGACGCCGGCCGCGCGCGGCGGCTGCCTGCTGAACGCATCCGACACGATGTTCGCGATCGACTCGGCGAGACCCGTCTTCCACACCAGGAAGAGCGGATAGCAACCGTTGTCGACGAAATGACGGCCCATGGCGCGCGCCCGATCGACCGCCGACTTCTCGCTGTTCAGCCCGCCATGCGCGTAGATCACGAGTCGTTTCTTCGGGCCCGCGTCGCTGCGGAACCATCGGTCGGGCAGACCCGCTGCCTGGTGCAGCAACGTACGGGTCGGCTCGTCCTCGGTCAGATAGCGCTTCACGCGCCCGTCGTTGCCGGTGACGATGCTGTGCTCGTACGCACGGCGCTCGTCCCACCAGCGCGTCTTGTCGGCTGCCGCGCGCCCGGCGGCACTCCGCCCGCCGCTCACGATATTGCCGACCACGACGCCGGGAACACCGAGGGCTGCGGCCCACGCGTCCATCCCGTTCGTGATCCAGTCCGAGTAGCTGATCACCGCGAAGCCGCCCGACCCCCAGCCTTTGCCCCACGAGTTCTGGAGGATGAATCCGTCCGCGTTGAAGCCCACGAGCGCGTAGGCATGACCACCGGTCCCCGACGGACGGCCGTCGAACGGGATCACTGGCAGCGCGGCGTGATTCTTCGGCGGCTTCGACGAGTGCGCGACCTGGTTCCAGCCGTCGTGCGTCGTGGACGAGACGTACACGGCACCGACCTCGTGAATCGCCGCCTGGAGGTCCGTGATCGATTTCGGATCGACGCGGTAGTAGACGCCGAGCGACGTGTCCGAGGCGCGCTTCGCGTAGCCGTACTTCGGCGGCGGCGACGACTCGGGCAGATACGGCCAGTCGGACGACAGGCACACGCCGTGTCGATACCACCCCTTCAACGCCCCGCGGCAGCTGGAGCCGTCGTAGTCCTCGCCTTCGTACTCGTCGTAGCGCCGCGCGAAGTTGTAGAGCATGCGCGGGCTGACGGACTCCATCTTCTCCGGTGCGCCGAGACGCCGCCAGCGCAGGTAGTTGACCACGCACGCGAGCCCGAAGCCCGTGCAGGCGCCCTCCTGCCCCTGGTCGAGGATGAGCCCAGCCTTGGTGTAGCGCGGCAGGTAGGTCCTGACCACATCGGCAGGCGGAAACTCGGCCGGCAGGCTCGCGGGCGGTGGCTGGTACGGGCGGTCGCGCAGATCGAGCGAGTCCTTGCGGGCCGTGAGCGGGCGCTGGCTGGTCGGCGCATCCGTCGCACCACTCGCGGCGAGCTTCGCGGCGCGACGCGCCGACGCGCTGCCGGTCACGGCGACGGGCGCAGGCCGCAGCGTCTTCGCACGATCGAAGACATCGCGGAAACGATCGAGGCCGTGACTGCCGCCGTTCACCAGCTTCCGCGCGGCCTTGTAGTCCCCGCCGCGCAGCGCCTTGCGCATGGGATCCGCGCACCCCGCGAGGAACGCCGCGAGGAGGACCGAGGCGATCTCCGGCGCGTTCGCGAGATCGGCCGCGTCGGCGAGATCGACGTCGATGACCGTCCCGAACTTCTCGTAGTTGAATCGCCCCGTGAGCTGCACGAACCCGCGCCCGCGGAACTTCGCGCCGTCGCCGGGCTGCGTGTTGCCGAGCTTCGCAAGACCTTCGTAGACGCTGAAAGGCGCCTTGCCCGGCCGCGTGTTGAACTGCGACGGGTACTCGGCAATCGGCAGGAAGCCCTCGCTCTCCGCGCGGATCGTGCCCAGCGCCGCCAGGACCATCGGCGCGTCCGTCAGCCCTGCAGCGCCGAGCGCCGACACGACGTACGGCAGATAGCGGGAGATGTTCGCCGGCTTGGTCGCAGGGAACAGCGCGCGGACCTCGTTGGTCCCCAGCGGCATCGCGAGCGGGACTGCCTTTGCAAGCCCGAGCAGCTCGGCGCACCGCGGCCCCACGATGCCATCGGCAATGATCCCGATGCCGGACTGCCACCGCCGCACCGCCGCCTCGAGATCGGCATCGACCTCGTCACCGGTCTCGAGCGCGGCGAAGTCGGCAGCGTCATCGCCAAGTTCCTGCACCAGTGCCTGGCGCAGCTTGCGGACGACGGGCCCGGTGCTGCCTCTTACCAGCAGGATGCTGTTCATTTCTGGCTCCTCTGTGGTTCTTCGGTGGGCTAGGGGCGGTGCCCGTCTGGGGCTAGGGGCTAGGGGCTAGGGAAATTCAACTTCGGTTGGCAGTTCACCGCACTGCTCGTGGGTACCGCTGCAGGCCTTCGCCGCCCCTGACCGCAAACCGCGGGTGTTCCCCTAGCCCCTAGTCCCTGAGGGGCACCGCCCCTAAAAATGCACCCATGTCTCCGAGAACGCCAGGAACGCCGTGCTCGAATCCTTGCGCCCGGCGAACTCGCGCGGGAACGGGCGGCCCGGGATCGGACGGCCGTTGATGAAGCCCTCGGTACGGTTCACGTCCACGAACGTGGAGAACATCTCGTGCTTGCCCGTCACGGCCCGGCCATCGGTGAGTTCCACCTCGTATGTCGCGCCCCAGTCCTTCCACGCGAGCTGCACCTGGCCGAGCGACGTGCGGAACCACTCGACGTGCTCGGTGCGGCCATCGCCGCCGGCCACGAAGTCCCAGCCGGGGATGATGCGGGTGCGATCGAGACCGGTCGTCTTGCGGAACGCGAGGAAGTGGCGGACGAAGCCGTCGCGGAGCCATTCGGCCATGGGCTCGTTGTCGGTGGCGCAGACGTTGGGGCGCGCGGGATCGGTGCCGGGGCCGTCCGGGTCCAGCAGCATGAAGGCGGCGTGGCCGCGGCCGTGGGGCGAGAGCACGACGCGGAAGAAGCTGACCAGCGCGACGTACGGGCCGTCCGCGGTGTCCTTCAGGTACATGCCGGGGTTCTCGCCCGCCCAGTCGACCGGGCGGGGATTGGCGGTGGGACGTGACATGAGCATGGTCTCCTCGATGGACAACGGAGACCCGAGTTTACGCGTGCGAGCGCGAGGGTTTGCGCGCGCGCCCGCGGAGGGCGTCGACGCGC
>VYME01000062.1_pt1 | contig 61013 bp, 54 predicted proteins | sample 5115281 | NCBI WGS metagenome assembly VYME01 (sample SAMN12291780, study PRJNA351875) | freshwater metagenome | isolation source: freshwater lake | place: USA: Michigan, Wintergreen Lake | collected 2013-08-08
CGCGCGCGCGGCGCGCGACGTGATCAACAACGTGATCAACGTGACGGGCATCGTCGAGGCGCGCTCGGCGCGCATCGAGAACGGCGAGATCGTCATCGACGGCGGCGAGAACGGGATCGTTTCGGTCGATGCGAGCCTCGACGTGTCGGGCCAAACGGCCGACGCGAAGGGCGGCACGATCAAGGTGCTGGGCGAGAAGGTCGGTCTGTTCGAGAACGCGCGCCTGGACGCGTCGGGCGATGCGGGCGGCGGCACGGTACTGGTCGGCGGCAATTATTTGGGCCAAGGCCCCGAAGCCAACGCCAAGATGGTCTATATGGACGCGCGCGCGGTCATCGACGCGAGCGCCACGCTCAGCGGCGATGGCGGCCGGGTGATCCTGTGGTCCGACGACTACACGCGCTTCGACGGCACGATCGCGGCGCGCGGCGGTTCGCAAGGCGGCGATGGCGGCTTCGTCGAAACCTCGTCGAAGAACAATCTTCAGGTGACCGGCCTGGTCGATGCGAGCGCGGTCGCCGGCGCGCGCGGCACATGGCTGCTCGACCCGCGCAACGTGACGATCACCAATGCGACCGCCGGCGGCACGTTCTCGGCCAACGTGTTCACGCCGACCGCCGACGATGCGACGATCGATGTGGCGTCGATCACGGCTGCGCTGGACGGGGGAAACAACGTCACCATCACCACCGGCGGCACGGGCAGCCAGGCGGGCGATATCACCGTCGGCGCGTCGATCCTGAAAACGTCGGGCGCCGCCGCGACGTTAACCTTGGATGCGGCGGGGTCGATCGTCGTCAGCAGCTCGATCTCGTCGTCGTCGAACGCCCTCAATCTCAATCTTTGGGCGGGCGGGAATATCGCGATCAACGCCGTTCTCGGCTTGAACGGCGGCAACGTGACGACCGCCGGCGCCGGCGGCACGGGATCGACGGGCGGGTCGTTCACGAACACGTCTGTGATGTCGCTCGGCGCAGGCAATTTCACCGCCAACACCGTGGGCGGCATCGCGTTCAATCAAACGCTCAACACGACCGGCACCGTCACGCTGAACGCGGGCGGCGCGGTCACGCAGACCTACGGCATTTTGGGCGGGGCCAGTCTGGCGCTCGCCGGCACCGGTGCGATCACGCTCGCCAATGCGAGCAACGCGTTCGGTAACATCACGATCAGCCGCGCGGCGGCGGTCACGCAGACCATCCTCGCCACGACGGTTACGCCCAACCTCCAGGCGTCCTCGATCGGTGCGGGCCAGTTTTCGATCTCCGGCGTCGGTTTCACGCAAAGCGGCGCGATCACCCAAGCCGCCGGCGGCGGGACCGTCACGATCTCGGGCGGAACCGGCACGGTCACGCTCAGCCAAAGCAACACTTGGTCCGGCGATCTTACCGTATCGGGCGGCTCGATCACGACCTCGGGCGGTGGGATCTCGCAGACGTTCTTCAGTTCGGGAACCAAGACCGCGACCTTCACCCAGACCGGCACCGGCGGCTCGATGTCGCTATCGAACATCACGGCGGGCGCGGGTTCGATAAACGTGGTCGCCAACTCTGACGGGCAGACCACCTTCGGCGGCAATATCACGACGCTGGGCGGCAACGTCACAGTCTACGCCGATGCGCCGGGCGGGATTACCGGCTCCGGCACGGGGACCGGCAACCGCAATGGCGTGTCGTTCTCGACCGGCGCCGTTCTCAACGCGGGCGGGGGGAATATCGAGATCGTCGGACGTGGCGGCAACAGCGCGGGCAATGTCGGCGTTTCGATCTTGGGGGCGCAGATTCAGACGTCGGGAGCGGGCTACATCTCGATCACCGGCTTGGGAACCGGCGCCACCGGCGGCCATTCGATCGTGGTCGACAATTCCTCGGTGACGTCGACCAGCGCCACCGGTAGCGTCGCATTCATGGGCTTCAACCCCGGCGGCGGCAATACCGGCCTGGTCCTTCAGGGGGCCAATGTCACGCTCGGCGGCGCCTCGTTCCAAAACGACCTCATTTTCCAGGTCGATTCGATGACCAGCTCGGCGACCAGTTTGTCGCTGACGCGGGCCTCGGGCGGCGGGACGGTCTCTTTCCTCACGGCGTCCGGGGGCGACGTCATCCTCAACGGCACCGGATCAGGACTTGGCGTGACGTCCAGTATTCTGAACGGGATATCCAATTTCGGGACGCTCCAAATCGGCAGCGCCTCTGCCACCGGCAACGTCTCCGTCGGTGCGGCCTATACGGCGCTGAACAATATGAATTTGTCGCTGATCGGCGCGGGCGGCACGGCCACAGTCGGCTATGCGCTGACCACGCAAGGGACCGGTGGTTTGACTGTCCGGGGGGATGCCGGTGTGTCGGTCAATGCGAACCTGACGACCAGCGGCGGCGATATTTTGATCAAGGGCAATGTCGATACGTGGACGACGCCCAACACCAACACCGCGCCGACCTACTTAAATACGTCCGGCACGTTCACGGGCGTGGCGATCGCCTCTGGCGTGACGGTGAACGCAGGCGGCGGCAACATCGCCATCGCCGGCAAGGGCGGCACGACGGGCATAAATCAGTATGGCGTGTCGATGGCGGCGAGTTCCGTCGTCTCGACGACCGGAACGGGCACGATCAACATCGTGGGCGAAGGCGGTGCGTCCGCGTCCAACGGCGGCGGCACCGGGGGCGCGCATATCGGTCTTTATTTCAATGGCAACGCAGCGGGCACCTTTGCCGATATCTCGTCCCAGAACGGCTCGATCACCCTCACCGGCACAGGCGCCGGCACGGCGGCGACGTCCAACAACAACGACGGGATGGCGTTGCTGTACGCCAAAGCGCGTGCCACCGGCACCGGGGCAGTGACGCTGACCGGCACGGCCAGTTTCGGCGCCAGCCGCGGTGTCACGCTCTTCGGCACGACGACGGAAGTTTCGTCGGCCGGCGGCGCGGTCTCCGTTACCGGTACGGGCGGCGGAAACGAGGTCGTCGCCGCCTACGGCTTTGTCAGCCGTGGGATCGACATGGTCGACGGCGCGAGCGTGCTGTCGACCGGCGCGGGGAACATCACCTTGCGCGGCATCGCGGGTTCGGCGGGCAACGGCTTGGTCTTCCGAGGAACGGCGGCGACTGTCGGCGGCGCCGCGCATACCGGCAATACGACATTGCGCGCGGACAACTTGGTCAACTCGGCCACGACCTTGACACTGTCGCGCGCGGCGGGCTCCGGAACGATCATCTTCCTTACCGACACGGACTCGACCACGATCGGCGTCAACGGCGCCGCCGGTACGCTCGCGGTCACCAGCGGTATCTTGAGCGCTATCTCCGGATTCAATTCGCAATGGATCGGCTCCGCCACACAGACCGGGACGATTACGACCGGTACCGGTTGGACCCTCGCACGCAACACCAATCTCCTCTCGGGTACCGGTGGGGCCGTCTCGCTCGCCGCGATCGCGCTGGGCGGGAACAATCTGGCCCTCAGCAACTTCGGGACGGCCACGCAGACCGGCGGCATTACCGGCGCCGGCACTGTCACGATCAGCGGCGCGGGTATCACCACGTTGACCAACGCGGGCAACAGTTTCACCAATTTGATCGTGTCGCGGACCGGTACGTCGGCGAACGTCTCCGCGACGACGACCGGTGCCTTGAGCCTCGGCACGTCGACCATGGGCACGGGCGCGCTGTCGCTGACCGGCGCCGGTTTCTCGCAAACCGGCGGCTTGACCCAAGACGCCGCCGGCAACACGGTTACTTTGAGCGGTGGCACGGGCACGGTGACGCTGAGCCAAGCCAATACTTTCACCGGCGATTTGACCGTCACGGGCGGCTCCGTGACGATCTCGGGTGCGCAATCTTTGGCGCGAACCGGGTTGCAGACCGTTTCCCTCATGGCGTCGGCCGGCAACGTCTTGGTCCAAAGCAACATCACGAAAACGGGGTCCGGCGGCGCCAACGTCTCGGTCACGGCGTCGGAGACGGCGTGGTTCTCCAATGCGGGCATCAATTCGGGCGGCGGCAACATCACGATTTGGGGCAACGCGCCGGGCGGCAGCAGCACGGCGGGGACCACCGCCGGGACGGCCTGGGGCGTGCTCATCGACGGCGCGTCGGCCGTTATTTCCGCCGGTGCGGGCAACGTCTCGATCGTCGGCAAGGGCGCCACGGACGCGGGCGCCGGCCAGCACGGCATCGTCCTTTTCAACAGCGGCTCGATCGAGACCACGACCGGTTCGATCACGCTGACGGGGCGCGGTGGCGACGGCACCGGCTTGGGCGCGCAAGGCATCATCTTCGCGCCGGGCGGACATATCGACACGGTGTCGGGCACCGTCACGCTCACCGGCTTCGGCGGCGCGAACAGCTCGAATGGGCACGGCATCACGCTGGACACTAGCGCCATGCTCACAGCCAGTTCCGGGGCGACGATTACGCTGAACGGTACCGGCACGAACGGCGGTACGGGTTTCGTCACCAACGCCTCGACGTCGATCAATGCCGGAACGGGCGCTTTGTCGCTGACGTCGAACAACGGCCTCAACTTCGCCAACACGGCGCTGATCGCGGGCGGGACGGCGACGCTCGCCGGCGGTGCCGGGGCGATCACGGCGAACAACGCGGGCAACCAGCTCGCGGGCACGGTCACGTTCAGCAACTCGGCCGGCAACGTCTCCATATCGAACGCGGCCGGGTATTCGCTGGCGCTTGGCGCTTCGACCGTCACCGGCAATTTGACGATCGTCTCCGGCGGCGCGTTGACCCAATCCGGGGCGCTGACCGTCGGCGGGACTTCGAGCTTCACGGCGGGTGCGGCGACGCTCGATTTGTCGACCAACGGCGCGACGAATACCTTCGGCGGGGCGGTTACGTTGGCGAACTCGGGCGGGGCCAGCATCCTGATCAACGCGTCCGGCGGTTTGACGCTCGGCACGATATCTTCGGGCGGCGGTTTGACGGCGACATCGACAGGTTCGACCACCGCGTCCCTGACGTTCGCCGGCAACGTCACGCTCGCCGGTGCCCTGAATGCGACGTCGGACCGTTCGATCACCGTAAACAGCGGCGTGACCGTCAGCTCGGGCGGCGGCAACATCACGATGGACGCCAATTCGACCGGCGCCAATGGCGGCGGCGATTTCTCCGGTATCCTCGTCAATGGCGGCATCATCGAGTCGCGCGGCGGCAATATCGCCCTGACCGGCAGGGGAAGCGCATCGGGCACCAGCTCGCTTCTGCACGGGGTGCATTTGTATCTCGGTGGCATCGTGCGCAGCTACACGAGCGCCGGCGACGGCACGACCGGCACCATCACGCTGACCGGCACGGGCGGCACCTACTCGGGCGGCGGCAGCGGCGACAATGGCGGCGTCACCATCGTCGGCCCGACCAGCCTGGTTTCGTCGCGTGACGGCGCGATCACCATCAACGCGACCGGCGGCGCGGGCGCTTCGGGCGGCAATTCGGGTCTTTATGTCGGCGGCGGTACGATCCGCACCGACGGCACGGGGTCGATCACGGCGACCGCATCGGGTGGCTCCGGCAACGCCTCGCGCGCCATCGCGGTGACCGGCAACGGGGGCTCGTTCGGCCGGATCGAAACGACCGGTGGCGGCAATATCACCCTGACCGGAACCGGCGGGACCACGCTCGGCAACAATGTCGGCGTTTTCGTTTTCGGCGGCGCCGGCGAGCACGGCGTCATCCGCGCCACCGGCACGGGCAACGTCACCGTCACGGGCACGGGCGGCGTCGGCACGGGCGTCAGCAATGTCGGGATCGCGGTGCAGGACGCGAACTCGGTCATTTCGACGAATAGCGGCGCGCTGACTCTCGACGGCACGGCGACCTCGTCAGGCACGGACCCCCATGGCGTATACGTGGGATTGGGCGGCGCCGTGACGTCGACTTCGGGCGCGATATCGATTACGGGCAGTTCAACGAACGGCTACGGTTTTGCGACCGGCGGATCGAGTTGGACGATCGGCGGCGGCACGACGAGCGGAAACATCTCGATCGTCGCCCAGACGGTCGGTTTCACCACGACCGGCGCCGCGCTCCGGACCTCCGGCAACGTCACCATCGCGCCGGGGGCGGGCGGGACGACGATCGGCATCGGCGGCGGTGCGGGCGCGTTCCAACTGCCCAGCGCGCTGTTCGCGCAGATCGACGCCGGCGCCCTCGTCGTTGGCAACGTGAACGCGGGCGTGATGACGGTGGGTGCGGGTGGTATCGCGTATACGAATGGCAGTCTCGATTTGCGCGCCGACTCGCTGGTTTTGGACGGCGACGTGAACGTCGGACCGACCGGCACGCTGACGCTTCACGCCAAGAATGGCGGCGTCGGCCAAGCCGCCGGCAGCACGGTGACGGCGGAGAGCCTGATCCTGCGCGGCGGCGGCAATTTCGCGCTCGACCGGGGCGGCGCCGGTTACAACGCGGTGGAACACGTCGCGGCGAACGTCAGCGTCGGCGGCGGCAGCGGGCTGATCCAGCTGCGCACGGATTCGGCGGGAAACATCGCCGAAGCGAACAGCGAGACCGATTTGCTCGGCACCGTCACCGGCATTACGACGCCGGGAAATCTGACCTGGTCCACGCCGGACCAGATCCGGCAGGCGGCGGGTGCCGCCCTCGACGTGACCGGCACGACCACGTTGAACGCGGGCGGAGCGATCGATCTGACCGGCGCCGCCAACATCTTCGGCGGTGCCGTGACCTCGACGAGCGGCGGCGGCGGCTCGATCCAGTTTTCGGCCGCGTCGCTGACGCTCGGCGCCACGAATGCCGCCGGGAACTTGATTCTGACGACGACGGGCGGCGGTATCAATCAGACCGGGCTCTTGACCGTCAACGGCAATTTGAACGCGTCGGCGACGGGCGGGCCGCTCGGGCTTTCGAGCTACAACAATGTCGTCGCGGGGTCGGTCTCGCTGGCGACGTCCGGCGGGTCGAACATCGCGTGGAGCCAGTCCGGGGCGTTGCAGGTGGGCAGTATCGACTCCTCCGGCACGCTCAATGTTTCGGTGACCGGCGGCGCCGTCAGCCAGGTTGGGGCGATCACGACCGCGGGCGCGGCGACGATCAGCGCCGATACCGGAAATGTCACGCTTACGAACGCCTCCAACGCGTTCGGCGGACCGCTGACGCTCAACGCGACTTCGGGCTCGGCGTCGGTCACAACGGCGGGCGCGCTGACGATCGCGTCGATCGATGTCGCCAACTCGCTGACGCTCACGGCGGGCGGGGCGATCACCCAATCCGGCGCGATCCAAGTGGGCTCGGGCACGACCAGTCTGTCCGCGACAGGTACGATGACGTTGTCGAACAGCTTCAATAGCTTCGGCAGCGCGCTGACGCTGACCGGCGTGGGCGGCGCCATCCAAGGCACGGCGCCGTCGGCGGCGGCGGTGACGGCGGTGGGCAACGGCTTCACCTTCAATAGCGCGGCGATCGCCAATTCGGCGCCGTCGTCGCCCGGCAGCAGCCAAGGGACGACGACCACGACCGTCACGACCGAGACGCTGGCGGAGCTCATCACACAAATTCTGACGTCGACGCTCGCGACGCCGTCGACCGGCACGTCCGACGCGACGACCGTCAATCCGGTCAGCCCGGCGGCGGTGCAGGCGATGCTGGTCGCGATCCTGGCCGAAGCGGCGGGCCCATCGGGGAGCGGCGAGCAGGGCGGCGGGGAGACCGGCAACAACAACGTGCAGCAATCGGGCGGCGCGCAAGCCGGGACGCCCAGTCCGGCGGCGGGCACGGGCACCTTCGCGGCTGGCACGCAGATCACGATCAATACCTCGGGCGGTACCGTCCAGTCGATCACCGTTACGCCGGTCGGCGGTGGCGCGCCGGTCACGATTTTGCCGGGTCTGTTGAACCTGACGCCGCCCGCGATCCCGACCGCGACCGCGACCGGTACGCCCGGCATTTCGGGCAACTTCCCGCTCAGTTGGCGCCAGTAGCGCGGCGTGGCCGCGCGCGCTTCGATCTGGCGTCGAGCGGCGTTTCGTGGCACGCATCGGGATCCCCCGGCAGCACGAATCGATCCCACGGAGTGACGACGCAATGGCGCGCGATCTATACGGCTACGGTCCCAATCCGCCGCACGCCGATTGGCCCGGCGGCGCGCGCGTCGCCGTCACCTTCGTCGTCAATTTCGAGGAAGGCGCGGAGCTCTCCATCGCCGACGGCGACGAGCGCAACGAAAAAGTCTACGAGGTCGCCGACGAGGTTGTCGGCCGCCCGGACCCATGCCTCGAATCGCATTTCGACTACGGCACGCGCGTCGCCTATTGGCGCATCGCCGAATTGTTCGACCGGTACGGCGTGAAATTCACGCTGTCGTCCTGCGGGCGTGCGATCGAGCGTTCGCCCGAGATCGCGATCGACGCGGCCAAGCGCGGCCACGAAGTCGCTTGCCACGGCTGGCGTTGGGAATCCCACGCGACCATGCTGATCGAACGCGAGCGCGAGGCGATCGCCAAGACGATCGACGTCATCCAACGCACGACGGGCGCGCGGCCGGTGGGCTGGCATACGCGCTCGGCGCCGTCGTCCAATACGCGAAGGTTGCTGATCGAGGCCGGCGGTTTCCTCTATGACAGCGACAGCTACGGCGACGAGCTTCCCTACTTCGTGGCGGTCGACGGCCGGCGCCATCTGGTGCTGCCCTACGCGTTCGACACGAACGACATGCATTTCCACCAGGGTTTCCAACGTTTCGCCCTCGGCTCCGATTTTTCGACCTATACGCTCGACGCGTTCGATTGGCTGCGCGAGGAAGGCGCGAGGACTCCGCGGATCCTGCCCATCGGCTTGCATCTGCGCATGGTCGGCAGGCCGGGACGTATGGCGGGCTTGCGCCGCATTCTCGAACATGTGACGCGGCCCGAAGCGAAAGCCTGGTGCGCGACGCGCGCCGACGTGGCGCGGCATTGGATCGCGAAGTTCGGCGGTTAGCCGCGGCGCGCCCGGCAGAACGCCGCTCTTTCCGAGACTTCCGAAGCGCTCACGGAATATCGAACAACCGCCCCCAGCCTTGCACGCGCGACGGCTTCTCGCCGATCAGGCGCAAGCCGGTCCATACGGCGGTCGCGACCGTGTCGAGAACTGGAATGTCGAGTTCGCGTTCGAGGTCGGCGGCGATCCTTCCGCCGCGCATATTCGTACAAAGAATGACGATCGCGTCGGGCTTGGCGGCGGCGACTTCGCGGATCAGCTGCGCGATCGCCGATTCCTGAATCTCGGCGAAAGCGTAATTGATGCGCTCGCCCGTATGACGCTCGGCGGCGCAGACGAAGCCTTCGCGCTCGAAATTCGTCACGATCTTCGCTTGCACGTCGTCGAGATAGGGTGAGACGAGACCGTAGCGCTTGACGTTCATCGCGCGGAACAGTTCCATCAGCGCCAGGACCGAGGTGCCGGCCTTGACGCCGGTGCAATCTTCGATCCGCGCGCAGAGCCGCCGGTCGGCGTCGAGGCCGAGCCAGCTTGCCGACGTGCCGTTCCATACGATGGCGTCCGCACGCGCATCGGCCAGCAACTCGGCGGCGCCAAGGATCGGCGTGTCGTCGAATTGCGCCAACGCCTTTTCGTCGAGCGAAATCTCCGTGACCCGGAAACGGCCGTAATGGGCGGTGACATCGGGCAGACCCGCCAGCATCGCGGCGGTGGCCGGCTCCAGCACCGTGTTGGAGGAGGGCGTGAGCATGCCGATATGTTTGCGTCTCGTCGGTTCGGGGACCATCTCGTTACCGTTCCGTGTTAGGATTCGCGCGACCATGACCCACGATTTACTGATCCGCAACGCCCGAATTCCGTCGTCCGCGCGTCCGCGCACACTCGTTCCGGCCGATATTCTGATCCGCGACGGAACAATCGCGGCGATAGGGGGCGCCGTCGATCCGTCGCCGGGTTTGGCGGTTGTGCAGGCGGAGGGCAAGCTTGCGCTTCCCGGTCTCATCAACGCGCATGTCCATTCGCCGGGCAATCTGATGCGCGGCTGTCTCGATTCCTATCCGCTCGAAGTGTTCATGCTTTACGAGGTGCCGCCGCTGGCCAATGGCGCTACGGCCGGACGGATCGCCTATCTGCGCACGGCGTTGGGCGCCATCGAGATGCTGAAGCTTGGCATCACCACTGTTCTCGACGACGCGTTTTTCGTGCCGACAGTGTCGCCCGACGCTATCGATGCCGTGATGTCCGCCTACCGCGATTCCGGCATGCGCGCGACCGTTGCCCTCGACCAGCCCAATATCGTCGAATACGAGAAACAGCCTTTTTTGGCCGACTTGATCGACGTTGGCACGCGCAGAGCGATGGACGCCGCCCCCCGCCAATCAGCCGACGAGTTGATGGCGTGCTACGCGCATCTTGTCGATACATGGCACGGCGCGGCGCGCGGACGTCTGGGGGCGGCGGTCTCGTGCTCAGCGCCGCATCGCGTGACCAAGGATTACTTCGCTCGGTTGTCGGCGCTGTCGCGCGAACGGGATTTGCCGTTTTTCGTGCATATCCTGGAAACCAAGACGCAGCGTGTGTTCGGCGAAGAAAAGCTCGGCAAGTCGCTGGTAAAGTACGTCGACGATCTTGGCTTCCTCGACGAACGCATGCTCGTCATTCACGCGATCTGGATCGATGACGAAGACATCGCCGTGCTGGCGATGTCGGGCTGTACGATCGCGCATAACCCGATCTGCAATCTACGCCTGGGCAGCGGCATCATGCCGTGGCGGCGTTTGCGCAATGCGGGCGTACCGATCGCCATCGGCACGGACGAGGCAACGGTCGACGACACGCATAATCTCTGGCTCGCGGCCAAAGCCGCCGGTCTCGTCCACAACATCGCGCGAGATGATTGGCGCGACTGGCCGTCCGCGCCGGAAGTACTCGACGCGCTGTTCGACGGCGGGGCGCGTGCCGCGCGCCGCAGGGAGAGGCTCGGCAAGCTGGAAGTCGGGGCCGCGGGCGACGTGATCCTCCTCGATCTTGCAACACCGGCTTTCGTGCCGCTCAATGATCTCGAGCGCCAACTCGTGTTTTGCGAAACCGGCTCATCGGTGCGCGACGTGGTCGTCGATGGCGAGCTGGTCGTGCATGACGGCCGGTTGCTGACGATGGACGAGAAGGCGCTCTACGCCGAGATCGCCGAACTTACGCCCAAGCTTGCGGCGGATATGGCGGCGTTGCGCGCCGAGGCTGCCAAGCTCGAACCCGCCTATCGGCAGATGTACCAGCGCGCGATGGCGCGCGACGTGGGCCTCCAGCGTCGCGGCGGGCAGGGTTGATTAGCGTTTGAATACGGCGCCCCAAGCGGCGGCGGCGGACGACGGATCGACATTCAGCATTTTCAACGCCTTCCAAATCACGATCGATGTGGCGTCATGAAAGGGAATGCCGGTCTCGGCCTCGATTTCCGTCGCGACGATCGCGGCGGGATAGTTCGTGCACCAGCCGATCAGCACGTCAGGCTTCGCCTTGGCGGCGTCGCGGGCCTGCTCGCGGATCGTGTCGAGCGGCACAAAGGCGTAGCTGAGATTATCGGTCAGTCGCAGATTCGAGCGCGATACGGTCTCGAATCCCAGTGCCGCGAAATTCGCTTCGACCTTCGCCTGATACGGGTCGAGATAGGGCGTTACGAAGCCGATGCGCTTGGCACCCAGCGCGCTCAACGCCTCGATCTGCGCAAACAGCGACGTGGTCGCCGGACAGCCAGCCGTTTCGGACAGGCGCTGGACGAGCTCCTCCTCGACCTTATGGCCGACCGAGCCGCCCTTGCTGCCGTTCCAGACGATCGCGCCGGGCTTGGCGTGGCCGAGCAACTCGGCGGCGCGCGTCATCGACTGCCAATCGTAGCTATCGGGGTAGGGATCGTTTGCGCCGAACACGGGCGTGCGCGAATGCAGCGGCACGACTTCGGGAAAATGCGCCAATACGCCGGCGGTGACGCGCTCGACCACGTTGTTGCCGGACGGCGTCACCACCGCCAGATACTTCTTCTGCGCAAGAAAGCGTTCGGACGGCGTCGGCATCACATCTCCGCGATTTTGCGCAAGCCAACCATACGTTCGCAGACAAGCAGCAGCACCAGGACCAAGCCGATCAGCAGGCTGGAGATCGCCGCGATCGTGGGATCGGGTTGTTCTTCGACCAGATTCAGCATCTGGATCGGCAGCGTCTTGGTCCAAGCGTTGGTGAAGAAGATCGAGACCGCGTAATTGTCCATCGACGCCAGGAAGGCGAAAATTCCGGAGGTCAAGAAGGCGGGTGCCAAGTTCGGGATCAGCACGCGCGTCACGGCCTGCGGGGCCGAGCAACCCAGCGTGCGCGCCGCGTCGAGGAGCGAAAAGTCGAACAGCGTCAGCGCCGAATAGAGCGTGCGTGCGATATAGGGAATCGTGATGACCACGTGGGCCAAAGCCAGGCTCAGCCAGACGTCGCGCAGACCGGCGAAACGGAAGGCCTGAAGGAAAGCGATGCCGAGCACCAGGCCGGGGAGCATCAAAGGCGAGGTGAGGAACGCCGCGATCGCCTCGCGGCCGGGGAAACGTCCGCGCGCCAGCGCGGTCGCCGCCATGCCGCCGATCAGCATCGCGACGAACGTCGCGACGGCCGCGATCTGGACCGACACGAGCAATGAGCCCGACAGGCCGCGCAGATTCATCAAGCGCTGATACCAGCGCAGCGACCAGCCGGGCGGAGGCAGCGTGAACAGATTGCTCGACCCGAACGAAACCACGACGGCGACGGCCAGCGGCGTCAGCAGAAAGATCACGGTCGCTGCGGCGATCGCCCAAATGGCGGCGTTGGCGACGCGTTCGGTCAGGGTCATCGTGAATCCCCCTTGCCGCGCGACAGCAGCGCGCTGGCGGCGACGATGGCAACCGCCAGGAACAGGAGAATCGTCGCGGTCGTTGCGCCCAAGGCTTCGTTTCTCATCAGCAGGAACGCGCGGCCCGTCAGCGTCGCCAGCGTCTGGAAGCGATCGCCGATCAGCAGGCTGGGGATCACGTACATCGACGTAGCGAGCGAGAACACAATCGACACGCCGCCGACGATGCCCGGCATGGCGAGCGGGAGCGCCACGTTGACGAAACGGAACAAGGGCGGCGCGCCCAGCGTCGCCGCCGCATCCTGCAAATTCGGATCGGCGAGTTTCAGCACCGAATAGATCGGCAAGATCATGAACGGTAGGAAGATATTGGCCGCGCCCAGGACGAGACCATGTTCCGTGAACAGCAGTAGCTTCGGCTCGTCCCAGACGCCGGTCGTAACCAGCAGAGCGGCGACGATCCCATCGCGGCGGAGGACGATCTGCCATGCGAAGGTCTTTACCACCACGCCGACCGACAACGGAAGAATGATGGCGATCAGCATCGCGACCTGAACCGCTCCTTTCGAGCGCGCCAGCGCGACCGCCGTGGGATAGCCGAGCAAGAGGCACACCACCGTCGTCCAGAATGCGACGCGTAACGTGTTGCCGATAACGATCCAATTGAAGGGTTCGGAAAGGAATTTGATGTAGTTCGACAACGTAAACCCGTCGGCGTCCATGAAACCGCGCGCGACGAGCACGACGACCGGAATCGCGAAAACGATCAGCATGTAGATCGCGGCCGGAACGACCAGCAGCAGCACCGGATCGAAGCGAAGCTTCGTCGTCATGCGGCTTGCGCCCCCGCGGGATAGATCAGCGTGTCCTCCAGGCGCCACCACAACGTCGTCTGCGTTCCGACGGCAAGCCCCGGCGGCAACGCGCTGGTTTCGACCATCGCGCTCGCCGCGTTCGGGCCGGCCAGCAGCACATGAATGCGCGACCCTTGGAAGATGATCTCTTTCACTTCGGCGTCGATGTAGTTGATCGCATCACCCTGCGGCGGCACGCCCAGCGCGATGCGCTCGGGCCGCACGGCAAGAGTGACGGCCGAGCCGCGCGTATAGCCGGCGTGGACGAAGATCCGGCCGAATGCCGTGTCGACGGCAAGGATGTCGCCTTCGGCGGGGCCCGCCGTGCCGGCGATGCGCGTCGAGTGGCCGACGAATTCCAGTACGAAGTCCGTTTTGGGCTTGAGGTACACTTCGGAAGGCGACGCGAATTGCTCGATCGCGCCGCGGCTCATCACCGCGACGCGATCGGACATGACCAACGCTTCCTCCTGATCGTGCGTGACCAGAACGGTCGTGATGCCGAGCGAACGCAGAAGCCCCTTCAATTCGATCTGCATGTTCTCGCGCAGCTTGCGATCGAGCGCGGAGAACGGCTCGTCGAGCAACATCAATTTGGGGGCCACGGCCAAAGCGCGCGCGACAGCGACGCGCTGCTGCTGGCCGCCGGATAGGCCGCGTACCGGCCGTTCGGCGAAGGCCGACATATGCACGAGGCCGAGGAATCTATCGATCGTCGCCTTGTGACGGTCCTTCGGCACTTTGCGCGCACGCAGGCCGAATCGCACGTTCTCGGCGACCGAAAGATGGGGGAACAGCGCGTAGTTCTGGAACACGACGCCGACGTCGCGCAGATGCGGCGGCGTATTCGTGATGTCCTTGCCGTCGAGCGTCACGCGGCCTTGATCGGGATTCATCAGCCCCGAGACAATGCGCAGCAACGTGGTCTTGCCGCAACCCGATGGCCCGAGGAGAGAGACGAACTCCCCTCGGGCGATCTTGATATCCACGCCGTTGAGCACGCGATGGCCGGCGAAGGACTTCTCCGCGCCGCCGACATCGAGAAATCCTTCGTTTCCGGCCATCTGATGCTTCTTCGTCGCAGGTCCGATCAGAGCGACATTTCCTTGTCCCAGCGGCTCACCCAGCTGGCGCGGTTGGTCGACACGTTGGCCCAGTCGATCGGGTGGACGACCAGCTTATCGAGGCCGGCCGGCGCGGGAACCGTGCCGTTGGTCGGCAGCGCGTAGGTCGCGGCGGCCAGCTTCGCCTGGATTTCCGGGCTCAGCATCAGATCGATGTAAGCGGCGGCCATTTCGGGCATCGGACCGCCCTTGACGAGCGCAACGCCCGAGGGCATCGAGAACGTCCCTTCCTTGGGCGCGGCCAGTTCGATCGGCGCGCCGCGGGCCTTGCGCGCCAGCGCGAGGGTCGAAATCGCGCCGTAGACCATGAAGGCTTCGCCCTGCTCCAGCAGATTGTAGGCTTGGCCTTCCTGCGTGTAGGCCATCAGTATGTTCGGCTTCATTTCCTTCAGCTTGGCGAAGGCGGAGTCCATATCCTTCTGCGCCTCGGCCATCGGCTTGCCGGTCTTGAGGAACGAGGCGAGGAACAGATTCATCACGCCTTCGGTGTTCTGCAGGCCCGGCAGAATGACGCGGCCCTTGTACTTCGGATCGTAGGCTTCGGCCCACGACGTGGGTTCGGCCATGCGGTTCTTGTTGTACGCGATGCCGACCCAGGGCTGCAGATAGTTGACCCACATGCCGTCCATATGCGTCACGCCCGGCTTGAGTGCCGCGGCGTTCGGCACGACCTTGGTCAGCGGCGTCAGCAGGCCTTCGGCCACGGCGGTGATCATCACCGGATCGTCCATTTGGACCAGCGAGAGATACTGGCTACCTTTGTTTTTCTGCATCTTCTCGAGGTTCACGAGCGAGCGCGTGCCTTCGTAGACGACCTTCACGTTGTACTTCTTCTCGAAGGCCGGAATCATGATCTCGTCGGTCCAGCTCTTCTGACTTGATGCGCCGCCGACGACAAGTTCCTTGGGCTGCGCGCGGACGATCGCGGGAGCGGCGAGAAGTCCGGCGCCGGCGAGCGACGCGGCAAGAAATCCGCGGCGTCGCAGGGCGAAGCGGTTCGGTTCGGTCATGAAGCTCTCCTGGTTTGGATGGGCGCCCGACGGCGGGCGGCGTGGAATGAGGTATCGCGTGCCGGTATCGGACGGGATCAGCAATGCGCGTGCCACGCGCGCGCAGCAACCGGAGTGCGGACGTGGGGCCGACAGTGACTCGAGATTGGATACAATTATGTGTCCAATTCGCCCGTGATTCCTCAATTGGCGCCGAACGTGCAAAGCGCCGCGGCGAGGCGCGGACGCCGCGTCTCGGTGAAACGCGCAACGACGGGTTACGAACGGAATGCCGAATTCGAAGGCGATCGCCGCCCTCCCGGCGGGCACTCGGCGGAAAAATGCGACGGCGGCGCGCGGAAGGCGTGCAGGCGCGACGGCGGAGAACGTCTTCGAACGCGTCGTCGAGGCGATACAATCCCATCGTCTGGCGCCCGGCACGCGGCTGGTGGAAGAAAAGCTGGGTGCTCATTTCGGCGTCAGCCGCACGATTGTACGCCAGGGGCTTGCCAAGCTGGCCCAGGCCGGACTGGTGGATTTGTCGCCCAATCAAGGGGCCCGTATCGCTTGGCCCGACGCCAAGCGCACGTCCGACGTGTTCGACGCGCGCCGACTGATCGAAGTCGAACTGGTCGCGCGCGTCGCCGCCGCCGCAACGCAATCGGATATCGGCAAACTGCGCGCGCATCTGCGGACCGAGGAGTCCGCGCGCAAGCGCGGCGATCGTATCGGTCTCGTACGCCTGACTGGCGAGTTCCATTTGAAGCTCGCCGAAATGGCGGGTAACGCGATCCTCGCGCGCACGTTGGCCGAATACGAGACGATCACCTGTCTGGCCATACTCGCCCACGATCGCACCGGCGAATCCGCATGCCCGCCAGACGAGCACGCTGCGATCGTCGATGCGATCGAGGCGCGTGACGCACGCGCCGCCGCGGCGCTGATGCGCCGTCATCTCGATCATGTTCTCGCAGGGCTCGATCTCGACATGGCGCCGCCCGCCGCCGATCCGCTGGGGGCGGCCCTATCGCCGCGTCCCGCCGTGGCGCGCCGCCGCGTCCGAGGACGCTGAGATGCTCGGGATGAAGCTGCGCCATCCGGGCCGGTTCGGCGACACGCCGATCGTCACGCGCCCGCCGGGCTCGTGGCCCGGCGGGCGCGCGCTCGCCGTCTATGTGGCGCTCAATTTGGAGGCCTATGCGTTCGGCGAAGGGCTGTCGGAGGATATCGTGCCGGGCAGCGGCCAGCCCGACGTGTTGAATTGGTCGTGGCGCGAATACGGAAACCGTGTCGGAGCGTGGCGGCTGCTCGACGAATTCAAGGCCGCCGGCATGCCGGCGTCGCTGCTGGTTAATTCGGCGATCTTCGAGCGCCACGCAGCTTTGGTCGAAGCCTATCGTAAGGCGGGGGCGGCGATCGTCGCGCATGGCCGCACGAATTCGGAATCTCAAGCCGGGCTGGAGGCGGCCGCCGAGCGGTCGTTGATCGAGGGCGCGCGCGACGGCATTGCCGTCCATGTCGGCGCGGCGCCGCAAGGCTGGCTTGGGCCTTGGATCGCCGAGACCGAACGCACGCCGGAATTGCTGCATGCGGCAGGGTTCGGCTACTCGCTCGATTGGTGCATGGACGACCAACCGGTCTGGCTCGCCGTCGAAGGCGGCGGCCGTTTGCTGAGCCTGCCGTATCCGCAGGAATTGAACGATTCGAACGCGATCGTCGCGCGCCGCCACAGCGCGGCGGAATTTGCGGCCATGATCGTCGATCAGTTCGACGAGATGCGCGAACAGGCACGACAGGGCGTACCGTTGGTGATGGGGGTCGCGTTGCACGCCTATGTCGCAGGGCAGCCGTTCAGGCTTCGGGCGTTGCGCAAGGCGCTACGCCATATCGCGACCGCAAACCCCGATGTGTGGCTCGCCACGACCGACCAGATCGCGGCGCATTGGCGCGCCGCTTCAATGGCATAGGACTTGCTGGACGCAAACCACACAAAGGAGACCGGAATAATGCGCTCATTGATCATCGGCGCCGTCGCGGCGACCGTATTCGCGACCGCCGCATCCGCCCAGACGACTGCCGTGCGCTGGCTGAGCCAGACGCCGACGGTACAGACCCAGTATCCGATCGAGTCCGCCGCGATGGCGCGCATCGCCGCCGCTGGCGTCGATCTGCGCGTCGATCGCCAGGAATTCATGGCGCTGGGTTTGAACCTGGGCGATGCGCTGCGCTTGGTGCGCAGCGGCACCTACGACATCGTTTCGACGCAGGTCGGTCTCGCCTCGCGCGACGACGCGTTCTTGGAAGGGATCGACGTCATCGGCGTATCGACCGACATGGAATCGCTCGAGGCTTCCGTGAACGCGTATCGTCCCCTGTTCGCCAAGCGCCTGGAAGAGCGCTTCGGCGCGCGGCCATTGGCGATCTGGCCCTTCGGCCCTCAGGTCTTCTTTTGCAATCAGGCGATCAAGACGGTCGACGATCTGAAGGGCCAGCGGGTGCGGTCTTTCACGCCGTCGATGTCGAAGCTGCTGGAGACGCTGGGCGCCACGCCCGTCACGATCGCCTTCCCGGAAGTTTACCCTTCGCTCCAACGCGGCGTCGCCAATTGCGGCGTGACATCGCCGACTTCGGCCAATACGGGCCGTTGGCCGGAAGTGACGACCCATCTGCTGCCGCTGTCGGTCTCGGGGTCGGTGCAAGCCCATCTGGTCAACGCCGCGTGGTTCGCCAAGCTGAAACCCGCCCAGCGCGACGCGATCGCGGTCGAACTGAAGCGGATGGAATCCGAGCTTTGGAATCTCGCGCGCCATACCAACGCGCTGGCGACCGATTGCAGCATCGGGAAGGGCGTATGCGCGCCGCCGCACGCTTCCTACAAAATGACGCTGGTCGAAGTGGCGCCGGCCGACCTCGCGAAGGTCAAGAAGATCTCAGCCGATCAGGTTCTGCCGGAATGGGCGGAGCGTTGCGAGCGCACCTACAAGGGCTGCAAGGCGGCCTGGAACGGTTCGATCGGCAAAGCGCAAGGCATCACGATCCGCTGATCGACGGCGGTAACGACGTTCGAAGAGAGACGACGCGATGGCCGGTCCCGGACCCTATGACAACGAGAACCCCGTGGCGCGGGTTCTGGGTCCGGTCGTCGCAGTTTTCCAGATCGCTTGCGGCTGGGCGCTGCTGGCGATCTGCTTCGCCACGCTCTACGACATCGTGGCGCGCCGTCTGTTCGGCCACTCGGTCCAAGGCGTCAACGAGATCGGCGCTTATCTTCTTGCGATCGTTTCGGCCTTCGGCTTCGCTTCCGCACTGCTTCAGAAGGCGCATTCGCGGGTCGATTTCCTTTACGCGTACTTGCCGGATCCCGTGGTGTCGGTGCTGAATCTTCTGGCCGCCGTGCTGCTCTTCGTTCTCGCGGCGATTTCGCTCTACGAAGGCTACAACGTCCTCGACGAAAGCCTGCTGTTCGAAAGTCAGGCCGCGACGCCGCTGCAGACGCCGATGTGGATGCCGCAAGGCCTTTGGATCGGCGGCCTCGCCTTGTTCGCGGGGGTCACGTTCGCCTGCGCGGTGCACGCGATCGTCCTTTTCTTCAAGGATCGTCCGCGCCTCGACCGGCTATACGGGCCGCTTTCGGTCGAAGGACAAATCGCAGTCGAAACCCAGGGCACGTTGCCGCCCAACGCCGAAATGAAGCCATGACGATCGGTATCGCCGCCGTCGCCGCGGGCTTCGCCATCATGCTGGCGTTGCTGTTCATGGGTATCCATGTCGCGACGGTCTTGTTCCTGACCGCGGCGCTCGCCATCGAGATCTATTTCGACGGCGCGCTGATGAGCGTCTTCGGCACGCAGCTGTGGAGTGCCATGGAGGATTACATCCTCCTTTCGATCCCGCTCTACATCCTGCTCGGTGAAATTCTCGTGCGCTGCGGCGCTACCGACAAAATGTACGGCGCGCTCTCGCCGTGGCTCGGACGCTTGCCGGGCGGATTGCTGCACACGAATGTCGGCGCATCGGCGCTGTTCTCGGCCGTATCGGGATCCTCAGTGTCGACCGCCGCGACGATTGCGACCGTCGCGCTGCCTTCCTTCCGGCAGCGCGGCTACGACGATCGCCTGGTCCTCGGTTCGATCGCGGCGGGCGCTTCGCTCGGCAATCTCATTCCGCCCGGAATCGCTTTCATCGTCTATGCGGCGCTGACCAACGCGTCCGTCGGTCAACTCTACGCGGGCGCGATATTGCCCAGCATTTTGATGACGGCGATGTTCATGCTGACGATCGTCTCGATCGCGCTGATCCGGCCGCGTTTGACGGGACCCAAGGAGCCGCGCATGCCGATCCTTCAGCGCGTTCTCATGTTCAAAGATTTGACCGGGCCCGTCGTCGTTTTCGTCGTTATCATGGGGTCGATCTACACGGGCTGGGCGACGGTCACCGAATCGGCCGCTTTATCGGTTTTGGTGGCGCTGGCCGTTGCTGCGAGCAACCGCAAACTATCGATCAGGATGCTGCACGACAGCTTCGTCGCGACCGCGAATCTGACGGCGATCACGATGCTGATCCTGGCGACCGCCTTTTTCCTCAATTTCGCGCTGGGCAGTCTCAACGTAACGCAGACGCTCAGCACCTTTATCGGCGGCCTGGGCCGCAGCCCAACCGAGCTGATGTGGATTCTCGCGGTTTTCTACTTCGTTCTGGGTGTCTTTTTCGAAACGCTGCCGATGATGGTCGGCACCGTTCCGATCGTCTTTCCGATCGTCACCGCCATGGGCATCGATCCGATCTGGTTCGGCGTTTTCATGGTGCTGATGTGCGAGTTGTCGCTGCTTTCGCCGCCCGTGGGAATGACGCTCTATGTCATTCAGGCGGTGCGCCGGGAAGGGAACATCCGCGAGGTGTTCGCCGGCACGATCCCCTTCGTCGGGGCGATGCTGGCGATGACTGCGCTGTTGATCCACTTCCCGTGGATAGCGACGGAGTTGCCGAGACGAATGTTCGCGGACTAAGTGCCGAGTTTTCCGGCGTCTTCCGACAGCGGACGGATCGCTTGCTCGGCGCATGAAAATCCGGGCCGTCGTCTGAAACAGCGTCTCGCTCTCGTTGTATCTGGTGCTCCGATGTCTGCAAGGCGTCGCGGCGATTCGGATAAAGCCGAGTTCTTGCGATCCGGAAGATCCGTATTGTCGGAGCGCCGGTTGATGAAGTCCTCGACCGAGACTTCGATGGGATAGGTCCCAAGCACGCGACCCGAGTATTCGACGCAGCTCACGCCCGGCCGAATTCGCCGACGGGGCGAAGACGTCAGGCAGGAAGATCGTTGCTATACCGCATTCCGCCGAGCATTGGACCGCGTTAGACAGACGAATTGACGCCCCTCCCAACGCAGCGGTCATGCTGAAACATTGGGTGGAAGATTGTGATGCCGGGAGAATTTTTTCCGGATATCATCCGACGTATGCTTGTCAGAAATTTCAAGCGTTGCGCGTTTGTTTTGACGGCATTGGCCTCGTTGGCTGTTGCTGCGCCTTCGTCTGCGCAAAGCGGCGCAGAGCTGTCTCTCTACGGAGGGGCGGCGGGCGGCGCATTTCTTCCTTATGCGAAGGGCATGGCCGATTTCTTGAACCGCGTGCCCGGAGTGCGTGCGCGTGCGGTTGAGTCGGGCGGGTCGATCGCCAACCTGTCCGTTGTCCAGCGCGATGCGAACGCGATCGGTCTTGCGTTTCTTCCAACGGTGCGAGAGGCCGTGACTTCGACGGGGTTCGCGCATGGTCGCAGTTACGGCAATGTCCGCGCCCTGCTGCCGGCGTTCCGTAGCACCTATCAAATCGCCGTGCGCGGCGATTCGGATATTGGCCGTGTCCTCGATCTCGATCGCAAGCGCGTCGGCGTCGGGCCCGTCGGCGGAACCGACGAATTGTTGTTCGCTGTCGCCGCGAAGGACCTTTTCATCAAGCCGCAATTCGTTAACGGTTCGATCGCCGACCTCGGCACAGCGCTTCTGGCGGGCGAAATCGATGCGCTGTGGGTCGGCGCGCGAAATCCCATCCCGGCGATCGCGGACGTCACGCAAAAGGGCAATGTGCGGGTGCTCGGGCTATCCGCCTGGGATTTGGCGGGGCTGACGGAGCGTTATCCCTATCTCACGCCCGCGATCGTCCCGGCGAACACCTATCGCGGGCAGAGTCGATCCTTCGCGACGGTCGCTTCGTGGAATCTGCTGGTCGTACACAAGGATCTGCCGGAGGATACGGCGCTCGCGATCGTAAAGGCGATCCTCGAAGCGCCCGATCCGGCGAATGATATTCATCCTTTCGCGATCGAGACGCGCGCCGAGTTCCTGAACGAGAATCGCGTCGTGGACTACCACCCGGGCCTAATGCGCTATCTGCGCGAGCGCCCGTCGAAAGCGCGCTGATTCCCATTGAATAGGTGGCAAGGCGTTTATCGAACCGTCGACCATCATGGTCGGCAGTCGGGGGGGGGATGGCATCGCTACAAATCGGAAGTAAGAAATCAGTTTAAGCATATAAATAACTGAAAAATATTAATTATCCATGATTCACATAGTCTCCTTTGACTTGACCGGGTTTTGTTGAGCCAGGCTGATTGAGACAATCAGCGTGAAAAGGAAGCCTGAGCATGCCGAGGACGCGACATAGCGCCGATCCGATCGCCGCGAAGCTGCGTCAGATTGACGTGCTGGTGGCGCAAGGCCGGACCATCGGTCAGGCGTGCAAAGAAGCCGCGATATTCGAGCAGAGTTGTTACCGCTGGCGCACGGAGTGCGGCGGTCTCGAGATCGAACAGGCCAAGCGGTTCAAGGAGCGCTAGCGAGAGAATGCCCGGCTGAAGCGGCTGGTCGCCGATCTGTCCCTTGAGAAGCAGATTCTGAAGGACGTTGCCGAGGGAAACTTATAGCGTCCGATCGGCGCCGACAGGCGGTCGATCCGGCTGATGACGCTGATAGACGAGTACACCCGAGAGTGCTTAGCGATCCGGGTGGCACGGTGCATCAACAGCTTCGGAGTCATCGAGACGTTCGCCGATGCGATGCTGAGGCACGGCGTTCCTGCCCACATACGCTCAGACAACAGCCCGGAAATGACGGCCAAAGTCGTCCGGGACTGGCTCGCGCAGATCGGCTCGAAGACGCTGTTTATCGAGCCTTGTAGCCTTTGGGAGAACGGCTACTGCGAGAGCTTCAACGGCAAGCTCAGGGACGAGCAGCTCAATCGCGAGATCTCCTATAATCCAAAAGAACCCAGGTTCGTCACCGCAAAATGGCGCAAGCGCGACAACGAAAAGCGGCCACACTCTTCGCTTGGATATCTATCGGCTGCCGGCACCGGCGACAGCCGACCAGATCCAGCCTCTCGAGCCGGTCGCAACGATGCAGAAACCTCTCATCCGACTTGGTTCAAAAACTCGGTCGGGCCACTTTCCTGGTGAAGGGCAGCACCCAAGGTTCGCTCGCGAATTAAGTCTCTAGCGCGCGGTGAATATCCTGGGCGAGATCGGACGACGCAACCGCATCGCGCATGCGCGGATGGGCGGCGTCGATCCGGCGGTCGAGACGCGCGCGGGCGGGCGACCCCGCAAGCAGCACGACGCGGTCCGCGAGGTAGAGTGCCTCGTCGACGTCGTGGGTGACGAACAGGATCGTCTTGCCCGTCGCGGCACGGATGCGCAGCAATTCGTCTTGGAGGAAACGCCGTGTGATCGCGTCGAGCGCGGCGAAGGGTTCGTCCATCAGCAGCAGATCGGGATCGACCGCGAGGGCGCGGGCGAGGGCCACGCGCTGGCGCTGGCCGCCGGAAAGCTGATACGGCCATTTTTCCGCTTGGTCGGCGAGGCCGACAAGCGCGAGCGCATCTTCCCCACGTTTGCGGCGCTCGGGCTTCGTGAGGGCCAGGCCTTCGAGGCCAAGTTCGACATTCGCCAGAATGCGCCGCCACGGCAGCAGACGCGAATCCTGGAACACCAGTGCTATGGGGCGCGTGCCCTTCTTGTCGGACAAAGCCAGATCGAAACGGCCTGCACTGGGCTTCGCGAGGCCCGCGAGAATTCGCAGCAAAGTCGACTTGCCCACACCCGAGCGTCCGACGATGGCGACGAATTCGCCGCGCGAGACGCGCAGATCGAACGCTTCGAAGATCGGCGTGACGCGATCCGCGCCGGTGAAGGACAAGCCTAGACGGTCGAGGGTGATGGCGACGTCGCTCATGGCTTCCACTTCAGCAGCGCGTCGCGCCATAGCACGAACAGGTAATCGCACAGCCCATACAGCGCCGCGATGGTCAGCATGTAGACGACCACGATCTCGGTCGCGAGTAGGGAGGATGCCTGCATCATGCGCTGGCCCAAGCCCGGCACGCCGAACAACTCGGCCGCGACGACGGCCATCCAGGCTTGGCCCAAACCGGTCCGCAAGCCGCCGAGAATGCCGGGGGCGGCGGCGGGCAGGATGATCTTGGCGAGCTTGGCGCCGATCGAGCGATGGCCGAATGCGTCGGCGACTTCGATCAGATCGCGATCGACCGCTTGGACGGCGGCGATCGCCGCGAAGAAATTGATCCAGAATACGCCGACCGCGACGATGAACGTGGCGCCGCCCGTGCTGACGCCGAACCAGATGATCGCGAACGGAACCCAGGCGAGGCCGGGGATCGGGCGCAGAACGCGCACGATATAGGAGGTCGCGTCTTCAAAACGCGACGACACGCCCGCCCATACGCCAAGGCCGACGCCAAGACCCGAACCCAGGCCAAGGCCGAGCAGGTAATGCGACAGGCTATTGAAAATAGCCTCTTGCCAAGCGCCACTTTGCACGTCGCGCCAGAAGGCGCCGGGCAGCGACGAAGGTGGCGGCAGCAGCAGCGTCGAGATCAAACCGAAACGCGGTACCGCTTCCCACAGCAACAGGAAGATCGCGAGACCGCCGAGACCGAGCGCAGCCTGACCCATAAACCAGGGCTCCTTCGCACGGTTGCGCGAAGGGGCTTGGGAGAGCGATGGCAATGCTGCGTCCGTCATTTCGATCAGCCGGCCAAACGCGGTGCTTTGCGGAAGTAGCTGTCGTCGAACAGCCCATCCAGCGGCGGCACGCGGTCATTGGCGCCGATCTTCACCTGGTATTCGAGCAAAGCTTGCGTCGATTTGACGATCTTGGTCGGATCGGCGGTGAAGTTCGAACCGGGGGAGCGCAACGCGCGCAGGATCGTATCCTCGTCCACGATGCCACGGCCGAGCACGGCGAGGATGGCCGGCACCGCGCGTTCCGGCTGCTTGTTCAGCAGATCGGTCGCGCGCACGGTAAGATCGACGAGCTTCTGAACCGCCGACTCGTTGGCCTTCACGAAGGCGCCGGTCACGGCGAACACGCCGCCCGGCTGGTCGGTCAGCATCTGGCCGCCGGTCGCGATTAGCTTCACGCCCTTGTCGCGGTCGAGGATGATGGTCAACGCGGGTTCACGCACCGTCGCGCCGTCCACGGCCTTGGCGAGAAGCGCTTGCTGCGTGGCGTCGATGCCCATCGGCACGATTTCGACATGCGCGCGGTCGATCTTCGCGACTTCCCACAGCCAATGCTGCAAGGTCACGTTCGGCACGGAGCCCGCGGGTTGGGTGGCGACGCGCGCGGCTTTCTTCGTTGCGTCGAAGAAGCGCTTGAAGCCGGCGGCGGCGTTGCCGTTGGCGGCGTCGATATCCTCGCGCAGGCGGCCGCCCGCGATGAAAGCGAGTTCTTCTGTGGCCGTCGCGGTGACGACGCGGATGTCGAGGCCGCGCGCGCGCGCGACGGCGAGCGGGGCGACACCCGCCCAATAGGCTTCGAGCGTGCCCGACGCGACCGCCTGGATCATGTTGGGGCCGCTGTCGAATTGTACGAGACGCAGATCGATGCCCGCATCGCGCGCCCAGCCGTCCTTTTCGATGACGAAAAGCTGCGAAGCCCCCAGCACGGGGATGTAGCCCGCGCGCACCACGACGCGGCTTTGCGCGATGGCGGGTGCAGCGAGAACGGCGGCACCGGCGGCGAATCCGCCCAACAGGGCGCGGCGGTTGACATTCGGCATATTCGGACCTCCGAAAGGAAAAGCGGATGTATCTCCGCCTGCTGCGCTGCGGAACTGAAGTCTTCTAACGGCCGTGTTGAGGATTATTTGCGGACGTTAAGCCGCGAGGCCGATCCAGCGGACCAATCCGATGGCGAGCGCCACGAAAATTCCGGATTTGATCGCGAGTCCAAGCAGCTCGCGCGTGGCGATGTCAAACATGGCCGGCTTCAGTCGCCGCCGGTCGCTGGCCCAGAAAGGCGTGAATCCGCCGCCATCCCGGAAAACCGAAATCGGCCGCGACGCTCGGGAATCCGGGCTCGGCGCACAGGCACAGCTCCAGCGCGATCCCTTCCAAGGTCGGCGCGAAGCGGGGGCTGTCGTCTTGCGCCGGATTGGTGGCGTTGTCGGTCATGTCGATCCTCCGGTTGCGCGAAAACTGTCGGCGACGGATGGCGCGCGCGCAATCCAGTTTGCTTATGGCCACCGTTCGGATTTTCTAAACGGACAAGAAAACTTGAGCGGCCGTTTCGGATTTCTCCCGAACGTTTTCGGCATTCCGCGAATATGTTCCCGGTCATGCGTCGTCGTTTGCCGCCCCTTAACGCGTTGCGCGCCTTCGAGGCTGTCGCGCGCCACATGAGCGTCACCAAAGCCGCCGACGACCTGAGCGTCACGCCGGCGGCGGTAAGCCATCATTTGAAGTCGCTGGAAGACCAGCTGCAGATCGCGCTGTTCTTGCGCACAAAGAACGGCATTCTGTTGACCGATGCGGGACAGGCGATCCTACCCGGCATCCGGGACGGGTTCGAGCGTTTCGCCGCCGCCATCGAGCAGATCGACAATCTTGGCGATTCGGGCGTGCTGACCGTTTCGGTCGCGCCTTCGTTCGCGGCCAAATGGCTGCTGCCGCGCCTCGAAACCTTCCAGGCCGCCCATCCCGGCATCGACGTGCGCGTCGGCGCGTCGATGTCGCTCAGCGACTTCCACGGCGACGGGGTCGATCTCGCCATCCGCTATGGCTCGGGCGGTTATCCGAACGTCAACAGCGAGCGCCTGCTGGAGGAAGCCGTGTTTCCCGTATGCAGTCCGAAGCTGCTGAACGGCCCAGCTCCGCTCGCGGGCGTGGACGATCTGCGCCACCACACGCTGCTTCACGACGACGGGCCGGACGACGATCCGTCCTGCCCAAATTGGGCGATGTGGCTGAAGGCGGCGGGGGCGAGGGAAATCGACGCCTCGCGCGGCCCCAAGTTCAACCAATCGAGCATGGTCATCGAAGCGGCGGTTCTGGGGCGCGGCGTGGCGCTGGCCAAGGCCTCGCTCGCTGCCGCCGATCTGGACGCCGGTCGGCTGGTCAAGCCGTTCGGGAAGGCGATCCCGATCGACTTCGCCTATTGGCTGGTATGCCCGGCGTCGAAACTCGGCCTGCGCAAGGTCGAGCTGTTTCGCGACTGGCTGAAGTCGGAAGCCGCCGAGTTCGCCGCCGCCGCGTGAATATCGTTGTCGCGCGCACGATCCGGGGGGTCTAATGGGCCGACCGGTAAGGGTGCGGAGCGATGGCGATGGTGCGGCGCGGACGGATCGAAGACGATAGGCTGTTGCTGGGCAAAGGGCGCTATACCGCCGACAATCTTCCTGAAGGGTGTTTGCACGCCGTTTTTTTGCGCAGCCCTTACGCGCATGCCAAGCTGACACGTATATCTGTGGGCGCCGCCATGGCGATGCCGGGTGTCGCCGCGATCTTCACCGCCAAAGACATCGGGCCGTTGCGTATCGGGGGAAAAGTCGCGCTGAAGCGCTCGGGCGGCGCCGACGCTCCGTTCACGCCGCGTCAGGTGCTGATCGAGGAACTGGCGCGTCATGTCGGCGAGCCCGTCGCCGTCGTGATCGCGGCGACGCTAGCGCAGGCGCAGGACGCGGTGGAAGCGATAGAGGCCGAGTATGAGGAGCTTCCCGCGATCGTCGATCCGCGCGATGCGATCGCGCTGGGCGCGGCGCCGATATGGCGCGAAGTTCCCGACAATGTCGCCTTCCTGTGGCGGCACGGTGCCATGGGCGAGGTCGACGCCTATTTGGAAACGGCGGCGCATGTCGTACGGCTACGCTGCCCGATCACGCGCGTCTCGGCAGCCCCGATGGAAGGCCGCGCCGTGTTGGCCGTCCCGGCGGGCGAGCGCTTGGAAGCGATCGCCGCGACGCAGTCGCCCTTCGGCTGGCGCGACAGCGTCGCCGCCGCCTTGGGCGTGCCGAAGGATACGATCCATCTCCGCGCCGAGGACGTCGGTGGCGGCTTCGGGTTGAAATCCGAAGCGACGCGCGAGGAGGTCGCGACATGCTGGGCGGCGCGCAAGCTCGGCAAGCCCGTACGTTGGGTGGCCGACCGAGCCGAATCCCTGGTCGCCGACGATCATGGCCGTGACGTCGATGCCGAGACCGCCTTGGCGCTCGACGCCGCTGGCAATTTTTTGGCGTTTCGCGTCGACTATGTCGTCGATATCGGCGCCTATGTTTCGGGACGCTCGACCGGGCCGATCAACAATATTGGCGGCATCGCCGGCGTCTATCGCACGAAGGCGATCGCTGCCGAAGTGCGCGGCGTGTTCACCCACTCCGTGCCGACCGTACCCTATCGCGGCGCCGGGCGTCCGGATGCCACGTATGTTCTGGAGCGCACGATCGATCTGGCGGCGGCGAAACTGGGCGTCGATCCGTTCGAACTGCGCCGGCGCAATCTGGTTCGACCCGAGGCGATGCCCTACCGCACGCCGTTCCTGTTCGAGTACGACAGCGGCGATTTCCCGGCGGTGATGGAGAAGGCGCGCGACTTCGCCGATCTCGCCGGTTTCACCGCGCGCAAGGCCGAGAGTGCTAAGAACGGCAAGCTGCGCGGCGTCGGCTTCTGCAATCCGATCGAAGTCGCCGGCGGGCCGTTCACCAAACCTGGGGCCGATGGCGCGCGGATCGAGGTCGACGCGCAAGGCTGCGCGCATATCTTCACCGGCGCCATGTCGGTCGGGCAAGGTTTGGAGACAGTGTGGCAAGACATGCTGATGGATCGCATGGGCATCGCCGCCGACAAGATCGTCTATCGCCAGGGCGACACCGATTTGATGGCGAGCGGCAAGGGTAGCGGCGGTTCCGGCGGGCTCAGCGTCAGCGGCGCAAGCGTGGCGCTGGCGATGGACAAGGCGATCGAAGAAGGCAAGAAGCGTGCGGCAGAAAAGCTGGAAGCCGCGTTAGCCGATATCGAATTCGGCGACGGCGCGTTCCGCATCGCCGGTACCGATCGCGTGGCGCGCTGGGCCGAGATCGCGGGGCCCGAAGGGCTCAAAGCGGACGTTCATTTCCAGCCGCCAGCGGTGACGTTTCCGAATGGTTGTCACGTGTGCGAAGTCGAGGTCGATCCCGAGACCGGCGCGGTCGAGGTCGTGGCCTATGCGGCCGTCGAGGATATCGGCAACGTGATGAACCGTCAGATCGCCGAAGGTCAGATCCATGGCGGCGTGGCGCAAGGTTTGGGGCAAGCCCTGATCGAGGAAGTCGTGCACGACCCCGCGACGGGGCAGGTACTGACCGGATCGTTCATGGATTATGCGATGCCGCGCGCGGCCGACATGCCGATGATCCGCATCGAAACCCACGCCGTGCCGACCAAGGTCAACGCGCTCGGCGCCAAAGGCGTGGGCGAGGCGGGTACGGTCGGCGCGCTGACGGCGGTGATCAACGCGGCCTGCTCGGCGCTCGCCCCGCTGGGCGTCACGCATATCGATATGCCGCTCACGCCCTATCGCGTATGGACGGCGATCCAGGCCGCGAAACGCTGATCGCGTCATCCAGGGCAGGCACAGGATGAAGCCGGGGAAAGCGATCACTAAGACGCTGCCGCCCGCCCGATAGCAATGCGTCAGCGCACCTGTTTCGCGGCGGAGGCGAGCAAGCGGTCGCGCAGCGTGGCGATCTCGGCGCAAAGCGCTTGCATCGCCCCAAGTTCCATTCCCGAGGTTTCGAGAATGCCTTCGGGCACGCAGCTCGCGCGTACGCGCAGCGCCTTGCCCTTCGTTGTCAGGCGTACGCGCACTTGGCGTTCGTCTTGCGAGTCGCGATTGCGCTCGACATGACCGAGCGCTGCGAGGCGCTTCAGCAGCGGCGTGAGAGTGTTTGACTCGAGGAAGAGTTTTTCGCCGAGTTGTCCGACCGTTTGGTCATCCTCGGACCACAACGAGACGAGGGCGAGATACTGCGGATAGGTGAGGCCGAGTTCGTCCAGATAAGGTTTATAGACCCGGCTGAACGCCAAATTCGCCGAATAGACGGCGAAACAAATGAACGGATTCAAACCGTTGGCGAAATGTTCAGGGCGAGCGGTGGGCATTGGAGCGCTCCACATTGGGATTATTCATAAATAAGTCGCGAGCGATTAAATCGCAAGTGCTTGACTCCGGTGATCGACCCAGTTGGAACGATCGTACACGATTAAATCGCGTTCGATATTAAGCAGCCAACCCAACCCGAAAGGAAGACTCCCATGACCGTTTCCAAAGTCGTTTACAGTACCGCCGCCCGCGCCACCGGTGGACGCGACGGCAAGTCGGGCACGCTGGATGGCTCGTTCAGCGTTAACCTCGCGGTGCCGAAGGAGATGGGCGGCAACGGGCAGGGCGTGAACCCGGAACAACTCTTCGCGACCGGTTACTCGGCGTGCTTCTTGGGCGCGATGAAGTTCGTCGCCTCGCAAGGCGGCACGGCCAAGGTGCCGAACGATACGACCGTTACCGCGACGGTCGGTATCGGTCCGCGCGTCGAAGGCGGGTTCGGTCTGGAAATCTCGCTGGCGATCGATCTGCCGGGCGTGCCGAAGGCGGAGGCCGAAGCGCTGATCGAAAAGGCGCACCAAGTGTGCCCGTACTCCAACGCGACGCGGAACAACATCGACGTGAAGCTCAGCGTCGTTTGACGGCAAGCGGGCGGCGCAAGGGCGAAAGCTTAGCGCCGCCGATTGCCCGGGCGATAACGCCCGTCGATCAAGTACGTGCGAGCCCCTATGGGTCCGCCCGTATGGATCGAAACCAAGGATCGTGCGGACTTTAGGTCCGTGATGACTCGATCCTTATTCGCAAACCGGAACGACGCCTTCTTTCTGGACTTCGACGGAACGCTCGTCGATCCGGCCCCCACACCCGATAGCGTGATCGTCGATCCGCGCGTGCCGAAGACTTTGCGTCTTCTGTACGAGGCGACCGGCGGGGCGGTGATGATCGTCACCGGCCGCCCGTTGTCGGAGATCGACAAGCTGTTGGCGCTGGATCTGCCCGCCGCCGGCCGCCACGGGGCGGAAATTCGCCTGCCGGGCGAAAGCCATTCGGATATCCGCATCGAAGATTCGGCCTTCGCGGGTATCGCGGCGGCCTGCGGCGCGCTGGGCGCCAATTTTCCCGGCATTCGTTACGAATTCAAAAACCCCGTCATCGCGATCCATTTCCCCACCGACGATCCGCTCTTCGCCAAACTGCGCGACGGTGCGGCGAAGCTGGTCGAAACCTCGCCCGAGAAGCTCGAATTCGTGATCGCGCGCAACGCGATCGAATTGCGCCCGCCCGGCGTGCATAAGGGCCGCGCCGTGCGCGCGGCGGCCGCCACGCAACCCTTCATCGGCCGCCGGCCGGTGTTCATCGGCGACGACACGCCCGACGAGGACGGCTTCAGCGCGGCGCACGAGCTGGGCGGCATCGGCGTTTGCGTCGGCATTCAGCGCCCGGGTGCGGCGCATTTGCTGAAATCGCCCGGCGAAGTTCTCGCGGCGCTGGCGGCGATCGCGGAGGCGGCATGAACGCGCAACGTCCCAAACAAACCCTCGATCTCGGCATGATCGGCAACGGTCAGGTCGCCGCGTTGATCGACCCCGAAGGCGCTTTGGTTTGGCTGTGCCATCCGCGCTTGGATTCCGATCCGATCTTCGGCGGATTGCTCGATGGCGGCGCGCCCGATGGCGCTTGGACGATCGAAGCCGCGGGCACGCGTTCGATCGAACGGCGCTATATGCGCAATACGCCGATCTTGGAAACGCGCATCGCCTGCGCCGATCAATCGGCGTTGCGCATCGTCGATTTCGCGCCGCGATTCAAACGCCACGGGCGTATCTTCCGTCCGCCGATGATCGTGCGTCGCATCGAACCGACTTCGGGCACGCCGCGTATTCGGATCAGAATTCGTCCGCGCGATCTGCGCAGCGGCCAGCCGCCATCGTCGAGCCAAGGCAGTCATCATCTGCGCTACGCCTTTCCCGGCGGCGGATTTCGCGTAACCAGCGACGCGCCCTTGTCCTACGTGCAGGACGAGATCGAGTTCACGCTGCTCTCGCCGCTCACCTTCGTGCTCGGCCCCGACGATGCGCTGGCCGACGATCCCGCCCATCTGGGCGTGGATTGGATCGCGGAGACGGAAGCCTATTGGCTCGAATGGGTGCGCTATCTGTCGCTGCCTTACGAATGGCAGGAACAGGTGGTGCGCGCGGCGATCACGCTGAAACTTTGCCAATACGAGGATACGGGCGCGGTGGTCGCGGCGATCACCACCTCGGTTCCCGAAGCGCCGGGCAGTTCGCGCAATTGGGACTACCGCTTTTGCTGGCTGCGCGACGCGTTCCATGTCGTCTACGCGCTGAACCTGCTGGGGGCGACGCGCACGATGGAGGAATTCATCCGCTTCGCGACCGACGTCGCGGGTGAATCGGAAGCGGGCACGTTGCGCCCGCTTTATCCCATCGTCGCGCGCATTCCCCCGCCCGAGGAGGAACTCGCGCGCGCTGCGGGCTATCGCGGGCACAAACCGGTGCGGCTTGGCAACGCGGCGGCGTTCCAGGTGCAGAACGATGTCTATGGCAGCGTCATCCTGGCGGCGGCGCAGATGTTCTTCGACGAACGTCTGCCGCGCATGGGCGATTGGTCGCTTTACCAGAACCTGGTGAAGCTCGGCCAGCGCGCGCGCGAAGTGGCGCTCACACCCGATGCCGGCATTTGGGAATATCGCGGACGCACGTCGATCCATACGCACTCGGCTGTGATGTGCTGGGCCGGGCTCGACCGGCTCGCGCGCATCGCCAAGCGTTTGGGCGACGAAACCGCCGCCCAATGGCGCGCGGACGCCGACAAGCTGCACGCCGAAATCGTCGCTCGCGCCTGGGACGAAAAGCGCCAAGCCTTTGTCGGCACGCTGGACGGCGGCGAGATGGACGGCGCCGTGCTCGTCATGCCGATGGTCGGCTTCTTGCGCGGCGACGATCCGCGATTGCGCACCACGCTCGACGCGATCGAACGCGAGCTCGATCTGGGCGGCTTCATCGCGCGCTACGCCCATGCCGACGATTTCGGCAAACCGGAAAGCAGCTTCGTCGTCTGCTCGTTCTGGTACGCCGAAGCCTTGGCGGCGGCGGGCGAGGTCGAGCGCGCGCGCGCCGTTTTCGACCGGGTGATGGGGCAGGCGAGTTCGCTGGGCCTGTTCTCGGAGGACATTCTCGCCGCATCGGGCGAACACTGGGGAAATTTCCCCCAAACCTACTGCATGGCGGGGCTTGTCGGCGCCGCGATGCGGCTTAGCCGAGGTTGGCGGGAGGGCGTATGGGACGGCTCGTTGTAGTTTCAAATCGGATACCCGGCCACGGGACGCGCGGCGGAAACGGCGGCGGTCTTGCGGTCGGGTTGAACGCGGCTTTGGCCAAGCGGCCGTCGCTGTGGCTGGGCTGGAGCGGGGAGATCGCGGAGACGCCGCCGCCGCCTGAGCGCCGGCATTCGCGGCGCACCGAAATCGTCGGCGTGGCGCTCACGCCGGCTTTGCATGCCGGCTTCTATGCCGGTTTCGCCAACAGCATTTTGTGGCCGCTGTTCCATTATCGGCTCGGCCTGGTCGAGTATCGCCGCGCCGATTACGCTGCCTATATCGAGGCGAACGAATGGATCGCCGATGTGCTAATGAACGAGTTGCGCCCCGACGATACGATCTGGGTGCATGATTATCATCTGATCCCGCTCGCCAAGATTTTGCGCGCGCGCGGTGTGGCCAATCCGATCGGCTATTTCCTGCATATTCCGTTTCCGGCGACGGAGGTGTTCCGCTGCCTGCCGGTCTATCGCGATCTGGTCGAGGCATTGGCGCATTACGATCTGATCGGCTTCCAGACGGAGTCCGACCGCGTTCAATTCGTCGACGTGCTGGGTGCCCCGGAGAGACGCGCCGGCGATGCGATCGAGATGTTCGGCCGGGTGTTCCGGACCGGCGTGTTTCCGATCGGTATCGATACGCAGTCTTTCGCCGCCTATGCCGCCAAGCCGTCGCCCGACGGACAGCGTTTGGCGGACAATATCGGCGATCGCAAACTGGCGATCGGCGTCGACCGGCTCGACTATTCGAAGGGCTTGCCTAACCGTGTGGCCGCTTATGGCGCGTTTCTGGAACGCAATCCCGATTGGCGCGGCAAGGTCCAGTACCTGCAAATCGCGCCGATCTCGCGCGGCGAAGTGTCGAATTATCGCGCCTTGCGCCGCGAGCTCGACGCGGCCGCCGGGCGCATCAACGGCAAATACGCCGATTTCGATTGGACGCCGCTGCGCTACGTCAATCGCGGCTTTCCGCGCGGCACGCTGGCGGCGTTCTACCGCCGCGCGCGCGTGGGGCTGGTGACGCCGTTGCGCGACGGGATGAATCTGGTGGCGAAAGAATTCGTCGCCGCCCAGCCGCAAGACGATCCCGGCGTGCTGATCCTGTCGGAATTCGCGGGCGCGGCGGTCGAATTGTCGGGTGCGTTGACGATCAACCCCTACGACGTGGACGCGATCGCCGATGCGCTGCACCGGGCCTTGGAGATGCCGCTGGACGAGCGGGTTTCGCGGTGGCGCGCCGATTTCGACGTGATTTCCACGAATACGGCAGCGTTCTGGGCCGATTCTTTCCTGTCCGCCCTGGCCGCCGCCCGGGCCGCCTGACACCCCGCGCCCGGACCATCCGAAATCCGTAAAAATTTCGGAAATTCTTGTCGGGGGCTCGGACCCGCGTTGTAATCTTGTCCGGCAGGGGCGATAGGATTCGACCCATAAGGAGTCCGAATGGGCGGGGACGCTGCAGACGGGACCATCGAATTGCCGGCGACGGGTGATGCGATCACCGTCGCCGCGCTGAAGACGGAACTGCTGGAACGGCTGGCGGCCGGTGTCGGCGTGCGCCTCGACGCCCGCCATGTCGCCGAGCCGTCGACTGCCCTGATCCAAACGATCGAGGCGGGTGCCGCGGCTTTCGCGGAAAAGACGCTGCCTTTCGGTCTGCTGGAACCCTCCGACGCCTTGTGCGGCGCCTACGAAACATTGGGGCTGTTCACGGCGCTGATGTCGCGCATCGTTATGGAAGTCTGAGATGAACGCCGAAGATCAGGAGCTTCGGCAGATATTCCTCCTCGAATGCGAGGAACTGGTCACGCTGGCGGAATCCAGCGTCGAGACGTTGCGCGCAGCACCGAGCGAGGAAGCGATCCACGCGTTGTTCCGCGCGGTCCATTCGGTCAAAGGCGGGGCGGGCGCGTTCGGTCTCGACAGGTTGGCGTCCTTCGCGCATGTGTTCGAGACCTATATGGATCTGCTGCGCAAGGGCAAGGCCTCGCTCGACGACGCTGCCGTCGATCTGTTGTTCGACGGCGTGGATGTGCTGCGTCAATTGTCCGATGAAGCGCGCGACGGCGAGAAAGCGTCGACCCAGCGCTACGAGGCCGCGCTCGCGGCATTGCGCGCGGCGGCAGGCGTGGAGGCCGAGACGGCCGCCAAACCGCCTTCCGCCGATTTCGATCCGATGGCGGAATTCGAAGCGCAGATGGCGGCCGCCCCGTCGCCCGGCCAAGCGCCGCGTCGCAAATACAGAATTGCATTCGCCCCGGGGCCCAAGCTGCTGGAGGCGGGCATCGATCCGCTGCGCATTCTCGGGGTGCTCAAGTCGCTCGGCGATTTGCAGGTCGAAATCGCCGGCCAATTGCCGCCGCTCGCGGCGCTCGATCCGATGGTTTGCGCTTGGTCGTGGACCGGCACGCTGGAGAGTGCGGCCCCCCAAGCCGATCTTGAAGACGTGCGCGACATGATCGACGATCTGGCAAAGTTCGAGTTCGAGGCGGAAGCCGAGCCGCCGCCGCTCGAGCCCGAACCCTCTTCGCCTGCGTCCGCCGCAGCGACGGCGAAGAAGCCGTCTTCTGTCCCGGTCGCCGAGGCGGCCAAACCCCGCGAAAAGCCGGTTGCGACGGTTCGTGTCGATGTTCCCAAGCTCGAGCGGCTCGGGAATATGGTCGGCGAACTTATTATTACACAAGCATTTTTGGCTCGTCAGGTCTCCGGTCTCGATCCCGAGGCGCATCGTGCGCTGTTTCGCGCGCTCGACGATATGGGGCAGCATATCCGCGAGGTCGCGGATGCCGCGACGTCGATCCGCGCCCAGCCGCTGAAAGCTGTTTTTTCGCGCTTTGGATCGCTGGTCCGGGATCTCGAAAAGACCACCGGCAAGCGCATTCGCTTGGAGATCGTCGGCGACCATACGGAGATCGACAAAACGGTGGTCGAACGGCTGAGCGAGCCTTTGACCCATTTGATCCGCAACTCGATCGATCACGGTATCGAGGGTGCCGAGGGCCGTGCCGCGGCCGGCAAGGACCCGGTCGGTCTGCTGCGCCTTTCGGCCGAGCAGCGCGGCGCGCAGGTCGTGATCGAGCTCGCCGACGACGGCAAAGGCATCAATCGCGAGCGCGTTCTCGCCAAAGCGATCGAACGCGATTTGGTGTCGCCGGGCGCCATGCTGAGCGACCAGGAAATCGACGAACTGATTTTCCTGCCGGGCTTCTCGACGGCCGAACAGGTGACGTCCGTTTCCGGGCGCGGCGTTGGCATGGACGCGGTGCGCCAGGTGATCGAGGAGATGGGCGGCAACGTGGCGCTCGCCTCGCGACCCGGCGAAGGCACGACCTTCTCGCTGACCTTGCCCTTGTCGCTCGCCATTCTCGATGCGATGGTGACCCTGGTCGGGCGACAGCACTATCTCGTGCCGATTTCCGCGATCATCGATTGTCTGCGGCCCGAACCGTCGTCCATCGTGCGGATGGACGATCGCGGCGCGATGCTCGCTTGGCGCGGGCAGATACTGCGCATTTTGCCGCTGGCGTCGGAATTCGGCGTCGCGGGCGCCCAAAGCGACCCCACGCGCGCCATCCTGATCTTGGTCAAGCCTTCGGGCGGCGAGACGGTGGCGATCCAGGTCGACGATCTGATCGGGCAGGAGCCGGTTGTCGTCAAAAGCCTTGAACGCAACTATCGCAAAGTGCGCGGCGTGTCGGGGGCCACCATCCTGGGCGACGGCCGCCCGGCGCTGATATTGGATTTGTCTTCGTTGACGGCGGTGGATGGCGGCAGGCGGCGTATGCCGCGCGCGGCGGCGGAAGGATGAGGGCGGGAAAGATGGCCAAGGAAGGCGAAAACGCGGCCGCGAATGCCGGGCACGAAAGCCAATTCGTCAGCTTCGAGATCGGCGGGACGACATTCCTCATTCCGATCGACCGGGTGATCGAATTCCGAACCTGGACCGAACCCACGCAGGTGCCGCACACGCCTTCCTATGTGCGCGGCATCGTCAATATCCGGGGCGAGATCGTCCCGATCTACGACGTCGCCGCGAGGCTGGGGCGCGGGGCGGCGGATCCCGGCGCGCGCCACGTCGTGGTGATCGTGCGCGGCAACGAGGGGCGTTCCGTCGGACTGCTGGTTGACAGCGTGACCGACATCGTCGCCGCGCGCGACGCCGATCGCGCGCCCATGCCGACGATCGAAGGCGGAGACGCCACCCCTTTCATGGCCGGCGTCGTGTTCGCGGCCGACCGCATCCTGGGCGTGACCGACGTCGACCGGCTGGTCGAGGAAACCTTTCCGCATGGCGAATACACGGCCGAAGGCGAGGCGCCGCCGGCATGATCCCGCCGTCCAACACCGTCGCCGAGCCGCAGGCCGATCCCGCCGATCTGGCGTTCTTCGCGGATGCGATGCGCGCGCGTACCGGCGTTCAATTGCCGGAAAACAAGCGCGCGCTGATCTATCGCCGGCTCGTGCCGCGATTGCGCGAATTGGGGCTCGGCTCCTTCGCCGCGTATCGCGCGCGGCTGGCCGATCAGGCGGATCCGGAATGGGACGTCGTCGTCAATGCCCTGACCACGAACCATTCCCGGTTTTTCCGTGAAATTCATCATTTCAAGCTGCTGGAAGCGCATCTCGATAATCTGCTGAACGCGCGCGTCAAGCGTATCCGTCTGTGGTCGGCGGCGTGCGCCGGCGGGCAGGAGCCCTATTCGATGGCGATCCTGCTTCTGCGCGCGCTCGGCCAACGCCGCGGCGTCGACGCGCGCGTGCTGGCGACCGACATCGACAATACAGCGCTGGAGACGGCCGCCGCCGCGATCTACCCGCTCGAGGACGTGGGCCGTCTGCCGCGTTTCGCGCGCGAGCATCTGAAACAAGGCGCGGATGGGCGCTTCACCCTGGGCGCCGACCCGCGCAAGCTCGTCACGTTCAAGCGGCACAATCTGATCGGCGATGAATGGCCCATGAAAGGGCCGTTCGACGCGATATTCTGCCGCAATATGCTTATCTATCTGTCGACGACCGATCAGGCCAAAGTGGTCCGCCGGCTTGTCGATCTGTTGTCGCCGGGCGGGATACTCTGCCTGGGCCATTCCGAAACGGTGCGCGGTTCGCTGCCCTTGGAACGTCTTGAAACCGCGAGTGCCTATGTCAGAACAGCAAGATAAGCCCGCCCGCGTCCTGATCATCGACGATTCCGCCCTGGTGCGAGAGTTGTTGACGGGTATAATTTCGTCCGATCCGCGCTTGACGGTTGTAGGCACCGCGCCCGACCCGATCATTGCGCGCGACAAGATCAAGGCCCTGTCGCCCGATGTGCTCACGCTCGACGTCGAAATGCCGCGTATGAACGGCATCGAATTCCTCGAGAAGATCATGCGTCTGCGGCCCATGCCGGTCGTGATGATCTCGACCCTGACGCGCGAAGGCGCCGACACGACACTGCGCGCCTTGGAACTGGGCGCGTTCGATTACGTCGCCAAGCCCACGCAGCGTCTGACCGAAGCGATCGAGCCATTGAAACGCGAGATTTGCGACAAGGTCGCGGCCGCCGCGAAGGCGCGTGTTCGCGGCTTGCCGGCGTCTCCCAAGGCCGCGCACGCGATGCCGGCAGCGGATGCGGCCGACCCGACGCGCTACGCGGCCTTGGACGTGATCGGGTTGGGGGCTTCGACGGGCGGCGTCGAAGCGTTGGGCGAGTTGCTTTCGGCCATCCCCCCAGACGCGCCGGGAATTGCGATCGTGCAGCATTTGCCGGGCGCCTATACCTCTCGTTTCGCGGCGCGTCTCGACGGGCAGTTGCCGTTGAAGGTCGTCGAAGCGGAGGACGGCATGCCGATTCATCCGGGCCATGTCTATATCGGGCGCGGCGAAAAGTGTTTCGAGGTCCGCAAAGGGCCGGGCGGCAAGCCGATCTGCCGTATCGCGGACGGCGAGAAGGAGAGCGGCCATCTGCCGTCGATCGACCGTTTGTTCGCGTCGCTGGCCGCGTTCGGGCCGCGCGCGGCGGGCGCCTTACTGACCGGTATGGGTCGCGACGGCGTCAACGGTTTGAAGCAGATGCGGATGGCGGGCGCCGTCACCATCGCGCAGGATCAGGCGACGTCGGTCGTTTACGGCATGCCGCGTGCCGCGATGGAGGAGGGTGCGGCCGCGCGTCAGTTGGCGCTGCCGCGGATTGCCGCTGCGCTGCTGGAGGCGGCGTCGCACAAAACGGGAGTCGAAAAATGAGCGTACCGGCGAGAACGCTGCGAGTTTTGGTGGTCGACGATCAGGCGAGCATGCGCGCGTTGATCCGGTCGTTTTTGCGCAAGATGGGGTTCGAGACGATCGACGAGGCGGATAGCGGAAAGACGGCGTACCTTGAACTGGGCAAACGGCCCTACAATCTCGTCATCTCTGACATGAATATGCTCAACGGCACGGGACTCGAACTCCTGAAAATGATGCGCGCGCATCCGGTGTTGAAGCGCGTGCCGTTGATCATGGTCACGGGCAACAACGATTCCGCGACGGTGCAGTCCGTCGTGCAGGCGGGCGTCAACGGCTATGTCGTCAAGCCGGTGGCGCAGGATGCGCTGGAAGCGCGCGTGACGAAAATCCTCGGACCGCTTTCCTGAAGGACGGCCCTATGCGGATATCCACGAAACTCTCCGGCTTGATCGTCCTTTCGGCGGTCGTCACCACGGCGCTGTTCGGTGTGGTGACTTGGAAGAACTACGAGGCGCTTTCCTCTTTCCGCCGGATCGCGGTCGCCGGCACGGAGATTCTGCCGATCCGCGCGCTCGGCGCGTCGCTGTACCGGCACAAGGCGATCCTGTTGCGCGCGACCCTCGGCGGTCCTGCCGACGCCGACGGGCTTGCGCAGGCGAAGGATCGGTTGCGAAAGTCGTTGGACGAAATCGCGGCTTCCCGCCAGCGCTTGCTCACGGAATTCGGCGCCGCCGGAAACGTGCCAGCGCTCGCACCGGCGGTCGAGCGCGTCCTTGCGCTGCGGATATCGCCCGATCTGACGGCGGAGACGATTCTCGAAATCCACGAAGCCGCGTTCACGCAATTCAACGCCCTTTCCTTCGCTTCGGCGGACGCTTTCAACACGTTCGGCGATCCCGACACCGACGTTCTTTTGATGCTGACGAACCAGTTCGACGTCTTTCCCGGTCTGCTACGCGGATACGCCTATCTGATGGGCCGGCTTTTTTTGTTCGACGAGACGCTGGCGGGCAAGAGCGTCACCGCGCAGTCGCTGCAGGCGCAGCTTGACGTGCTTCAACGCCAAGCGGGCGTCAATCAGGAGACGATGGCCCGTCAGCTGCGCAACATCCAGCGCGCCATTCTGTTCGACAAGAACGACCGCGGCTGGGGTACGCGTGTGCCGGACGTGCGCCGCCTTCATCAGCGATTGGAGCGGACCGATCGCGCGATCGAGGCCGCGCTGGCGAGCCCGCCGGGCGCGCTGCAGATCGGGAGCGAATTCGACGCGGCGCTCGACGGCATTCTGGAGAGCTGGTCGGCGTTGTCCGGCCTGTTGGATGTCGTGCTGAACAGGCGCCTGCAGCAGGCGACGCTGAATTTTTGGTGGATGTCCGCTGCGACGGCGGTACCGGCCGTACTGATCATGCTCGCGATGCTGCTTGGCGTGCTGCGCGTGTCGCGCGACATCGGCGTCGCCGAGAGATCGACGTCGCGGATCGCGGCCGGCGAGCTCGACGATCCCGTCGCGGGCACGGATCGCGGCGACGAGATCGGCGGCTTAATGCGCGCCGTCGAGGTGCTGCGCGGAAACTCCATCGAACAACGCAAACTCCAAGCCAAGGAGACCGAGACGCTGCAGCGCATGTGGCGTACGGCGACGGAGGTGAAGGAATCGGTCGGCGCCATTCGCGCGGCGGCGAGCGAAATCTCGCAAGGCAGCGCCGATCTCGCCACGCGAACCGAGCGCCAAGCGTCCGCCTTGCAGGAGACGGTCGCGACGATGGGCGAAATCGCGGCGACAGTCTCGACCAACGCGCAGAATTCCGAGCTCGCGCGCCGATTGGCGGCCGACGCGCTGGCGCGCGCCGAGACCGGCGGACAGGCGATGACGAGCGTCACCGGCGCGATGTCGGGGATCGAAACCTCGTCGGCGCGAATCGGCGCGATCATCCAGGTGATGGAGGAGATTTCCTTCCAGACCAAGCTGCTAGCCCTCAACGCCGCGGTCGAGGCCGCGCGCGCGGGCGAAAGCGGGAAGGGCTTCGCGGTCGTGGCGCAGGAAGTGCGCTCGCTCGCCGACCGTTCGCGCCAGGCCTCGCAGCAGATCCGCGATTTGATCGGCGAAAGCTCGCGCGAAGTGGCGCAAGGCGTGCAGCTTGCCGGGGCGGCGGGCGACGCGCTATCGAACATTATCGAGATCGTTCGTAAGGTCGCGGAAATCGCGCCCGAAATCGCGGCCGGGAGCCGCGAGCAATCGCGCTCGATTGCCGAAATCAACAAGGCCTTGAGCGATCTCGATGCCGCGACACAGCAGAACGCCGCGTTGGTCGAGGAGAGTTCGGCTTCCGCTGCGTCGCTCGCCGATCAGGCGACTCATTTGGTCGAAGTCGTGGCGAGTTTCGAAGTCGCCGACGCGAGGCCGCCCGCGGAAGCCCCGCCGGGAGAGGCGCCCGCGGCGAAATCGTCGCCCCCGGCAAAGCCGACACCCGCGGCGGCGTCCAAGTCCAGTGAGTGGGACGAGGACTTTTAAGCGCTTAAAGTATACACGGAAACGTTTTTTCGGCAATATTCTATAGGGATGTTGCAATATATTTCTTTTTTTGGCATTTTTCGCTTCATCGTGTATACATAAGGAATTCAGGGATGGACGCCCCCGCTTATCCGTTGAACGCTTGGTATGCCGCTGCATGGGACGTCGAGGTCAAGCGCGGCCTATTGGCGCGCACGATCTGCGATCGGCGTCTCGTTCTTTACCGGACCCAAAATGGCAAGCCAGTGGCGCTGGCCGACGCGTGTTGGCATCGGCTCGTGCCGCTGTCGCGGGGGCATTTGCGCGGCGACGAAGTGGTGTGCGCGTATCACGGTTTGACGTTCGATTCGAACGGCCGCTGCACGCATATGCCGTCGCAGGAAACGATCAATCCGTCTGCCTGCGTGCGGTCTTATCCGGTCGCGGAGAAGCATCGTTTCGTATGGATCTGGCCGGGCGATCCGGCTTTGGCCGATCCCGGCAAGATTCCGGATTTGCATTGGAATCTCGATCCGGACTGGACCGGCGACGGCCGCTTGATCCACGCCAAATGCGATTACCGTCTCGTCATCGACAACCTTATGGATCTGACGCACGAGACCTTCGTGCACGGATCTTCGATCGGCAATGCGGCCGTCGCCGAAACGCCGTTCGACGTGACGCATGGCGAGCGTACCGCGACCGTCACGCGCTGGATGACCGATATCGAGCCGCCGCCGTTCTGGCGTGCTCAGCTCGGCAAGGCGGGCAACGTGGATCGCTGGCAAATCATCCGGTTCGAGGCGCCGGCGACCGTGGTGATCGATGTGGGCGTGGCCGTGGCGGGAACGGGCGCGCTGCAGGGCGACCGTTCGCAAGGCGTTGAGGGGCGCGTGCTCAACACGATCACTCCGGAGACGGGGCGTAGCTGCCATTATTTCTGGGCCTTCGCGCGCAACTACCGGCGCAACGAACAGGCGTTGACGACGCAAATCTGCGACGGCGTGGCCGGCATATTCCGCGAGGACGAGGCGGTGCTGGAAGCCCAGCAGATCGCGATCGAAGAAAACCCGGACAAGATATTCTACAACATCAATATCGACGCGGGCTCGATGTGGGCGCGGCGCTTGATCGACAAGATGGTCGCCGCCGAACGCCCGCGCGCGATCGCTTCGGCGGCGGAGTAGGCGGCATGGCCGCGTCGATTGCCTCCCGCGCCGAGGATCGCGGCACGTCGCAAACGATCCGCGCGCAGCTCGCCTTGCGCGAGATGCTGATGGCGGGCGAGATCAAGCCGGGCGACCGCGTCTCCGAGTTGGCCATCGTCGAGAAAATCGGCGTTTCGCGCACGCCGGTACGCGCCGCGCTGATGACGTTGGCCGAAGAAGGCTTGCTCGACGCTATCCCGTCGGGCGGCTACGCCGCGCGCGGCTTTACGGAACGTGAAGTGCTCGACGCGATCGAAGTGCGCGGCACGCTGGAAGGTTTGGCCGCGCGATTGGCGGCCGAGCGCGGCGCAGGCACGATCGCGCTGCAATCGATGCGCGAGAGCCTGCGGCACCTGGACGACGCGGTCGCCGCCATCGCCGAGGGCCGCGACGCGTTCGAAGCCTACATCGAACACAATGCGGGCTTCCATCGCGCGATCGCGCGCATGGCGGACAACGCGCCGCTGGACCGGCAGATGGAGCGCGCGATCGCGTTGCCCTTCGCTTCGCCAAACGCCTTCGTGAAAACGCAGGGCGAAACGCCCGAGACGCGCCATGTGCTGCTGGTGGCGCAAGAACAGCATCGCAGCGTGTTCGAGGCGATCGAGCGCCGCGAGGGCGCGCGCGCCGAAGCCCTGATGCGCGAGCATTCGCGCGTCGCCGCGCGCAATTTCGCCCAGACCGTGCGCAGCCGTGCGGCGCTAGACTGCGTGCCCGGCGGCGCCTTGATCCGCTTGCCGAGCGAGTAGGGAGTACGACATGGCCGAAGCCGCCCGATGGTCCGACGTGCGCGTGCGCGCCATCCGCGATGTAACGCACGACGTGCGCGAATTCGAACTCGTGCCGGAAAGCGGAGCGATCCTGCATTACGCCGCCGGCGCACATATCGACGTCGGTGTGATGGTCGCGGATGCGCCGCAAACGCGCTCCTACTCGCTGGTCGGCATGCCTGGCGGCGATTGCTATCGGATCGCGGTCAAGCGCGTGTCGCCGTCGCGCGGCGGATCGGCCTATATGTGGCGCTTGGCGCCGGGCGACCGCTTGCGCGCGACCGAGCCAAAATCCGCTTTCGCGGTCGAGTTCGGCCGCGCCGCCTATCTGCTGATCGCAGGTGGTATCGGCGTGACGCCGCTCGTGGGCATGGCGCAAATGCTCGCCAAGCGCGGCGCCGACGTGCGGATGCTCTATGCCGTTCGCAGCGATCGCGATCTCGCCTTTGCCGAGACCTTGCGCGATGCTTTGGGCGATCGGCTGGAACTTCGTATCGGCGGACAGATCGACTTCGCGGCCGAGTTCGCGAATCTGACGCCCCATACGCTCGCCGCCTTGTGCGGACCGATCCCGATGCTGGAGGCCGCGCGTGGCGCTTGGGAAGGGGCGAGACTGCCCGCCGCCGATCTGCGTTGGGAGACTTTCGGCTCGTCGGGCCGGATGGCGGCAGCCCCGTTTAAGGTTCGCGTGCCGAGCCATGATTTGGAGTTCGACGTGCCTGCCGATGCGTCGCTGCTGGACGCGTTGCGCGCGGCCGGGATCGATGCGATTTCGGATTGCCGGAAGGGCGAATGCGGCTTGTGCGCGATGGATGTGGTCGCCTGCGATGGCGAGATCGACCATCGCGACGTGTTTCTGTCGCCCGCGGAAAAGGCGCACGGGCGCAAGCTGTGCGTTTGCGTCTCCCGCGCGCGCGGGGTGCTGACGCTCGATAGTGGCTGGCGGCCGGACGCGGTTTAACGAGCGCGTCCGGCGCCGGCCGTTTTTAGACTTCGCCCCAGACGTCGCGGGCGACGTCGACGATCATCTCCATCTTGCGCCACTGCTCGTCCTCGGCCAGCGTGTTGCCCTCCTCGGTCGAAGCGAAGCCGCATTGCGGCGAGAGGCACAGCTGATCCTTTGGCGCGAATTTCGACGCTTCGTCGATGCGCTTCTTGACGTCATCGGCCTTTTCGAGCGTGCCCGTCTTCGACGTCACGAGGCCGAGTACGACATGCTTGTCCTTGGGCAGGAAACGCAACGGCTCGAACCCGCCGGCGCGATCCGTGTCCCACTCCATGAAATAGCCGTCGACCGGCATGCGGTTGAACAGCACTTCGGCGACCGGCTCGTACCCGCCCGAAGCGATGAAGGTCGATCGGAAATTGCCGCGGCACAGATGCATGGTGATCGTGAGGTCGTCGGGCTTGTCGGCCAGCGCCTTGCGAACCATGCCAGCGTAAATCTCGGGCTGCTTGTCCGGATCGTCGCCCCGCGAGCGCAGCATTTCGCGCTGGGCGGGATCGCACAGATAGGCGAAGGAAATATCGTCGAGCTGCAGATAGCGGCAGCCCGCGTCGTAGAAGGCGCGGATCGCCTTGTTATAGGCGGTTCCCACGTCGTCGTAGAAACGCTCCATGTCGTCGTAGACGCCGGGGTGGATCATCTTTCGGCCGCCGCGATAATGCAGCATCGAAGGACCGGGGATCGTCATCTTCGCCGTCTTTTTCGTGTTTTCCTTCAGAAAGCGGAAATGGTCGAGCATCGGGTGGCGCCCCGAGAAGCCGACGCGGCCCGTAACCTTCAGTGCCTTGGCGATGCCGACCCCGCCTTTGAAGTTCATGCCGGAATCCGCGGTAACCGATTCGACCGCATCCAATTCCTCGAGGAAGTCGAAGTGCCAGTAGGCGCGGCGGAACTCGCCGTCGGTGACGCCCTGCAAGCCTACCGCCTCCTGTTTGACGATCAGCTTCTTGATCTCGGCATCTTCGACGGCCTTGAGGGCGCTGGCGTCGATCTCGCCTTTGTGGTGCTTGTCGCGCGCTTCCTTCAAGGGAGCGCTGCGCAGCAGCGAGCCGACCTGGTCGGCGCGATAAGGCGGTCTCTTGGCCATGTTGGTCTCCGTTATAAGGATCAGTGTTTGCCTGCCACGCCCAGATGCAATTCGAGCGGTGCCGGATTTTCGAGAAGGTCGCGGCTCGGGGCGGCATGTACCACGCTGCCGCGATCAAGGATCACCGAGTCGTCGGTCAGCCTCAGGATTTTCTGCGCGTGCTGCTCGACGACGACGGCCGCCAGACCTTCCTCGCGGATGATGCGCTTCAACGCCGTCATCAGTTCGTCGACGATGATGGGGGCAAGGCCCTCGGTCGGCTCGTCGAGCAGAATCAGGCGGGGGTTGAGCATCAACGCGCGGCCGATCGCCAGCATCTGCTGCTCGCCGCCCGATAGCTGGTTGCCGAGATTGCGTTTGCGCTCCGCCAGACGCGGGAACATCGCGTAGACGCGCGTCGTATCCCAGGGGCCGGGCAGGGCGACGGCGGTCAGGTTTTCTTCGACCGTCAGGGAGCGGAAGATGTTGCGCTCTTGCGGCACCCAGCCGATGCCCGACGTCGCGCGCACTTCGGGCGCGAGGCGCGTTATGTCGCGGCCTTCGAACTCGATGCCGCCGCCAAAGTGCCGCGTGACGCCGATGATCGTGTTGAGCAGCGTCGTCTTGCCAGTGCCATTGCGGCCGAGCACGGCGAGCGAGCGGCCTTGCTTGAGCGTCAGGTCGATGCCGTTGACGACTTTCGCGCGCCCGTAGCCGGAGGATACGGATTTGAGGGCGAGAAGTTCAGCCATGTTCACCCTCGCCGAGATAGACGGCGCGCACGCGCGGATCGTTGGAAATCTCGGCGACTGTGCCGTCGGCGAAAAGCGTGCCGTCGACCAGGACGGTTATCTTCTTCGCGAAGGAGAAGACGAGATCCATGTCGTGCTCGATCAGCAGGATCGACACGTCGTTCGGCAGACGCGCGATCGTTTCGAGCAATTCTGCGCGTTCGGCTTCCGGCACGCCCGCCGCCGGCTCGTCGAGCAGCAGCACGCGCGGCTTGCAGGCGAAGGCCAGCGCGATCTCGAGCAAGCGTTGCTTGCCGTAGGCGAGATTGCCCGTGCGTTCCTCCAGCACGTCGGTCAAACTGAAGCGCTCGGCTATTTCGACGATCTCGTCGGTGACGCTCGCTTTGGTACCGACGACGCGCCACCAATCGCTGCCGCGCCCTTGGCGTTCGGAGACGGCCACGCCCAGCGCCTGTAGGGGGGTCATGCCGGCGAAGAGCTGGTTGATCTGGAACGTGCGCACGAGCCCCATCTTCACCCGGGCTTCCGGCCGCACATTGGTGATGTCCTTGCCGTCGAGCGCTATGCGGCCGGAGGTCGGTTCCAGCACGCCTGTCAGCAGATTGATGAACGTCGTCTTGCCCGCCCCGTTGGGGCCGATCAATGCATGACGCGCACCCTTCTCCAGGGCGAACGTCACCGAATTCGTGGCCGTGATGCCGCCGAATTTCTTCACCAGCGCGCTAGTTTCGAGCACGGTGCTCATGCCGTACCGCCCTTGCCCAGCAGGCGCGACCAGACGCCCATCACGCCGTTGCCGATACGCTGACGGCCGATCAGCACGATCGCGACCAGGATCGCGCCGATCCAGAAGGTCCAGTATTGCGGCGTCCAGACGGAGAGGATCTCCTGCAACACCTTGAACGCGACGGCGCCGACGATACCGCCGTAGAGATAGCCGGTCCCGCCGATCACGAGCATGAGCAGCGCATCTGCCGAGCGATGGAAGGCCAGCACGTCGATCGACACGAACTGCGCCGTCTGCGCTAGCAACGCGCCCGCCACACCGGCGATCGCCGCCGAGATCGTGTAGATCGCCGTCAGGCGCGAATTGACCGGAATGCCGATCGCCCGCGCGCGCAGCGGATTGTCGCGGATCGCCAGAAGCGACAGGCCGAAGGGCGAAACGACGATCCGCCGTGCGACGATGAAAAGCACGAAGAATACGACGAGGCAGTAGACATAGCCGACATGCCCGAACAGATCGAACTCGAAACGTCCGAGGATCGGCGCCATGAACACGCCCTGAAGACCGTCGGCGCCGCCGGTGATCTTGCCGGCTTTGTTGGCGATCTCGCCTAGGACGAGCGCCACGCCCAAAGTCACCATCAGGCGGGTGAGGTCGGCGCCGCGCAAGACTAGGAAGCTGGTCGCGAAGCCAAGTATCGCCGCGACGGCGGCGCCTGCGACGAGGCCCAGCAGCGGGTCGTTGGTGACGTGAATAGCGAACAGGCCCGCGGCGTAGGCGCCGGCACCGAAGAACGCGGTGTGCCCGAGCGACGCGATCCCGGCATAACCGAGGATCAGATCGAGCGACACCGCGAAGAGAGCGATGATCGCGATCTCGGTCAGCATCAGATGATGCTCGGTAAGCAGCGGCACGCTTGCCGCCGCCGCGAGCCAGAACAGGATTTCCGCTAGGCGCCAGCGGCCGAGCGTCGCAAGTCGTGAAACGGCAGCTTTGCTTGGCATGTCAGGATCGCACGAACAGGCCGCGGGGGCGGAAAACGAGGACGACGATCATCACCGTATAGATGATGAAGGCGCCGAGATCGGGCACGAAGTACTTCCCCGCGACGTCGGCGATGCCGAGGATCAGCGAAGCGACGAAGGGGCCCGTCAGTCCCGTCGTTCCGCCGACGGTCACGACGATGAGGAAGTAGATCATGAATTTGAGCGGGAAGAGCGGGTCGAGGCCGAGCAACTCGGCGCCGAGCGCGCCGCCGAGCCCCGCGAGACCGGAGCCCGCGGCGAACGTGATCATGAACACGCGCTCCACCGGAATGCCGAGTCCGCGCGCGACGCGCGGATCGTCGACGGCGGCACGCAGCCGGCTGCCGAAGCGGGTGCGGTTCAGCACGAGCTGCAGCGCCACGGTCAGCACGCCGCAGACGATGATGATGAACAGACGATAGCGGCCGATCTGCATGCCGAGAAATTCGAAACGGCCGCTCAACCACTCGGGCAGTCGGATGAGCTGCGGCCGCGAACCCATCAGATAATCGGTTCCGGCGACCGCCATAAAGACGAGGCCGATGGTGAACAGCACCTGATCGAGATGCGAAGCGTCGTATAGGCGTCGATAGAGCGTGCGTTCCAGCACCACGCCGATCAGGGCGGGCACGAGGAAAGCCAAGGGCAGGGTGGCGACGAAGGGCCAGCCCCATCGGTTCATCAGGATAGCCGTCGCGTAGCCGCCGGCCATCGCGAACGCGCCATGCGCCAGATTGACGAAGTTCATCAGTCCCAGCGTCACGGACAAGCCGCACGCGAGGACGAACAGAACCATGCCGTAGGCGATGCCGTCGAACAGAATGGTCAAGCGCGGAAACTCCGGAGAAAGACACGGCGGCGGCCCCATCGAAGGAGCCGCCGCCGTCTCGTTGGGTTACTTGGCCTTCGACGGATCCTTGACGTTCGGGATCGTCGCGAACTCGACGTTGTAGAGTTCGCCCCCGACGCGCTCGACGCGGCGGATATAGACGTTCTGAACGATCTCGCGCGTTTCGGGATCGATCGAAATCGGCCCGCGCGGGCTTTCCCAGGCGAGGCCCTTCATCGCCTCGACGAGCTTCTCGCCGCCTTCGCCGTTGGTCTTTTTCAGGCCTTCGAACAGCACGTGCATGCCGTCGTAGCCGCCGACGGCCATGAAGTTCGGGCGCAGGCCGTTATTGGCCTTGCCGAAGGCTTCGACGAAAGCCTTGTTCGTGGGGGAGTTATGCGCGGCCGAATAGTGATGTGCGGTGATCACGCCCAGCGCCGCGTCGCCCATCGAGTTCAGAATGTCGTCGTCGGTCACGTCGCCTGTGCCGATCAGCTTGACCCCCGACTTGTCGAGGCCGCGCTCCACGAATTGCTTCATGAACTGCGAGCCGACGCCCGACGGCACGAAAACCAGCAGCGCATCGGGCTTGGCGTCGGCCACGCGCTGGAGGAAGGGCGAGAAGTCGGGGTTGGCGAGCGGCACGCGGATGTTATCGACGCTGCCGCCGGCCTTCTTGAACGCGTCGGAGAAGAACGTTTCGACGTCGTGCCCCGGACCGTAATCCGACACGATCGTCACGACGCGTTTCATACCCTGCTGCGCGACCCAGGTGCCGAAGGGGTGGGCGATCTGCGGGACCACCTGGCCCGAGCGGATGATGAAGGGCGAACGCTCGGTGATGATCCCGGTCGCGGCGGCCATGACGACCATCGGCGTTCTGGCTTGCGTTGCGAGCGGGGCCGTCGCCAGCGCCAGTGGCGTCAGGCCGAAGCCCGCGATCGCCGTGACCTTGTTGTTGACGATCAACTCCTGCGCGATGCGGCGCGTAACGTCGGCCGTGCCGGTGTCGTCGCGGATCAGCAACTCGACCCTTCGACCTGCGACGGTCGCGTTTTGCTGCTGGACGTAGAGATTGGCGGCCGCCGATATCTGCTTGCCGGTCGTCGAGAACGGGCCGGTCAGCGGCAGAATCAGACCGATGCGGATCGGCTCCTGTGCGGCAGCGCCGAAGCTGGCGCTTGCCAGGGCGGCGGCGGCAAGGGCGCCGCGAAGGATCGTGCGTCTCAACATGGATTTCCTCCTGTGGGATTATTGGTTGGGTTGGTTTTCAAGCACCAGCATGCCAACGCCGGTCATCGAGGCGGGCGCGAAATAGTGAGTGTGGCGGACCGCGACTTTGGCGTCCATGGCGCCCCGCATGACCAGCCACATGATCAGTTCGGCGCCTTCGCTGCCGAACTCGCGGACGTAATCCTCGCGGCTCATGTTCACGAGCCGGTCCGGGGCGGCGGCGATGTCGTGCAGAAAGGCCTGGTCGGCTGCGCGATTGATGAAGCCGGCGCGCGCGCCCTGCAGTTGATGCGACAACCCGCCCGTGCCCAGCACGACGAAGCGTTCGTCGCCCGGAAACGCGTCGATCGCCGCGCGCAAGGCCTTGCCCAGCGCGTAGCACCGCGACGGCAGCGGAATCGGATACTGTATGACGTTGACGAAAATCGGCACGACCTTGACCGGCCACGCGGCGTCCGGGCGGCCCCAGAACAGCTCAAGCGGCACCTGCAAGCCGTGATCGACCTCGACTTCCTGCACGATCTCCGGATCGAAATGACTGTCGATCAGCCGATCGATCAGATGCCAGCCGAATTCCGGATGCCCCTGGAAGGGCGGGCGTGCGCGCGGCCCCCAGCCTTCGTCGGCGAGCGGATAGCTCGCCGCGCAACCGATGGCAAAGGTCGGCATCCGGTCGAGGAAGAACGCGTTGCCGTGGTCGTTGAAGATCACGACGGCGACGTCGGGACGGTTCGCCTCGATCCACTCGCGGCCGGGCGTGGTGCCGTCGAAGAAGGGCTTCCAATCCGGCGTGCCCGCAAGGCCCCGGTCGATCGCCATCGCGATCGAGGGGACATGCGAACAGCCCAATCCGCCGATCAGTTTGGCCATCAGCGCTTCCCCAGACGGTCGCGCAGAAACGCCGCGTGTTCGATGCCGGCTTGATGCGCGCCGATCTCGGTCATCGTCGCGGGTTCGATGGCGCCGAGCTTCAGGATGTAAAAAACATTGCCGCCCAGACGGACCATTTCGCGCCAGTCGCGCGCCAAGGCGGCGCGCTTGGCGTCGTCTGGCACGCCGTATGAATCGAGATATGCCGCCGGATCGCGCCGATACGCCTCGCGCTTTTCCGGAATGCGCAGATCCTTCGTCGCTTTGTTGAGCGCGTAGCCTCCGCGCTGGCGCGCGCGGTCGAACAGCGGCGTGTCCGGGATGCGATCGGCGCTCATGCGAAACCCAAAAAATCGAGCAGCGCTTGATTGACCGCCTCGGGACGCTCGAAACAAGCGAAGTGCCCGGCATTCTCGATCACGGCGAAGCGCGATCCCGGGATGGCGCCGGCGAGCGCTTCGTGCTGTTCCAGCGTCGCCCAACGATCCTGGCGGCCGACCATCACCAATGTGGGGCAAGCGATCTTCGCCAAATCCGGCCGCGCATCGGGCCGGCCCATCAACGCGCGGATCTGGCGCTCGTGGATCTCGGGCGTCATGTCCAAGACCATTTTGGTGAGCGGGACGATCAATGACGGATCCGTCTCGCGCGCCGGGTGGAGCATCGGCGGCAGCCATTTGGCGGCGAGCGCCTCCATCCCTTGCGCATGGGCGAGACCGATGGCCGTCAAGCGCCCAGGCATTTCCTTCTCGCTGCCGGGATGAGCGCCTGTATCCATCAGCACCAAGCGTTCGACGCGCTGCGGCGCCATTCGGACCGCTTCCAGCGCCGCGCGACCGCCCATCGAAAACCCGATGATCGCGAGCGGACCGTCGAACGCGGCCAAAGCGATCTCGCTCATCTCGGCGATCGACGCGGCCTTCGTAAAATCGGCGACCTTGGTGTCGGCGAACGGCGCCAGCGCGCGGGTTTGTGCGGCGAAAACCCGCGCGTCGCACAGCAAACCCGGCAGAAATACGATTTGCGCGCGCGGCGCCATGGCGTCGTCCCGAGATTTTCGTTGCCGTCTGTCTAAGCGGCGTACCGGATTTCCGAAAATGGATTGATTTGCTGTTTATATGAATTTCATGCATCATTCGGCGAATTAGGGAATTTTGGGAAGAAAAGCCGCATGCGGATCGATTTTTTGGGCCTTCATGCCTTCGTCGCCATCGCCGAGCGCGGCAGTTTCCAGAAGGCGGCGGCACATCTGAATCTCTCGCAGACGGCGCTGAGCCACCGAATCCGCAAGATCGAGGACGATCTGGGCGTGCGGCTTTTGGCGCGCACGACGCGCGAAGTTTCTCTGACCTCGGCTGGGTTGCAATTGCTGCCGCGCGTCAAGTCGATGATCGACGATTTGGGCGCGTCACTGGAGGATTTGCGCGGATTGGCGCGCGTACGCCAGGAACGGCTTTCGATAGCCTGCTTGCCCACGATCGCGGCGGGTTTCATGCCGCGCGTGTTACCGCTGTTCCGTCAGGCGCACCCTGAAACCCTGCTTCGTATTCACGACAACGCCGCGACCGAAATCGCCGAATTGGTGCAGAACGGAGTGGTCGAATTCGCCGTGACGCTCGTCTCGGCCCATCGCTGGGATTTCGAGATCCAGACGCTGGCGCGCGATCCGTTCGTCCTGCTCTGTCACAAGAAGGCGTGGCCGGCCGAGCGGACGGTTGCATCGTGGGCGGACGTCGCCGAGCAGCCGCTGGTGCGGATCTCCACCCAGACCGGCAATCGCATGATGATTGACGACGCGCTCGGCAGCCGGCGCGAGAACGTAAAATGGCGCTACGAGGTGCAGCATATCGGCACGGCGATCGGCATGGTGCGCTCCGGCGTGGCGATGGCCGTAGTGCCCCGGTTATCGCTGGACTCGACCGATATCTCGGCATTGCGCGTCGTCGAATTGCGCAACCCCAGCGTCAATCGGCAGATCGGCATCGTGTCGAAACGCGAGACGCCTTTGTCGCAACCGGCGGCCGACTTGCGCCGCATGATCGTACGCGAGCTCTCCGGCAAGCGGCGCAAATCGACCTAGATGCATTCGATTCATTAAACCCGGCGAAGTACGCATTTGATTCACGCATAACCGGCTCGGATAAGTTTCACCCAACGTCAGGGAGAAACGCCGTCGCGGCACCGACTTCGGGGCGGGCCGCGAAGTATCGGAGCCATGCATGTCTACGCAGAAATCGGGTCTCGTCGTGTCCGCCCATCCGGGCGATTTCGTTTGGCGCGCGGGCGGGGCGATCGCGCTCCACGCCAAGCGCGGCTATCGGATGAAAATCGTGTGCTTCGCCTACGGCGAGCGCGGCGAAAGCCAATGGGCGTGGAAAAAGGCGGGCGTCGACATCAAGGACGTCAAGGCGCAGCGGCACGCCGAATCCGAGCGTGCGGCGACGCTGCTCGGCGCCGAGATCGAGTTTTTCGACGCGGGCGATTATCCGCTGCGCACGACCGATGCGATGCTTGACCGCCTCGTCGACATCTATCGCGAATTGAAGCCGAGCTTCGTGCTAACGCATGCGCTCGAGGATCCCTACAATTTCGATCATCCGCACGCGGCGCACGTGGCGCAGGAAGCGCGCATCATCGCGCAGGCCGCGGGCCACAAACCCGACCCGTCGCGCAGTTATTTGGCGCCGCCGGTGTTTCTGTTCGAGCCGCACCAGCCCGAACAGTGCAACTACAAGCCAAATCTGCTGCTGAAGATCGACGAAGTGTGGGAGACGAAGCGCCAAGCCTTCGAAATCCTTGCGGCTCAGAAGCATCTTTGGGAGTACTACACCCGCGTGGCGCTGAACCGCGGCGTGCAAGGCAGCCGCAATTCCGGCAAGCCAATGACCTACGCCGAAGCCTATCAGCGAATCTTTCCCGACGTGGTCGAGGAACTGGCGTGATGAAACCGGTCGTCGTCACGGGCGCGCCGCGCGCGCCCGCCGAAAAGCTCGCGCGCCTCGCGACGCTGGGCGTTTCCACGGCGCACGAGGCGATGGGCCGTTCGGGGCTGATGAAGCCTTACATGCGGCCGATCAATCCCGGTTCCGCTGTCTCGGGCTCGGCCGTAACGGTGTTGGCGCAGCCCGGCGACAATTGGATGATCCACGCGGCCATCGAGCAATGCGGCCCGGGCGACGTGCTGGTCGTCGGCGTCGCGGCCGACAATACCGACGGCATGTTCGGCGATCTGCTCGCGACCTCGGCCAAAGCGCGCGGCGCCGTCGGTCTCGTGATCGACGCCGGCGTGCGCGACGTGGCCACGCTCAATGCGATGGGATTCCCCGTCTGGTCGCGTGCGATTTCCGCAAAGGGCACGGTCAAGGCGACCTTGGGCTCGGTCAATGTGCCGATCGTGTGCGCGGGTGCTTTGGTGAAGCCGGGCGATGCGATCGTTGCGGACGACGACGGCGTCTTGGTGGTGCCCATGCGCGAGATCGACGCGACGCTGAAGGCTGGCGAGGCGCGGCTTGCCAACGAAACCGACAAGCGCGCGAAGCTCGCCTCGGGGATGCTCGGGCTCGATCTCTATTCGATGCGCAAGCCTTTGGCGGATGCGGGGCTCGTCTATCGCCCGTGGAACGCGTCGGAGGACCGATGAGTCTCACCGTCGCATTCATCGGCTTCGGCGAAGTCGGGCAGCTTTTCGGCAAGCAATTGGCCGCGAAGGACGGCGTGGCCGTTCGCGCGCATGATGTGTTGTTCGACGATGCTGCGAAAGGCCCGGGCCTGAAATCCATCGCGGCCGAAGCGGGCGTGGCCGTTTGCGGCTCGCATGTCGAAGCGTGCCGCGATGCCTCGCTCGTGATCTCCGCCGTCACCGCGGATCGCGCGGTCGATGCCGCGCGCCAATGCGCCAACGCGCTGACGCCCGATCAGATTTACGTCGATCTGAACTCGATCTCGCCCACGACGAAGAGCCAAGTCGTCGACGCGTTGCAGCGCGACGCCGCCGGTTTCGTCGAATTCGCCGTTATGGCGCCGGTCGCGGGGCCGGGGATTGCGGTCCCGATTCTCGCGGGCGGCTCCAAGGCGAAGATTGTCGCCGATATGCTCAATCCCTTCGGCATGAAGATCGATGCCGTTGCGGAGAGTATCGGCGTCGCTTCGGCGACCAAATTGTGCCGCTCCATCGTCATCAAGGGGATGGAAGCGATCATGGTCGATTTGAAGGCCGCAACCGAAGCGACCGGCGTCTGGCCCGCGGTACTCGCGAGTCTGACCGCGTCCTATCCCGGCATGGACTGGGCGAAGATCATCGATTACATGCCGCCGCGCGTGAAGCGGCATGGGATTCGCCGCGCGGCCGAGATGCGCGAAGCTGGCAAGATGCTGGACGAGGCGGGGGCCGACGGCGACTTCGCCCGGGCCATCGCCGATGCGCACGAACGCTACGCGCGGACGCGGGCGAGATAGGGGGAGGGCGCGATGGCGCGGATCATCGGCGGCTTGGCCGCGTCGCACACGCCGACGATCGGTTTCGCCTTCGACAAGGACAAGGCCTCCGATCCGGCATGGGCGCCGATCTTCAAGAACTTCGCGCCCCTGAAGTCGTGGATCGAGACGAAGAAGCCCGATGCCCTGGTGGTGATCTACAATGATCACATCACTTCTTTCTTCTTCGACCACTATTCGGCGTTCGCGCTCGGCATCGGGCCCGAATGGCGCGTGGCCGACGAGGGCGGCGGGGCGCGCGATTTGCCGCCGCTGCCGGGTCATCCGGAACTCGCGCGCCATATCGGGGCGTCGTTGGTGGCCGACGAATTCGACATGTCCTTCTTCCAGGACAAGCCGATCGACCACGGCGTGTTCTCGCCGATGTGCATGATGATGGGGCACAAACCCGCCTGGCCCGTGCCCGTCGTGCCGTTGCAGATCGGCGTGCTGCAGGCGCCTGTCCCCTCGGGCGCACGCTGCTTCAAGCTCGGCAAGGCCTTGCGCCGCGCGATCGAATCCTATCCCGCCGACATCGCCGTGGCAGTCGTTGCGACGGGCGGCTTGTCGCATCAGGTGCATGGCGAGCGTGCGGGATTCAACAACACCGATTGGGATCGCCGTTTTCTCGACCTTTTCGAGCGCGACCCGGAACGCATCGCTGGCATGACCATCGCCGAACTCGCCACGTTGGGCGGGTTCGAAGGTGCCGAAGTGATCATGTGGCTGGTGATGCGCGGCGCGTTGCCGTCTTCCGTGCGCAAGAGCCACGAAAGCTATTACTTGCCTTCGATGACCGGGATCGCGACCGCGATCTACGATATCGACGACACGTTGCCGGATGCGGCGCAAGCCGAACGACAGCGCGCGAAAATCGCGCGGCAGTTCGACGGGATCGAAAGACTGCACGGGACCTATCCCTTCACGCATGAGCGCAGCGTGAAGGCTTACCGTATCAACAAATTCCTGCACGGCCTGATCGAACCTGAGGCGCGCATGCGGTTTCTGGCCGATCCCGAAGCCGCGTTCGAAGCGGTGGCACTCTCGGAGATCGAGCGCGAGCTGATCCGCCGCCGCGACTGGCGCGGCATGATCCACTACGGCGTGATCTTCTTCATGCTGGAGAAGCTCGGCGCCGTCGTCGGCGTCTCAAATCTGCACATCTACGCGGCGATGCGCGGGCAAACGCTGGCAGAATTCCAGAAGACCCGCAACGCACCGGGCGCGCTCTATTCCGTCGCAGGCAAGGAAGGACAAGCGGCAGGCTGGCCGGCGGCGAAAAGCTGAAGCACGAATTCAAGAAAAGACAAACAACCCCCTGGGAGGTCGACATGGCTAGCTTGAACGTCAACGGGCAGATGCGGCAGATCGACGCTTCATCCGACACGCCCTTGCTGTGGGTGCTTCGCGAGCATCTCAAATTGACCGGCACAAAATACGGCTGCGGCGTCGCGGCATGCGGCGCTTGCACCGTCCATCTGGACGGCGAGCCGATCCGGGCCTGCGTCACGCCGTTGTCGCAGGCCGAAGGCAAGCGCGTGACGACGATCGAAGGTTTACCCGGCGGCGAGAATAATCGCCTCGTCCAGGCTTGGATCGCCGAGCAGGCGCCGCAGTGCGGCTACTGCCAGTCGGGCCAGATCATGCAGGCCGCCGGCCTGCTGGCGAAGACGCCGAAGCCGTCGCGCGAGCAGATCGTCGCGCACATGGACGGCAACCTCTGCCGCTGCGGCAGCTACGCGCAGATCGTCGCCGCCGTCGAACGCGCCGCAGACGGGAGGTAAGCGCCATGACCAAGAACGCGACTCAAGCCGCCGGTATTGGCCGGCGCGGCTTTCTGCAAGGCTCGGCGGGTCTCGCTTTCGCCTTCGCGCTGGTCGAAGCGGACGACGTGATGGGGCAGGGCGCGCCCGCGCGCCTCAACGCCTATATCTCGATCGGTATCGACGGCACGATCCGTATTGCCGCGCCGGCGCCGGAAATGGGGCAGGCGACCAACACGGCGCTGCCGCTGATTATCGCAGAGGAACTCGACGCCGATTGGTCGAGGGTCGTCGTGGAGACCGCGGCGGTCGCTGCCGCCTACGACCATCCTATTTTCCGCGCCCAGTTCGTCGTCGGCAGCTTGACGACGCGCGGCTATTGGATGGCGATCCGCACGGCCGGCGCACAAGCCCGCCGCGTGCTGATCGACGCCGCAGCACAGCGCTGGAACGTGTCGGCGAACGAGCTGACGACCGAACCGAGCGCCGTCGTCCACAAGGCGAGCAATCGGCGCCTGGGCTATGGCGAGATCGCGGCTTTCGCCCAGATCCCGGCGCAGTTACCGGAAATCCGGCCCGATATGCTGAAGAAGCCGGGCGAATTCCGTTTGATCGGGCGGGATGTCCGCCGCTGGGATGTTCCCTCGAAATCGACCGGTAAGGCCGTCTATGCGATCGACGTGCAGGTGCCCGGCATGCTTTACGCCACGCTGGCGCGCTCCCCGGTGATGGGATCGAGCCCGCAGGGGCACAACGGCGCCGAACTTGCGCGCCGTCCGGGTATCGTGGCGGTCGTGCCGCTCGCCCAGGGTGTCGCGGTCGTCGGCGACAAGATCGAAACCGTTCTCGCCGCGCGCGCCGATCTCAAGGTCGATTGGTCGCCGGCACCGGGTTCGAACTTCGATTCGGATCGCGGGCGGGAGATGTATCTCGCCCATGTGCGCGATCCCGCCGGGCAGAAGGTCGTCGTCGGCCGGCGCACGGGCGACGCCAACGCGGCGCTGCAATCGGCCGCGCGCGTCGTGTCGGGCGAGTTCACGACCGACTATGTCTACCATGCGCAGATGGAACCGCTGACTTGCGTCGCCTCGGTCACCGCGGGCGGCGTCGAGCTGTGGACCGGCACGCAATGGCCGTCGCGCGCGCGCGACGATGCAGCCAAAGCTGCGGGCGTCGCGCCCGATAAGGTCAAGGTCAATATGATGCCAATGGGCGGCGGCTTCGGCCGACGCGCGCAGATCGAGTACGTCGTCGAAGCCGTCGAAGTGTCGAAGGCGGTCGGCAAGCCGGTCAAGCTGATGTCGACGCGCGAGGACGATGTCGCCAACGCCCATTGCAGGCCGATGACCGCGCACAAGATTGATATCGGTCTCGACGCCGGCGGGAAGATCGCGGGCTGGCGCCATAGCATCGCGGCCGATCTGGTCGTGACGCAAGTCTACGGTCAGCCGCGCCTCGACGCGCAGAACGGCGTCGATCACATCGTTATGGCACATGCGGACGTGCCGCTCTACGACGTCGCGTCGCATCTGGCCGAGCATGTCTACGAAGCGCCGGGCGTGCGATCGGCGGCGTGGCGCGGCATCGGGGCGGGGCCCAACGCCTTCGCAATCGAAGCGATGATCGACGAACTCGCCGCGCTCGCGGGCGAGGACCCCGTCGCCTATCGCATGAAGCTGCTGAAGGATCGGCGCGCGCGCATGGCGGTCGAGGTCGCGGCTGATATGGCGGGCTGGCCCAAAGCGTCGCGCGGCGATACGGGATTCGGCCTTGCGTTGTCGCGCTTGGGCGTGCCGCAGCTCGGCGAATCCATCGCGGTCACGATCGTCGAAGTGGCGCTCGGCCGCGCGCGCGGCACGATCTCGGTGCGGAACATGTGGTGCGCCGCCGATGTCGGCTTGCCGATCCAGCCGCGCAACATCCGTCAGCAGGTCGAAGGCTCCCTGGTCTGGGGCTTGTCGGCGGCGCTGTCGGAGCGCATCACGTTCAAGAACGGCGCCGTTCAGCAACAGAACCTGTCGGATTACGAAGTCCTGCGCGTGTCGGGTCTGCCGAAGATCGAGACCAACATCATCCGCAGCGGAGAGGTTCCGCTGCCCGTGGGCGAGCTGGGGCTCGGCACCGTCGCGCCCGCGATCTCGAACGCAGTTCGCGCGTTGACCGGCAAGCGGCTCGCCGCGTTGCCGTTCACGCCGGATCGGGTGCGCGCAACGCTGGCGTAGGCGTCAAGGCGCGCCGGCGACGAGGCTCAGGATGCGATCGCAATCGCCGTGCGACGGCGTATTGCGGTCGCTCGTCCGGGTGGGCTCCAGCAGCATGGCGACGAGTTCGGACGTGCCGAGACCTGGATAACGCTCGCGCACATCCCGCAGCCGTTTTTCCACGAACTTACCGATCGCGCGTTCGGGCACGCCGCAGTCGCGGGCTTTGGCGGCGTAGGCGCCGATCGCGCGCACCTCAAGATTCACGTCGCGGTCGGGCTGGCGCAGCCAGATGGCCCCCAGGAAAACCGCGACGAAAAGCACGAGACCGGCGACCGTTGCCGCTTCGCGCGTTTTAAGATCGCGCAGGAACGTCGGTGTCACCGTTGCCATGTGCGGTATGGACCCGTGTCGAGATGGACGAAACCGCGCCTGCTGTAATTGCCGATTCCGCCGATCTTCTCGCGCCGCGCCGCGGCGGCAATGGCGTCGGGCGAGCGGCCGAGCATCGTCACGTCGATCGCGCGACCCTCCGTGTGCAGCGAACGGCGTGCGGCGCTTTTTTCCTCGCGACGGATCTGGCTCTGCGAGCGCGTCGTTCGATAGGCGGAAAGGATGCGCCAGGGCTCGCCCGCATCAAGGCGTTTGTCCACGCGCCAAAGCGCGTCGAGTAACGGCACGTTGACGCGCGCATGGGCGCCCGAGCGATGGTCGCGCAGAATACGAGCGATCGCTTTGCCGGCCGCGTCCTCTAGTTTTCCGTTACGCCAATAGACGCCGTTCCAGGATTCGCCGGTGTTCAGATTGACGAACGAAAGTCCGCGCGTCGCGGGCAGGCGCGCGGGTGCAGCTTCGAGCGCCGACGGCGCCAGCGCCAACGCCGCGGCGGCGGCGAGCCC